>JAESGR010001093.1_pt1 | contig 10835 bp, 11 predicted proteins | sample 9269771 | NCBI WGS metagenome assembly JAESGR01 (sample SAMN15739572, study PRJNA653492) | algae metagenome | isolation source: Chroococcus sp. CMT-3BRIN-NPC107 and co-occurring heterotrophs from well... | place: USA: Clark Mountains Wilderness, California | collected 2010-04-18
GGCGCGGGCGAAGCCCTCCGCCACCTCGCCGGCCGAGTGGGCGATGCGCATGCCCTTGCCGCCGCCGCCGGCCGAGGCCTTGATCATGACGGGATAGCCGATCTCGTCGGCGATCTTCACGGCATGCGCCGGGTCCTCGATCACGCCGAGGAAGCCCGGCACCGTCGAGACCTTTGCCGCGGAGGCCGCCTTCTTCGACTCGATCTTGTCGCCCATGGCGGCGATGGCGCCGGGGTTGGGGCCGATGAAGACGATGCCCTCGGCCTCGAGCGCCCGCGGAAAGGCCTCGCGCTCGGAGAGGAAGCCGTAGCCGGGATGGACCGCCTGGGCGCCGGTCTGCTTGCAGGCGGCGATGATCTTCTCGATGACGAGGTAGGACTGTGATGCCGCGGCAGGCCCGATAGGCACGGCCTCGTCGGCCATGGCGACGTGGACCGCGTCGCGGTCGGCATCGGAATAGACGGCCACCGTCCTGATGCCCATGCGGCGGGCGGTCTTGATGATGCGGCACGCGATCTCGCCGCGATTGGCAATCAGGATCTTCTCGAACATCGGGCCGGGCACTCTGGTCGGGGATGGCGGCGGGCGGAATAAGCCCAAGCTCGTCCCCGTTAAAGCAGTTGCGCGGCTTCGCAAAGACGAGGCCCGGGCCCGGCGCGCCTTTCCTCAGGCGCAGAGCTGGGCGGGGAGGAACGGCCGGTCGATCGCCTCGCCGAGGGTCGGCTCCCAGGAGGGGACGATGCGGTTGCGGCCCTCGGCCTTCGAGCGGTAGAGCGCGGCGTCCGCCAGGTCGATCAGCGCCGCGAGCGTCTCGCTCCGGCGGTCGGTCTCGCCCACGGCGAGGCCGAGGCTGACGGTCACGGGGCCCTTGATGCCGGGATTGGGCCAGGCCAGGGCCTCGATCGTGGCCCGCAGGTGCTCGGCGAGGCGAAGGACGTCGCGCGGGCCCGCGTTCCGCAGGATGGCGATGAACTCCTCGCCGCCGTAGCGGGCGCACATCCCGGTCGAGGGCAGGACCTCCCGGATCGCGCGGGCGATGGCCGCGAGGCAGCGATCGCCCTCGGCATGGCCGGCGGTGTCGTTCAACCGCTTGAAGTGATCGATGTCGAACAGCACGATGCCGAAGCTCTGCGGCGGGTCGCTCGGATCGGACCAGAGCCGTGCCGCCTCGTCCTCGAAGGCGCGGCGGTTGGGCAGGCCCGTCAGCGCATCGGTGTTGGCGAGCAGGGCGAGGCGCGCATTCGCGCCGGCGAGCGCCCGCTCCTGGAGGGCGCCGCGCAGGTTGAGCAGGAAGGCGTGCTGCTGGAGGATCATCTTGGTGCGCCGGGCGCGCACGACCGCCCCCAGGATCAGCGCGAAGAAGACGGCGAAGGCGAGCGTGTCCTTCACCGGAGACACGGGATCGAGCAGGCCGAAGCCGACGAAGCAGGCGATCGACGCGCCCGCGCCGCCGATCGTCCAGGCGAGGGTGACCGGGAAGATGAGGAGCGCGGTGGACCCCACCAGGAGGGCCGCGGTGAGGTAGCGGTAGAGCGTCTGCTCCTCGCCGAACAGGCCGAGGACCCCGCCTCCGGTCATCATCATGATCACGGCCAGCGGCAGGGTCGCCCCCTCGACCCAATCGGCGCGCGGTCGCGACCAGACCCAGGCGAGGGCCGCGTAGGCGATGGGCAGGACGCAGAGCCGCAGCAGGCCGGACGGGTAGAGCAGCGCGGGCGCGTGCAGCCAGTCGAGCGGGATCATCAGGCCGCTCAAGATCATCGACCAGATCAACCAAGCCCGCGCCAACCGGCTGCGCCGCCGCCAACTCGTATCGAGGTAGAGTCGGTGCAGCCCCCCCTTCAGATCAAGATCACGGATGCGCCTGGATAACGCCTCGTCAACCTCGGCGGAGAGCGCGTCGCGACCCTGCGGGTCGAGGGCGTCGAGGACCGCCGCCCAGCGCCCGCTGGACGACCCGCCCTGTCGCTTCGTCTCCGTTCCCATCACAGGCAGATGTCCGTCATCACGGGAACGCATGTCGCCGATCACTTCAGGTACCGCAGCAATTCTGGATTGCACGGGAGAATAAAAGCGCCGATCTGGTTGATAGATGTTCAACTTCAGCTGCTTAACGACGCGCTAAAGTGATGCGATAGTTTCCGAGATCATGCGGCCAAGGGAAAGTGCGGGGCGGGCTCCCGCACCGCGTTCCGCCGAGGATTGGCTGCAAGCGCGAAGGCAAGGAGCGTCTCGTCGCTGGACTCCGCGGCCTGCACGAGCTCGAGCGCGATGCGGGCACCAATCGGCGTCGGCCCGTTGCGACCGCTGAGGGAGGCGGCGAGCCAATTCGCGACCTCGCGATCGATGTAGCCCGTCGGACGCTCGCCCCAGACCGCAAAGTCGACGACCATGCTGACCAGAAGGTCGCCGAAGCTCGGATCGCTGTCGGGGATCGCCCGCTCCAGGGCAATCAGCATGTCGGCGTCGTCGCGGCTGGCTAGTCCGTCCCGGAGGAGGCTGCGGGCGAGTTGCTGCACGTCAGCGCGGGCGATCCGACCCGCAGCGACCATACGGTTACAGAAAACCTGAAGAGCAGTGTCAATCATTGGTTGATGCCTCCCCGGCTTTTGCTTGGCCGGCGTTCGTCCTGTCTGGTCATCACCATGACGGACGGGCATCGCTTTCGAGGTTAATACGGAAGTCTGAACTGGCGTTCAGGTTAAAGTCGGCTCACGAAGCAGGCTTTCGGAAGTGTAATTCTAAACGGGAGCTTACCGCACCACGACCTTGGTGCCGATCGGAACGCGGTCGTAGAGATCAACCACGTCGGCGTTGAGCATGCGGATGCAGCCGGACGACACGGCTTGGCCGATCTTCTCCGGCTCGTTGGTGCCGTGAATGCGAAACAGAGTGTCGCGCCTGCCCTCGGCGAGATAGAGGGCGCGGGCGCCGATTGGGCTCGTGGGGCCGCCCTCCAGGCGCTTAGGCAACTCGGGACGGCGCGCCAGCATCTCCGGCGGCGGGTTCCAGTCAGGCCATTCGCTCTTTCGGTCGATATTCGCCACGCCTGCCCAAGCCATGCCGGCGTTGCCGACGGCCACGGGGTAGCTCATCGCCTTGCCGTCGGGCATCACATAGTAGAGGCGGCGCTCCTTAGTGACGACCACGACGGTGCCCGGCGCCTCCTTCGTCGGATTGTCGACGACGGCACGCGCGATCTTCGGGTCGATTGCCGCCTGTGGCGCGAGCTTCATCCACTCGCGGTCCCTGGCCTCGCCGGCGAGCGGCGTCGCCGTCGCGACCTGCACCGGCGGCGAGGTCTGTGCCGTCCGCGTGTTGCAGCCGGCCAGCGCCAGCACGGGAATCAGGAGGGTGAGGGGAACGCGCATGGCAGGGCCTGTCCGAGATCCCGGCCCGGGTTCGAAAGAACATGGTTGACGGGAGGGGCGGAAACTTAACCTCTGTTCGAAGCCAGGCGTAGCCGGCGCCGAGGGAACCGCGGCGCAATTGCCCGTCTTGTTGCGCCAAGGTGACAGGACGCAAGGCCGGGAGGAGCGATCCGTGACGACCCTTTACCTGAGCCATCCCGCCGCCCTCGACCACGCTATGCCGCCGGGCCACCCCGAGCGGCCCGACCGCATCCGCGCCATCGACCGCGCGCTTGAGGACGAGCGCTTCGCCGGCCTCGTCCGGGCCGCCGCGCCGCTCGCCACGTCGGAGGTCGCCGCCCTCGCCCATCCGGTGCCCTACGTCGAGGCGATCGTCGAGGCCTCTCCGAAATCGGGCTTCGTCCAGATCGATTCCGACACGCTGATGTCGCCCGGGACCCTTGAGGCAGCCTTGCGTGCCGTCGGCGGGGCGGTGCACGCCGTGGACGCGGTGATGAAGGGCGAGTGTGCCAACGCCTTTGTCGCGATGCGCCCGCCTGGGCACCACGCTGAGCGCATGCAGGCGATGGGTTTCTGCCTGTTCAATCACGCGGCCATCGCCGTGCGTCACGCCCGCCAGGTGCACGGGGCGACGCGCGTGGCGCTGGTCGATTGGGACGTCCACCACGGCAACGGCTCGCAGGACATCTTCTGGGACGATCCCTCGGTGATGTTCGCCTCGACCCACCAGATGCCGCTCTTTCCCGGCACCGGCGCCGTGGGCGAGCGGGGCACCCACGACACCATCGTCAACGTGCCCCTGCGGGCGGGCGACGGCAGCGCCATCTTCCGCGAGGTCTTCGAGAAGGGCATCCTCGCCCGCGTCGCCGCCTTCGCGCCGGACTTCATCGTGGTCTCCGCGGGCTTCGACGCCCACCGCCTCGATCCGCTGGGCAGCGTCGAGCTGGACGAAGGCGATTTCGGCTGGGCCACCCGCAAGCTGATGGAGGTGGCCGACAAGCACGCGGGCGGCCGCATCGTCTCGGTGCTGGAGGGCGGCTACGATCTCAACGGACTGGGCCGGTCGGTGGCGGCGCATGTGGATGCGCTGATGGGGCGGTGAGCGCTTCACGCGCTATCGTGCGGTGATGGAATGCCTCGCTCCCTCAAGATGCCATTTCATCGCACCCTTCCGTCTTGTAGCATGACGGGCGCCACGGGAGGGCTGCCGATGAAGCGACTTTCCATGTTCTACCGCCTTGAGGAGGTGAACCCGTCCGCGCTGCCGGAGCTGAGCGTCGTTCGGCTCGTGCGCGACGTGACGACCGACGAGGGCGGGACGCTTCCTGCGGGTTCCAGCGGCACGATCGTCGGCACCTTCGGCGATGGCGAGGCCTACGATGTCGAGTTCATCGAGCCGCTTCCCGCCCTCGTCACCCTCGCGGCGGCGGCGATCGTGCCTGACACGGACCCGTAATGACTTGGCCGACAGGGCAGACCTTCGTCGTTCGCGACGAGAAGATCGACGATTACCTTCTCGACCTTCAGCACCCTCGAGGCCGGTCGAAAGCAAAGTACCTCATTGGACACGGGTTTTCGCCCGACGCCCCCGAGCGCCTTGCCGATGCGCTACTGGCTCACGCCAAGCCTGAGAACCACGTGATGACCACCGCGACCATCTGGGGTCCGCGCTACGTCTTCGAAGGCACGATCATCACGCCGAGCGGGACGTCGCCGCGCTGTCGTTCCGTTTGGCAGGTCGTGAGGGCGAACGGCCCGCATGCAGCATTGGTGACAATCGTTCCGCTTTGATGCCCGCCCCTCACCCCTCCAGCCGCTCCTCACCCAACAGCTCGATCCCGAAGCCGGACAATCCGACATAGGCCCGCGACGAGGTCGCGAGATTGCGGATCGAAACGACGCCGAGGTCGCGCAGAATCTGGGCGCCGAGGCCTACCTCGCGCCATTGCCGGACGCGCTGAGCCTCCGCCCCCTCCTCGACGTAGCGCGAGAGCGGCACGCCCGCCGTGCCGTCGCGCAGGTAGACGAGCACCCCCCTGCCCTCGGCGGCGAAGCGGCGCATCACGCATTCGATCATCTTGCCGCCCTCCATCACGTCGGCGACGACGTTCGAGCGGTGCAGGCGCACGAGCAAATCGCGGCCGTCGCCGATACGGCCGTGGACGAAGGCGAATTGCTGGATCGCCTCGAAGGGCGTGGTGTAGGCGTAGCCCGTCAGCTCGCCGAATTCGGTCTTCACCGGAAAGCTCCCGACCCGCTCGACGAGCTTCTCACGCGCCTGTCGATAGGCGATGAGCTCGGCGACCGAGACGCGCCGGAGCTTGTGGGTCTCGGCGAAAGCCTCGATCTGCGGCCCCTTCATCACGGTGCCGTCGTCGTTGGCGAGTTCGCAGATCACGCCGACGGGGGGCAAGCCCGCGAGCTTGCAGAGGTCGACCGCGGCCTCCGTGTGGCCCGAACGCATGAGGACGCCGCCGTCCTTGGCGATCAGCGGGAAGACGTGGCCCGGCCGCACGAAATCGGAGGCGCCCATGTTGCCGTTGGCGAGCGCCCGCACCGTGTTGCAGCGCTGCTCGGCCGAGATGCCGGTCGTGAGCCCGTGCTTCACGTCGACCGTGACGGTGAAGGCGGTCCCGAGCGGCGCATCGTTCGACGCGACCATCGGCGCGAGCTGCAGGCGCCGGGCCTCCGCCGCCGTCACCGGCGCGCAGACGATGCCGCAGGTGTTGCGGATGATGAAGGCCATCTTCTCGGGCGTGCAGAGGGAGGCCGCGACGACGAGGTCGCCCTCGTTCTCGCGATCGTCGTCGTCGGTGACGACGACGATCTCGCCGCGCGCATAGGCCTCGATGGCCACGGTGACCGATGTATGGGGCAAAGGATGTCTCTTCGTAGGTTCAGTTCGTGCCGACCTGCCCCCGGTGCCGCAGATAGTGATCGGCGAGCACGCAGGCCATCATCGCCTCGGCGACGGGTACGGCCCGGATGCCGACGCAGGGATCGTGGCGGCCCTTGGTGACGATGTCGGCGTCGCGGTTGTCGCGGGTCACGGTACGGCGCGGCGTCAGGATCGAGGAGGTCGGCTTCACGGCGAAGCGGCAGACGATGGGCTGGCCCGTGGCGATGCCGCCGAGGATGCCCCCGGCATGGTTGGCGAGGAAGGTCGGAGGGCCGGCGTTCCCCGAGCGCATCTCGTCGGCGTTCTCCTCGCCGCGGAGCGCCGCGCTCGCGAAGCCGTCGCCGATCTCGACGCCCTTGACTGCGTTGATGGACATCATCGCTGCGGCCAGATCTGCGTCGAGCTTGCCGTAGATCGGCGCGCCGAGGCCCGGCGGCACGCCCTCGGCCACGACCTCGATCACGGCGCCGACCGAGGAGCCGTCCTTGCGGATGCCGTCGAGGTAGCCCTCGTAGAAGGCGGCCATCTCGGCGTCAGGGCAGAAGAACGGGTTGCGCTCGACCTCGGCCCAGTCCCAGCGGGCGCGGTCGATCGCGTGCGGCCCCATCTGGACGAGGGCGGCCTGCACGATCACCTCGGCCGGCAGCACCTTGCGGGCGATGGCGCCGGCGGCGACCCGCGCCGCCGTCTCGCGAGCTGAGGATCGGCCGCCACCGCGATAGTCGCGGATGCCGTACTTGGCGTCGTAGGCGTAGTCGGCGTGGCCAGGCCGGTAGCTGTCGCGGATCTCCGAATAATCCTTGGAGCGCTGGTCCGTGTTCTCGATGAGCAGCGCGATCGGGGTGCCGGTCGTGAGCTGGCGCCCCTCGGTGCGATCGTCCGCGAACACTCCCGAGAGGATGCGCACCTGGTCGGGCTCGCGCCGCTGCGTGGTGAAGCGGGACTGGCCAGGTTTACGCCGATCGAGCTCAGCCTGGATGTCGTCCGCCTCGAGCGGGATGCCTGGCGGACAGCCGTCGACCACGCAGCCGAGCGCCGGTCCGTGGCTCTCGCCGAAAGTGGTCACGCGGAAGAGGTGGCCGAAGCTGTTGTGGGACATTGCAGGCCCGCTCTAGCGCGGGTGCGCCGACGGCACAAACCCCGCCTGCGCGGCGCGGACCGCGCAATTCCCATTCGGCATGCCGCGTCCGACAGGGAGCGATCCGCCACGCTCGGTAGAGCAACCACGCGCAATCCCGCTCTCATCCACCAGAGCGATCATGGACCGGTTCTCTGGGTCGTGGACTCGACCCTGCAAAGATGCTCCATCTCACGGCCAAGCTTGCGTCGTCAGGCTTGAGCCGGGTGGGGCAGGTCATGAGCCCTTCCGACAACGGCCGGAATGCCCATCGAACAACGGAGCCGTTCCATGAGATCCTGTTTCGCCGCTGCGATCGCGGGCCTGGTCGCGCTCTCAGGCCCGGCTCTCGCAGAGACGCCGGAGGAGACCGCCTTCGGCTTCGGCCAGTTCACGGGTGCGGCGACCTTCTGCAAGATCCCGCGTGAGAAGGTGAATCAGGTCGCCTCGGCGCTCCTCGAATCCGCCGGGATCGATGCGAGCGGCCCGAGCCCCGCGATGAAGCGGTTCACGGAAGGCGTCGCGGACGGCGTCCGGACGATGTCGGGGCCGGAGGCGTCCTCCTGCGCCGACGTCACCACGGCCTTCAACGAGGCCTACGACAAGATCCAGTGACGCTGCGGGGACCGGGCGAGGGACCGAAGCGGCGTCTCATCCGGAGGCGATGATCAGGACCCCGCCGGCTGGTTCAGAACGCCGCCCGTCATCGCCTCGCGCACGCCCGTGGTGCTCGGGAAGGTGATCGGCAGGCCTTTGAGCGAGCGCACGGCGAGGTGGGCGAAGGCCTGGGCCTCGAGATAGGCCGAGGACCAGCCGATGGCGTCGGCGGTCGTGATCTCGGCGCGCAGATGGTAGTTGAGGAGGCGGACGAGCTCGCCGTTGCGGGCGCCGCCGCCGGCCACGATCCATCGGGTCGGCGGCTCGGGCGCGTGGTCCAGCGCCCGGGCGACGGCGCGGGCCGTGAAGGCGGTGAGCGTCGCCGCCCCGTCCTCCGTCGAGAGCTGGCCCGCGAGCTTGTGCGAGAACCAGTTCCGATCGAGCGATTTCGGCGGCTTTCTGGCGAAGAAGGGGTGGATCAGGAGCCAGGCGAGCAGCGGCTCGTCGGGCCGCCCGCGGGCCGCCGTGCGCCCGCCGTCGTCGAGGGGACGGCCGGTGCGCTCGCGCATCCAGTCGTCGATCAGCGCGTTGCCCGGCCCCGTGTCGAAGGCGATGATCGTTCCATCGGAGGCGATCAGCGTCGCGTTGGCGACGCCGCCGATATTGAGGATGCCGAGCGCCCCCTCGAAGCCGGAGGCCTTGGCCAGCGCCCGGTGAAACACCGGGACCAGCGGGGCACCCTGGCCCCCGGCCGCGATGTCCGCGTGGCGCAGGTCGGACACGACGGGAATGCCTAGACGCCGGCTCAGCGCCGCGCCGTCGCCGACCTGCACGCTCATGCGCTGGTCCGGGCGGTGCACCACGGTCTGGCCATGGAAGCCGATGACGTCGATGTCGGAGGGCGTCAGGCCGTTGTCCGCCAGGAAAGCCTCCACCGCCTCGGCATGGGCGGCCGTCACGAACGCCTCGGCCTCGGGCAGGCAGCCCGGCCGATCCTCCCGCGTCACCACGGCCTCGGCGTCGACGAGGGCGGTGCGCAGCAGGGCGCGATCCTCGTCGGTGTAGCCGCGATAGCCCGTCGGCCCGAGAGGTTCGAGGTAGCCGTTATGGCTGCGCACCACCCGCACATCCTCGCCGTCGGTCTCGATCAGGGCCACGTCGACGCCATCGAGCGAGGTGCCGCTCATCAAGCCGATCGCACGCATCATGGTCATGGCCCAAGCCCCTGCGCCCCGTGCCTTTCCCGATCGAGGCTGCTATGAGCCCGCTCCGACCAAGACGATCAGCCGAGCTAGCACGCGGGCGCGGCCCTTGTCGCCGGCCCGCGCCAGACGAGACCGCTCCGATGTCCGCCCTTCAATCCGACTTCCTCCGCACCCTTCAGGAGCGGGGCTTCATCCATCAATGCTCGGACCTCGATGGGCTCGACGGGGCGCTGCGGGCCGGGCGGATCACCGCCTATATCGGCTTCGATTGCACCGCGCCCTCGCTCCACGTCGGCTCGCTGGTGCAGATCATGATGCTGCATTGGCTGCAGGCCACGGGGCACCGGCCGATCGTCTTGATGGGCGGCGGCACTACGCGGATCGGCGACCCGACGGGCCGCGACGAGGGCCGCAGGGTGCTGAGCCTCGATGACATCGAGGCGAACAAGGCCGGCATCGCCAGGGTCTTCGCGAAGTTCCTGAGCTTCGGCGAGGACGCCGCGATCATGGTCGACAACGCCGAGTGGCTGTCGGGCCTGAACTACCTCGACTTCCTGCGCGACGTCGGGCGCCATTTCTCCATCAACCGGATGATGTCCTTCGACAGCGTGCGGCTCAGACTGGAGCGAGAGCAGGAACTCTCCTTCCTCGAATTCAACTACATGCTGCTGCAAGCCTACGACTACGTCGAGCTGAACCGGCGCTACGACGTGACCCTGCAGATGGGCGGCTCGGACCAGTGGGGCAACATCGTCAACGGGCTCGACCTCGGCCGGCGGATGGGCACCAAGCAGCTCTTCGCGCTGACGACGCCGCTGCTCACAACGGCCTCCGGCACCAAGATGGGCAAGACGGCGGCCGGTGCGGTCTGGCTCAACGCAGAGGCCTTGAGCCCCTACGATTACTGGCAGTTCTGGCGCAACACCGAGGACGCCGATGTCGGCCGCTTCCTCAAGCTGTTCACGCTGCTGCCGATGGCTGAGATTGGGCGGCTCGAGGCGCTGTCGGGCGCCGAGCTCAACGCGGCCAAGAAGATTCTGGCGACCGAGGCGACCGCGCTGATGCACGGCCGCGAGGCGGCCGACGCTGCCGAAGAGACTGCACGGAAAACCTTCATCGAGGGCTCGGTGGCGAGCGACCTGCCGAGCGTCGCGGTTGCGCGCGCCGTGATCGAGTCGGGCCTGGGCGTGCTGACCGCCTTCGGCCCCGATTATGCGAAGCTCCTGCCCTCCACCAGCGAGGCGCGGCGCCAGATCAAGAACGGGGGCCTGCGGGTCAACGACGTGCCCGTGGCCGACGAGCGCGCCGTCCTCGGCGCGGGCGACCTGACGCCGGAGGGCGTGATCAAGCTGTCCTTTGGCAAGAAGAAGCACGCGCTGCTGCGGGTGGAGTAGGGCCGGGCACGCAGCGCTTCTGTCGAAACGTCGTCGCCGGGCTCCGGAAAGCCCGGCGACGTAGCTTCGGCGGTCAGGGCCTCAACGCGAGCGGCAGCGTCCCGTGCTCATCCGCTCCTTGTCGCCGTCATCGTAATTCACGCCGATCATCCCGCCAGAGAGCGAGGCGATGACGCCGGGGTACCACTTGCCCGAGCCCTGGAAATTGCACTCGACCCGGCCGCCGATCGCCCAGTTGTAGGGGCGGACATC
>JAESGR010001094.1_pt1 | contig 10834 bp, 8 predicted proteins | sample 9269771 | NCBI WGS metagenome assembly JAESGR01 (sample SAMN15739572, study PRJNA653492) | algae metagenome | isolation source: Chroococcus sp. CMT-3BRIN-NPC107 and co-occurring heterotrophs from well... | place: USA: Clark Mountains Wilderness, California | collected 2010-04-18
CAGGGCCAGGTTGCGCGGCGGGGCGATGGCGGCGATCCCCGGCGAAGGCAGTGCCGCGGCCGCGGCGGCCAGGCCGCTGGTCAGCAGGAAGCGGCGGTCGGGAGCGTGGACGGTCATACCGCGACGCTAGGGAAGCTCCGCCGATCCGGGAACGCGACGCTTGGTCCGCGCGCAGATGTGCGGCGACGCGTCGCGTACTCTTCTCATTGCCCATCGCCGGGCGTGTCTCGGCGACCCACACCGTTGCGCTGGCGCACGGCCTGAAGCCGGCGATGACGAGAGAGAGGAGCTAGGCGCCGCGCGCCGGCGCCTGAGCGGCGAACCAGGGCTTGAGGCGGCTGAGCGCCTCCTCCACCTCGGGGGTGGAGACGGCGAAGCTGAAGCGGATGAACCGGCGGCCCTCGACGGGGTCGAAGTCGACGCCCGGCGCGGTCGCCACCCCGGTGTCGCGGAGCAGCCGTTCGCAGAAGGCCAGGCTGTCGTTCGTCAGGTGGCCGATGTCGGCGTAGATGTAGAAGGCGCCGTCCGGCGGGGCGATGGCCGTCAGCCCGAGTGCGGGCAGGGCTTCCAGCAGCAGCTGGCGGTTCTCGCGGTAGACCTCGACGTGGCCGTCCAGCTCCTCGCGGCAGTCCATGGCGGCCAGCGCCGCGTGCTGGGCGAGCGAGGGGGCGGTCAGGAACAGGGCGCCCATGAAAGCCCGGGCGCGGGCCACATGCTCCGGCGGCGAAACCAGCCAGCCGAGCCGCCAGCCGGCCATGCTGAAGTATTTCGAGAAGCTGTTGATCACCAGCGCCTGCGGCTCGAACTCCAGCATCGAGCGGGCCGCCTCGCCGTAGGAGAGGCCGTGGTAGATCTCGTCGGAGACGATGCGGATCCCCCGCTCGCGGCAGATCCGGGCGATGGCGGCGAGCTCCTCGCCCGGGATGATGGCGCCCGTCGGGTTCGCGGGGCTGGCGACGATCAGGCCGGCCGGCGCCGGGTCGATGGCGGCGATCTGCGCCGCGCTCAGGCGGAACCGCTCGGCATGGCCGCAGGGCAGCTCCAGCGGGACCATGTTCAGCGCTTTGAGCGTATTGCGGTAGGCGACGTAGCCAGGCCGGGCGATGGCCACCACGTCACCGGGCTTGAAGCTCGACGCCAGCGCCATCACCAGGGCCGGCGAGGCGCCGCAGGTCAGCACGATCTGCTCGGGCTCGACCGCCACGCCGTAGGTCTCGGCGTACTGGCTGGCGATGCGCGAGGTCAGCGCCGTGCTCTCCCAGTAGCCCATCGGGTCGCTGTCCAGCACGCGGTGGGCGACCTCCAGGGCGGCCTGGGGCGCGCCGGTGGACGGCTGGCCGAACTCCATGTGCAGCACCGAGCGCCCCTGCCCCTTCAGCTCGTGGGCGATGCGGCTGATGGCGATGGCGTGGAACGGCTCGATGTCGTCGGACATGGGGCCCCGCTTAGCTGGCGCCGGTGCGCTGCGCCACCCCCGCCGCCCGCGCCCCTCCCAGCAGCGGCCAGAGCAGGTTCAGCGCCAGCCCGCCGAGCACCAGGGCCGCGGCCGCCAGCTTCCAGGCCGGCATCCCCTCGCCCAGCAGCAGGGCCGAGGCCCCCATGCCGAACACCGGCACCAGCAACGCCATCGGCGAGACGGCGGCCGCGGCGTTACGGGCCAGCAGGAAGCCCCACGCCGAGTAGCCGAACAAGGTGTTGCCCACCGTCTGCCAGGCCACAGCCCCCCAGGTGCCGGCGTCGGCGGCTCGCACGCCGTCGGCGATGGCGGCCGGTCCTTCGACGAACAGCGCCAGTAGGATCAGCGGCGGGGCGGAAAACAGGCTCGACCAGATCACGAAGGCCAGCATGGAGGCCTGCGGGCTGCGGCGAGCGACGAGGTTGCCCCCCGCCCAGCAGAGGGCGGCGAGCAACACCAGCCCGAGACCGAGCAGGGTCGCATCGCCCTGGGACCGGAGGGCGATCACCGCCAACCCGGCCGCGCCGAGCACGAGCGCGGCCCACTGGTAGCCGCGCAGGCGCTCGTGGCTGATGACCATGGCCATGCCGACGGTGAAGAACACCTGGGCCTGGACGACCAGCGAGGCCAGCCCCGGCGAAATATGGCCGTCCATCGCCAGGAACAGCAGCCCGAACTGGCCGGCCCCGATCAGCAGGCCGTATGCGGCGAGGTCCCTCCACGGCACAGTCGGCCTGCGCACGAAGAAGATCGCCGGCAGGGCCGCGAAGGTGAACCGCAGCGCCGCCAGGGTGAATGGCGGCAGGTCGTCCAGCGCCCAGCGGATGACGACGAAATTGGTCCCCCACACCGCCGTCACGGCCAGGGCGAGCAGCGCATGCGGCCAGGACAGGCGGGTGGAGGACATGGCCGCGCTGTAGCACCCGCCGAGGGCGGCGGGCCAGGGCGGCTAACGCCAGTCGCCGGCGGCCTTGAGAACCCCGGGCTTCTGCAGCAAGGCCGCGAGGGGTCGCTGCTCGATGGTGCAGGAGGCGACGGCGTGACCGTCGGCCAGCGCCTCGATCTTGCACACGGCGTCCTTGCCGAAGGCCGCCGCCATCAGGGCGCTCTTCGGCGTCCCGTCGCCGGCCGCGTCGGCCACACGGAGCGGCACCCACTTCTCCGGCTCGAAACCCTCGGCGACGCAAAGCGTCTGGCCGTCCTCGACGTGCAGGACCGGGCCTTCGATCACCTCTCCGGGCTTGGGGAGCGGCCCGGAGCAGACGCCGGCGTGAGCCGCGTCCGCGAACGCCAGTCCGCCGGCCACGGCCAGGCAGGACAGGAGGCGGTACAGGCGGAACATGGGAAGACGAACCCCCGGCGAGCGCCCGACGGGGATCATCGCCTCATGTTATCTAAGTAGTGAATTGCGCGTCGGTTCCCAAAGCGTAGCCGGGCCGTCGCTATCCCTCCAGCGCCCCGATCATCTCCACCCGCGGCGCGTGCCGGCCGCCCTCGAACTCGGCGGTCAGGAAGGCGTCCACAAGGTCGAGCGCCAGGCCTTCGCCCACCACCCGCGCGCCGATCGAAAGCATGTTGGCGTCGTTGTGTTGGCGGATCATCCGGGCTGAGAATGTGTCGACGCACACGCCGCAACGGATGCCCTTGACCTTGTTCGCCGCCATCATGATCCCCTGCCCGGTGCCGCAGAGGATGATCCCGAATCGGCAGTCGCCGGAGGCGACCCGCCGCGCGGCCGCTTCGCCGTGCTGAGGATAGGGCGTGCTCTCCGAGCTCGTGGGTCCGATGTCGACCACCTCCCAGCCCTGCGCCGCGATATGGGCGGCGATCGCCTGCCGGAGCTGAATGGCGGTGTGGTCGCTGGAGAGGACGATCTGGTTGTTGGCTCTCATGGAGAAGTCGTCCCGTTTCACAAGGCGATTTGGCGGCGTGGCCGAGTAGGATCAGGCGCCTTGGGCTTCGTCAATTTTTCGGCCAGCGCGGCGAGGGTCGAATCCCTCTTAGCTGGCCGAATGCGCGCCCTCTTCCCGCTTGTCGCGAGCGCCGTGCTGGCTCTCGCCTCCCCTTCCGCCGGCGCCGAGCCGGCCCGCGAAACCCGGACGCTGGCGGGTCTCGCCGCGCCGGCCGAGATCCGCATCGACCGCTGGGGGATCTCCCACATCTACGCGGGCTCGGTGCGGGACGCGTTCTTCCTGCAGGGCTACAACGTCGCCCGCGACCGGCTCTGGCAGATCGACACCTGGCGCAAGCGGGGGCTGGGCCTGCTGGCCAGGGACTATGGCCCGGCGTTCGCCGAAAAGGACCGCGCCGCCCGCCTCTTCCTCTATCGCGGCGACATGGACGCCGAGTGGGCCGCCTACGGCCCCCACGCCAAGGGCTACGCCGAGGCTTTCGTCGCCGGGATCAACGCCTACGTCGCCGAGGTGGATGAGGGTCGCCGCCCGCTGCCCGAGGCGTTCCGGCTGGCCGGCACGCGCCCGAACCGCTGGAGCCCCGAGGACGTGGTGCGGATCCGCAGCCACGCCCTCTCCCGCAACGCCGCCAGCGAGGTCGGCCGGGCGCGCATCGCTTGCCGGGCCGGCGGAGTCGGCGCGGCGCGGCTGTTCCGGCTGCTGGAGCCGGAGTGGCGGACGAAGGTCCCCGAGGGTTTGGATCCCTGCGACATCCCCGAGACGGTGCTCGAGGACTACCAGCTGGCCACCGGCGGCTTCCGCCTGCCGGCCGGCGTGGGCGCGCAGGCGGGACTCGATGCGCCCTCCCCTGACGCCGTCGGCTCCAACAACTGGACGGTCTCCGGCGGCCGCACCGAGACCGGCCGGCCGATCCTCGCCAACGACCCGCACCGGGAGCACGGCGTCCCCTCGCTCCGCTACATCGTCCACCTGGAGGCGCCGGGCTTCTCGGTGATCGGCGCCGGCGAGCCGGCCCTGCCGGGAATCTCCATCGGCCACAACGGGACCATCGCCTTCGGCCTGACCATCTTCAACGCCGACCAGGAGGACCTGTACGTCTACGAGACCGACCCGGCCGATCCCGACCGCTACCGCTTCGGTGAGGGGTGGGAGCCGATGCGGATGGTGCGCGAGGCCATCGAGGTTAAGGGCGAACCGCCCAGGATCGTAGAGCTTCGCTTCACCCGCCACGGCCCTGTGGTGTTCCGCGATCCCAAGTCCCGACGCGCCTTCGCGGTCCGCAGCGTCTGGAGCGAGCCTGGGACCGGCGCCTACTTCGGCTCGGTCGACTACATGACCGCCAAGGACTGGGCGGGCTTCTCCTCGGCCCTGCGGCGCTGGGGCGCGCCGTCCGAGAACCAGATGTACGCCGACACCTCCGGCCACATCGGCTGGGTCGCGGCGGGCAAGGTCCCACGCCGGCCGGCGTGGGACGGCCTGATGCCGGTGCCCGGCGACGGCCGCTATGAGTGGGGCGGGTTCCTGTCGGCCGAGGAGCTGCCGTCCAGCTACGACCCGCCGCAGGGCTGGCTCGGCTCCGCCAACCAGATGAACCTGCCGCCAGGCTTCCCCCTCGCCGAGCGCAAGGTCGGGTTCGAGTGGTCGAACCGGGCGCGGATGGACCGGATCGCCAAGGTGCTGGGCGAGGACGACAAGGTCAGCGTCGCCGACTCCATGGCCCTGCAGACCGACCCCTACAACACCATCGCCGACCGGCTGATCCCGCTGCTGCCGGCCCGGGCCGGCCGTCGGGACCGCGAAGCGAACGCCGCGCTGGCCCTGCTGCGCTCATGGGACCGGCGCGCGGCGGCCGACAGCGCCGGGGCGGCGTTGTTCGAGACCTGGATCATGAAGCACCTGGGGCCGGCGGCCGTGAACCGCGCCGCGCCCCGCCCGGTGCGCGAGATGCTAGGCGGCGGCGACCTGGCGGCCGCCGTGAACCTCTTGGAGCGCTCGCCGACGCTGCGGACGCCGATCATCCTGCCGAGCCTCGCCGGCGCGTGGCGGGAGGTGGAGGGCCGGCTGGGACCCGATCCGGAGAAGTGGCGCTGGGGCGACCTGCACCAAGCCAAGTTCGAGCATCCGCTGTCGCCGCTGCTCCCCGTTGCCGAGCGCGAGCGGCTGGCGGTCGGCCCGACGCCGATGTCGGGCACGGCGCACTCACCGCTCGCCGCCACCTGGCGGCCCTCGGACTTCCGCGTCGTTTCCGGCGCCTCCTTCCGAATGGTCCTGGACGTGGGCGCCTGGGACAACAGCCGGGTGGTCAACACACCCGGCCAGTCGGAAGACCCGGCCAGCCCTCACTTCCGCGACCTCTTCCCGCTCTGGGCGCGAGGCGAGTACGTCCCCCTCGCCTACTCGCGGCCCGCTGTGGAGGCTGTCACCGAACGCGTGATCGCGCTCACGCCCGGCCGCTAGGCGGCTGCGGCTCTCGGGGCGCGAAGCTGCGCGCGTCCTCATAGGCGCCTTCGCCGGACGGCAGCTCGATGCGCTCCCGGGGCAGCGCCTCCGGGTGCTCGGCCTTCAGGAAGGCCACCAGCTTCTCGCGCACCTCGCAGCGCAGGTCGAACGCCTCGCCAGCGTTGCGGGCGCTGACCAGGCAGCGCAGCTCCATGGTCCGCTCGCGCAGTTCAGTGACCTGCAGCACCGCCACCCGCCCGTCCCACCGGGGCGAGGCGCGGGCGATCTCCTCGAGCTTGGCGCGGATGGCGGGCACGGGCGCCGCATAGTCCACGTGGACGAACACCACCCCGATCAGCTCCGCGTTCTCGCGCGTCCAGTTCTGGAACGGCTTCTGCAGGAAGTAGCTGAGCGGCAGAACGAGGCGGCGCTGGTCCCAGATCCGGATGACCACGTAGGTGGCGGTGATCTCCTCGACGTTGCCCCACTCGCCTTCGACCACCACGGCGTCGTCGATGCGGATCGGCTGGGTCATGGCGATCTGGATGCCAGCGATCAGATTGAACAACAGCGGCTGCAGCGCCAGGCCGACGATGATCGAGGCCGCACCGCCCGCCGCAAGCAGGCTGACGCCCCACTGGCGCACGCCGCTGACGGTCATCAGCGCCAGACCAGCGGTGACGATGAAGATGAGTATGATCAATGCCCGCCGCAGGATGCGGACCTGCGTCAGGTGCTTGCGGGCGAGAAGGTTGTCCGAAACGTCCACCCGGAAACGGCGCATGTAGAGCGCCGTGCCGATGTCCAGGGCGATGTACGCAGTCCAGCCGAGCAGCACGATGAAGCCGATCAGCAGCAGGTGCTTGAGGCCGCCCTCCAGCGCCTTCGGCAGGGGCGCGATGGTCGATGAGGCCGCCAGCGCGACGATGACAAGGGCCCAGCGCCCCGGCCTTCGCGTGCGCACCACCAAGGGCCGCCAGAACTCGTTCGCTCTGCGCATCGCCCGCCGGACCAGCCGGACCAGGATCTCATGCAGGACCAGGGCGGCGGCAAGCGCGATGGCCATCAGGCCCAGGCTGAAAGCCCAGGGCGGCACGCCGGTCTGACGCTCGGCCTGGGCGATCAGGCCAGCGAGGCTGTCGATCAAGTTCACCGGTCAGGGGCTCCCGCACCCGAAAGCCGCTGCGCTCGGACAGGTTCCCCCTAGGCCGCGCCGTCCTGGGCGGCGCTCGCGCCGGCGATCTTGCCGAACACCGCGCCGGCTGTCAGGCCCGTGCCGCCGGGATAGTTGTGCCAGAACAGCCCGCCGACCATCTCGCCGGCGGCGTAGAGGCCCGGGATCGGCGCAAGGTCGACGTCCAGCACCCGCCCGGACCGGTCGATCCGCACCCCGCCAAAAGTGAACGTGATGCCGCAGGTGACGGCGTACGCCTCGAACGGCGGCGTATCGATGGCCTGGGCCCAGTTGGACTTGGGCGGGCTCACGGCCCTGGCCGCCTTGCCGTCCTTCACGTTCGGATCAAAGGACACGTCGGCCCCCACGGCGCCGTTGAAGGCGCGGATGGTGTCGAGAGCCCGAACGGCGTCCACGTCTTCCAGCTTCTCGACGAGGGCCTCCAGCGTGTCCGCCGTCACTTTGGTGACCTGCCGGATGCGGTATTCGTCGCGCAGCAGGTGGCGGGTCTTGGCGTCGAACACCTGCCAGGCGAACTGCCGCGGCTGGGCCAGGATCTCCCGGCCGTACTTGGCGTAGGTGTAGTTGCGGAAATCCGCGCCCTCGTCGACGAACCGCTCGCCGCGGGCGTTGAGCATTATCCCGAATGGGTAGGAGTGCTTCTGGAACCCGTCGCCGACCGTCAGGTCGCCGAACTCCGGCGCGTTGCGCTCCCATCCCACCGCATGGCAGCCGGACCAGTGGCCATAGGGCATCGCCCCGATCTCCAGCGCCATCTTGAGGCCATCGCCGGTGTTGAACCGGCTGCCGCGCACCTTGGCCAAATCCCAGCCCGGCCCCAGGTAGCGGGTCCTCCACTCGGCATTCGCCTGGAACCCGCCTGCGGCCAGCACGACCGCGTCGGCGGCCAGTTCATGGGTGCGCCCCTCAATCCTCGCCCGCACGCCCCGCACCCCATCGTCGCCGGCGATCAGCGACAGGGCACGGGCGCCGTAGCGGACCTGGATACCCTCCCGCACCGCGATCCCCGTCCAGGCGTCCACCAGTCCCGGCCCGCCGCCCCACGCCTCCACGGTCAGACCGCCCCAGAACTTGAAGCGGCCGTCCACCTGGAAGGCCTGCCGGCCCCAGATCGGCGCGAAGCGGACGCCCTTCTCCGCCATCCAGAACAGAGTCGGGCGGCTGCGGCGCACCAGGAGCTCGCAGAGTTCCGGGTCGGTGCGGTACTCGGTGACCCGGCCCATGTCCTCGAAGAACTGCTCCTCGGCGTAGGCGCCGAAGTCGGTGCGGGCGACCTCCTCGTCGGTCAGGTCGGGCATCAGCCGGCGAAGGTCCTCGACCCCGGAATAGGCCAGGCGCATCGCCCCGGCCGTGAAGCGGGAGTTTCCCCCGGCCTCGGCCTTCGGCGCGCGCTCCAGGACCGTGACTTCCGCGCCCCCTTCGCGCGCCGCGGCGGCCGCGGCGAAGGCCGCGTTCCCGCCGCCGACGACGATAACCCTCACCCGCTAGGCGCCCTGCGGGGCCTGGCGGACGACGGGCGGGGCCCAGCCAGGCTCCAGCGCCTTGGCGGGCGTCTCGGCCGTGACCATCCCCATGAAGCTGTTCATCCGCGTGTCGTAACCGAGCAGCTCGCGCACCCTCGGCGAATAGCCGCGAACCATCTCCTTCGGAATCGCGAGGAAGAAGTTCTCCTGCGTCCGTACCCAAGGCTCGCAATATTGATTGGTGAAGGCCAGGCGCGGGGCGTGGCTGCGATTGGCCCCGCCGCCGTGCAACAGCGTGCCCAGCATGATCAGCGCCGCGCCGGGGGGCATCACCGCCGGCCGCTTGGCGTCGTCCACCTCCGGGACCGGCCGCCCCGCCTCGCGCGCCTCGCGCATCGCGGTGAGCTCGGCGTCGCTCCAGCGATGGCTGCCGGGAACGATCACCGTCGCGCCGTTCTCTTCGGTGAAGGCGTCGATCGCGACGATGACCGTGATGCTGAGCGCCGGCCGCGGTCGGGGGATCGGATAAAAGCTGTCGTCGGTGTGCAGCCGCTGGGCCGCTTCGCCAGGATAGATGCAGATCGCCTGGCTGGCGGTCAGCAGGAACCGGGGCTGGAGGAACGCCCCCAGGATCGCCATCAGCCGGGGCTCCTCGGCGGCGTCCTGGAACACCGGCGCGCGGGCCACCAAGGTGTAGACCCGCTCGGTTTCGCGGCCCTCAAAGTCGTTGCGCCCGCGATAATGACCGAGGAAGGGCTCCAGGCCCGTCCGCGCCGCCTCGACCTGGGCCGAGCTCAGGAAGTCGTCGATGATGGTGTAGCCGTCGCGGCGCATCGCCTCGAGGTGGGGGCCTACGTCCAGGCCCGCCGGGGCAGCCGCCATGTCGTCCATGGTCGTCCTCGCCTAACGTCGTTGTATGCGCCAGTGGGCGCCAGTTCCGGCGCGATGGCAACCGTCGTCAGGCGGCCTGCGCTTCGGCCGGACCGTCCAGCACCTGCCGCAGGGCGGCGAACAGCAGCTCCACCTGGATCGGCTTGGCGACCACGGCGTCCATGCCGCAGGCCAGGTACTCCGCTTCCTGGTGCGACATGGCGTTGGCCGTCAGCGCCACGATCGGCGTGCGGGCCCGGCCGGTCTCGGCCTCCCGGCCGCGGATCACCTGCGCCGCCGTCGGACCGTCCATCTCCGGCATCTGGACGTCCATCAGGATGACGTCCCAGTCGCCGCTCTCCCAGGCCTCCACCGCCTTGCGGCCGGTGTCGACGATGGTCGGCGCCACGCCGGCCTGGCCCAGCAGGGTGGTCAGCACCAGCTGGTTTACCGGGTTGTCTTCGGCGGCCAGAATGCGCAGCTGCGGCGACTCCTGGGCGGGCGCGGCAGGCGCGTGCGTCGCCTCGACGGGCTCGGCGTCGCGCAGCCGCTCGAGCGGCAGGGTGACGGAGAACACCGCCCCCTCGCCCGGCCGGCTCGCAGCCGAGATGGAGCCGCCCATCAGCTCGGCCAGTTCGCGGCAGATCGACAGGCCCAGGCCCGTACCGCCGAACCGGCGGGTGGTGGAGGCGTCGGCCTGCTCGAACTTCTGGAACAGCCCGGCGAGCCGCTCAGGGTCGATGCCGATGCCGCTGTCCTTGACTGTCAGCTTCAGCCCCTGGCGGTTGCGCCCGACGCGCACGGCCACGGCGCCAGTTTCGGTGAACTTCAGGGCGTTGGAGACCAGGTTGAACAGGATCTGGCGCACCCGCACGGCGTCGCCGAGGTAGACGCCCCTGGCGGCGGCGTCGATGCGCAGCGAAAAAGCCAGCCTCCGCTCCCGCGCCACGGCGTCGAAAGCGGCCTGGGCGCCGCGGGCCAGTTCGGCGATGTCGAACTCGGTCTGCTCGAGCTCCAGCTTGCCGGCTTCGATCTTGGAGAGGTCCAGCACGTCGTTCAGGATCGCCAGCAGGGCCTCGCCGGACTGGCGGATCACGTCCAGCCGCATGCGCTGCGGGGGGGCCAGCTCGTCGGCGGCCATGGCCTGAGCCATCCCCAGCACGCCGTTCAGGGGGGTGCGGATTTCGTGGCTCATGGTCGCGAGGAAGGTGGACTTGGCCCGGTTGGCGGCCTCGGCCTCCTCCTTGGCCAGCAACAGCAGCTGTTCGGATTTCTTGCGGGCGGTGATGTTCTGCATCGCCCCGATCAAGCGCAGCGGCCGGCCCTTGGGATCGTTGATTAGCCTCAGGGTGCAGGCGGTCCAGACCTCCTGCCCGTCCTTCCGCTTGAGCCGGTACTCGGGGTGGTAAGGCTCGCCTTCCCGGAAATGCCGCCGCCAGGCTTCGCGAACCTTCGGCAGGTCCCGCTCGTCGACCCTGCTGTAGATGTCGGCGGCCAG
>JAESGR010001095.1_pt1 | contig 10831 bp, 6 predicted proteins | sample 9269771 | NCBI WGS metagenome assembly JAESGR01 (sample SAMN15739572, study PRJNA653492) | algae metagenome | isolation source: Chroococcus sp. CMT-3BRIN-NPC107 and co-occurring heterotrophs from well... | place: USA: Clark Mountains Wilderness, California | collected 2010-04-18
GTCATGCTGGCCTTCAGCTCGTTCCGGGTCTGGATCTGGATGCAGCAGGTGGAGGGCCTGGCCTATTACAACCTGTACCTCTTTACCCGGATCGACGGAATCTGCATCGGCTGCATGGTGGCCCTTATGCAAAAGATCAACCCGCGCTTTATCGGGAAGTACACTGCACCCATTGTTCTTGTTTTTGCTGCAATCAACTTTATCTTTTACTTCATCAACCAGCGGCACGCCAACTCTTTTCCCTACCTGGGACTGGTGGGCTTTTCCACTTTTTCGATGATCTTCGGACTGCTGGTGTACGACATGGTGAACCATGGAAATTCCTTTTTCTCCCGGATGTTCGACTTCGAATTCCTGAAGTTCATCGGCCGGATTTCCTACGGCACCTATATTTTCCACTGGCCGCTGTACCTGCTGCTCAATCCAATGCTGAGCCGCCTGCTCACGCCGGTGCTCACAGGGCTGCCGAACCTGTTCCTCTCCTCTTCCATCATCACGGTGCTGGCCTATACCGTGGGTTATTTCAGCTTCCGCTATTTTGAAACCCCGTTCCTGAACCTCAAGAAATATTTCAAGGCCTGAACCACCGCAGGACATCTTGCGGGTAAAAGAGGCCGCATCGTATCTTTAGCGCAACTCGAACCTGATGCCCGGCACCGACAGACTTATCGTTTTGATCCCTGTTTACAATGACTGGTCCGCCCTGGAGCAACTGCTGCCGCCCCTGTACCGGATGATCCGGACGGATCCGGAACAGGGCGTAGAACTGGTGCTGGTCAACGACGGGTCCCCGGTTGCACCGGAGGGCAGCCTGTACCGGGAAAAGAACACAACGCTGCTGCACCTGACCCACAATATCGGGCATCAGAAAGCCTTAGCCATCGGCCTCTCGTATATTCATCACCACCTGCCCGGCGACCGGGTCCTGATCCTGGATGCCGATGGCGATGACCGGCCGGAAGATGCCGCCCGGCTCCTGGCTGAAAGCCTCCGCCAGCCGGATACCATCATCGCCGGACGGCGTGCCCGGCGGCAGGAAGGTACCGGCCGGCGGCTTTCCTACTACCTCTACCTATGGCTGTTCCGCACCCTCACCGGCCAGGTCATCCGCTTCGGCAACTTTTGCGTGCTGCCCTTCCGCTCCATCAGCCCGCTCGTTCATAAAGGGGATATCTGGCACCACCTGCCCGGCGGCATCCTCAAGTCAAAGCTTCCGCTGATGATGGTTCCAACTGAAAAAGGCCGGCGGAAGGAGGGCCGTTCGCACATGTCCTACGGTGCGCTGGTCTACCACGCCATCGGGGCCATCGCTGCCTTTATCGACGTCATTGCCATCCGGCTGCTTCTTTTTTCCGGCTTTGCGATCCTCCTTTCAGTGCTGAGCCTGGTTGCCATCCTGGTGATCCGCCTGACCACGGAACTGGCCATTCCCGGCTGGGCCTCCATGCTGGGCGCTTCGCTGGTCATTATCCTGTTACTTTCGTTCCTTATCGCCCTGTTCCTCGTTTTCACTTTTATCACGGCGCAGTCGTACCGGAAGTTTGTTCCGGCGCTCCACTACCAGGAGTTTATCGGGCGCATTGAACGCAGTGAAGCATGAATACGCTCACGTACATAGGAGAAGAGCTGGAGCTGTTCCGCGAGGCCGTGAACTGGAAGCGGTATTTCGGGCAAAAAATGCGTCCCTGGATCCGGGGCTCGGTACTGGAAGTAGGCGCGGGACTCGGAGAAACCACACCGTACCTGTTGCACGAAGGCGTAACGGCATGGACCTGCCTGGAACCTGATCCCCGGCTCCTTCAGTCGCTGGAAGAAAAGCTGCATTCGATTCATCCGGAAACACCTGTAACCGCACGGGCCGGCACCCTGGAAAACCTGGAGCCCGGGGAACGCTTCAACACCCTCCTGTACATTGATGTGCTCGAACATATTGGTGCGGACCGGGCCGAACTGGAGGCCGCCGCCGGCCGGCTCCTTCCCGGAGGACACCTGATCGTGTTATCACCGGCCTACCAGGGACTGTACAACGCCTTCGACAAGGCCATCGGCCACCACCGGCGTTATTCGCGGCAAACCCTGCGTGCAGCGGCCGCACTGCCCGGGTTGCGGGAGCAGTCCCTGTTCTATCTCGAATCGATGGGCGTCCTGTTGCTGCTGGTCAATAAAGCCCTGATGCGGAAGTCCTATCCTTCCCGGGCGCAGGTCCGTTTCTGGGACCGGGTAGTAGTGCCCCTTTCGCGGATCATTGACCCGCTCCTGGGCTATTCATTCGGCAAAACCATTGTGGGGGTCTGGCAAAAAGAACCGTAAACATGGAACATCCGGCCGCACATACCCCTCAACTCCGTACGCGCACGGCTTCCCTGCGCGACCACCTGCTGCTGGCCCTGCTGGCGGTCGCGGGGTACTGGCCCCTTTCCTTTTTCCTGTTCAGTGCCAAGAACGACAACATCGTGGCCCTGCTGCCGATGCGGCATGCCGTTAGTACTGCGCTGGACGCAGGAGAACTGCCCTTATGGAGTCCCTACTTTTTTCTGGGTTTTCCCCTTCACGGCGATATGCAAAGCGGGGCCTGGAACCCGGTAGTCTGGCTCCTCTCGCTTTTCGGTCCGTACCGGCTCACACACATCCATGCAGAGATTCTTATTTACCTTGTCATCGCTGCCTGGAGCATGTATGCGTTTCTATCCTCGGTGAGCACCCGGCGGAAGGTGCGCCTGGCTGGTGCAGCGGCCTACCTGTTCTGCGGGTACCTGACCGATACGGCCGGGTCCAACCTGCAGTTCCTTGCCGGAGCCGCCTTTGTACCACTGGCCCTGCATACTTTCTGCCGGCTGCTGCACCGCCCTTCTTTTCCGCGGACGGCGGCTGCGGCCGGGGCATTGGCGCTGCTGCTGCTGGCAGCCTACCCCGCGTTCTTTATACTGACCGCCTATATACTGACGGCTTTGCTCATGTATACCGCGGTACGCAGGGGATCGGTGAAAGTCCTGCCTTGGGGGGCGCTTACCGGCATGGCGCTCCTGTTTGCCGCTTTCTGTGCGCCGGCGTTGTGCTCCTATGCAGACCTGCTGCCCCATTACGACCGCGGTGCCGGCCTGAGCCTGCAGCGTGCCGCCGAAAACAGCCTGCATCCCTATTGTACCCTTTCTCTTTTAGCACCCACCGCCATTACGCGCAGCGACGTACCTACCGACCTTATTTCGCGCAACCTGTTTATCGCTACGCCCCTGCTCCTGTTCCTGTTTACGCTATCCCGCAGGACCGGAAGCCGGTATGGTTTCCTGGCTGCCGGAATCCTTTTTTTCTTTCTTTATTCCCTGGGCGATGCCACCCCGGTGCACCGCTGGAGCTACCACCTGCTTCCCCTGTTCAACACCTTCCGGCATCCCTCCAATGCCCGCCTGTTCGTCCTTATCGGACTGCTGCTGCTGGCAGCCAGGGGCCTGGCCCTATGGATGCAGGGGGCCCGCGGCAGCGTATTGTTTGCGGCGCGGGCAGCGGCCCTGTCCGCACTGGGACTGGCCGTCTACGGAGCAATGCAAACCCGGCCGGGCTTCGGCGCCGCGCCTCCGGGCGCGGAAGGACGGGCGGGCCTGAAAGCGGCACTGGACTCCATCGGCTTTCCGGAAGGGCTCCTGCTCAACGGCGGCCTGCAGTGCGTATCCCTCGTGTTCTTTTCCCTTTTCCTGCAGCGTAACCTCAGGCGGTTGCTGGTACCGGCCATCATCGGCCATGCGTTCCTTTTTGCCCAGACGACCCTGCCCTATACACTGGTCAGCCAGATTCCGCCGGCCCGCATCAATGCGCGGCTGAACGAAGTGATCCACGAAGTACGGGGGCCGGATTTCGGAAGCAGCCTGGAAGAAAATTCGAAAAATGCGCTGGTTCATTACCGGGAGATCGGGATCGCCAACTTTTTTAACCGGCGCTTTGGCATGGTGCATGAGCAGGTGAACCCCACCTTCCTGAACCTCCTGAATGCCCTGTACCGCGATACCCTGCAGCAAAGGGCCGCTTTCCGGAACCCGGTGGCCTACCTTGCCGATTCACTCCTGGCAGCGCCGCCCCCGGACGGAACACAACGTGGCCTGGCTTTCGTGCCGGTTGCCCACCGGAAACCGGTAGTGAGCGGTAGCTTTCAAGTGACCGGTTACACCACCGCTACGTTCCGGTTTCAAACGACTGTTCCTGCACCGGCCTTCCTGGTACTGCAGCAATCCCGGCTGCCGGGCTGGAAAGCGTTTATCGACGGCAGGCCCGCACCCATTGTGCCGGTCAATACAGCCTTCATGGGCGTGTTCCTGCCCCCCGGCCCCCATACGGTCTTCTTCCGGTATCAGCCGGTATATATTCATCCCGCCTGCTGGCTCACGCTGGCAGCACTATTGTTCACCGGCGCCGGGCTCTGGCGGAGCCGCCGCGCCCAAAACAAAGGCCTTGAAATTCTCCCGTGACCACCTGCGCTTCAGTGCCGGCCTTCTATTGCCCGTGTTCCTGTTTTATGCAGGCTATACCTACAACCATGCGGCCGGACTGGAGCCGACCGGCTTTATCCAATATGATAACGTAGGGTATGCGGCCTATGCCCGGCAATATGTGCAGGAAGAATTTCATCTGCTGTATGCGAATCCGTTCAATGATGGTCCCGGATATGCCCGGATCTATTTCCAGACCCAAAACATCATTCTTGCCGGGCTGATGCAGATGGGGATGGACCCTGGCTGGGCGCTCTGCCTGTTCAGTGTGCTCTTTTCCTTTTTTAGTTTTTATGTGCTGCTCCTGCTCTATGACGCCCTGCATCCCGGTGCGCCGTTCCGTACCCCTACCCGCGTATTGCTGGCCTGGGGCGGCGGGTTATTGGTAGTGGCAGGCGCTTTGGCGCTGCCCTTTGTGCAGAACGGAGAACACATCCTGGACCGGCTTTTTTACCTGGATCCGGCCCGTGGCTGGTGGGGTCTCAACTTCGGCCGTTCGCTCCTGTTCAGCCTCGAATCCTATTACCATTTCCTTTTCTTCGCGTCCCTGCTGCTGGCCTGGAAAGGACGATGGCCCGCTGCAGCCGTAGTAGCGTTCCTGCTTTCCTTTTCCCACCCGTTCACGGGCATCCATCTGCTGCTGGTGCTATCCCTTTGGGTATTTACCGGACGGCTGCTGGCCCGGCAGCACGATATTCCCGCCTGGACCCTGGCTGCCTTTCCCCTGCTGGCTGCCCTACATGTGGGGTATTATCTTGTTTACCTTCCCGGCTTTCCCGATCACCGGCTCGTCAGCACGCAATACGCCCTGAACTGGAATTACCGGTGGTACCATTTCGGCCCGGCCTACGCACCGGTCTTTGCCCTTTTTATCGGATCGGTTTTCCTGCAGGGCCGGAAAGCTTTCCTGGCCCGGCCGGCCAACCGGCTCCTGCTCTGCCTGGCCTTTGTTTCCCTGCTGCTTTCCAACCACGAATGGTTCCTCAAGCCGATGCAACCTATTCATTTTGCCCGGGGCTACGAGTGGACCGCTTATTTCCTCATGGGAGTGCCCGCCCTGCACCTGCTGTTCAACAAGCTGCGCGGAAAGCGCTGGCTGTATTACGCGGTAATAGGATTGTTCCTGCTGGACAACGGCCTCTGGATCGGCAACAATATTATTTCCCGGGCCGACAGCCCTTCCACCGCATACGTTACCGAAGAACAAAGACGGGTGCTACAAATCATGGATGCGGCATCCAGCCCGCAAACGCTGGTGATCGGCTCAGGAGACCTTCCTTACCTGGCAACGGTCTATACCCGGGCCTATCCCTGGCACAGCCACCCTTTTACCACGCCCGCATATGCCCGGAAGAAAGCGGCCTTTCAGGCATTTATTCAGAACGGCCGGGTGGACAGCTCCTGGCGGGGCCGGCCGGCCATCCTCCTCTTCCACCGCAGCGATTCGGCAGAGGAACGACGATCCAGGGCCCTGCCCTTTCCGAGCGGACAGGTACTACGCACCCGGAACTACAAGCTCGTGGTGACGCTGATTCCGCGGTGAGGAGTTGATCCGTTGAACAGTTGAATGGTTGATAAGGGGACAGAGGTACTTTGCATCCTGATTTTGTGGGCAGCAATGGGAAATCTTCAAACGTAAATAGGGACCGGGTAGATCCCGTGGGCAGGGGATGGGTTTCGCACAGAGCAAACAGAGAAGCAGAGTTACGGGCGATAGCAATACAGTACTGATAGCGTACAATAAAGGGATCTCCTATAACTCTGCTTCTCTGTTTGCTCTGTGCGAAAACGAATCAACTATTCAGCCATCGCATCCTGAAAAATCTTACAACCGCTTCCCTTTCATCGCGGCGCTCACGGCTTCGTCCATGACCCGCTCTGCGTAGGGGCGCGATACGTTGTTGAGGGCTTCAATGGCCTGCTGGATCGCATCTTTTTCACCGGCATCAATCCGCCCTTCGAGCTCGGTCATCGCTGCTTCGGTTGCCGCATGTTCTTCTGCGGTCAGCCGGTCGCGGTGTTTCTGTAAAAACGTGCGGGTCGTTTCCAGCATCACGCGGCCTTCGGTCTGTGCTTCCACCAGGGCCCGGGCCTGCATATCGTCTTTGGCATGGTGCAGGGAATCGAGCAGCATTTTTTCCACCTCTGCATCGGTAAGCCCGTATTGGGGCTTTACCTCAATGGACTGCTCCACGCCGCTGCGCAGCTCTTTGGCCCGCACCACCAGGATACCATCTGCATTGATCAGGAAGGATACCTCCACCTTGGGCAAACCGGCCGGCATGGCCGGGATACCCGACAGGTTGAACTCGGCCAGCTTCCGGTTGTCTTTTACCAGGTCGCGCTCGCCCTGGAACACGGAAATGCGCATGCCGCTCTGCCCGTCCTTCTGTGTGGTGTATTGCCTGCCGGCACGGGTGGGGATGCGCGAGTTGCGCGGGATGAGCACATCCATCAGCCCGCCCATCGTTTCGATGCCGAGGGAAAGCGGCGTGATGTCGAGCAGGAGCAGGTCCTTGTTGTTGCCGGCGAGGATATCGGCCTGGATGGCTGCCCCCAGTGCCACTACTTCATCTGGGTTCAGATCATCGTGTACTTCCTTGCCGAAGAACCGGCTGACCGATTCCTTCACCAGGGGCACACGCGTGGAACCGCCCACCATTACCACTTCATCGAGGTCGGAAGGCTTCAGGCCGGCATCGGCCATCGCCAGCCGGCAGCGTTCGATGGTGCGTTCCACCAGGGGCTGCACCAGCTGGTTGAAGCGCTCGCGGCTCAGCGCCACGGGACGCCCGGTCACCGTCCCGGCATAAGTATCTGCACTGCTCAGCGCGATCTTTGCTTCCTCCGCCGTCAGGCGCAGGGCCTGGGCCAGATTTTTATCGGTACGGAGGTCGTCTTCCGGGATGCCGGCTTCTTCCATCCAATGCTGGACTATGACCTTGTCGAAATCGTCGCCGCCCAGGTACGTATCGCCGTTGGTGGACAACACTTCGAAGATGCCGCCCGAAATGCGCAGCAGGGATATATCAAAGGTCCCGCCGCCCAGGTCGTATACGGCTACGGTTTTTTCCTCTTCTTTTTTCAGACCGATGCCGTATGCGAGGCTGGCCGCGGTAGGCTCGTTTACGATGCGCAGCACATCCAGTCCGGCCAGACGTCCGGCATCCCGCGTGGCCTGCCGCTGTGCATCGTTGAAATAAGCCGGTACCGTGATCACAGCCTTGTTCACCGGAGTTTTCAAAATATGCTCCGCCCGGTCCTTCAGCGATTTGAGAATAAAGGAAGACAGCTCAATCGGCGTATAGAAGCGTCCGCCCACTTCCACCTTCACAAGGTTGTCGGTGCCGTTGTCGATGATGCGGTAACCCAGCAGTCCTTTCAGCCCGGCCACATCGCCGTACGATTTTCCCATCAGGCGCTTGACCGAAAAAATGGTGTTCTCGGGGTCGGTGAGCAGGAAGCCGCGGGCTTCGGCGCCTACGGACAGGGAGCCGGCCGGCCCGAAGTGTACGATTGAAGGCACCAGGGAGGTGGCGTCAAATTCTTTCAGCACCGTGGGCTGCTTTGTATCCGGGTGGATGATGGCGATGAGGCTGTTGGTGGTACCGAGGTCGATACCCACAATGATTTCCGCTTGCTGCAGCGACCCGGTGGTCAGGTTTATTCCGATCTTGGCCATACGTTCATTCGATTTTTTGGATGATCCAGGTATCCTGCTGGAATCCCCAGGATTCTTTTTTTCCCGGTGCAAATTTCCGTTCCTTCCACCGATTGCCGAAAAGTGATTTGAGGTAGGCCGGCGGCTGGAAGGCCGAATAGGCCCGGTGCCCTTCCTGCACGTGGCTGCGTACCACCAGCCGGCCGGCATCATACAGGCGCCGTTCACCGGCCGTCAGCTTCTCCCGGAAGGCGTCGCCATGGGTCGTCAGGTACAGCAGCCCGCCCGGCTGCAGCAGGCGGTAGAGTTCCGCCAGCCAGGCCGCATGGTTCTTTTCTGACAGGTGTGTGAGCACAGAAATACCATAAATGATATGGAAGGAAGAACCGGGGTAACCCGTGGGCGGCTCCAGGCCGTTTTGCCCGAACTGCACGCCGGGGATGTGTTGCCGGCACCAGCGGATGGTGGCTGCATTGTAGTCGGTGCCGTGTACCGAACAGTTCCCGGGCAGCAGGGCCGGCCAGTGCCGGACCACCCGGGCGGGACCGCAGCCCCAGTCGAGCAGCGCCACGCCCTGCCAGTCCGTATAGGGGTCCAGCGCTTCCTTTATTTCCCGGGCCGATGCCATCCCGTCGCGGTAATAAGCCCCGTAATCAAGCCGGTACGCCTCGTAGATCATGTAAGGAGGCGGCAGGGCAAAGCCGGGATACCGGGCCTGGAAAACGGCATTTTTCTTCCCGTACCTCCAGGCATTGAACCGGTAAAACAGCCGGTCTACCAGGGGCATGAGCCCCAGTTTGCGGGCCGCCATCAGGGCTTCATTTTTCCACATTCCGCTTGGATGCACTTTAAAAACAAAAGTCCCGAATAAATCCGGGACTTTGCTGATGCTCTGGAAAAAAGCTAGCGCATGAGGTACATCTTGCCGTAGCCTTTGTCAAAATATTGGTCGGTGGACTTGTCTTCCGCCTTGAACTTTTCCAGCGATTTGCCGTTCAGGTTCGTCAGCACCCGGTAGAGGTATACGCCGTTGGCCAGCTTCTGCCCGTACTGGTCGGTACCGTCCCATTTGAATTCGGTGATGTTGCGTCCGATCTTCAGCGGTCCCAGCTCCTGCTTGGTGATTTCCCGCACGATCTTGCCGGTAACGGTCATGATCTGGATGCGGATGTTCTGCGGCACTTCCTGGCCCGTGATCGTAAACACAAAGGCCGTGGAGGTGGTGAACGGGTTGGGATAGTTGAGCATATTGGAGATCATCGGCTTGTTGTACACCTGGAAGTTCACCTTGTAGCTTACGTTGCCGGCCGAATTGTTGCTCTTGTCACGGCCGGTGATGATCAGCTCATAATTGCCGTCCATCTGGAAGTGGGGCTTCAGGTTCACCGTGGCCACGTTGTCGCCGGCAACGGCCGGGATCATCCGCAGGGTGTCGGAATTGAAGTGGAAGGTCCGGAGCGTTTTGTTCGGGTACCGCACTTCCACCTTCACCAGGGCCGTATCGTCGAGCAGCATCCACTTGGCTTCGTCCTTCAGCTTGATCATGATGTCGGGGCGCGGGGCCACGATGTCGTTGTTCATGATGTGCTGGTTGTCGAAGGTTACGTCCATCAGGGGCTGCAGGCTGTCGGGCCGCACATAGAAATTCCGGTAGATGTAGTTGTTGAAATGGTACTGCTCTGGCTGATCGTTGCCGGGGTTCACTTCCACGTACAGGCTGTTGAGGCCCTGCAGCTGGCGGGTATCCAGCGGGGTCTGCACATGCAGCGTATCGCTTCCCGCCAGCGGCCGGTGCTTCTGTACCGGCAGCACATGCGCCACGTTGTTGCGGTCGGTAGCCACCAGGCGCACCTGCAGGCTGTCGAAAGGAATGCTGGTAATGTTGCGGAACGCCAGCTTGAAGTTCATCGGCTCCCCTACTTCCAGGGTATCCTTCATCTGGAAGAAAAGATTGGGCGCCACCACGCCTTCCGGCACGGGGTCATAGGTCAGGCGCCAGTATTTCAGCTGGTACGGCGTGTAGTGCACCGTATCGAGGTTGCTCATGTGCAGCTTGACGAAAGGATACTCCTGCGGATTGATACTTGAAATATCGGTCACCGGATCTGCCGGCGTAATACCGCTGAACAGCGTATCCACCGTTCCGTCCCGTTTCACCCCGAGGATGTTCACCAGGGGCAGGTCGGTTCCGTCACTTTCGGCCGAAGTGCCCGACCAGCGGAATTCTTTCCAGGACTTGGCGGGACCGAACTGCGGGGAGGTAATGTACCCGACCGTATCCGAAGAAGTTGCATCCACGGACAGCGTGGGGTTGTCGAAGTTGCCTCCGCCCACTACCCATTTGGGCTCGAAGGAAGGGTCGTTCTTCTTGTATACCAGTCCCCAGGGCCTTGTCCGGTAGAAAGAATCGATGCCGGAGAATCCCGCCTTCTTCAGGGTATGGTACAGCGATTTGCCCGATCCGTACAGCGCGGTATCCTTCGCCCACTCCTTGGCCCAGGCGATCGGGAACGTGGGGTTCACGGCAGGGTCCAGGGTAAAGTTGCGCACGATCACATAGTGGCCGTCCGGCACTACCTTTTCCAGGAAGTTGATGAGTTTGCGGCGGCTGGCCGTATCGGTATAGCGGTATTCAAAATTATACTCGCGTCCGGGGAAACAGTTCACGGCGGTGCTGTTGTACAGGCCGTCA
>JAESGR010001096.1_pt1 | contig 10830 bp, 9 predicted proteins | sample 9269771 | NCBI WGS metagenome assembly JAESGR01 (sample SAMN15739572, study PRJNA653492) | algae metagenome | isolation source: Chroococcus sp. CMT-3BRIN-NPC107 and co-occurring heterotrophs from well... | place: USA: Clark Mountains Wilderness, California | collected 2010-04-18
GCTCGCCCTGGTTCACCTGCAGGCTGCAGCCGCGGATGATCTCGGTCTTGCCGAAACTCTTGCGCAGGTCCTTCAGTTCCAGGGCGTAGGTCACAGGCTGGGCGCTCACAGTCGCTCTCTCCGCTTCACTTCTTTTTCTATGAATTCCTGGATCTCGCCCCACTGGCGCAGGAAGTGGCGGCGCGTCACCTCGAACAGGCCGAGCCCGGTCAGCATCACGAACACCGCGCCCACCCAGGAGTCCACGCTCTTCACGTCCAGGGTGGCGCCCATGAAGCGCACCTCGTTGCCCATGGCCACGTTCAGCTGCAGGTGGTAGATCATCTCGACGATCGCCGCGGCGCCCAGCAGCACCAGCAGCGCCGTGCCGAACAGCGCGAGGTAACTCACCCACAGCTCCTTGAGCCGTCCGAAGGCCGCGACCCGCAGGTTCATCATGATCAGGCTGGCGATCCCGCCGGGCGCGTACATCACCATGAACATGAAGATGAGGCCCAGGTACAGCAGCCACGCCTTGGTGAACTCCGAGAACAGCACGAAGGCCAGCACCATCAGCACCGCGCCGATGATGGGCCCGAAGAAGAAGGTGGCGCCGCCCAGGAAGGTGAAGAGCAGGTAGCCGCCGGAGCGTGCCGGCCCCACCACTTCCGCGGTCGCGATCTCGAAGGTCAACGCCGCCAGGCCGCCGGACACGCCGGCAAAGAAGCCGGCCAGGATGAACACGATGTAGCGCACGCGCTGCGTGTCGTAGCCGATGAACTCGACCCGTTCCGGGTTGTCGCGCACCGCGTTGAGGATGCGTCCGAGCGGCGTGCGGGTGATGGCGTACATGGCCGCCACGCACAGGAAGGTGTAGACCGCGACCAGGTAGTAGACCTGGATGGGAGGGCCGAAGGTGATGCCCAGGAAAGGCTTGCCCACCACGCGGTTGGCGGACACGCCCGCCTCGCCGCCGAAGAATTCGGAGAACATCAGCGACATCGCGAACACCAGCTCCGCGACACCGAGCGTGATCATGGCGAAGGTGGTGCCGGACTTCTTCGTGCTCACGTAGCCAAAGAGGATGGCCATCGCCATGCCGCCCAGGCCGCCCAGCAAGGGCAGCAGGCTCACCGGGATGCCCAGCGCACCCTTGCTCGCGGCATTCAGGGCGTGGATGGCGAAATAGGTTCCCAGGCCGGTGTACACCGCATGCCCGAAGCTGAGCATGCCGCCCTGCCCCAGGAGCATGTTGTACGAGAGGCAGGCGATCATCGCGATGCCGATCTGCGTGAGCATCGTGATGCCCAGGCCGCCGCTGAAGACCAGCGGCGCCATCAGCAGGAGCAGCGCGAACGCGCCCCAGATCACGATGCGCGCGACGTTGTACGGACGGAATTCGTAGTAGTCCTTGCCGCGCTTGCCCGCCGGCACGCGGCCGGCCGCCTGGCCCGGCAGGCCCATGGGCACCCCGATGCGCCGGTTCTCGCGCTCCGCCTCGGAGCCCGGTTCGATGTTGGAAAGGGTCGTCATGTCATCCCTCCCGCGTGCCGAGCAGGCCGCGCGGCCGGAAGATGAGGATCAGCACGAGGAACAGGTAAGGCAGGATGGGCGCCACTTGCGAGAGCGTGAGCTTCAGGAAGGTGCTGTCGCGCGCGGCGGCGCTGACGCCCAGGCCCAGCGACTGCAGCAGCGAGCCGACCGAGTAGTCGATGGCGACCGCGAAGGTCTGCACCAGCCCGATCAGCAGCGAGGCGACGAAGGCGCCGGCCAGCGAGCCCATGCCGCCGACCACCACCACGACGAAGATGATGGAGCCGACGATCGCGGCCATGTTGGGCTCGGTGACGAAGGTGCTGCCGCCGATGACGCCGGCCAGCCCCGCGAGCGCCGCGCCTGCGCCGAACACCAGCATGAACACGCGCGGCACGTTGTGGCCGAGCGCCTCGACCGTCTCGGGATGCGTCAACGCGGCCTGGATCACCAGGCCGATGCGCGTCTTCTTCAGCAGCAGGCCGATGGCCAGCAGCATCAGCACCGCCGCCAGCATCATGAAGGCGCGCGTGGCGGGGAATGGCGAGCAATTGGCCGCGGCGCACACCGCCGCCGGCGCACTGCCCAGAACGACGCCGAAGCCCTGGGGACTCTGGACCAGCGTGAAGGCGGCGCCCTGCAGCACCGCCGGCGGCGGGAAGTCCACCGCGGTGCGGCCCCAGACCAGCTGCACCAGCTCGAGGATCACGTACGACAGGCCGAAGGTGATGAGCAGTTCCGGCACGTGGCCGTACTTGTGCACCTTGCGCAGGCACAGGCGCTCGAACACGGCGCCCAGCAAGCCCACGACCACCGGCGCCACGAGCAGGCCGACCCAGAAGCCGGCGAGCTTGGCCACCGTGTAGCCGATATAGGCGCCCACCATGTAGAAGCTGGCGTGGGCGAAATTGAGCACGCCCATCATGCTGAAGATCAGCGTGAGGCCGGAGCTGAGCATGAACAGCAGGAGCCCGTAGCTCAGGCCGTTCAGCGTGGAAATGACGAATTGCATGGACTGGGTCGTTCTTCTTCTGGCCCGGGCAGGAAAAGGGGCCCGCCACGTTCACCGCAGGGGGCCCCGGACGATTCCGGTGGGAGGCGAGCTTACCCCGGGCGCTTCATCTGGCAGCTGGTGGGCGTGCTCGAGACGTAGCTCGGATACTCTTTGACGGGCACCAGCGTCATGCCGGTCTTCTCCGGGCTGTAGGGGTGTTTGGCATCGGTCTTCTGCCACACGGTCATGTACAGCGGCTGCTGCAGCTGGTGGTCGGTCCTGCGCATCTCGACTTCGCCGTTGAAGCTGTTGAACTTCAGGCCTTCCAGGGCGGCGGCGACCTTCACCGGATCGGTGGAGCCCGCCTTGACCATGGCGTTGCTGAGCGCGGCGAACGCGTGATAGAAGGCCAGCGTGTAGAGGTCGTCCTTGAACTTGACGTTGAACTCGTCGGCGAGCTTCTGGATCTGGCCGGGCATGTTCGGGTGGCCGTAGCCGACCTGGTACACGCGGCCGGCGCCGCCGGTGCCGAGCGCGCTGGGCGTGCCGGTCACGCTGGTGTAGTAGGTGTAGAACTTGCCGGTGTAGCCGCCCTCGTTGGCCGCCTTGATCAGCAGCGACAGGTCGGAACCCCAGTTGCCGGTGATCACCGTGTCGGCGCCGGAAGCCTTGATCTTGGCGACGTAGGGCGCGAAGTCGCGCACCTGGGCCAGCGGGTGGAGGTCTTCACCCACCACCTGGATGTCCGGACGCTTGCGCGCCAGGGTTTCCTTGGCGAACTTCGCCACCTGGTGGCCGTGCGAGTAGTTCTGGTTGAGCAGGTAGACCTTCTTCACGTCCGGCTGGTCCTTCATGAAGGTCGTGATCGCCTCCATCTTCATGGACGTGTCCGCGTCGAAGCGGAAGTGCCAGTAGTTGCACTTGCTGTTGGTGAAGTCCGGGTCGACCGCCGCGTAATTGAGGTACACGACCTCCTTGCCGGGGTTGCGGGCGTTGTGCTTGTCGATCGCGTCGATCAGCGCGCCGGCGACGGAGGAACCGTTGCCCTGCAGGATGTAGCGCACGCCCTGGCCCAGGGCGGCCTGCAGCGCGTTCAGGCTTTCGGCCGGGCTCAGCTTGTTGTCGATGCCCTGCACCTCGAACTTCACGCCGGCGGGGTTGTTGGCGTTGAACTTCTCGGCCAGGAACTGGAGGCTCTTGAGCTGGTTCGTCCCGACCGGGCCCATCAGGCCGGTGAGCGGGTCGATCCACATCATCTTGACGACCTGCCCCTTGGTGGCGGCAGGGGCGGCAGTGGCGGGGGCGGCCCTGTTGGCCGGCGCCTGCGCATGCACGAAGGAACAGGCCAGCAGGGTGGACAGTGCGACAGCGGTGGCTGCAAATTTCACGGGAAGCTCCTTTGCGAAACAGGCGCAGTGTCGCTTTTCCGGACAGCCCTCCCGCTCAGGGATTGCCCGTAAGGAGGCCCCGATCTATCACGCTGGCGACACCGGCCGTCAGGCGGTGGGCAGTTTGTAATCCTTCAACTGCTCCCGCAGCCGGGTCTTGAGCATCTTCCCGGTGGCGCCCAGGGGGATCGCCTCGACGAACACCACGTCGTCCGGCACCTGCCACTTGGCGATCTTGCCTTCGTAGAACTTCAGCAGCTCCTCGCGGGAGACGTCGGCACCGGGCTTCTTCACCACCGCGACGATCGGCCGTTCGTCCCACTTGGGGTGCTTCATGCCGACGCAGGCAGCCATCTGCACGGCCGGGTGCGCCATGGCGATGTTCTCGATGTCGATCGAGCTGATCCACTCGCCGCCGGACTTGATCACGTCCTTGCTGCGGTCGGTGATCTGCATGTAGCCGTCCGGGTCGATCGTCGCGACGTCGCCGGTGGGGAACCAGCCGTTGACCAGCGGGTCGCCGCCCTCGCCCTTGAAGTACTCGCGCACCACCCAGGGGCCCTTCACGTACAGGTCGCCGAAGGACTTGCCGTCCCAGGGCAGTTCCTCGCCCGCGTCGCCCACGATCTTCATGTCCACGCCGAAGATCGCCCGCCCCTGCTTCAGGCGGATCTTCATCTGCTCTTCGGCCGACAGGGCGTTGTGCTTGTTCTTGAGCGTGCACAGCGTGCCGAGCGGGCTCATCTCGGTCATGCCCCAGGCATGCAGCACGTCGACGCCGTACTTCTCGCGGAAGGCATCGATCATCGCCGGCGGGCAGGCGGAGCCGCCGATCACCGTGCGGTTCAGGGTCGAGAAGCGCAGCCCGCCCTGCTGCATGTGGCCCAGGAGCATCTGCCACACGGTGGGCACGCCGGCAGCGAAGGTCACGCCTTCGGCTTCGATCAGCTCGTAGACCGACTTGCCGTCCAGGCTGGCGCCCGGGAAGACGATCTTGGCGCCGTTGAGCGCGCAGGAATACGGCATGCCCCACGCGTTGACGTGGAACATGGGCACGACCGGCAGCACCGAGTCTCGCGCCGAGAGGTTCATCACGTCGGGCAGCGAGGCGGCGTAGGCGTGCAGGATGGTGGAGCGATGGCTGTAGAGCGCCGCCTTCGGGTTGCCGGTGGTGCCGCTCGTGTAGCACATGCTCGAGGCCGAGTTCTCGTCGAAGGAGGGCCACTGGTAAGCCACCGGCTGGCCGCCGATCCAGGACTCGTAGCTCACGAGGTTGGGGATGCCGCTGTCGGGGGGCAGCTTGTCGGCCTCGCACAGGGCCACGTACTGCTTGATCGTGGGGCACCTGGCATGGACCGCCTGCACCAGCGGCAGGAAGGTCATGTCGAAGCACAGGACCTGGTCTTCGGCGTGGTTGGCGATCCAGACAATCTGTTCGGGGTGCAGGCGCGGGTTGATCGTGTGCAGCACGCGGCCGGAGCCGCTGACGCCGAAGTACAGCTCCAGGTGGCGGTAGCCGTTCCAGGCCAGCGTGGCGACCCGGTCTGAGAACAGGAGCTGCATGCCGTCCAGGGCGTTGGCGACCTGCCGGGAACGGCGCGCGACGTCGCGCCAGGTGTAGCGGTGGATGTCGCCTTCGACGCGCCGGGACACGATCTCGCCATCCGGGTGGTGCCGTTCCGCGTGCTCGATCAGCGACGAAATCAGCAGCGGCTGGTTCTGCATCAGGCCCAACATGTTCTTGTCTCCGGGGTGCTTGTGGTCGAAGCGCTGATCGTAAACGCTCCTCCGCTACGACCAACAGCCGGACGCAGAGGACGCAAAAACAGCGCAGAGGACGCAGAAGGAACCGGCGATCAAAATATTCGAAAGGATTTCTTCTGCGTCCTCTGCGGAACCTCTGCGACTTCTGCGTCCGGTTGTTGGATTTCAGCTGCTCGGCGCCGCCTGCTGGAAATACAGCGTGACGGCGGTGCCCTCGCCCACCACCGACTGCACCACGATCTCGCCCCGGATCGCCTGCATCACCCGCTGGCAGAACATCAGCCCCATCCCGCTGCCGCCCATCTCCGCCCGCGTGGTCACCGGCTCCTTGGTCAGCCGCGCCAGGATCTCCGGCGGGATGCCGGGCCCGTTGTCGCGCACGGTGATCCAGGCCCGCCGGTTGGCCGGCGCCTCCAGCGAGGAATCGACTTCCAGGAGCAGCCTGCGGTTGCTGCGGCCGCGCAGGGCGATCAGCGCGTTCTTGGTCAAGGTGCACAGCACGAGGTACAGCAGGTCGCGCCGCCCCGGCAGCCGGAAGTCGTGCCGCACGTCCAGCGCGACGCCAGCGCGCTCGCTTTCCTCGAAGGGGAACTCGTCCAGCAAGGCCTCCACCAGGCTGCTGGCCGTGATGGAAGTCGGCACCGCATCGGGGTAGGCATCGCGCGCCGACTGCACGAAGGTGGAGACCAGCGACTGGCAGTACAGCGCCCGCCGTTCGGCCCGCTCCAGCGCCGCCACCAGCTCGCCCGGGTATTCCTCGGTGAACTGCGCCACGCCCGGCGGCGCATCCGGCCCGGCCGGGATGTGCCGCTGCGCGATCGAGCCGACATAGCCGCGCACGGTGGCCAGCGGCGTATTCAGTTCGTGGGCCAGGAAGCCGAGGGCCTCGCGCAGGGCGGCCACGCGGCCCTCGTTCACCACGCGCTCGAGCGCCTGCGTGCGGTACAGCGCCAGGGCTTCGCGCAAGGCTTCGCGCGTCGCCTCGCCGTCCAGCGGCTTTTCCAGGATGCGCAGCACCTTGCCCTGGTTCACCGCCGCGATGGCGACGTCCTTCTCCGCATAGGCGGTGGCGAGCAGGCGGATGACGTGGCGGAACTCGCGCTGCACCGCCCGCAGCAGCTTCATGCCGTCGCGCTCGGGCATGCGGTAGTCGGTGACCAGCACGCCGAATTCGGCGCTGCGCTGGCCGAGGATGGCCAGGGCTTCGTCGGCGCCGCCGGCGGTGACCACCTTGAACTCGTCGCCGAACTCGCGCGCGAACCACTTGCGCGAGGTCGGCTCGTCGTCGACGAAGAGGACGGAAGGGGTCTCGCCGGCCAGGTCCTGCACCAGCATGGGAATCAGGCGGTGCCGGACCGCGTCTTCTCGTCGGCGCAGTAGGCGCGCAGCGCCTGCTCGGTGCGCTCGGCCAGGGCCTGCAACTGCGGCAGCCACTGGTTGCCCGCCGGCCACTCGCCCTGCTCCAGCAGCGGCACGTAGAGCCTGCGGACCTGCTGGTACAGCGACTGCGCACCCGCCTCGCCGCTCATGCCCAGCAGCGAATGCAGGGCATCGATGCTGCCCTGCACGTCCGACACTTCGACCGCGTGCCGCAGCTTTTCCACCAGGCGCGCCATCTCCGGCACGTAGTCGTCCAGCAGTTCGTCGAGCATGCCCAGGCGGCGGTAGCTTTCCAGGCGCTGCAGGTTCAGCAGCACGTCCTGCGGCGCGGCCTCGGCCTCGCGCGGCCGGGCGGGCTCGGGCACCGTCCGCCCCCCTGCGCCGCCGGTAACCAGCCTCGTGATCGTGTCGTAGAGCACCATGGCCTCCACTGGTTTGACAAGGAACCCGTTCATGCCCGCCGCCGTCGCGGCCGCCACCGCGGGTTCGTCCGACCGCGCGGTCATGGCCACGATCGGCACCTGGCACCAGGGCTCGTGCGCGTGCCGGATCGCCCGCGCCGTCTCGAGCCCGTCCATGCCGGGCATGTGCAGGTCGACGATGACGGCGTCGATGCCTTCCTGCGCCTGCAATTGTTCCAGCACGGCGCCCCCGTGTTCCACCTCGATCACGATGGCCGCGGCGTTGCGCAGATAAGCGGCGATGGCTTTCCGGTTGAAGGCGCTGTCATCGGCCACCAGGATGCGCCGGCCGGCCAGCCGCCCGGCCACGGAGCCTGACGCGCCGGGCTGCTGCATCACCTGCTGCAGCGCCGCCAACAGGGGCAGCTGGGCGCACGGCTTGCTGACGAAGTGGTCCATGCCGCACTTCAGCGCCTTGGCGCGCGCCAGGTGCGCCGGCTCGCTGGTGTAGGCGACGATGTGCACGTGCTGGTTGGGGCCGGCGACGCGGCGCAGCTTCTCGGCCACCGCGTAGCCGTCGAGCCCCGGCATGTGCAGGTCCAGCAGCACGATGTCGAACTTGCGCTGCGACAGCAGGTGCAGCGCGGTCTGGCCGTCCGCCGCTTCCTCGAGCTCGGTGGTCAGCGCCAAGGGCCCGAGTTTCTGGCGGGTGGAGATGCGCTGCACCGGGTCGTCCTCAACGATCAGCAGGCGCTTGCCCGCCAGGACCGTGCGCGCCTGTGCGACCGCCGCCAGCCGGTGCTGCTCGCGCTCTTCCTCGCTGATGGCGGGGAAGGACATCGTGAACTCGGTGAACTGGCCCAGTACCGAGTGGCAGGCGATCTCGCCGCCGAAGGCGCGCATGACGCGCTGGCAGTAGGCCAGGCCCAGGCCCGTGCCGCCGGACTTGGCGACGGAGCGGAAGGGTTCGAACAGGCCGGGCACCATGTTGGGCGCGATGCCGGGGCCGCTGTCGCGCACCTTCACCATCTGCTCGCCCACCGTGATCGTCACCCGCGTCTGGGGATAGGCGGCGACGTAATAAAGCGCGTTCTTGATCAGGTTGAACAGCACGAACAGGTAGGCCGTTTCGTCGCCGCGGAAGGTGAAGTCCTCCTTCACCTCCACGCTCACCCGGTCGCGCGCCTCGTCCGTGTCGTAGCTGTATTCCTCCACTGCCTGCTGCACGACTTCGGCGGCCGAGAGGTACTGGAAGGCGGAGGCATCGATCGGCCGCGCGCTCACCTCGTCCAGGGTCATCGAGATGACCTGCAGCCCCCGCTGCACGGCCTGTTCGCCGCGCGCCAGGTGTCGGTACAGCGCCTGCACCTGCTGCGAGTCCAGGCGCGCGGATTCACGCGAAGCGCCCGGCGCCGGCAGCACGCCCTGCATGCCCTCGAGGCTGTGCTTCAGCTGTGCCAGCGGATGGCGCATCTCGTGGGCGATCGAGCCGGCCAGCGCCTGGGTGGCGCGCAGCTTGCGCTCGGCGTCGATCTTGTCCGTGTTGGACTTGAACAGGTTGCCGCCGATCACCACCAGCGCGAAGGCCGGCAGCTGCGCGATCAGGTCCATCGGCACCTTGGGGTTCGCGGTGCCCAGGATGTAGATGCCCGCGGCGATGGCCGTGCCGCCGGCCAGCATCACCAGCGTGTTGCGCCAGTCGGTCAGCAGCACGAGGAAGCACAGGATGATGAAGGCGTTGGAGATCGCCGGCACGCCGCCACCGCGCAGCAGCGCCACCAGCACGGTGAAGCATGGCAGGCAGTACAGCAGCGCGAAGTACGAGTAGCGGATGTAGAAAGGCTTCAGCCGCTCGGGCCAGTGATCGCGCAGGCCCATGCCGACGAACAGCAGCACCGCCAGCACGCGGAACGGCACGTCGTCCCAGAGGGCGGGGTTGGGCCGGGTGAAGCGCAGGAAGTAGAAGGCCACATAGGTGATCGCACCCACGTAGCCCATCGTCTTCAGCCGCGAGGGGCCATAGGCGTGGTAGTCCTCGAAGTGCCGGAACAGGCGGCGGGCAGCCATCAGCATGGCAGCACCTCCGCGCTTTCGCGCAACGCCAGGATCTCGTCGGCCAGCTCACGCTCGATCGGGGTGCCCGCCAGCGCCCGCAGCACGCCGGGGACCGTGCCGTGGATCAGGCTGTACGTGTTGCCCTCGGTGTCGCGGCTCGCCTCCTTCACCAGCACGGAAAAGCCGAAGCGGCGGTACAGCCGGCTCAGCAAGGGCGTGCAGGAGGCGAACAGGTTTTCCACGTTCGTGTTTTCGATGAGGTGCACCAGGGTGAGGAAGAGGCAACGCTTGAGGGACTCCGGGCCGCTGCGGTACTGCTGGCCCAGCACGAGCCGGCCGACTTCCCAGCTGTCCTGGCGCAGGTCTTCGGGTACGTGGTGGACGTCGAGCAGCTTCTCGCAGGGCGCGAGGCCCTCCGTCATGGGAACGAGGCGGATGGTGCCTATGGTTTGGCCGTAGCGCAAGAAAGCGCCGACCAGCCCTAATTCATCTCTTTTTTTTCGCGCGCGGCAAAGCTGCCATCGGCCAGGGCGGCCACGGGCAGCGCGAGTTCCTGGCGAAGGTGCAGGATGCCGGCAATTTCCTGCGGCGTGCGCAGGCGCTGGAAGCCCAGCTCGTGCGGCTGCACCTCCAGAGGCGTGCCTTGCAGGTAGGCGCCGATGTCTTCGGGCAGCGTCGGCATCGCCGACAGCGCGAAGGATTGTTCCAGCCCCGAAAAGTCGCTCATTGTTGTGTCCTCTCCCTGACAACTCGACTCACTTTGTTGCTGGATTATGAAGTCGGCACAAGTGAACCGGACAATAAGCCATTCCCCTAAGCAAGCAGCAGGCCGTGGGGGGACGGACAATCAGGCATCACCAGAGGGCAAGCATGAACAGCGAATTCCCGATCCAGAAGACAGAAGCCGAATGGAAAGAACTGCTGGCGCGCAAGGGTGCCGAGCCCGGCGCCCTCCAGGTCACCCGGCACGCGGCGACCGAGCGGCCCTTCACCGGCAAATACGAACGTGTCTGGTCCGACGGCAGCTACCACTGCATCTGCTGCGGGAACAAGCTGTTCGATTCGGGCACCAAGTTCGATGCCGGCTGCGGCTGGCCCAGCTTCTCGCTGGCGGTGCCCGGCGCGATTCGCGAGATCCGCGACGTGAGCCACGGCATGGTTCGCACGGAAACCGTTTGTGCACAATGCGGCGCCCACCTCGGCCACGTGTTCCCCGACGGGCCCGAGCCCACGGGCCTGCGCTATTGCATGAATTCGGCCTCGCTGGATTTCCAGCCGGAAGGCAAGAAGACCTCCTGATGAAACTGTTCCTCGACTTCTTCCCCATCATCCTGTT
>JAESGR010001097.1_pt1 | contig 10806 bp, 7 predicted proteins | sample 9269771 | NCBI WGS metagenome assembly JAESGR01 (sample SAMN15739572, study PRJNA653492) | algae metagenome | isolation source: Chroococcus sp. CMT-3BRIN-NPC107 and co-occurring heterotrophs from well... | place: USA: Clark Mountains Wilderness, California | collected 2010-04-18
GCCAAATACCTTGAGCGCGCCAACGATCAAAGCGACTCGATACCGTACCACGTGACCCATAACATTCGGGCAAATCGTTCCACGGCGCACCCGTGCGGTGAATCCATAAAATGCCATTGATAATCGCAAGGGTGGTCCGCAGCAGGTCGCCCAGTACGCGCTTTTTTTGGCAGCAAGGGGTAAAGTTTTTGCCATTGAGCATCATTTAGGTCACCACGATGTAACGGCATGGAAAGTTACTCCAGTTAGTTTTCCGATCTTAGCATCCTCATATTCTCATTTTTTTTCCGCTATATCTAGTGTCCCTTCAGAGTTTGCAGATACGCCCTAGTAAAGAACTGACAGATGTCTTGGCTAATGGCTGGTCTAATAATTCCTACTCTCAACTGAGAACTTGCGTTAAAGATGTAGGATGTGGAAGCAATACTGAGTTTAGTTTTTGGACAATGGAACTTCTGGAGGAAGCACCAGAACTTCATGGGGAATTGGATATAATTTTCCGGCAAAAGTAGTTCACTAATTTCTACACCGGGAAGTTGAAGCTTCCCGGTGTAGTATTCAACGAAATGTCAATTTAGTGGAATAGGTGGCTCAAAGTATTGATCTTTCGTTGCCATAGCGAAAGAGTTAATGCCACTTAACTTGTGCTTATCAATTCCTCCCTACCCATCCCACGACATCATTAAGGTTTAGAGCATTTTTTATGATTTTGCTTATAGTATCGCTGCTATCGCTACATACAAGTATAATTAGCTACTCTTGGGATTGCGACAGGATACAAATACTGTTCTAACCCTAGCAAGGACACAGCGCAGCAGCTTGTTAAAATTTAGTAGACCGACCTACGGCAGCGTAGCGAACAAGATTGGCAGTTTCTGTACGATACTTTACCGAAAGCCCAGCAACCGAAAAACAAACGCAGACATCCCAGCCCACAGCCCTGATTTTCTAAACAATCAACAGAAGGGTTCCTTTTGTTGATCCTTATTTTTAGGAGATCAGCTTATTCCATCTCTATTTGCTTCCAGATGACTTTCTCTGGTAACTTGGAAGCGCTAGGACACGTCATGCACTGTTCGAGGATGAGGATTAAGATGGATGGACAACGACGTTATGAGCGATACCAAGTTTTTGCGCACGATATCAGATGTGAGCAAGATCATTACGCCAATCGACAGCACGATACGCTTTCCCGAAATCCTCGACGTTCTGATTGAGAAATACTCAGGCGCAATTGAAACATTTTGTCAGCTCATTAGAGAGTGCGATTCAAGCGAAGAATTGTTGCGTCAAATCCGCCAGCCAGAGCGTGACGCTGATGAGCGCATGGCGCTTCTTAAGATGTATCGACGCTGTGTCTCGCCCGTTCTGGATACCGAGACCACCAAGAAAATCAAAAAAATTAGCACCTCAACCCTTATCGAGGCGTATGGGCTGACCTTTAAGCCGATAAGTAAACTCAAGCAGCAGTTCAAGGCGATGTCACCAGAGTTCCGGTTCGCGCTTGCTGCTTTGGTTGGCGAGTATGACACACGCGGACAGTCAGGCTACGAGTTGACAGGGCTTTTCTTCGATTGGTTTACCACGCATTTCGAGAGCAACTATCTCATTGAAGGACCGCGCGGCGCAGGCCGCGACATCGAACTTTCAACACTCTACCCGTCTTATAAAGGCACCTTACCATGCGATTTTGTCATCCGCAGAGCGTTTGATAACGAAGTTGCTGCGATTGGCTTTGCCCGCTATGATTCCACACGCGGCGGCGCACAGTCCGATGACCGTACAGGCGGCAACGCCAATAAAGTCGATAAAGCGAGAGCTTTCGACAAAGAGACCTCTACCAAGCTCAAGATAATCTTCTTGTCTGATGGACCTGGTCTTATGCACAAGGACACATGGGAGGAGTCCTGCCAGCTTGACGGACAATGGGATGGTCGTGTTCGCGTGGTAACGCTCAAGCTTGCGGCTAAACGGATCACGTCTGAATGGCTGGAAAGCTAGAAACATACCAGCTCATCAATGGCATCGGGATAGGCTTCATAAAGTTGTTCATCCGTGAAGAACGCACATTCTACCTTCTCATTCACTGATGACGGCAAAACTGCTTTCACAGGCTTGTGGTTCACATAGTCGCCCATCGCTTCTAAGCCATACCACATCCGCTTCAGCGTTGCTTTAGCTGCTGTGAGCGAGGCATCCACTCCGATAAAGCGGCGATCGAGATCGCGCGCCGCCTGTAGCGTAGTGCCAGACCCGCAAAAGGGATCTATTACCAAATCCCCCACATCCGAACTTGCCCCTACGATCATCTTGATCATGTCGAGGTTCTTCTCTGTGGGATAGCCCGTGATCTGAATGCTTTGATGGTGCGCATCGCGGTACTGTTCCCAATAATCCGTCAGTGTGCGCTTTTTATCAGCTGACCAGTAAACCTTGCGACGTGGATTGCCGTTCTTTGACCAATGAATATCTCCTTGACGATCAAGCTCTTCGAGCTTTTGGGGTACATACTGCCAATGCTTGCCAGGGGGCGGCACCATACCACGCCACGGCTTACCCGTCTCACCATTGCGCGTACCGGGGGCATGAATAGGCACCAGCTTATAGCGCCGCCCGATAGCATCTATTTTAGGATACTCTTTGAGTACCCATTCATCTTCAGCCTCCATATGCGGCTGATTCCATTTGTAGGAACGACGCTTTGAGTAAAAGAGAATAAAGTCATTGATGTTGGCAAATTGCTTACTCGTAAAGTTCTTGCTACTACACTTGCGCCGCGTGATCAGGTTACGAAATTGATCAGAACCAAAAATCTCATCAAGAATCACTTTTATATGCGCAAGCATTTGATGACCGATATGGACATAAATTGAGCCATCATCCGTCATGCACTCCCGCATGAGGATGAGACGACGACGCATAAATTCAATATAAGCCGCCTGCCCCATGCCATCGTTATAAGCGTGTTCTAAACTTCTCGAATGAAAATCAAAGCCTGTTCCGTAGGGAGGGTCTAAATAAAACAAAGTCGCTTTGCGACCTTGCGAGATTAGTTCGTTCAAGACGAAAAAATTATCATCTAGTACAAAGGCATTGTCTGTTAATGCTTGCACCTCATTAGGTATTTTTACGTCAACACGTAAAAAGCGGTGTGGTACTGCACGAATGATACAATCTAGCGCCGCCTTGTTCTGATAAGTAAGTTCGGCTACAGCATCACTCTCTGGCAAAGGCACGTCATCATCCACAAGCTTGAGAGCGGAGATCGCATTCGCCGATAGTTGCTCTCGCTTTGTTATTCCTGTTGCCATGTTGCCTCTCTTTTGGTAACCAAATAATAAAACAAAGGATAATAATGTCAATAATAAAGGTTTTAAGCACTTTATAGCAAGTTGGGTAAACGTAATAAAATAGGTAACCAAAAAAACGTCTCAGCAATTTAGTTGAGGGGGCAATCGGATAAACGTCGTATATTTTGTTTTGAGACTATCAACAAAATGAACCATTTTGTTGATAATAATTATTTAAATGGGGACTGTAATAGGATTTGTCAATGAGAAAGGGGGGTCAGGGAAGTCCACTTCTGTCGTCCATTTTGCTTGCTGGCTAAGAGGGCCAAGTGCGACCGTTCTACTGATGGACGCTGATACGCAAGTTAATAGCTCCGAGTAGTTAAAGTCAATGGATAATCCTCTCTCCTATCAAGTGCTAAACCTGCCGGACGATCTACTAGAATCTCTGCCGGAATTAGCAACGGACTGTGAATACCTCCTGGTAGTAGATGGTACTGCGGGTGTGTCTGAAGCGACTCGTGCAATTTTGTTTCGGCACCAACCTAGCTATAGTGCCGTCTCAGCCTACGGGGGGTGGAGCCGAGATAGCTGTAAAAAAGTGCCATTTACCTTAGCAGATATGAATTTAGTGGGTTCTGAGTAGCATTAGCAGACATAAAACCCTTTTTTAAGTCGATTTATATCTGCCAATCTTAGTTAGCAGGCATTAACCGAGCAAAACAGACTAGGGCTGAAATCTAGATATAGTGAGTCTTTTCAGCGAAGCGGCACTAAATTACTCGTATCTCGGCTCCACCCCTGATTCATACCGGGAAACAGAGTTTTAACCCGATGGCAGTTTATTTGTTGTATGGGTTAAGCCCTTCGTCGCGGCGGACAATGCGGGAAGCGCTGGAGACGATCGCCAAAATAGTCAGCACCGGGGAGTTAGACGCAATTAGCTTCCCTTGGGCAGAACTCAGGTATCAGCATACCCAAGCTATCTACACGCAATTAAGCGATCACTATGCCTTTAGTAATGCCAACAAAATGATGGCAGCCTTAAGTCGTGTACTAGAAGAAGCGTGGAAGTTGGGGCTGATGTTGGCGGAGGATTACCATAGAGCGATCGCCATTGAGCGTAAAACAGGGCAAAGGTTGTTGAAGGGAAGGGCTTTGAGCATTGGAGAAGTGCAAGCACTGTTTCATGTTTGCGCCCAGGATAAGTCGGTGAAGGGTAGCCGCGATGCAGCATTAATCGTAGTGTTATAGGGAGCGGGTTTGCGGCGTTCTGAAAAAGTGATGATGCTTTCCTCTGATTGGAACGAACAAGATAATTGTCTAAAAGTTTGACCGTGTAAGGGGGCAAAGCAGGACTGTATAAATAAGCGATTAGTAGTGAGGAAATAATTTTTTGCTGGCTTCGCCAATACATTAGACTTCTTGCGTGAATCATGAAGTAAGGGCAAGTTCAAAGTTGATAATTGCAGCAATTAAATTGAAGCGCAATCCAAAGCGTCTACGTCGGTTGCGGTAACGTTCAGTTAAAATCCGAAATATTTTCAATTTGCGATTGATATGCTCAACCACTACCCTAGCCTGTGCTAAAGTCCGATTGTGGTGAACTTCAGCTTTTTCTAACTTACTCTTACGTGGCTTCTTGGTAGGAACACAACTACTAGAGTGCAGTTTGACAAGTTCCTGATAGCCCTTGTCCGCCAAGCACAACTGCTCTGGTAACATGGGAAGACGATGCTGCTTAAACAACCGGAAGTCGTGGACTCGTCCCTTGGCAAAGGCGGTGCAAAGAATTTGCCCGAAAGAATTGGTTAACCACTACTTGTGCTTTAAGCGTATGCCGTTTTTTCTTCCCACTGTAATAGCCGCGCTGTTTTTTTTGGGCGCTCAATGGGACTTTCCGTTACATCTACTACAACGATATCCCAGTTAGAGGCATTTTGATAAAGCTGTTTCTTACCTGGTAAGCGAAATTTACCAGAATCCATTAATAGCCTTTCTACTCTCTGAATCATCCTACAGACCGCCAATTCACTCAATTTCCAACTGGTAGCAATATGGAATTGCCTGCGATACTCGCGCCAATACTCCATCACCAAGAGCAGTTGGTCTTCAACTCTTAGTTTCGTCTGTCCGCCGCGTTTACCTCGTCGGTCTAGATGGGGGCGCAACAGTTCAACCATCTGCTCGAAAGTTTCTGGATGTACACCACATCTGCGTTTAAATGCGCTAGGGTTAAGGTTTTTGAACTGCTCGTAAGTCATAATTATTTTTTCCTCCTTAACCCATTTTTAACTGCCTTCTTCCTATTCACGCAAGAGGTCTATTGACAGTCTTCATCACCCATTTTTTCCTTAACTGAGATTATACTTGTACTGCCCTCAAGTTGGCTAAGGAAACTTAAACTATGAGTATGCTGCCAGACCAAAATCATATTGACCACATACGTAAAAGACTGTGGTGTGGACGTGAGACGGGACAAGCTGCGGTGATGATTGGGGCAGGTTTTAGCCGAAATGCAGAAAAAATCTCGCCGAGTATTCCTGCTTTCCCACTATGGAATGAACTTGCAGAGCAAATATATGACCGCCTATACTCGCGCAGTAATCATTTAAGCTCTCCTGAAGATAGGAAATTAAAACTTGCCAGCGTAGGAGCGCTCAGGTTAGCAAGTCAATACGAGAACACTTTTGGTCGGCAGTCACTTGATGACTTACTCATACAAACTATTCCTGATAAGCAATACAGTCCAGGCAAACTCCATAAGTTATTATTATCTTTACCCTGGTCAGATGTTTTTACTACAAACTATGACACTTTGTTAGAACGAAGCACACCATTTATACATGAAAGAAAATACGATACTGTATTAACTTATGCAGACATTCCGGGACGAATGAAGCCCCGGATTGTTAAACTTCATGGTAGTTTTCCTTCTCATCGGCCATTTATCTTAACTGAGGAAGATTATCGAAATTATCCAAGGAAGTTTGCTCCATTTGTTAATATGGTTCAGCAATCTATAATGGAGAATACTTTTTGCTTAATTGGATTTTCAGGAGATGATCCTAATTTTCACAGTTGGATTGGATGGGTTCGAGATAATTTAGGAGACTCCACACCTAAGATATATTTGTGTGGAATTTTATCCCTTTCCAGTTCAGAAAAACAATTACTTACAAGTCACAATATTATTGCCGTAGACCTTTCTCCGCTTTTTTCAGAGTTAGACTTTCCTGATAGAAATGTCCGTCATGCAAGAGCGATAGAATGGTTTCTACTTACTTTACTAAAGGGCGCTTCATTAAATAGAATAGAGTGGCCTAATCCTCCAAAACCTCCAAGTTTACATATTTGGCAACCAAGTAATGACTTACCAGATATCCCATCTGATGATTTGCCAGAATTTCCTCTTGGTGCAATTCAACCTATCTTATTTGATGGTTCTGAGCTTAGGTCTTTACAGTTAGAAGAATTAAAGCGACTGTTACATAATTGGAGCAAATGCAGAGAAAACTATCCAGGCTGGGTTGTCTGTCCTAAAAACAATCGAGCAATTCTATGGCTTTATACTGAACAATGGATTGAGCCAGTATTAAATGCTATTGAAAAACTGTCTTCGCCTGAAAATCTTTTATTACTGTATGAATTGAACTGGCGTTTAGAAACAAGTTTAATGCCTCTGTTTATCAATTGGGTTAATAAAATAGAACCAGTAATTAAACAATACAATCCTTTTCCTAAACTTATAGTGATTGAAGGTGCAACAGTCAGCCCACACATAAAAAAATATCAAAAACCTAGCTGGGTAGAAATTAGAAATAAATGGATTAATCTTGCCTTCGCTGTTATGCGAGAAGCTAGAGAAGATCAAGACGAAGAACGTTTTTATTCTTGGATTAATCTCTTAAAACCAATAGTCAAACAAGATATACAATGGCAAGCGCGTTTTTTCCATGAGCAATGCTTGTTTCATCTATTCCGATTTGATCAAGAACAGGTTTTTCTGCTAATAGGTGAATGGCAAGTTGAGCCTAATTTGGAGTTTTGGGAAGTTAAGCGGGCATCGATACTTGCTGAACTTGGTGACTTAAAAGAGGCTAAAAAAATAGCGGAATCAGCCCTATCAGGAATAAGATCGCGTCTCCAACCATACTCTACAGATTACTCTTTACTCTCTCAAGAGGGCTGGATAATGTTTCTTCTGGAGATGATTCAGAGGCGAGAATTGGATAGTCTAGGGCGAGAACAAAACCGTGACAGATGGGAAAAGTTAGAGCTATATCGGTGTAATCCTAAGACTGAAATTGAGAATTTAGCTGTAATTGTAGATAGACCGTCTCCAAAAGCAAAACCAGCTAAAGAGGTTAAACAAGGATTTTACCCAGGTAAAGTTGATATATCCTACAACTTTACCTCTAGTCTCTCTCTTTCTGATATACGTCCTGCGTTTGAGTTCTTGCGAACATTTGAAGAAGGAGGACTACCAGTTAAATGTGGCATTGTTAATTTATATAGTGACGCAGTAATTAGTTCAGCAAAATGGATTTTGCCTTACGCTCCTCTTTGGGCGCTGAGTTCCATGATTAGAACTCACAATAAAAAGAAGATTGAGCAATATCAATTCGACCGAGTTTTTGTTGCAACCCTTAGTCAAAAAGATGTTCAACATCTTAGTTCTATATTTTTAACTTCCTTGACACAAATATGGAGTTACTTATCTGGAAATGGGCAACAACGTAATTTAGATACAAGTGTGTTAAGCTCACAACTTGAAATTTTCTCAGAACTTTTATCTCGTTTTTGTTTTCGCCTTTCTTCCATTCAGCGAGAACAATTTTTTAGTTTAGCGCTCAATCTATGTAGGTCTTCAAAAATCTCATACGCAGTAAATAATGCTGCAACAAATTTATTGAGTGGAGTTCTACATAACACATCTCAAAAAGAAATTTTACAAAAAATTCCTGAATTATTACTTGTGGGTATTTTTATTGACAATCAAGCTAAAACTCATCGATATCAAGAAGATATTATCGAGCCTTTTCAAGACATTAAGTGGGAGGACAATACTCATTTAAGTTCAGGGTTCGATCGCTCTAGCTGGTCTTTACCTATTAAAATTTTAATTGAAATTGTGAAAAGCGGAAATTCTATAAGTAGAGGAAGTGCTGCATTTAGGCTCAGTAAACTTTGTGAAATAGATGGTTTAACTTCCGAAGAAAAAGAGTTATTCGCTGAAGCTCTTTGGTCAAGAATTGACCCTAACACTGGCTTGCCTTCTGAGACTAAGTTTTATAATTTTGCCTTTCTTAATTTACCAGAGATTAATGTAGGACAAGCTAAAGAAAATTTTCGCCAATACTTACTTTCCCAAGAATTCCCTTCTGTATCTTCGTCTTCAAGTATGCCAAATGATGAGCAAGGTTGGACGAACAACTCAGCTGCTATTTCTTTTATTCGAGATTGGCTTTATGGAAGCAGTTCATTTATTCGAGATGATGAAACGCAACAAAACCTTTGCAACTGGACATCTGATGAAGTTAAGCTGTTACTCAAAAATATTATTACCTCTTGGGACACCCACAAAGAAGTAACTATAAAATTAATTAATAGTGAGTTCTTGGCGCAACATTTTGATGACTATTTATTTTACTTAAAAGAATTGTTAACTAAAGTTATTTTACCAAATATTGTAGAACCTGAAAACGATATTAAGAAATCGATTCAACAATTACTTTCGGAGTTAAAACAATTGAATAAAGAGACTTCATCTGTATTACCAGGGACTTTATTTATAGAGTATGAAAATTATGATACTGTTACTCAAGAACTCAGATTAAGCTTAAATTCAACAGAACAAGATAAAATTGCTGGTTCTGTGAGAGGAATTTATTATTGGGTCTTGTATAGTATTAGAACTCCTATATCTCCTCCAAGCAATTTGTTCCATGAAGTTGTTAACAGAGTTTTTACTCGCAGACAACCTGGATTAGATTTAGTAATGTCCTGTCTTTCAGCAATTCTCAAAGATTTACCTCAAACTTTTATTGAAAGCCATTTTATTGAAAGCCAGTTAAAAGATACTTGTATTGCTCTCCAGTATCTTGAGAAAGATACTGAGCTACCTAATCAAGTGGAACGAGATAGGCTGGATGGGACGAATATGATAATTCCAGTTAGCGATCGTCCCAGGTATAGAAAACTTGCCGCAGAAATTGCATATCGACTATATCAACTGTATCTCCAGATGCCAGAGAAGGCTATGCCTGATATACTCACTAATTGGAAGGAGATATGTCAGAATGACCCGTTACCAGAAGTCAGGAAGGCTTGGAAGTAAATATTACAGTAATTCTATAGTATATTCCCTTTTGGAAGGACTACCAAGCACAGTTGTAAGAGCCTAAACTTTGGTTTATTTATTGAATAGCTAAACCTTTAGGGTTAGAAATTAGTGTTAACCTAAGTATGATAATTGGATAGTCGTGAATAAGTAGGGATATAGCTAGGTGGTACTTTTTAAATACCCAAGAGCTTGTTGTAAAGATGAATAAAATGCCAATTAGCTATATATACCTTTTTAACTTTTTGGAAAAGTATGAGGTTTTTTCTACTTTGTTATGTCGCTAATCCTTACCCGTGCTTTACGCGATGTACCAAGAGCAGAGCGACCAGCAAGCATCCCTAACTTTTTGACGACTTGGGGCAATTTTACCTTTAGCCGAGTGGGGCGTGAGGCTAGATATTCCAGCAGATATGCTTATAACAGGCGATCGCTTACTCGACCCTGACTACGATGGCAGACCAACAGCACTGTGCCGAAAACTTAGCCGAGGGGAAGTGATGCCTCGGACAGCCAAGGGAGCAACTATCGCCGATAGGACAACTAATCCAAAGGCGATCACATAGTTTCTAAGGAATCTACAATAATTCAGTTGAAACCAGATTTAGTTTTGTGGAAATCCATCAACTTGACTTGTTTGCAGATAATCTAATCTCTAAAAGTGTCAGTAGACGAAAAAGCCTGAGCATGGATGCGGATGCATTAGTGCAGTGGAAAACAAGAATTACTACGTTTAGTGTTTTTCCATCACGAACTACTTTTGCACGAAAGATGCGATCGCTTGATTGTAGGATGCTGAGAGTTGATTTAAAGCTTCGATAGCTGGTGTCTGACCACGAACATAAGCATCAATAAATAAACCAATCGCCTCTGCCATCAAACTTCGCAGTGGTGCTTCTGGTTGGGTAGCAGGAAAGTCTAGAAACGCTCCACCTGTAGTTAGATCCACAGGATCAACAATAGAATAGTGGTTTGCTCCTTCTAGAAGCAGTAAATAACTATCACCTCTACCACCAGCAATCGCCTCTTGAAAGGTACGGGCAATCGGAGTTGTAGGTTGTTCCCAATTCACTCCGTATTGATGGCTGCTATGAGCAATAACCCCATCGCAAGTGCCGCCCATCAATAGCAGTGGCAAGGAATCCGGTAGAGATAAGATTGTACCTGCCGCAT
>JAESGR010001098.1_pt1 | contig 10805 bp, 7 predicted proteins | sample 9269771 | NCBI WGS metagenome assembly JAESGR01 (sample SAMN15739572, study PRJNA653492) | algae metagenome | isolation source: Chroococcus sp. CMT-3BRIN-NPC107 and co-occurring heterotrophs from well... | place: USA: Clark Mountains Wilderness, California | collected 2010-04-18
GCACCTTCGGTGTGGAAGGCGCAGATGCCGCGCCCCTTGGTCGCGGCGATCGTGTTCTCCACGAAGCCCGACTCGTTGAGCGTGTCGGAGTGGATCGCTACCTGGATCTCCATCGCATCGGCCACGTCCAGGCAGTTGTCGATGGCCGCCGGCGTGGTGCCCCAGTCCTCGTGCAGCTTCAGGCCGATCACGCCGGCTTCGACCTGCTCGCGCAGCGCCTCGGGCCGGCTCGCGTTGCCCTTGCCCATGAACCCCAGGTTCATCGGAAAGCCATCGGCCGCCTGCAGCATGCGCTGGATGTTCCAGGGGCCGGGCGTGCAGGTGGTGGCGAAGGTGCCCGTGGCCGGGCCGGTGCCGCCGCCGAACATGGTGGTGACGCCCGAGGCCAGCGCCTCCTCGATCTGCTGCGGGCAGATGAAGTGGATGTGCGAATCGATGCCGCCCGCGGTGACGATCGCGCCTTCGCAGCTGATGATCTCCGTGCCGGGGCCGATGACGATGCCGATGCCGGGCTGCGTGTCCGGGTTGCCCGCCTTGCCGATCGCGGCGATGCGGCCGTCCTTCAGCCCGATGTCGGCCTTGACGATGCCCCAGTGATCGAGGATGAGCGCGTTGGTCAGCACCGTGTCCATCGCACCCTGGGCGTTGGTGCGCTGGGACTGCGCCATGCCGTCGCGGATGGTCTTGCCGCCGCCGAACTTGACCTCCTCGCCGTAGCCGCCGGCGCGCAGCGTGTAGTCGTCCTCGACCTCGATCACCAGCTCGGTGTCGGCCAGGCGCACGCGGTCGCCCTGGGTCGGGCCGAACATTTCCGCATAGGCGCGGCGGGGGATGGTTGCCACTACAGTTTTCCTTGCACGAGGCCGCGGAAGCCGTAGACCACGCGCTCACCGGCGAAATCGACCAGTTCCACGGTGCGCTGCTGCCCCGGCTCGAAGCGCACGGCGGTGCCGGAGGCGATGTTCAGGCGCATGCCGCGCGCGCCGGCGCGGTCGAACTGCAGCGCGCCGTTGGTCTCGGCGAAGTGGTAGTGCGAGCCCACCTGGATAGGCCGGTCGGCCGTGTTCTGCACGACCACCGTCAGCGTGCGGCGGCCGGGGTTCAGCGCGTGGTCGCCGTCGTCGGTGATCAGTTCGCCGGGCGTCAAGCTCACTCCCCGCGGGACAGCCAGATCGCCAGCGCCACCAGGGCGGCCGCGCCGAGGAAGCCGTAGGCGTCGCTGGCATGCCAGTGCGAGTCCGTGGCGATGCCGTGGCCGCCGTGGGCGTGGGCGTGCAGGGAGAGCAGGGACGCGGCGAGCGCGGTCAGGCAACGCATGGTGGGGTTCCTCAGACGATGGGCTGGTGGACGGTGACGAGCTTGGTGCCGTCGGGGAAGGTCGCTTCGACCTGGATCTCCGGGATCATGTCGGCGACGCCGTCCATGACGTCGGCACGGGTGAGCACCGCGCGGCCTTCGCTCATGAGTTGCGCGACCGACTTGCCGTCGCGCGCGCCTTCCATGACGGCGGCGGAGATCAGGGCCATGGCTTCCGGGTAATTGAGCTTCAACCCGCGCCCGCGCCGTCGTTCGGCCACCAGGGCGGCGGTGAAGAGGAGGAGCTTGTCCTTTTCGCGGGGGGTGAGTTCCATGTCGTGGCTCCCGTTGCAAGTCCCGGGCCGGGTTTTCAGGCCAACAGCCGGACGCAGAGGACGCAAAGGTGGCGCAGAGGACGCAAAAGAACAGCCCTTGAAGTCTTTTTTGCGTCTTCTGCGCTACTTCTGCGTCCTCTGCGTCCGGATGTTGGTTGTAGCCGTTCCCCGGCACGAAAGCTGCAGATACGGCCGGTGGGCCCCACCATCCCGATCGTCCCTGTCGAACACCACGCCGCGCCGCAGCGGGTGGTGAAGGTGCGCCGCGACTACAACAACTGGGTCGCCAGCGAGACGATGGAGGACTACGCGCTGCGCTACACGCCGCAGCGCTTTCGCAAATGGTCCTCCTGGCGCGTCGCCAACACCGCCTTCGGCGCCGCCTCGTTCCTGATCCTCGAAGCCGTGGGCGCCACGCTGCTGGTGAAGTACGGCTTCCTCAACGCCTTGTGGGCCATCCTGGCCACCGGCCTGATCATCTTCCTGGCCGGCCTGCCGATCAGCATCTACGCCGCCCGCCACGGCGTCGACATGGACCTGCTCACCCGCGGCGCCGGCTTCGGCTACATCGGCTCCACGCTCACCTCGCTGATCTACGCCTCCTTCACCTTCATCTTCTTCGCGCTCGAAGCAGCCGTCATGGCCTATGCGCTGGAGCTGGCGCTGGGCATTCCGCCCAGCTGGGGCTACCTCGTCTGCGCACTCGTCGTGATCCCGCTGGTCACGCACGGCGTGTCCACCATCAGCCGCCTGCAGATCTGGACCCAGCCCCTGTGGCTGGTGATGCTGGTGGTGCCTTTCGTCTATGTCCTCGTGCGCGATCCTGGTGCCTTCGCCGGGATCACGCACTACGCTGGTGAAAAGGCGCCTGCCGGCGGCTTCCATCTGCACGCTTTTGGTGCTGCGCTCACGGTGGGCATCGCCCTCATCACGCAGATGGGCGAACAGGCGGACTATCTGCGCTTCATGCCGGCGCGCACCGCGAAGAACCGCGTGGCCTGGTGGGCGGGCGTGCTGGCGGGCGGCCCGGGCTGGGTGCTGCTGGGCGTGCTCAAGATGCTGGGTGGCGCCGCCCTGGCCTACCTCGCCATCACGCACATGGTGCCCGTCGACCGCGCGGTGGACCCCAACCAGATGTACCTGGCCGCCTACGAGTACGTGTTCCCGCACTACGGCATGGCGGTGGCGGCAACGGCGCTGTTCGTGGTCGTGTCGCAGTTGAAGATCAACGTCACCAATGCGTATGCCGGGTCGCTGGCCTGGTCCAACTTCTTCTCCCGCGTGACGCACAGCCATCCGGGCCGCGTGGTGTGGGTGGTGTTCAACACGCTCATCGCCTTCATGCTGATGGAGATGAACGTGTTCCAGGCGCTGGCCGACGTGCTGGGCCTGTACTCCAACATCGCCATCGCCTGGATCATGGCGGTGGTGGCCGACCTGGTGGTGAACAAGCCGCTGGGCCTGTCGCCGCGCGGCATCGAGTTCAAGCGCGCCTACCTGTACGACGTCAACCCGGTCGGCGTCGGCGCGATGGCGCTCGCTTCCGCGCTGTCGATGGCCGCGTACCTCGGCGTGTTCGGTCCCGGCGCGCAGGCCTTCTCGGCGCTGATCGCGATGGGCGTGGCCTTCGTCACCGCACCCGCGATTGCCTGGGCGACCCAGGGCCGCTACTACATCGCCCGCACGCCCGAGGGCAGCTATCGCCGCGCCGCCGCGCGCCGCTGCGTGATCTGCGAGCGCAGCTACGAAGGCCCGGACATGGCGCATTGCCCGGCCTACCAGGGGCCGATCTGCTCGCTGTGCTGCACGCTCGATGCGCGCTGCGGCGACCTGTGCAAGCCGCACGCGAGCCTGTCCGCGCAGTGGTCGGCGGCGCTGCGCGCGCTGTTGCCGCGGCGCGTGTGGCCCTATCTCGACACCGGCCTGGGCCACTTCCTGCTGCTGATGCTGGTGATCGCGCCGATCCTGGGCGCGCTGTTCGGGCTGCTGTACCACCAGGAAGTGCAGCAGGCCGGCCCGTTGTCGGCCGGCCCCCTGCGCGCCACCTTCCTCAAGGCCTACCTGGCGCTGTTGCTGGTCGCCGGCATCGTCGCCTGGTGGCTGGTGCTCGCGCACAAGAGCCGGCAGGTTGCGCAGGAAGAGTCGAACCGCCAGACGCACCTGCTGATGCGCGAGATTGAATCGCACCGCCAGACCGACGAGGCGCTGCAGCAGGCCAAGCAGGCGGCCGAACAGGCGCGCCACGCGGCGGAGCAGGCCAACCACGCCAAGAGCCGCTACATCAGCGCCATCAGCCATGAACTGCGCACTCCCCTGAACAGCATCCTGGGCTACGCCCAGCTGATGGGGGAGGACACCGCCATCCCGCCGCATCGCCGCCACGCGGTGCACGTCATCAAGCGCGGTGGCGAGCACCTGCTGTCGCTGATCGAAGGCACGCTGGACATCGCCCGCATCGAGTCCGGCAAGATGTCGCTGAACGTCAAGCCGATGGGCTTTGCCGACTTCGTGCACGAACTCGCGGGCCTGTTCGAGCTGCAGGCTGCGGCCAAGGGGCTGGCCTTCCGTTTCGAGGCCGAAGGCACGTTGCCCGAGGTGGTGCGCGGCGACGAAAAGCGCGTGCGGCAGATCGTCATCAACCTGCTGGGCAACGCGATCAAGTTCACGACCGCGGGCCAGGTGGTCTTTCGCATCCGGCACCAGCGCGAGCTGGCGGTCGTGGAAGTCGAGGACACCGGACCGGGCATGAGCACGCAGGAACTGGCGCAGATCTTCGAGCCGTTCGCGCGCGGCCAGAGCGCCAGCCACGGCGCGCCGGGCGCGGGCCTGGGCCTCACCATCGCCAAGATGCTGACCGACCTGATGGGTGGCGAGCTGAGCGCCAGCAGCACGCCGGGGCAGGGCTCGGTGTTCCGCGTGCGCCTGTTCCTGCCGGAAGTGCGCGCCGCCGTGCTGCCGGCGCGTACCGAAGACAAGGTGCGGCGTGGCTATGCCGGCGAACGCCGCCGCATCCTGGTGGTCGACAACGAGGAAGCCGACCGCGAGCTGCTGGTGGCGCTGCTGGAGCCGCTCGGCTTCGAGCTGCGCACCGCCGCCAGCGGCCACGATGCGCTGGACCTGCTCGCAGCGGGCCTGCGGCCGGACGCGATTCTCATGGACCTGGCCATGCCGGGCATCGATGGCTGGGAGACCATCCGGCGCCTGCGCCGCATGGACAACCTGCAGGCGAAAGTGGCCGTGGTTTCGGCCAACGCCTTCGACAAGGGGCTCGACAACGATGTCGGCGTGCGCCCGGAGGACTTCATCCTCAAGCCCGTGCGCCACAGCGAACTGCTGGACTGGCTCGAGCGGCAGCTCGCGCTGCAGTGGCTGCAGGAAGCGCCGCCCGCTGCGGCCGCCGCTGCCGCACCCGCACCGCAGGCCACCGCCTGGCCGCGCGCCGAGTTGCTGGCGCCGCTGCAGCAGGCGGTGCAACTCGGTTACTACCGCGGCATCCTGAACCAGCTCGATGCGATCGATGCGGCGCAGCCGGAGTGCGTCACTTTCACGGCGCCGCTGCGCGAGCTGGCGCGGCAATTCCAGTTCGAGGCGATCGGCCGCGCGCTGGAGCGCATGCCAGAGGGGGCGACGCGATGAAGCCGATGCTCGATCGCGATGCCAGCGACGTCGTGCTGGTGGTGGACGACGTGCCCGACAACCTGTCGGTGCTGCACGACGCGCTGGACGAATCCGGCTACACGGTCCTGGTCGCCACGAACGGGGAGGCGGCGCTGCAGACCGCGACGCAGGTGATCCCCGACATCGTGCTGCTCGACGCGATGATGCCGGGCCTGGACGGCTTCGAGGTGGCGCGGCGCCTGAAGGCCGACGCGCGCACGGCGCACATCCCCATCATCTTCATGACCGGCCTCACGGAAACCGAGCACCTGGTGGCGGCGCTGGAGGCGGGAGGCGTCGACTACGTCACCAAGCCGATCAAGCCCAAGGAAGTGCTCGCGCGCATGGGCGTGCACCTGCAGGGCGCGCGCCTGGCGCGCCAGACGCGCAACGCGCTGGACGCCTTCGGCTACGCGAGCATCACCGTGCGGCCCAGCGACGGCCGCCTGATGTGGCAGACGCCGCTGGCGCGCGACCTGCTGCTTGCCTACTACGGCACCAGCGCGCCCGAGACGCCGCCGGCGATCCTGGACTGGCTGCGCCGGCACCTGGCGGATGCGCAGCGGCAGATCGAGCCGCCGCGCCTGAGCGCCGAGCTCGGTGCGCGGCGCCTGTCCATCCGCCTGCACCAGCAGACCGGCGACGATGACTGGCTGATCGTGATGCGCGAGGTCTCGGACGCCGCGATCATCGAGTCCATGAGCCTGGCCTTCAAGCTCACCGCGCGCGAGGCGGAGGTGCTGTACTGGGTGGTCAAGGGCAAGATCAACCGCGACATCGCCGACATCCTGGGCGCCAGCCCGGCGACGGTGAAGAAACACCTGGAGCGCGTGTTCGCGAAGCTAGGGGTGGAGACGCGCACGGCGGCGGCGGGCATGGCGCTGAACCGGATCCGGCAGCTGCATCCGCAGTTCGAGGCGTAACCGTCATTCCCGCGGAGGCGGGAATCCAGGGCTTCCCCCGCTGCGCGCTGCGCGCGCAGTTCAATACGGGAGCCCTGGATCCCCGCCTGCGCGGGGATGACGGACGTGGCCGACAATCGGCGCATGCAACCCGCTCCCCTCTTCGACATCGCCGTCGTCGGCCTCGGCGTCATGGGCCAGAACCTCGCGCTCAACCTCGCCCGCCACGGCTTCGCGGTCGGCGGCTACGACCTCGACGAGCACCGACGGGCGCAGCTGGCCACGCGCTCGGGCGACGCACGCGCGCAACCCGCGCGCTCGCTGCAGGAACTCGTCGCGCAGCTGAAGGCTCCGCGCCGCGTGCTGGTCATGGTGCCTGCCGGCGGCGCGGTGGATGCGGTGATCGGCGAACTGCGCTTCCTGCTCAAGGCGGGCGACGTCATCGTCGACGGTGGCAACACGCTGTTCACGGACACGCAGCGGCGCATGCTGCAGCTGCACGACACCGGCATCCTGCTCGTGGGCCTCGGCGTCAGCGGCGGCGAAGAGGGCGCGCTGCACGGCCCCTCGCTCATGCCCGGCGGCGACGCGCAGGCGTGGCCGCTGGTGCAGCCCATGCTGCAGGCGATCGCCGCGCGCGCGGACGATGGCGCGCCGTGCTGCGAATGGCTCGGCGCCGGTGGCTCGGGCCACTTCGTGAAGATGGTGCACAACGGCATCGAATACGCCGACATGCAGACCATCTGCGAAGCCTATGGCCTGATGCAGCAGGTGCTCGGGATGCCGGCCGCCGAAATCGGCGCCACCTTCGCGCAGTGGAACGAAGGCGAGCTTGCCAGCTACCTCGTGGCGATCACGGCCGACATCCTGTCGCGGGTGGATAAGGCGAGCGGGCGGCCTCTGGTGGACATGATCCTGGACACGGCGGAGCAGAAAGGTACCGGCAAGTGGGCGAGCCAGGTCGCGCTGGACCTGGGCGTCACCGCGCCCACCATCGCGGAAGCGGTCTTCGCACGCACCATCAGCGCGGTGAAGGAGGAACGGGTCGCCGCGTCCGCCGTGCTGCAGGGGCCCAGGCCGCAGTTCACCGGCGACCGTGCCCAGGCCATCGAGAAGATCCGGTGCGCGCTGCTTGCCGCCAAGGTGTGCGCCTATGCGCAAGGCTTCCAGCTGCTGCGCGCCGCCGACCGCGAACACCAGTGGAGCCTGCCTTTCGCCAGCATCGCCGGTCTCTGGCGCGCCGGCTGCATCATCCGCGCGCGCCTGCTCGAGGACATCCGTGCCGCCTATGCGCGCGATGGGCAGCTGGCGAACCTGCTGGTGGACCCGATGGTGGCGCGCACCATGGCGGGCTGCCAGCAGGCGCTGCGCGAGGTGGTGGCGCTCGCGGCGCTGCAGGGCGTGCCCGCGCCTTCCTTCATGAGCGCGCTCGCCTACTACGACGCCTACCGGTCGCCGCGCCTGCCGGCCAACCTGCTGCAGGCGCAGCGTGACTACTTCGGTGCCCACACCTACCAGCGCATCGACCAGGCCGGCAAGTTCCACACGGTCTGGACACATTAGCGCTCGGCAGCACGCGTTTTGCGCCCGCGCGCGCCCCCGCAATGCTCCAGCTGTGCCTAGACTGCGTCCTCCCCGCACGACCATCCGCATGAGCACCCAGCAAGACCAGTTCCCGTTCCTTGGGGACGGCGACATGGCGCGCCTGGTGCGCCTGCACGACTGGAGCCGGACGGCGGTGGGACCGGTCGCGTCCTGGCCGGGCAGCCTGCGGCACGCGGTGGCCACTCTCCTCGAGTGCAAGCTTCCCATGTACCTGGCCTGGGGCCCGCAGCACATCCAGTTCTACAACGACGCCTACCGGCCGATCCTGGGCAGCAAGCACCCGGCAGCCCTCGGAGCCCGGGCGCCGGACACCTGGGACGAGATCTGGCCGACGATCGGCCCCATGTGGCGGCAGGTGCTCGCGGGGGAAGCCATCGGCTTCGACGACTTCAAGCTGACCATCAACCGCTTCGGCTACATGGAGGATTGCTACTTCAACTTCTCGTACAGCCCGGTGCGTGACGACGATGGGCGGCCCTGGGGTGTGCTGGTGGCGTTCACGGAGACGACGGCGCGCGTCGTCAGCGAACGCCGCCTGAAGCTGCTGGACGAACTGTCGCAGCGCACCCGCAATCTCGACGATCCCCGGGAGGTGATGCAGACCACGGCGGCGCTGCTCGGCCAGGAGCTCGGGGTGAGCCGCTGCGCGTATGCGAACGTGCTGGCCGACCAGGACACTTTCGACCTGCTGGGTGACTACACCGACGGGGTGCACAGCATCGTGGGGCGCTACCGGTTCACCGCCTTCGGCGATGCCGTGCACCGGCTGATGCTGGCGGGCCAGCCCTACGTGAACGACGACGTGGACACCGACCCGCGCACGGCCGGCACGGACCTTTCCGCCTACCGCGCGACCGCCATCCAGGCGGTGGTGTGCATTCCGCTGCTGTACGGCGGGCGCTTCGTGGCTGCCATGGCGGTCCACCAATCGACGCCCAGGCACTGGCATGCGGACGAGATCGAGCTGGTGCAGACCGTCGTCAGCCGCTGCTTCGACGCGCTGGAGCGCATCCGCGCGGCCAACGCCACGCGCGAGGAGGCGCGGCTGCTCGAAGTGTTGAACCGCACCGGGACCTCGCTGGCCGGTGAGCTCGACCTCGAGCGGCTGTTGCAGCGCGTGACCGATGCGGCCACGGAACTCACCGGCGCGCGGTTCGGCGCGTTCTTCTACAACGGTGTCGACGCGAACGGCCAGGCACTGATGCTCTATACGCTGTCCGGCGCGCCGCGGGAGGCTTTCGAGGGGCTCGGGCATCCCCGCCCCACCGCGGTGTTCGGGCCCACGTTCCGAGGCGAGCCGCCGCTGCGCATCGACGACGTCCTGTCCGATCCGCGCTACGGCCAGTCCGGGCCGCATCACGGAATGCCTTCCGGCCACCTGCCGGTTCGCAGCTACCTCGCGGTCCCCGTGACTTCCCGCCCGGGGACGGTCATCGGCGCGCTGATCTTCGGCCATCCGGAGGTCGGCGTCTTCAGCGACAAGAGCGAACGCCTCGCCGTGGGCATTGCCGCCCAGGCGGCGATCGCCGTGGACAACGCACGCCTGTATGCCGAGGCGCAGCGCGCCGCCGCCGAGCGCCATGCGTTGCTGGAGAGCGAGCGCGCGGCCAGGACGGAAGCCGAGCGCGCGAGCGCCCTGAAGGACCAGTTCCTGGCCACGCTGTCGCATGAATTGCGAACGCCCCTGAGCGCGATCCTCGGCTGGGTGCACATCCTGCGGCGCAAGCTGGGACCAGAACAACCGGAGCTTGCCAAGGGCGTCGACGTCATCGAGCGCAGCACCCGCGTGCAGACCCAGCTGATCGGGGACCTCCTCGACATGAGCCGCATCACGTCCGGCAAGATGCTGCTGGAGCTGCAGCCGATCGCGCCGGCCGGTTTCGTGCAGGGCGCGCTGGACCTCGTGCGCCCCACCGCCGAAGCGGCGGGCGTGCGGCTGGTCGCGGACCTGCGTGCCGTCGGCACGATCCACGGCGACGCAGCGCGCCTGCAGCAGGTCGTGTGGAACCTGCTGGCCAACGCCGTGAAGTTCACGCCTGCTGGCGGTGAGGTGCGGCTGGTGCTGGATGCGGTCGGCGACGAAGTGGAGATCACCGTCAGCGACAACGGCGTCGGCATCCGGCCGGAGTTCCTGCCCTACCTGTTCGACCGCTTCCGGCAGGCCGACGGCTCCACCACCCGCAGGTTCGGCGGTCTCGGGCTGGGGCTGTCCATCGTGAAGCACATCCTCGAAGCGCACGGCGCCACCGTCGCGGCGGCGAGCGCCGGCGAAGGGCAGGGAAGCACGTTCCGCGTGCGCCTGCCCACCCTGGCGGGCGCATCCGCGGGGCGCGAGCCGGCGCAGGACGCTGCCGCGGAGTCGCTGGCCGGCATCCGGGTGCTCGTGGCCGACGACGACACCGATGCGCGGGAGATGCTTCAGAGGGTGCTGCAGGATTGCGGCGCAAGCGTGGCCATCGCCGGCAGCGCGCAGGCCGCGCTGGAACACCTGGCGCGCGATCGTTTCGACGTGCTCGTCTCCGACATCGGCATGCCCGGAATGGACGGCTACGAACTGCTGCGGCGCGTGCGGCAGCTGCCCCGGGACAGCAACGGCCTGCTGCCGGCCATCGCGCTCACGGCCTTCGCGCGCAGCGAAGATCGACAACGGGCGCTGGATGCCGGCTTCGCGCAGCATCTTGCCAAGCCTTTCGATCCCTCCGATGCAGTGCGGGCCATCGCCCGGCTCCATGCCAGCCACTGAGCGCCGCAGGTAGGCGCACTCCTACGGTGCATGGCCATGGCGGGACAGCACAATACGCCGTGCGCCACTCGACCGTTCGTTCCCGCCTGCTGCTGCTGGTGCTGGCCTGCATCATCCCCACCGGGCTGGCGGCAGTGCTGACCATCTACTACATCTACGCGGACAAGCAACGCCAGTTCGAGGCCAGCCTGTCGGAGACCACGCGCGCGCTGTCCCTCGTGGTCGACCAGGAGATCGGCAGGCGCGAAGCGATCGCGCGCACGCTCT
>JAESGR010001099.1_pt1 | contig 10801 bp, 10 predicted proteins | sample 9269771 | NCBI WGS metagenome assembly JAESGR01 (sample SAMN15739572, study PRJNA653492) | algae metagenome | isolation source: Chroococcus sp. CMT-3BRIN-NPC107 and co-occurring heterotrophs from well... | place: USA: Clark Mountains Wilderness, California | collected 2010-04-18
CTCCTTCTATTCCATTAGGAACTCTCGAAGAACAACCTACACCACCTTTACCCAACACGCTACCAACTTCTAATCCTTCACCCCTGCTTGCCCCCAGGCCATCTCCTAGCCCCCCTCCTACTCCTGCTGTAACCACAAAAGTCAAAGTGAAGAACATAGAAGTAAATGGAAGTACAGTTTTTTCTTTTGAAGAACTAGCACAGGCTGTACGCCCGTTTGTAGGGCAAGAATTAAGTTATGAACAGTTATTAGAGATCCGAACGGCAATAAACGAATTGTACGTCAGCAATGGTTATGAAACATCAGGGGCATTCTTGCCTCCCCAAGAGATTGACGATGGCGTAGTCCAAGTTCAAATAATAGAAGGAGAGCTTGAAAGGATTGATATTCAAGGCTTAACAAGGTTAAAACCAGATTACGTGCGCTTTCGCCTTCGCCTTGCGGGTTCTACGCCCCTGAATATTCAACAATTAAATGCAGGGCTGCAACTACTACAAAAAGACCCCCTCTTTAGCCAAGTGCAAGCTGAACTAACAGCAGGGACAAGACCTGGGCTAAATGTTCTGATTGTGAAGTTCAAGGAAGCTCCGCCAATAGATGCTGCTTGAGTTATTGATAATCGGAAGTCCCTAGCGTGGGTTCTATTGGTGCGACAGTAGCTTTAGGTTACAACAATTTGCTAGGAGTAGGCGATCGCCTCAATGCAGCAGTAGGAATTACCCAAGGGGTAAATAGTTACAGCTTTAGTTACGAAATTCCCGTCAATGCTCGTAATGGTAAGTTTGGCTTTCGCTACACCAGAGGTAGAAATAGAATTATCTCTGAGCCTTTCGCATCCCTCGATATTACAGGTCGCGCTCAAACCTACGCTTTTGATTTTCGCCAACCAGTTATTCTTACTCCGACAAAGGAATTGGCATTTGGAGTGTCTGCTCAGTTGCGTCGCAGCCGCACGTTCTTGTTTGATGACGAACCTTTCTCTTTTACCGAAGGACCGGAGAATGGGGACTCCAAAGTTAGCGTCTTACGGTTTAGCACTGACTGGCTTAATCGCCGCAGTCCTAACACAGTATTAGCCGCCAGGTCTACTTTTAGCTTGGGCTTGGGAGTATTGGATGCCACTGTTAACAACACGGGTACAGATGGGCGATTTTTCAGTTGGCAAGGACAATTTCAGTGGGTACAGGCATTGAACGAGCAGAAAGACGCGGTAGTGATCTCGCGCATCGCTGCCCAACTGACACCAGATTCTCTATTGCCCCTGGAGCAACTCAGTATTGGCGGCGTGGACACGGTACGAGGCTACAGAACCAGTCAAAGAGTGGGCGACAATGGAATTGCTGGTACTGTAGAGATGCGTTTACCCGTTGTCCGAGATCCTGAAGGCTTTGGGCTGCTGCAAATTGTTCCTTTTATTGATGCAGGAACAATCTGGAGCAACGGCAATGATGAAGCAAACTCTGCCGATAGGACGCTCTTGAGTACAGGACTAGGACTGCGGTGGCAGTTGAATGACTCGTTATCAGCTAGTTTGGACTGGGGCATTCCACTTATTTCTATTGACCGACAAGGCGATTCGCTTCAAGATAATGGGATTTCTTTTTCTGTTCGAGTCGCCCCGTTCTAAGATTTTGTATCTAGCAGTAAATTTCTAAACCATAACTATTTCTGATTATGATTTGTGACTAATGTTTGCTTAGATTTTTGCTTGGTCTACCTCACAAACCTGCGAATCGGCATTGGATATTTCTGGTTGCGGTGACGAAGCTATGAGCGAGGCACGACCGTCTGCTTTCAGAATTAATGCTTGCGCTTCAACAATTGGATCTCCTGGCTGCCATTTTCTAGGTAAACTCTGGTTAGCATTGTTATTAGCTGGTGGCAGTGACGATTCTTGAGATTGAGCTTTTTCATCTTTTACTGATTCGACTCCCGTTAGATTGTCCCATCTTTCAATTCCCGAGTAAGGATTGATGGGCAAACCGCTAGTACCAGTGATGACAAAACTACCGCGCTCAACGTTGCGACGAGCTAAACAACTGCCGGCGATCACTTGTTCTGTAGTGACAAGATTGTTGTTTAGGGGTGTGAGGCTATTGCTGACATCAAATCCTAACACTTGAGTTTCTACTACACCATTAACTCCGAACGTGGAATCTGCGTTAATCTTGCTATCTGGAGATAAAAACAAGCCTTGAACAGAAATTTGGATGTTACCGCCATTGCCCTCAAAAGCATTGGCTGTGATATTACTATTATTTAGCGCAACTAATGTGTTAGTGTTAATGGTTACATTACCACCACTTTTACTGCCTCCATTCGCAGTTGGAGTCACATTACTATTATTGTTCAACTGCAAGCGCCCTGTTTGTAGAAAAACTGTTCCTCCTTGACCAGAAGTGGTAGCAGCAGTAATACCACTTTTGTTATCTAAACCAATAGAGTCAGCAAAAACTTCTAGCCTTCCAGCATCTCCAGAGCCATCATTATTAACACTAATTAAACCACCATCAGTCACAGTTAATTGTTTGGTATTGATCCTTACATCACCGGAAGTGCCAGTTAAATTTAATTCATCAACCTGCCCAAAACTTGTTTGTAAAGCTTCATCTAAAATATTGCCTGATGAAATTATTAAGCTAGGATTACGTGAATTAAGAACTGTTCCCTTAATTTCCACTGAATCTAAAGGATTAACAGTAATGCTTCCAGCATTACCAGAAGCTAAAGTAGAAGAATCAACTCGCCCACCATTTTCAATGAGTAATCTTGATGTGTTTAGCGCAACGCTACCTGCATTACCTGTACTGAAAGTTGCTGCACTAATAGAACTAGGTGCAAGCGTACTTGGTTGTACTCCTAGCAACTCTATAGATTTTGTTGCATCTATTTGTATGTCTCCGCCTGCACCGCTACCACCCGTTGTAGAGAGTAGTAGCCCCCCATCGATTGCCATGAAGTCACCTGTCTGCACTGAAATATCACCAGCAGCCCCAGTACTGAAAGCTAAAGAACTAATATTACTTGCCGCTACTGAAAGTCGAGGGGAAGTACCATTTACTTGTATAGAGTCTGGAGCTTTCAAAATGATGTTTCCTGCTTCCCCAGTGCTATAAGTAGCAGTAATAATTGCTCCTCCTTCAGTAACTATTAGTTTAGGAGCAGAAACTACAATATCTCCCGACTTGCCTGGTGTTAAAGTTTCAGTACGGACGCTACCTGGAATTCTAGCAATAGGATCTGTACCACTTACTTGTATAGAATTTATAGCATTCAACGCTATTCCTCCTGAAGATAGTAATCCTTGATTTTGAACGATAATTACCGATCCATCAGCAAGACTTATATTGTTTCCTTGGGTAGTGCTAAACAAGTAATGATACATTGTAGTAATGCACAAAACACCAAATGTCACCAATGTGATTTTCTAACGAGTTGGAAATAGTCAACCATACAAAGGATCTATCGAAAACCAAGAAATTTCCAATGGGAAAAACCGCACAGTTTCAAAGTCAGATGACGACTTTACATTATTTTAAGAAAATAATACTCTGTGTTCACCTCAATGGCAATCACCAATCAAATCCGGTTTGATAACCTGCGTGGCGATATCTTTGGCGGAGTCACTGCGGCGGTCGTATCCTTACCCCTTGCTCTCGCCTTCGGTGTCGCGTCTGGGGCAGGTCCAATTGCAGGGCTGTATGGGGCAGTCTGTGTCGGCTTTTTTGCTGCCTTGTTTGGCGGTACGCCGACGCTAATTTCTGAGCCTACAGGACCCATGACCGTCGTGATGACCGCGATCGTGGCAAGTTTGACAGCTAATAATCCTGAAATTGGCTTGGCGATGGCATTTACTGTCGTCATGCTGGCGGGGTTGTTTCAAATCATCTTCGGCATTTTCAAGTTAGGCAAATACATCACCCTGATGCCTTATAGCGTCATTTCGGGCTTCATGTCGGGGATTGGCGTAATTTTGATCATTCTGCAAATTGCGCCTTTTTTGGGACAGGCGGCTCCAAAGGGTGGAGTATTGGGTACAGTGGCAGCGATTCCTCAGCTTTTCGCAAATGCTAATTTGCCAGAAGTGATTTTAGGAGGCGTAACCCTTGCCATTATTTTCTTGATGCCCAAAAAGCTGAAGCGATTGGTACCGCCCCAGTTGGTCGCCCTGATTATCGGCACAATTATTTCCCTGACAATCTTTGGAAATGTAGACATTCGCCGGATTGGAGATTTGGGTGAAATTCCTGTCGGTCTACCGACTTTCCAAATGCCCACCTTTACAGCGAGTCAGTTGACAACGATGTTTGTTGATGGGGTGATGCTGGGGATATTAGGTTGCATTGACACCCTCTTAACGGCAGTGATTGCCGATAGTCTTACCCGCACCGAACACAAATCCGATAAAGAACTGATTGGTCAGGGCATTGGTAATATTGTGTCGGGCATCTGCGGGGGCTTACCTGGTGCGGGAGCCACGATGGGAACGGTAGTGAATATCCAGACAGGCGCAACATCTGCTGTTTCGGGAATAACCCGCGCGTTGCTCTTGCTGGTGGTAGTGCTGGGGGCGGCCCGATATACGCAACCGATTCCGATGGCAGTGCTAGCGGGAATTGCCCTCAAGGTAGGGATTGATATTTTGGACTGGAGCTTTTTAAAGCGATCGCACAAAGTGTCCCTCAAGGGTTCTTTAATCATGTACGGGGTGCTACTGCTGACGGTGTTTGTCGATCTAATTGTGGCGGTGGGTGTTGGGGTGTTTATTGCCAACATTTTGACCATAGAACGGTTGAGCAACCTGCAAGCTAAAGAAGTCAAGCTGATTACGGACACGGACGACGATGTACGGTTGAGTGAGGAAGACAAGCAGCTTTTGGAAAAAGGCGCGGGTCGAGTGCTGCTGTTTTATCTAAGTGGTCCGATGATTTTTGGCTTGTCAAAGGCGATCGCCCGCGAACACAATGCCATGAAAGATGCTGATGCGCTAGTCATGGATCTTACTGATGTACCAATGCTGGGGGTGACGGCTTCGCTGGCGATCGAAAATGCGATTCGGGATGCCCACGACAAGGGGCTTCAAATCCATATTGTTGGAGCCAGCGCCAAGATCCAGAGCCGCTTAGAGCGTCTCGGTTTATTTGACATGGTGACGGCTGCACATATTCTAGACAACCGCACTGAAGCTCTGCGTCAAGCCGTTGACCATGCGTATAGCAAAAGCGTTACTCTCTGATTGGCATTACTGGTAAGGACACACCGTGTGTCCTACATTCAATTTTGTTTGCACTTCTTACAAAAATCCCTAACCCATGTTTTTTATCCCTGTGATCGCCCCTTTATCTCAAATTCCATTTCTAATTCCTCCTCCCTTGCTGGCAACGGCTAAAGCCGAGAATGCTCCGATTGTGTTGTCTGGTGTACTACTGAGTCTAGTAGTTATCTACCTTGCTAGCAAACTGGGTGCTGAGGTGTCTAAGCGGCTGGATTTTCCTCCTGTTTTGGGCGAACTGGTAGCCGGAGTCATTGTCGGTGTGTCTGCTTTACATCTAGTGATTTTTCCCGAAAGTGGACTGCAAGCTTCTAATTCTGTTGTAATGTCTGCTCTGCAATGGACTAACGGACTAACGCCAGAGGCCGTAACCAGCGTATTTCGGTCCCAAAGCCAAGTTATTTCGGTGCTAGCAGAACTGGGTGTAATTATTCTGCTGTTTGAAATTGGGCTGGAATCAGATCTGCGCCAGTTAAAGGAAGTCGGCTCTCAAGCAGCAATTGTCGCCTGTGTTGGAGTAGCTGTTCCCTTTGGCGCGGGAACGGCTGGGCTGATGATGCTGTTCAATGTTTCGGCAATTCCGGCGATTTTTGCAGGAGCAGCTTTGACGGCAACCAGCATCGGTATCACCTCCAAAGTGCTGTCTGAGCTAGGTCGGCTCAAGTCGAAGGAAGGGCAGATTATTGTCGGCGCAGCAGTGATTGATGATGTGTTAGGAATTATTGTCCTAGCAGTAGTTGCCAGTTTAGCCAAAACCGGTGAAATCGATGTAACGAATGTAATTTACCTGATTATCAGCGCCACGGCGTTTTTGCTCGGTTCGATTTTGTTGGGTGGCATTTTCAACAAAACTTTTGTTGCCCTTGTGGACAAGCTCAAAACCCGCGGCAATATTGTGATTCCGGCATTTATCTTTGCTTTTTCCATGGCGTTTTTGGCAATGCAATTCACCTAGAAGCAATTTTGGGTGCTTTCGCCGCAGGGTTAGTCTTAGACGAAACCGATGCTCGAAACGAGTTGGATGAACTGGTCAAACCGATCGCCGATCTACTAGTTCCCATCTTCTTTGTCACTGTTGGTGCAAGGGCAGATTTAAGTGTCCTTAATCCGTTACTTCCTGAAAATCGATCTGGCTTAGTGATCGCTGTGTTTTTGATTGCCGTAGCGATTATTGGTAAGGTCGTCACAGGTTGGGCGGTCTTTGGTCAACCAGGAATTAATCGACTAGCGATCGGGATAGGCATGGTTCCGCGAGGTGAAGTGGGGTTGGTATTTGCAGGTATTGGTTCCGCCAGTGGCGTAATCGATAAACCCTTGGAAGCTGCCATCATCATCATGGTAATTTTGACTACCTTTCTTGCACCACCATTCCTCCGAATCGCTTTTGGAAAGTCCCAGGAACCACCTGCCAGTGGAGAATCCTCGCTAGAAGCAACGACAGTAGTGAATGAAACTTAGGTAAGAAATTAGGAAAATAAGTGTCAGAAGCCTGTGTCTTTGCAACTATTTTATGCGAATTTTTTGGCATCATCTTTAAGAAAAATTTGGTGATGAAAATCATCTCAAATGTAGCTATTACCAAAACCCCTTATAACACTCCAATCATTCTAAGAGGATGTTTGTAGTGTTATAAGCGGTAAAAATTAATGCCAATCGTCTCGCCATAATTCGGATCATGGCAAGGTAGATGGTGTTGCGGAAAGGGTAATGATTTCTAGGTTGCTGTTGATGATAAAGTTAAAGTCTCAAGCTTCACATTCATCATATTTCATTATGGAATCAGCAATGCTAGTTTTACGATTTGTCTTTTGACCATTAAAGTCTGCCTCTCTCGACTCAGTGATCGCCCTCTTTAACTGGGTAAGAACCGCTACTAATTGCTATGTACTTCTTCTCAGCTTCCAACTAACAATCTATTGTTTCGGTAGCTCCAATCTATTATCCCCATCATATACTGTTGTCTATAGCAGATATGAAACTATGCGCCTCAAGAATTTTTTTAGACAAATTAGAGCAACGGGTGAAGATGAGAATTTCTTAAGCCTAGTCCACAATTTAGAGAAGCTTGTCTCTAAAGTTCTCTCTGTTGCTATGTTACTTATAATTATTATAGCAACGCTAGATTTAGGAATTCTTTTATTTAATGAGCTATTTTCTGAACCTTTTGGATTTTTTACTACTACATTAATTGAGCTTTTTGGATTATTCTTAAATATTTTAATTGCTCTAGAATTATTAGAAAATATTACTGCTTATTTAGAAAAGAATGTTGTTCAAGTTAAATTAGTTATCGTAACTTCCTTGATTGCAGTTGCTCGAAAATTAATTATTTTAGACTTAGAAAAGACAGCAGGTATTCAGCTTGTTGGGTTGGCAATTGCAATTTTTGCGTTATCTATTAGTTACTGGATCGTGCGTGGCAGTAACAATCAACAATCCCATTAAATAAAATTATAATAGCCCAGATGCCATTGAAAGCCAGGGCTATTTCATTCTAAAAAGCTCCAAAAGATGCTATAGCCTATCATAATGGCTAACGCATGGCTTTCAACATATCTATAACATTACCTATTTGAAAAGACGAATTAAAAATGAAAACTCCAGTTATCAGCTTTTATTTGCAAGTAGGCTTGATTTTCGTTATCCAAATATCCACTTTTGAACCAATGGCGAGGTAATTCATGGATTTGCAGACTCTATTTCATTGGCTCTATATTACTGGAATGGCGATCGGAGCTATTTACTTTATATCGCTAGGCAGAAATCCTCGCGGCGTTCCCCGATATGAATACTTAGTTGCCGCCTTTATCCCTATATGGTCAGGTTTAGCTTACTTGTCAATGACTTTACCCCATGGGGATTTAGAACTGGGAAAAGTTGAAGTGGCGGGTCAAATTGCCCATTTTGCCCGTTACGCAGACTGGGTTGTGACTACACCATTGTTGCTGCTATCCTTATCCTGGACAGCAATGCATCATCTGCAAAAAAAAGACTGGACGTTAATTGCGTCTTTGATGGGTACACAGGTAATTGTCGTTATTTGTGGCTTAGTTGCCGATCTATCGATAGTGCCTTGGGTTAGATACTTGTGGTATATCAACGGTGTCATCGCCTTTTTAGTAGTTCTAGGAGGAATTTGGGGGCCTCTACGCGCTAAAACTAGAAGTCAAGGAGCGGAATTATCAAACTTTTACGATCGCATAACGACCTATTTCACAGTGCTATGGATTTGTTATCCAACTGTGTGGATTCTTGGTCCTTCTGGGTTTGGGATTTTTAATCAAACAGTTGATACATTTCTATTTTGTCTAATTCCTTTCTTTTCTAAAGTAGGATTTGGCTTCCTCGATTTACACGGATTACGCAATTTAAGTAGCTCATCGCCAACTCGCGTTGATAGCAATGTTAGTAATCTTCTACATTTTTTAGGTAATATAACCACTAATTCAGGACAACGGCGTTTATCAGGGAGAAACAAAGCCTAAGATTTGCACCCCCAAGTACTAGCGATTGCTAAAAGATGAATTTTATCAATAAATTTAGATATTTGTATCAGTTTTAACATTCGTAGAACTTACGCATTGACAAAGTGGACAAGAAATGCAAGGCAGAGAAAAAAAGGAACAGGCGATCACTAATCAGCAGGTGGTTTGTCAGACGGATAATATCAGTGTTATATCGACAAGCGGGTTCGGACTATCAGAGCAACTAGCAAGGCATCCATTCGTGACAAGTTAAGAAGATGAGCAGTTTGTCAAGAGGGTTGGATGATAAAAATTTTCTGTTGTAAATTTACTCCTTGGAAAAGGTGATAAATCAATCTTTTGTTGAGCCGAGCGTAGAGATTTGATTACACCTGAGTCTTGATTTTCAGAAGCAGCAAAATACTTGACTAGATTGGTAGCCTTTCCTTTGTCATAAGCAACAGTGAAATGATACAAGCCTCGATAAACCATCTCCAAAGAAATCCGGTCAAATGGTAATGCCATCTCATCCGCTATCGCATCACCTAAATCTACTAGCACGGCGTAAAACAGCCAAGTTGCCCACACTTGCAACTTAATGCCATTAATTGAACCTGTCCACAAATAGCTCAAACCCAGTAAACGTTTAACTGTATTAAACGCTTCTTCAATTCGCCAGCGTCGTCGACTTATATCGACGACTACGTGAGGAGGTAAGCCAACTGGATCAACAACGGAGGTAATATAGGAATACCATGTTTTGCCAAAGCGAATTTCCACTAAGCGTAATGTGAGTATAGGAGCGCCATTACGACCTGTACCAAGTTTAATCAATTGGTCTCTAACGTTGTATTGAGACGTGAAAACCTGCACCACTTGGACGGCGGCACCAGCTTTGAGACGAGTAATGAAGTCAACTTCTTGACTGATTAGCTGGGCCAAAAATTGGAAATGATAAAAGCCTCGGTCGAGTAAGAGTAACGTTTTAGCTGTAACCAACTGAAGTAAATCTACCTCAAAATTAGTCTCACTAGCGCTGGGATTAGTATGGAAACAAACCTCTACAGGTAGACGGGTAACCATATCAATTACCGTACAAATTTTTCCAGCCAGCTTCCCTTTGGGAGGGAACGTCTTCTAAGCTTTTAAGCTTGCGAAACAGAGCCTCTAGTGTCGAGCCGTCAGCCGCCCAAATCCGCTCAAAATGCTTGAGGGCAAAGTTAATACTATCTGGTATAGGGCGCTTATCTCGTTGTCGCCAATTCTGTTGCAATTGAAGAAGTAAATCTTTAAATACCCGCTCAAATAGTTCGGCGGGAAACGTCAAAAATCGTTCGGAAAGTGCTTGTTGAGAGACAATAGTTGCTCGACACCACAGTAAGTCTTCTCTTGCTAGCAAGCGAGTTAACTCTTGCACACCCGGAACCTGTCGCCACAGGAGAGTCAACACCACTGCCAATACGGTTCGGATAACTAAAAACTGAGACTTGTCAGATGCTGAAAGGCTACTATTCTCGTGGTTTTGTCCAGAACATTGGCAATTACAAACCTTAACCGAACAGTATTGACACCACTGCTACCATCAACGGCAGATTTAATATCCGAGCGCGCAAACCTAGTTGACGGTAGTAAGCTTGCTGGGCTGAGATTGCAGGAGTTAATAATGCTTCAAGTTGATTGGCAATCGCCTCATTATTAGCGCTGGGTGTATTGTGCCTTTGTACATGATCAGGGTTGCGATGTGTCCGTTTAGGCATGGTATCAATCAAACTTCCTATAGGGAAAGTTTCACACTAATTTGGGGCATCCGTAGCGATGTCACCCTCGTGAGTTTTATATTACTTGTAATACCAAGAGCATTTTAGGGCCTGACAAAAGGACAAAACAAACTGCAATGCAAAAAGTAACTTACAAAACAAATTTGGCGAATGTTGACTGGACAGAGATGAAAACAACACTCTTTCAGGACACCTTTGACAATGGACGAAGCCCTGAGCAACTCAAGATGTCTTTTGAAAATAGCTATTTAACTTGTCTTGCCTATGCAGATCATCGCATCATTGGT
>JAESGR010001100.1_pt1 | contig 10799 bp, 10 predicted proteins | sample 9269771 | NCBI WGS metagenome assembly JAESGR01 (sample SAMN15739572, study PRJNA653492) | algae metagenome | isolation source: Chroococcus sp. CMT-3BRIN-NPC107 and co-occurring heterotrophs from well... | place: USA: Clark Mountains Wilderness, California | collected 2010-04-18
TTCGGGACCGGGACCCGCTGGCCCGACCTGCTGGTCGCGGCGGTGATGGCGGGACTGGCGCTCTCCGCCGGCCTGAGCGTGTTGCGCCAGGCGCGGCGGGAGCTGCGGACGCGCGGCGCCTGACGCCGACAGGCAGGCCGCCAGTCCGCCTCGTCAGCGCATGATCTTGGAGATGATGTAGCCGGCAGCGAAGGCAATGCCCAGGGCGGCCAGCGGATTGCTGCGCACCTGCTCGCGGGCCATGTTGCCGTACTCTTCCTGCAGGCCCATCAGGCGATCGCCACCGGAGCCGAGCTTCTGCTCCAGGGAGTCCACGGCCTCGTGCAGGCTTTGCGCCATCTTGCGCACGCGGTTCGCGTCGCCATTCAGGCCGCTGCTGCCGTTGCTGCCGCTGGTTTCGGTGCTGGTGGGGAAGGGGTTCTGGGACGACGTTTCGGCGGTCATGGTTTCCTCTCTCGGCGCTTCGTTGCGGAATATGCCGGCCTCGGCCGGCGGAAGCTTCCACTGTAGGAAGCCCAGCGATTCGCACCTGTCGGAGAAGCAGCCGGACCGCGTGTAGGACTTGTCCTGCCGCAAAGCCGGAGGTGGGGTGATGCCCGACAATGGCGGCATGCACATCGCCCGGATCGCCGTCGTCGCCCTTCTGCTCAACCTGCCGCTGCTGGCGTGGAGCCACGCCGACGGGCACCGAGGCGCGGCGCCCGCGGTGGTGAAGGAACAGAAGCCCTGGGGCATCGCCGGCGAGCGGTCTACCGCGTCCCGCACCATCGAGGTCCGGATGACGGACGACATGCGCTTCACGCCGGATCGCATCGAGGTCCGCCAGCGCGAGACCATCCACTTCGTCGTGCGCAACGCCGGCAAGGTACTGCACGAAATGGTCATCGGCACGCCGCGGGAGCTTCGCCGGCACGCCGTGATGATGAAGAAGCACCCCAACATGGAGCACGACGATCCCTACGGGACGCACGTCGCGGCCGCTCGGACGGGCGAGATCGTCTGGAAGTTCAACCGAGCGGGCAGCTTCCAGTTCGCATGCCTGATCCCCGGCCACTTCGATGCCGGCATGGTCGGCACCATCGTGGTCACGCCGCGCAAGGACAGGTAGGGTTCAGCGCAGGTCGGCGCTCGCGGCGCGGATCGCCTCCGCCGAGCGGCGCAACGCCTGGACCTCGGGCTCGGACAGCGGCACCTTCAGGACGCGCTGCACCCCGGCACGACCGACGACCGCGGGCAGGCTGAGGCACACGTCCGCGATCCCGTACTCACCCTGCACAAGCGTGGAGACCGTGAGCACCGAGGCTTCGTCGCGCACGATCGCCTCGACGATGCGCATCAGCGCGGCGGCGATGGCGAAGTTGGTCGCGCCCTTGCGGCGGATGATCTCGTAGGCCGCATTGCGCACGCGCAGCGCGATCGCCTCCAGCTCCTGGGCGTCGCAGCTGCGGCCGGTCTCCGCGCAGTACGCCTGCAGTCCCATGTTGCCGATGCTGGCGGTGGACCACGCCACGAACTCGCTGTCTCCGTGTTCACCGAGCACGTAGGCATGCACGTTGCGTGCGTCCAGTCCGTAGTGCGCCGCGAGCTCCGCGCGCAGCCGCGCCGAGTCGAGCACGGTGCCCGAGCCGATCACGCGGCCGCTGGGCAGGCCGGACATGCGCAGCGCGGCCCAGGTGAGCGCATCCACCGGGTTGGTGGCCACCAGCAGCAGGCCGTCGGGATTGGCCTGCACGACGTCACCCACGATGCCGCGCAGCGCTTCGACGTTGCGCTGCATCAGCGCGGTCCGGCTCTCGCCCGGCTTCTGCGCCGCGCCAGCGGTGATCACCGTTGCGATCGAGCCGGCGGCATCGGCGAGCGTCCCCGCGCGCACGTGCACGGGCCGGTGGAAGGGCACCGAGTGGACGATGTCCATCACCTCGCCTTCGGCGCGCGCGGGGTCCGCGTCGACGACCACGATCTCGCGCACGAGGCCGGACGCGGCGAGGGTGTACGCGTAGGTGCTGCCGACGCGGCCGGCGCCGACGATGGTCAGTTTCGTGGAGTCACTCATGGGCGGGAGAGTGCGTCGCGGACGACGGACGGGAACTCAGTTCCAGTAAGCCTCGGACGCGTAGCGACGCAGCATCCGATGGCTGTTGAAATACGAGCCGTTGCGCGAGATGGTGGACTTCATGATCATCGGCCAGCTGCTGCTGCGCTCGAAGTACGTGGGCAAGACCGTCCCTTCCAGCTTCTCGTAGAGCGATGCCGCATGCCGGCTCGGGTCGTTGTCGCCATCCTCGCCGATCGCCCAGCCGGTGACGCCCTCCTCGCAGCCTTCGACCCACCAGCCGTCCAGCACGCTCAGGCTCGGCACGCCATTGAGCGCCGCCTTCATGCCGCTGGTGCCCGACGCCTCCAGCGGCGGCCGCGGCGTGTTCAGCCACAGGTCGACGCCGCTGACCACGTGGCGCGCGACCTCGAGGCGGTAATCGGGGACGAACACCACCGGCACGTCCTCGCCGAGCTCGCGCGCCCACTGGTGGATGTTGGAGATGTGCTGCTTGCCGGGCTCGTCGTGCGGATGCGCCTTGCCCGACACCACCACCTGGAACGGATAGCGGCGCGCGATGCCGCGCAGGCGCTCGAGATCCGTGAACAGCAGGCCCGGGCGCTTGTAGTCCGTCATGCGCCGCGCAAAACCGATCGTGAAGCGCTGCGGATCCAGCCGATGGGCACCGGTCGCGCCGGCGACCGCCTGCAGCAGGTCGCGCTTGCAGAGCGCATGCGCAGCCATGATGTCGGCGTCCGGAATGCGCGGCACGCGCGCCAGCAGCTCCGGCTCGTGGTACCACTGCGGGATGTAGCGATCCAGCAGCACGGCCATGGGCGGCGCGGTCCACGTGAGCGGATGCACGCCGTTGGTGATCGCGTGCACTTCGTAGCCGGGGAACAGCGCACGCGACGTTTCCGCATGCCGGTCCGCCACGCCATTGACCCAGCCGCACAGCGACAGGCCCAGCCGGGTCATGTTCAGGCGCTCCTCGCCGCCCAGGCGTCGCAGCACGCGCGGCTTGACCAGGCCCGTCGCCAGGTGCTCCGCGAGCGGATACGGATATTGGTCGTGCCCGGCCTCGACCGGTGTATGGGTGGTGAAGACACAGCGGCCGCGGACCTGCCCGATCGCGTCCTCCAGCTGCTGCTCGTGCGCGTCGCCCGCGCCCAGTTCGCGCAGCAGCTCCAGCGTCAGCAACGCCGAGTGGCCCTCGTTGAGGTGGTACTTCTGCACCCGGATGCGCAGCGCATGCAGCATGCGCACGCCGCCCACGCCGAGCACGATCTCCTGGCACAGGCGATAGGTCGAGTCGCCGCCGTACAGGTAGTGCGTGAGCCGGCGGTCTTCCTCGCCGTTCTCCGGCAGGTCGGTGTCGAGCAGGATCACCTGCACCGGCGGGAAGTTGCGCGAGCGCGTGCGCACGTCGTACTGCCAGGCGCCGATCCATACCGCGCGGCCGCCCACTTCGACTTGCACCTTGCAGGGCAGGCGGCGCAGCCGCGTCGCGGGATCCCAGGCTTCCGGGCGCTCGGCCTGGGCGTTGTCGACGATCTCCTGGCGGAAGTAGCCCGCGCGGCTGACCAGCGTCACGCCGACGATGGGCACGCCCAGGTCCGCCGCGCTGCGCATCATGTCGCCCGCCAGCACGCCGAGGCCGCCGCTGTACGTAGGAATGCCCTCCTCCAGCGCGATCTCCATCGAGAAGTAGGCAATGCGCGGCAGCGGCGGGGCAGGACGCGTCATGGTGCTGGGGCGGCGAGCAACAACGGTGGCGCCATGATGCCCGAACGGTGCCGGCGCGCCCAGCCGCCCGCCCATAATTTGCGCATGAGCTCTTCCATCACCGATGTCCGCGGCATCGAGCTCGGACATTTCACCGACACCCGCCGTCCCACGGGCTGCACCGTCGTGCTGGCGCGTGCCGGCGCCATCGGCGCCGTCGACGTGCGCGGCGCCGCGCCGGGCACGCGCGAGACCGACCTGCTGGCACCGCAGAACACCGTCGAGCACGTGCATGCCGTCCTGCTGTCGGGTGGCAGCGCCTTCGGGCTCGACGCGGCGGGCGGCGTGATGCGCTGGCTGGACGAGCAGGCCATCGGGCTGCAGGTCGGCCCGGCGCGCGTGCCCATCGTCCCGGCGGCCGTGCTGTTCGACCTGCCGCTCGGCGACGCGAGCATCCGCCCGGACGCGGCTGCCGGTTATGCCGCCTGCCAAGCCGCGTCCCGCGGGCTGCCGCAGGAGGGCAACGTCGGCGCCGGCGCGGGCGCGGCGATCGGGAAGATCTTCGGGCTGCAGCGCGCGATGAAGGGCGGCATCGGCACCGCGTCCGTCACGGTCGATGGCGTGACGGTGGGCGCCGTCATCGCGTGCAATGCGCTCGGCGACGTGATCGATCCCGACACCGGCGCGGTCATCGCCGGCGCGCGCACGCCCGACGGCAAGGCCCTGCTCGATGCGCGCCGGGCCCTGCTGCGCGGCGAGGAGCCGCGGCCGATCCTGCCCGGCAGCAACACCACGATCGGCGTGATCGCCACCGATGCCGTGCTGACCAAGGTGCAGGCAGGACGGCTCGCCACGGTGGGCCACGACGGACTGGCGCGCGCGATCAATCCCGCGCACACGCAATCGGACGGCGACGCGCTGTTCGCACTGGCCACCGGCGAGAGCGGTCGCACGCTCGGCATGATGACGCTGTGCGCGATGGCGGCAGAAGTCTGCGCCCTGGCCGTGGTTCGTGCCGCGCGTGCAGCGCGCGGCGTGCAGGTGGGTGGGCTGCACCTGCCGGCGGCCGGCGAACTGGCATGAAGCCGGTGCAGGCCTTGCGCTACACGCTGCTGTCGATCCGCGACCTGCTCGTCTCCGCCGGTCCGGTGGCCCTGCTCGCCGTGGCCCTGCTGGCACTCGCGTACTGGTGGCTGGACCCGAACCCGCCCAAGAAGGTGACGCTGGCGACCGGGCCGGCGCAGAGCGCCTACGAGGAGTTCGGCAAGCGGTACCAGAAGGCGCTCAAGGCGTACGGGATCGACGTGGTGCTGGTGCCCAGCGAAGGCTCGCCCGCCAACCTGCGGCTGCTGCGCGAAGGCAAGGCGGACCTCGGCTTCGTTCAAGGCGGAGGCACCGAAGCAGCCGCGGCGCAGGACAGCGGCATCCTGTCGCTCGGCAGCCTGTTCGTGGAGCCGGTGTGGCTGTTCTATCGCGAAGACACGGTCGCCACGCAGGTGCCGGGCGGCGCCCTCACGTCGCTCACGCAACTGCAGCCGCTGCGCGTGAACATCGGCGCCCGCGGCAGCGGCGTGCCCAACCTGATGCGCAAGCTGCTGGAGGCGAACCGGCTCGATCCCGCGCAGCTGGCGCTGTCGCGGCTGGACCAGACCGCGGCAACGGTGGCCTTCCTCGGCGGCGAGCTCGATGCGATCGTGTTCGCCTCCGCGCCGGAATCGCTGATGGTGCAGATGCTGCTGCAGACGCCGGGCGTGAGGCTGATGGATTTCGCGCAGAGCGACGCCTATTCGCGGCGCTTTCCGTTCCTCACGCCGGTGCTGCTGCCGCGCGGCGTCGTGGACCTGGCGCGGGACCAGCCACCGCAGGACGTGCGCCTGGTCGCGACCACCACCGCGCTGCTGGCCCGCGAAGACACGCACCCGGCCCTGCTGCAGCTGTTCGCGCAGGCGGCCAAGGACGCGCACGGGCCGGCGGGCTGGTTCAACCGGGCCGGCAGCTTCCCGAGTGCCGAGCACAGCGAATATCCGCTCGCGCCGGAAGCGGAGCGCAGCATCCGGTCAGGCCGGCCCTTCCTGCAGCGGTGGCTGCCGTTCTGGATCGCCAACCTCGTCGAGCGCATGTGGCTGGCGCTGGGCATCATCCTGGCGGTGCTGCTGCCGCTGTCGCGCATCGTGCCGCCGCTGTACCAGTTCCGCATCCGCTCGCGCGTATTCCGCTGGTACGGGCAGCTGCGCGACCTGGAGGAGCGGCTGGCGCAGGAGCCGCGGCAGTCCGCCGCGGTGGTGAAGGAGCTCGATGCGCTCGATGACAAGGTGGGCCGCATCAGCGTGCCGCTGTCGTATGCGGACGAGCTCTACGCCTTGAGGAACAACATCGAGAGCGTGCGGCGGCGGGCCGCTACGCGGGAATGACGCAGGGCGTCAGCTGCCGTTGCCCTTCTGGAACGAAGCGGTCATCACGCCGGGCTGGTTCATGCGGCCCTTGAGCTGCGCGAGCTGTTCTTCCAGCTCCGCGGCCTGGCGCGCGCCCAGGCGTGCGTTGGCGATGTGGCGGCGCGTCTCGATCGGCAGCTTCGCGGTGTTCTTGCCGTCCCAGACGTTGCGGCCCTTGCTCGACAGGTTGTAGTAGATCGAGATGCCTTCGCGCAGCTTGCGCGCGTGCTCTTCCGGCGTGAGGTCGAGCTTGGCGAGGCGCTTGGAGCTCCACTTCGCGGCGTCCTTCAGGTGCATCGCCGCAGCGTGCACGGCCTGCACCGGATCGGTGGGGTCGGTCAGGCCCACGGCCTTGGCCGTGGCGGGCTCGAACTGCGCGATGCCCAGGTTGGGCGTGCCGTTCTTGCTGGCGCCGGTGCGCGGGATCCACGAGGTCTCGGCGTTGATGATGCCGTAGACGTCGCGGTGGCTCAGGCCGACTTCCTCGAGGCGGGCGCGCTCGGCGGCGGACTGGACCAGCAGCAGGCGGGAGGGAACGTCCGGCGTCTGCAGCACGTTGCCTGCATAGCGCACCGGCAGCCAGCGCATCTTGTTGCGGATCTGTTCGAAGTAGGACTGGTCGGCGCCGTTGAGCGCGATCGCCGGGGCTTGCTGCGTCGAACCGAAGCCGAAGCGGGCCACCGGCTTTTCGGCGACCTTGCCGGCATGCACCCGCTGAGCCAGGGTGTCCGAGGTCGGGGCAGGCGAGTTGCCCACGGAACTGGTGAGGGCAACGCCCAGCAGGCCGGCCAGCATGACGACGTTATGGACCGACGTGACGTGCATCGCGATTCGCTCTTTCATTCCTGCTGTCCCCTGTTAGGAAATTGCCGACAAGACGTACTGACGGCCTGTGTCAGCGAAAGTTCGGGCTGTTACAGCGTCTCGTCCTACATCGTGTGTAGGCGTGAAAAAGTGTTGAGTTCCAGCAGGTCGTTTTCGAGCGTGCGTGAATATTCACTGGCTCCGAAACCATGCAATCGCAGAGGCACGAAGGTGTTGCGCGCACGCTGCGAAGCGCTTGTAGCTCAACTTGTATACACGTATAACTTGCGGATGCCGGCCTCTTCCATTGCCCAGACCACCTCGTCCGCCGTGACGCACCTGCTGAGGCAGTCCCTGGACCGGGGCCGCTGGGCGTCCGGCGAAGCGCTGAGGCAGGAAGAGATCGCCACCGAGCTCGGCGTCAGCCGCGTGCCGGTGCGCGAGGCCCTGTTCCAGCTCCAGGCCGAAGGGCTGCTGGAGATGGTTCCCAACAAGGGCATGTACGTGCGCACCGTGAGCGAGTCGGACCTGCGCGAGCTGTTCCGCCTGCGCTGGCTGATCGAATGCGACGTGCTGTCCGAAGCGGTGCCGCTGCACACGCCGGCCACCTTGAACCGGGTCGAGACGGTGCAGGCCGCCCTGGACAAGGCGCAGGCCGTGGCCGACTGGATCGCCGGCGACCGCGAGTTCCACGAGGCGCTGTATGCCCCGGCGCAGCGGCCCGAATCGATGGCGATCGTGCGCCGGCTGCGGTACCTGGTCGACCGCTTCTATTTCGCGCGGATGAAGCCCACCACGCGCGCCAAGGGCTGGCAGGACGAACACCATGCGCTGATCCGCGCGGTCAGGCGCAAGGATGCGACCGCGGCGGCGAAGGTGCTGCAGGCGCACCTGGCGGAAACGCAGCGCAGCGCACTGGCGGCGCTCGCGAAGGGCTAGGGAGGCGGCGATGGCAATGCATGGCTGCAGCATCGAATGGGCCCGCGGCGACGCTGGCTTCACCGACCTGAAGTACAGCCGCGCGCACCGCTGGACCTTCGACGGCGGCGCGCAGGTCCGCGCATCGAGCTCGCCGCATTCGGTGCGCCTGCCGTTTTCGGATGCCACCGCGGTGGACCCGGAAGAAGCGCTGGTCGCCGCGGTGGCCAGCTGCCACATGCTGTGGTTCCTCTCGCTGGCCGCGGAACAGGGCTTCGTGGTCGACAGCTACAGCGACGCGGCGCAGGGACGCATGGGGACCTTCGACGACGGCAAGCGCGGCATCGTCGAAGTGCTGCTGCAGCCGCAGGTGGTGGTCAGCGGCGCCAAGCGCCCCGACGATGCAGCGATCCAGGCGCTGCACCACGCCGCGCACGAACGCTGCGACATCGGCAACTCGATCCGCGGCGAGGTGCGCGTGCAGGGACGCTGGAGCATCGCCTGACATGGCGCGGGGTGGCCGCCATCACTACCACGTGTACGTGGTGGAACTCGACGACCGCGTCTGGAACAACGCCCGCTTTCGCCGCTGCAATCCCGGCTACGCGCTCGGCATGCCCTTCGTGTATGTCGGCATGACCGGGCTCGATCCCGACGTGCGCTTCGACCGCCACAAGGCCGGCGTGCAGGCCAATGCCTTCGTGACGGACTACGGCGTGCGGCTGCGGCCCGATCTGTATGCCGTCTACAACCCGATGCCGTATCGCGCGGCGTGCGAGATGGAAGTGGAACTGGGGATCGCGCTGCGCGAGAAAGGTTGCGGCGTCTGGCAGGCGTGATGACAAATGACGAATGACGGATGACCGTCATCTGTCATCTGTCATTCGTCATCAATACGTATTGCGCCACGCCGCCTGCGCCACTGCATCGAGCGCACCCTCGACCACCGGATGCGCCGACACCAGCCGCAGCGTGCCCTGCTGCGTCATCGCATGAAGCTTGCGCCGCGTCATCGAACGCGTGGCGCCGCTGGCATGCGTGAACATGAACAGCAGCCCGTGTGGGCTCGACCACGTGAGCTGCCAGCGCTCCCATCCCGCCGTCATCAGGTCCACGTAGGAGCCCACGGCCAGGTCCTGCAGCGGCAGTGCATCGGGCTCGGCGCTCGTTGAGCCCAGCGGGATGCGCGCATCCGGCACGAAGCCCGACTCGTGCATCTCAAGCGGCGCCAGCCAGGTGTCCACGCGCTCGGGCACGGGTTCCGGTTCGCTCACGCGCAAGGCCTGGCCGGTCGCGGCGGACAGCGCCAGGTCGCGCAGCGCCGACAGCAGGTTCTGCCAGCGGTCGGTGTCCGCGCGCAGGTGGTCGATGCCGGCGAGGCCCTTGTCGATGCGCTGGACCAGCGCCTTGTGGTGGCCTGCCACGCGCGCGGCCAGGGCCGGCTGCACGCTCCACAGCACCGTCTGCACCACCCAGCCGCAGCCCTCGGGGTCCTCGGCGCCGGTCGTGTCCGCCAGGCGCGCATGCGCCATCACCTGCGCCCAGGGGCCGGTGAGGAAGGCCAGCGCCTCGGGCGGCGCCCCGCCGACATCCGGCCGCTCCAGGATCTGCCGCGCGATGCGTTCGGCCACCAGGTTGCGCTGTTCGGCCCACATGAGCGCGCGCACCGCGCGCTCGCGCCGGTGCTTGCCGCGCGGCTGCGCCTCGTCCCAGGCCTCCTGCAGCGCCTCCAGGGCGATCTCGAAGGTCTCGGGTCCGCTGGCGCGCGCGTCGAGCAGCGCCTCGGTGGCCTGCTGCAGCGTGTCCATGAAGGTGGCGAAGCCCGGGTCGTCCGGCGAACTCCAGGCCAGGCTGCGCTGCGTCAGCTGCTCCAGCAGCTGGCGCGCAGGATGCTCGCGGTCGCTGAAGAAGCGCGGGTCCACCAGCGCCAGGCGCAGCAGCGGCGGCTCGAGGTCGCGCACGACGTCGCGCACGCCCGGCAGCAGGCGCGGGTCGCTTGCGAGGTTGGCGATCATGATCTGCACGACCTCGAGCCCGAGCACCTGCGCCGGCCGCCTGGCTTCCTGCCGCATCGCCGCGCGAAAGGTGCTCAGGCTGTCCTCGCCGCGCAGCGGCATGGCGGCCTGCCGCTGGCGCAACTGCTGCATCAGCTGGTCGACCTTGCGCATGTCCTGCACCATCTCCAGCGCCGCCGGCACCGTGTGCGAGAACTCCTCGCTGTCGGCGAACACGATCACGGCTTCGTCGGCGCCCTCGCCAGGCTCGCCCGCCAGCAGCTTGCGCAGTTCGCGGATGGTCAGCTGGGTGGCGCGGTCGATGTGGTCCTGCGGCACCGTGTCCGCCAGCGCCACGCCCGCATCGCGGGGTTCTTCCGGCTGCAGGCGGCGGGCCGTGGCCGCGTACGTTGCGGCGAGTTCCTGGGCCATCAGCGGCGGCAGCCAGCGCAGCCAGCGGCGGCGCACCACGGGTGAGATCGGGCTTTGCCGCACCGCGCGGTAGATGCCGCGGGCGTAGACCTCCGGGCGCAGCGGGTGCCGCGCGGCGGCGCCCGCAGGCGTGAGTTGCGCCGACGCGAGCACGCTTTCCAGCGCGGCGAGCTGCGGCCGCACGGCCGCCTCGAGCTCGCGCGCGGCGCGCACGAGCTCCGCGTTCTCCTGCACCTGGTCGTCACCGAGCAGCGGCAGCGATTCGAAACTGAGGGAGGAGGTGCGCTCGCCGGCGATGGCGGCGGCGAACTCGGCCAGCAGCGCCTGGGGAAAAGCGGCAACCAGCGGCTGCTGGTGTTCGCGCAGCACGCCCACGGCCTCGAGCAGGAGCGCGCGTTCGATGCCGTCGTCCAGCTTCGCCGCGCGTTCGGGCAATTCGTGCAGCGCCCGCGCCAGCGT
>JAESGR010001101.1_pt1 | contig 10796 bp, 9 predicted proteins | sample 9269771 | NCBI WGS metagenome assembly JAESGR01 (sample SAMN15739572, study PRJNA653492) | algae metagenome | isolation source: Chroococcus sp. CMT-3BRIN-NPC107 and co-occurring heterotrophs from well... | place: USA: Clark Mountains Wilderness, California | collected 2010-04-18
GGTCTCGTGGAGCTGGGCGCGGGCGGCGCCCAGCGGCGCGTCGAGCGGCTCCGCCTCCGCCGCCGCCGCCCCAGCCTCGGCGGTGGGCGGGGCGAGGTCGTGGCTGAACAGCGCCTGCGGCGCCTCGCCGAAACCGGCCTCCGTGAGGACCGGCGCCGGCTGCGCCCGTGAGGCCGGGCGGTAGCCGGGCGGCGCGCCGACAGAGGGGAGGATCGGGCTGAAGGCGGCACGGCCCGAGCGGATCCCGGAGCCGGGATGACCGCCCATCGGGCGAAGCGCCTCGAGCGTCCGGCTGGCCGCGGTGGTCGAGGCCCGCGCCCCAGCGCGGCGCAGGGTCTCGTGGATCGCGCTCACGATCAGCGCCCGCACGAGGCCGGGATCGCGAAACCGCACCTCGGTCTTGGCCGGATGCACGTTCACGTCGACGAGGGCCGGATCGCAGGCGATGGCGAGCGCCAGGACCGGGTGCCGGTCGCTGCGCATGGTGTCGGCATAGGCGCCGCGCACGGCCCCGAGCAGGAGCCGGTCGCGCACGGGCCTCCCGTTGACCGTGAAGTGGATCTGGCTCGCGGCGCCGCGGTGGTAGGTGGGCAGCCCGATATGGCCTTCGAGCGCGAAGCCCTCGCGCTCCATCGACAGCGGCACCGCGTTCGGCCCGAACTCGGACCCCAGCACCGCCACGAGGCGCCGCAGGGACGCGGCGGGGCCGGGCTCGCGCTCGGCGGGGAAGACGAGCGGCGTGGTCCCCTCCGACCGCAGAGTGAAGCGGATGCCGCTCTGGGCCACCGCGAGCCGGCGCAGCCCATCGGCCACGGCCGTCGCCTCGGCCCGGTCGGATTTGAGGAACTTGAGGCGCGCGGGTGTCGCCGCGAACAGGTCGGTGACCTCGATGCGGGTGCCCTTCGCCGCCGGCGCTGGCCGGACCGCGCCCTTGAGCCCGGCCTCGACGGTAAGGGTGGAGCCGGCCTCGGCTTCGGCCGTGCGGGTCGTGATGGCGAGCCGCGCCACCGCGCCGATCGAGGGCAGGGCCTCGCCGCGGAAGCCCAGGGTCCCGATCCGCGTCAGGTCGCCGTCCGGCAGCTTCGAGGTGGCGTGGCGCTCGACTGCCAGCGCCAAGTCCTCGGCGCTCATGCCCGCTCCATCGTCGACGACCCGGATCAGGCGGCGTCCGCCCGCCTCGATCGTCACCTCGATGCTGGTGGCGCCGGCGTCGATGGCGTTCTCGACGAGTTCCTTGACGGCGGAGGCGGGCCGCTCGACGACCTCGCCCGCGGCGATGCGGTCGACGAGGATCGGGTCGAGGCGGCGCACCGGGCGGGATGGCATGGGCATGGTCGCCGGATTATAGGTCCGGTGCGATCCGGGCGGAAGGCGCGGCCGCCCTGAGCTCCTCTCCCCGCAAGGGTTCGATGTCGCTGCGAGTGGCCGATCCGATGATCCTCCGGTCTCGCGGAGAGGAGCTCCGCCCTGTTCCCGCCCAGGGCTCATCGCGATGACCGCTCCGCTCCACCGCTGTCGGTTCATATGGGGCTCCTGCGAGCGGATCGCGGCCGTGCCTCGTCTCAGCGTCGTGACGGACGCCGACTACCTGCCGGCGGGCGCGGGCGCGGGCGCGCCTTGGGCGCTGCGGGCGGCCGACGGGCGGACCATCGAGGTGGGCGGCGATCCGGAGGCGCTTCCACCCTCGCGCCCACAGGAGGCGGCGCCTACGGCCGAGTACCTCTATATCGGCCCGCTGATCACGCATTACGGTCACTTCCTGATCGGCACCCTGGCGCGGCTCTGGCCCCTCCTGAGGTGGCAGGGACCGCCGCCGACCCTGCTCTGCCACGCGACCGGACCGCAATCGGACTGGGCCAGCCTCGACGTGCTCACGGCAACCCTCGACCGCTTCGGCCTCACGGCAGCCGACATCGTCGCCTTCGACCGACCCCTCCGCCTCGGGCGCGTGGCGATCCCCGAGCCGAGCCTCAAGGAGCAGACCTTCGTCCATGACGTGCACGGTGCGCTCTGCCGAGAGATCGGTCGGCCGTTCTGGCACGCAGCGGAGGTCGATGAAGCCGCGCAGCCGGTCTACCTGTCCAAGGATCGGCTCACCTCCGGCATCGCCCGGATGCAGGGCGAGGCCGCGCTCTGCGAGGCCCTGGCGCGGCGCGGCGTCGCCATCGTCCACCCCGAGACCCTGCGCTTCGGCGAGCAGGTCCGGCTGTTCTCGCGGCACCGCCTCGTGCTCGGCTCCGTGGGCTCGGCGTTCCACACGGCGGCCTTCGCGGCCCCGGGTCGGCGCGTGATCGGCCTGAACTTCGCGGCGCATCTGAACGCGAACTTCCCGCTCCTCGACGGGCTGAACGGCACGCAGGCCAAGTACTACCACCCCGCCGGCTCGCAATCCGGGCCCGAGCCCGGCTTTCAGTTCGGTTGGAGCCTGCCTGACCCAGACGGCGTCGCGGAGGAGCTGCTCGCCCGTGCGGCGCGGTTCGAGCGCCTGGATGCCGAGGATGCGGCGGCAGATGCCGCGCGGCGTCGAGCCTCCGAGAGCCTGATCAGGCGGCTTCGCCGGCTGCTGGTCCGACCGGTCCGCGCGGCTGCGCGACGCCTGCGGAACGCCTCAGGCAGCGCCGGCCCGCAATAGGTCGTGGTAATGCACGATGCCGACCGGGCGGTCGTGCTCGACGACGATCAGCGCGGTGATCTTCATCGATTCCTGGATTTCCAGGGCCTTGGCGAGCAGGGTCTCCGGGTTCACCGTGCGGGGCTTGCCGCTCATCAGCGCCTCGACGGCGAGACCGTCGAGGTCGGTCCGGAAGACGTTGCGGCGGAGATCTCCGTCGGTGACGATGCCGGCCAGCCGCCCGTCCGCCTCGACGACGACGACCGAGCCGAAGCCCTTGGCGTCGATCTCGGCGATAGCCGCGCGCATCGGCGTGCCGCGCGGGACGACGGGCAGCTGCGCGCCCGTATGCATGACCTCGCGGACCTGGCGGAGGGACGCGCCGAGGCGGCCGCCGGGATGATAGATACCGAATTCCCGGGCCGAGAAGCCGCGCGCCTCCAGGAGCGCGATGGCGAGGGCGTCGCCGAGGGCGAGCTGCATCGCCGTCGAGGTGGTGGGCGCCAAGCCGTTGGGGCAGGCCTCGCGGGCCTTCGGCAGGGTGAGGCAGACATCCGCCTCGCGGGCCAGCGTCGAGCCCGGATTGGAGGTGATCGCGATGAGCCCGACCCGGTAGCGCCGGGCGTAGCCGATGATGTCGGCGAGCTCCGTGGTCTCGCCTGACCAGGACAGGGCCACGACCACGTCCTCGGGCTGGACCATACCGAGGTCGCCGTGACTCGCCTCGGCCGGGTGGACGTAGAGGGCCGGCGTGCCGGTGGAGGCGAGCGTCGCGGCGATCTTGCGGCCGATATGGCCGGACTTACCCATCCCCGTGAGGATCGCCCGGCCCCGCGCCCGCGCGATCAGCGCCACCGCCGCCGTGAAGGCGTCGCCCAGACCGTTGCCGATGGCGCCCATCAGGCAGTCGAGGCCGTCGCGCTCGGTCACGATGGTGCGCAAGGCCGAGGCGATCGCGGGCGAGGCCGCGGGCGGCTCGTCGGCCACGCTCTGCACCAAGGCCATCTCCGCTGGCGCCATCGTCGTCCGATCCTCCGCGTCGCCCCGGGGGCGAAAGCGGTCATATTGCCGGCGAATGTGGTCGGATGGCGGCCTCCAAGCGCGGTCGCGGCGCGCGTTGACGGGGCATTAACCGCAACCGTTGTAGCCCGATTAACCATGTTCCGCGCGGATCCCACCCGGCCTTCGGATGCGGCCGGCGCGCGGTCACCGGAGAGACATCCGCCCGTGATGCGCGCGTGGCCGACCGCAGGATGGCGAAGCTGGAGCCTCGGCGTGCTCGGGCTCGCGGCTGCCCTGCTCGGGCACGAGGCATCGGCCCAGACCCGTGCGACGCCCCCAACGGCCGCTCCCGCCGATGCCGATGCGGCACCGACCGCCTCGGGCGCCGACGACGGCCTGCCCACCCTGCGTCGCGCCCGCCCGTCCGCCGCTCCGATCGCCGGAGCCCCGACGACGGGCGAGGAGACCGGCCGCTCCCGCAATCCGACCGACGCGCTTGGCATCCGCACCGGATCGGGCGGGAACCGGACTTCGGGTGCTACCGCCCGCCCCGATCCCCGGGCGCTCACGAACCTCCTGCGCCAGCGCGCGGCGCCGCCGCGCCGGATCGGCTCGGCGACCGCCCGGATCGTGCGGCCGCAGATCCAGGTGCCGCCGCCCGACCTGCGGCTGACCCCCGTGGTCCAGAACCCCGTGGTCGGCGTGCCGCTGCCCACGACCCTGCCGCTCGCCGGCCTGCAGACGCCGGGCTCGCTCCTGAACGCCACCCTGCGCCGGGCCCCGCTCGTCGACGAGGCCTACGCCCCCCTCGGGCTCCGGCTCGGCACCTTCACGATCCTGCCCTCGATCCAGCAGAGCATCGGCTACGACACCAACCCGGAGCAGGTCACCCGCCAGCGGGCCAGGGGCTCGGTGGCGCTGCGCACGGAAGCCGAGCTGAACTTCCGCAGCGACTGGTCGGCGAGCGAACTCGCGGGCGAGTTGCGCGGCGGCTACCTCGACTTCCCCGACAACCAGGCCGCCAGCCGCCCGAACGGCGCCGGCAACGTCCGGCTGCGGCTCGACGCGAACCGCGACACCCGCGTGGACGTCGAGGGCCGATTCCTGCTCGAGACGCAGCGCGCCGGCAGCCCGGACCTCAACGCCACGGTGTCCAGCCGGCCGCTGATCGCGAGCTACGGCACCACGGTCGGGGTCACCGAGAACTTCAACCGGCTGCAGCTCTCGCTGCGCGGCCTCGTCGACCGTTCCGAGTTCGAGGATGCCCGCCTCTCGAACGGCACGGTGCTCAGCCAGGCCGATCGCAACCTGAACCAATTCGGCCTGCGGGTGCGGGCGGCCTACGAGATCTCGCCCGTCATCTCGCCCTTCATCGACATCCTCGCCGACACACGCGTCTACGACCGGCGCGTCGATTCGAACGGGATCCGTCGGGATTCGGACGGGGTCACGCCCACCTTCGGCGCGACCTTCGCGCTGACCCGCTTCGTCGCCGGCGAGATCTCGGCGGGGTTCCAGCGCCGCGACTACGTCGATCCGGCCCTGCGCGGCCTGACCGCGCCCGTCGTCAACGCGGCGCTCATCTGGACGGCGAGCCCGCTCACCACGGTGCGGGTCAACGCGGCCACGAGCCTGATCGAGACGTCGATCGCGAATTCGAGCGGCGTGTTCACCCAGGCCGCGACGGTCGAGGTTCAGCACGACCTCCTGCGCAACCTCTCGATCACGTTGGGTGCCGGCTATCTCGCCAGCGACTACGACCGCGTCAACATCACCGAGCAGGGCTTCTCGGCCACCGCCCGCCTCGATTACCGCTTCAACCGCTGGCTCACCATGCGCGGCAGCTACATCTACCAGCAGATCGATTCCTCGAGCCCTGGCGCGAGCTTCAGCGCCAACACCTGGCTGCTCGGTTTGCGGGTGAACCCATAGCGGTAGCGGACGCCCGCCGCCGCGAGGCCCCCGTCGCGAAGTGGCCTCAGCGCGCCAGCGCGAGGGCGGCGCCGGATTTCGAGAGGGCGCCGTCGAGGCCGCCGCCGCCCTGCCGGAGGCGGGCCGTCACGGTGCCGCCGGGCTGGTAGAGGTAGACCTCGCCATCGCGAAAATCCCAGGCGCTGACCTTGGCGAGATCCTTGTTGGCGCAGCCGGCGGCGGAAGCCCTGTAGAGGTCGAGTGCCGGCGCACTCGACAGCGAGACCCGGCAGGTCGCGCCGGTGGCGTCCTTGGCGGTCCAGCTTCCGACCACCGCGGAGCGACCGCTCGCCACCACCGGGGGGGCGGGAGGCGGCACGTAGGTGGGCTCGGCGATCACGGGCGTGCCGGGCGCGACTGCGACGGCGGGCGGCGGCTCGTCCGAGGGCGCCGCGCTGGCACCCGGGGGCGGGGCCAGGGGCGCCGAGGTGACGGGGCCGGAGGGCATCGCTGGCACGGCGGGCTCCAGGGCCGCCTGGGGCCCGGGCCGGCCGCGGCTCTGGCCTTCCAGGCGCGAGGAGGCGCAGGCTCCGAGCGTCGCCGTGAGGGCGAGGAGGGCAGCCATCGAGAGGAGCGGACGCGGCATCGATCGTGATTCCCAGGCGGGCTTCAAGCAACGGCCGGCTGCCTCACCGCCAAATGCGCTGCCCGCAAGGCAGTCGACGTGAGTGCCAACGCGAAAGCGGGCGGGCGGCGTCTTTTCGGGATTGGTGTGGCGGGCGCGCCTCAGTGCTTAGGTCGGCGTCGTACGCCTCTCCTCCCCACAAGGGGGGAGGGGAGCACGCCTTGCCCAGCCTATGGCGGCGGCCTACCGGATCCCGTCGATCGCGAGCCTCAGCCGCTTCGGGCCGCGCAGCGCTGAGCCCGGGCGGTAGGGTGGCGGGTCCTCCACCAGGCGCGGGTTGATCAGGCGGCGCGCGAGCGCCTGGAGCGCCGCCTCCGCCTCGAACCGGGCGAGCGGCGCGCCGACGCAGTAATGCAGGCTGCCGCCGAAGCCGAAATGGCGGTTGTCGCCGCGGTCGGGGTCGAAGCGGTCGGCGTCCGGGAAGACCGCCGGGTCGCGGCTGCCCGAGGCCAGGAGGAGCGCGATATCGGCGCCCTCGGGGATGGTGATACCGGCGAGTTCGATGTCGGCCAGGGCCCGGCGGGTGCGGAACTGGACCGGGGGATCGTAGCGCTGCACCTCCTCGACGATGCGCGGCGCGCGGCAGAGATCGTCGCGGAGCTGCTGCATCTCGTCCGGATGGCGCAGCAGCGTCAGCATGGCGTTGGTGATGAGGTTCACCGTGGTCTCGTGGCCGGCCACCAGCATCAGCACCGAGGTGGCGATGAGGTCGTAATCGCCCATGCGGGGGGCTTCCGGCGCGTCCTCGTTCGCCAGGCCCGAGAGCATGTCGTCCTGCGGGTCGCGGCGCTTCCGCTTGATGAGATCGGCCATGTAGGCGGAGATCTCGTCGAAGGTAGCACTGTTCTTGGCGCGGTTCTCGTCGTCGTGGAGGCTGTCGGGCTCGAGCGCCGTGGCGAGCTGCGTCGCCCAGCCGTGGAACTTCGGCTCGTCCTCGTGCGGAATGCCGAACAGCTCGCAGATGACGGTGACCGGCAGCGGGTATGACAGGTCGTCGACGAGGTCGATCTCCTTGGTACCGCAGCACTTCGCCAGGAGTTCATCGACGAGTTCGTGGGAGCGGCCCCGCATGGCCATCACCCGCTCACGGGTGAACTGGTGCATCACCGCGGCGCGCAGGGTGTCGTGCTGGGGTGGATCGCGGAAGATGAAGGGGCGGTGCGTGTCGACGATCCAGTCCCGGATCGGCTTCTCGACGAAGTCCCTGAGCGGGTTGCCGGTCTTGGGCCGGTCGGCCGGCGGCAGGTTCTGCGAGCTGACGCGCGGGTCGTGCAGCAGGCTCGACACCGCCGCATGGGTGGAGGCGACGTAGGTGCCGTCGTCCTGGCGGGAGACCGGGTGCTCCCGCAGCCGCGCGAAGAGCGGGTAGGGGTCGGCCCGGTTCTTCGGGTCCTTGACCTGCTCGAACAGGGTGCCGTCGCTCATGCGTGTGACGCCTCGGGAAATGCGGGGTCGAGGATCGTGAGCGATCCCTGGTCGGCGGCGCCGCTGATCGGAGGGAAGGGCGCGCGGGCGGCGATCTGCTCGGCGTAGGCCGGCAGCCAGCGCCCGGAATCGAAGGAGACCGCCGCGATGCAGCGGCCCTTGGCGCCGTAGACCGCGAGGAAGCGCCCCGCCTTCGGATCGCCCTGCGCGATGGCGAGGGCATCCGCGCCCTCGGTCAGGCCGACCGACTTGATGGTGATGCCGCCTTGCGCCGACCAGAAGGCCGGCACCTCGGCATAGGCCGGCCCCGGATCGGCTCCGGCGAGCAACCGTCCGGCATGCTCGGCCTGCGCGACCGCATGACCCCAATGCTCCAGCGCCACCCGGCGCCCGTCGTAGAGCGGGTGGGGGAAGCGGGCGACGTCGCCCGCCGCCGCGATCGCTGAATCCGCCCGGCCATCCTCGCCGAGGACCTGTCCGTGCGCGTTGCAATCCACGCCGCCCTCGTCGGCCTTGAGCTCAGAGCCCTCCAGCCATTCGGTGTTGCGCACGGCGCCCAGCGCGACCACGAGGAGGTCGGCCTCGATGGTGTCGCCATCGCTCAGGACCGCCCGGGCGACGCGGCCGCTGCCGTCATCCTCCAGCCGCTCGACCTTGGTGCCGCTGCGCAGTTCGACGCCGCGCGCCTCGTGCAGGGCCGCGACCACCGCGCCGAGATGCCGCCCGAGCACCCGGGCCAGGGGAACGGGGCCCGGCTCGACGATCGTCACGGGCAGGTCGAGGGTGCGGCAGGCACTGGCGACCTCGCAGCCGATGAAGCCGCCGCCGATGATGAGCACCCGCCTCGGCCCCGCGACGAGGGCGGCCCGCAGCGCCGCCGCGTCGTCGCGGGTGCGCAGGGTGTGGACGCCGCGAAGGCGGCCCTCCGCCGGGTTCGGCCAGGGCCGCGCCCGCGTGCCGGTGGCGATGAGCAGGCGGTCGTAGGGCAGCGTCGTTCCGTCGGCCAAGCTGAGGCGCCGGTTCGCGCGGTCGAGGCCCGTCGCCGCCGTGCCGAGGCGCCATTCGGCGTCGAGGGGCACGAGGTTCGGCAGCGCCGTGGCCCCCGCCGAGACCTCGCCCGTGAGCATGTGCTTGGAGAGGTGGGGCCGGTCGTAGGGCCGGTGGGGCTCAGCGCCGACGAGGGTGAGGCGGCCGGAAAAGCCCGCCCGCCGCATCGCCTCGGCACCGCGCAGGCCGGCGAGCGCCGCCCCGACGATCACCGCATGTCCGTTCGCGCTCACGCGGCGCGATCCGTCACGACCTCGACGCGGATCGCCTGAACCGGACAGGCGAGGCGGGCGCGCTCGACGGCGTCGCGCGCCGAGAGCGGGGGCGCCGGATGGTAGAACAGCGCCTCGCGGCCCTGCAGCACGAAGTGTTCGGGCGCCGCGTAGCAGCACTGGGCGTAGGCCTGGCAGCGGTTGAGGTCGACGGCGACGCGCAACCCCTCGCTGATCTGCTCGGAATCGGCCGGTTCTTGCGTGGGATCGGACATGGACAAGGAAGATCTTCAGTCGGTCCGCGGTTCCGCTTGCACCTGAGACCTGACGTCCCGGGCCTATTCACCGGGCGAGGCGACATCCCTCCGGTCGACCTCGGAGCGCAACGCCCGCGCGGCGACGGTGGCGAAATCATCGAGCGCCGGCGCCCCCGTTCCATCGCGGGCCGCCGCGGACAGGCCGGCCAGCGCGACGCCGACCAGGTCCGCCAGCCGCTCGGCGCGGGCGGGTCCGAGATCGGCGAGGTAGGCGACGACGCGCGCCCGCGCCCGCGCCCTCACCGCCGCCACCGCCTCGCGCGCGGCCGGCTCGTCGCAGGCCTGCACGCCGTTCAGGATCAGGCAGCCCGCTCCCTGCCCGCAGCCGGCATAGGTCCGGGCCGCTCCGCGCAGCAGCGCCGCGATGCCGTCCCCGAGATCCGGCTCGGCGAGGGCCGCGTCGAAGAAGGCGCCGTCGGTGGCGCTGTAGCGGTCGACGACCCGCGCGAACAGGCCGGCCTTGCTGCCGAAGGCGGCGTAGATGCTGGGCGGCGCGAGATCGAGGGCCCGCGACAGGTCGGCCATCCCGACGCCGGCATAGCCGCGCTCCTGGAACAGCGCCTTGGCGGTCTCGACCGCTGCGCCGAGATCGAAGGAGCGGGGCCTTCCACGCCGCCGAGATTTTTCTTTAGCGGTCGCTACAATTTGATCTTGCGCAGGAGCCATGCGGATATATGTAACGCCCACTAAATTGCGGCAAGGAGATCATGATGACCGACCTCAAGGGGAAACGCGCGCTCGTCCTCGGCGGCAGCCGCGGCATCGGCGCGGCGATCACGGCGCGGCTGGCAGCGCTCGGGGCCGAGACCGCCTTCACGTACGTCTCGGCGGAAGGAGCGGCGAACGATCTCGCCGCGCGCACCGGCACCCGCGCGACGCGCGTCGACAGCGCGGACCGATCGGCGCTCATTGCCGCCGTGGCGGAGGCCGGCGCCCTGGACATCCTCGTCGTCAATGCCGGCGTCGCCGTCTTCGCCGATCCGCTCGCGACGGACCCCGACGCGATCGACCGGATGATCGATATCAACATCCGCGCGCCCTATCACGCCGCGGTCGAGGCCGCGCGGCGGATGCGCGACGGCGGCCGCATCGTCGTCATCGGCTCGGTCAACGGCGACCGCATGCCCTTCCTGGGCGGCGCGGCCTACGCCATGTCCAAGTCGGCAGTGCAGGGACTGGCCCGCGGGCTGGCGCGCGACTTCGGACCCCGGGGCATCACGGTCAACGTCGTCCAGCCCGGTCCCGTCGACACCGACATGAACCCCGCCGCCGGGCCGATGGCCCAGGCGATGCACGACCAGATGGCGATCAAGCGGCACGCGACCTCCGAGGAGGTGGCCGAGCTCGTCGCCTATCTCGTCGGCCCGCATGGGGCGATCATCACCGGCGCGATGCACACGATCGACGGCGGCTTCGGAGCCTGATCCGTCGGGCGGGATCGCGAACCCCGCTCATGCGACGCCGATCCGGCCCCAGCCGGGCAGCTTCAGCGCGGGGCGGCGAAGGTCGATCCCCGCGACGAGGCCGAGCAGGCTCACCTCGACGCCCTCGACCCATCCGAGCGTCAGCCCGGCGTAGCCGCCGAG
>JAESGR010001102.1_pt1 | contig 10789 bp, 12 predicted proteins | sample 9269771 | NCBI WGS metagenome assembly JAESGR01 (sample SAMN15739572, study PRJNA653492) | algae metagenome | isolation source: Chroococcus sp. CMT-3BRIN-NPC107 and co-occurring heterotrophs from well... | place: USA: Clark Mountains Wilderness, California | collected 2010-04-18
GCATACCCGAGAAGGGGACGCAATCGCCGCGGCCCGCCGACGGCTCCCGATGGTGAAGGTCGATGGAACTACGCCGCTTGTGGGTGAAGGCGGCGCGGTAACGCTGCTGGACGCGTTCGAGAGCCGCTGGCTGCTCATTGCCTACTATTTCATGTGGTACGCAGGTCGTCCGGCATCGGCGCAATGCGAAGGATGCACATTTTTCACCGCGCAAGTTCGGGAACTGACTACTCTTCACGCCAAGGACGTTAGCTGCGCAACGTTCTGCCAGGGACCCTATGGAGAGTCCGCGCGGTACCGCCACTTCATGGGCTGGGAGATACCGTGGTACTCCCTACCGGAGGCATCGCTCGACACCCTTTTGGCTGGACGTCCAAAGGCGCGAGCGGAACCGAAGCGGTCGAGAACACGCCCGAACGCATCGTCCGACACATCCGGCAGCGGCTCCGCGGCACGTGCAATCTCTCGGACGACCTGATCCTGATCACCCCCACTCGTCCGCGCGATGGCCGGGCTCTGGTGGGCCGCAAGCGTAGTGACGGCGAGTTTGAGGGCCGTCCGCCGGCTGAACCCCGCAGCCATCGATCACTCCTTGAGATCTGCGGGAGTGAACCGGCCCGCTATGGGCTCGTTCCAGGCACGTCCGGGATGGAACGCAAGGCCGGCGTCCGGTCGGGCAGCAAGGCTATCAGCGCGTGTTCTCGCCCGTCAGCGGCACGAAGCGCACCGGCAGGAGCGACCTTGTGTGCACGCGCCCTGCTTCGTCCTTTTCGACAAGGGTTAGGTGTTGGACCGCTGCCGCACCGCCGACAGGGATCACCATCCGACCGCCCGGCTTGAGCTGCTCGACCAGGGGCTCGGGGACGTGGCTCGCGCCCGCCGTCACGACGATGGAGTCGAAGGGGCCATGTTCCGGCCAGCCCTTGTAACCGTCCCCATGACGAACGCTCACGTTCTCGAAGCCGAGCGCGCGAAGCCGGTCCCCGGCCTGCCTCGCAAGGGGCTCCACGATCTCGATTGAGAACACTTTCGCGACCAGCGGCGAGAGCACGGCAGCCTGGTAGCCGGATCCTGTTCCCACCTCGAGCACGACGTGATGCTTCGCGGGCCGCGCGAGCTGCGTCATCAGGGCGACGATGTAGGGCTGGGAGATCGTCTGGCCGTGCCCAATCGGAAGCGGCCGATCTTCGTAGGCTTCGTTGCGGACGCCCTCGGGCACGAGTTCATGCCGGGGAACCTGGCGCATCGCGGCGAGGATCGACGCATCGATCTCCTGCCTCCCCGATGAGAGCGGCACCCCCTTGGCCAGGGTCTCTATGGTCTGCACCATTCTGTGACGCGCGCCCTCGAAGTCTCGCGGGGCAGCTACCGCGGCCTGAGAGGCGAAAAGGGCGGCAAGGAGCAGGGTAAGGCGTCCGCCCGACACGTCGAGACCGAGATAGCGGACTACACGCCGGTGCAAGCACCTCGCGCGCGCCTTTCGGGAGTCACTTGCCTCATGCGGGGACGGACCACCAGACAAGTCAGTCCAGCCGGCGGAGGCCGATCCGCGACTGGAACCGCGTTCTGCTGGATGACCTCTCATGTTCTCGCGAGCCACGATCAAAGCGACCCAGTGACAACGCGGACTTCGGTTGAAGGCTTCAGCTCAAAGCACAAGAAGCTGGCGGTCGGGGCCAAAAGGAAGCCCCGAGCCGCCGCAGCATCCGGGAGCTCCTGTCTCCACGACAGACCGTAGCGCACCAGCATCTTGTACCGCCCGGCGCCGGGAACGGACCCGGGTGCCACGTCCGCTTTCCCGCTCGGCTCGCCGGAAGCCGTCGTTCTGCTTTCGGCCAACACGAGACCGGCCGCTGCGCACATGCGCCTCGGGATCGCGGCCCAGCTTGCCGGCGGAACCTCAAAGCCCTGCCCCGGAGCTTAGATGCCGATCCTCTACGATCCGGCCCTCCTCCATGGTCACGATGCGATCGGCTAGGTTCATAACCTTGCTGTCATGCGTAACCATGAGGGTCGTGGTGCCGCGCTGGCTACCCAGCGTCTTGAGAAGCCGCACGACGTTCAGCGCGCTGTCACGGTCGAGCGCTGCCGTGGGCTCGTCGGCAAACACGATCTCCGGATTTCCCACGAGCGCACGCGCCACCGCGACTCGCTGCTTCTGCCCGCCGGACAGGTTTCCGGGCAGATAGTTCAGCCGGTCGCCAAGGCCGAGGAGCGTGAGGAGGTGGGTCGCCGCACGGACCTGATCGCCCATCGCCGCGGGCCCGTGGACGTCGAGGCCGAGCCGGACGTTCTGCGTGGCCGTCAGGCTCTCGTGGAGATTGTGGGCCTGGAAGATGAAGCCGAGCCGTCGCCGGCACCGGACCAGCACGTCCTCACCTGCGCCGGTGAGCTCGGTCCCGAGAAGGTTGACGCTGCCCGCCTGCAGACGGCGCAGGCAGCCTAAAAGCGTCAGCAGCGTGGTCTTGCCCGAGCCCGACGCGCCGAGCAGGATTGTTAGGCTGCCCCGCTCCAGCGTGAGACCCACGCCGAACAGTGCCTGTTTCCGGGCATCCCCTTCCCCGAACCAGTAATCGATCCCGGCGGCGATGATCGGGTCCGTCATCATGGTCGGCGCTCAAAACAAGTCGGCCGGGTTCGCGCGGGCGAGCCGCCGCGTCGCCACCGCGCCTGACAATCCGCACAGGCCGACAATGGCGACGAAGACCCCTAAGACCCGCCCGAAGTTCATGACGAGTGGGAGCCCTGTCGCGGAGGAGATGACGGCATACAGGCCGAGGGAAACGAGGAGACCGGGTACGAAGCCCAGCAATGCGAGGATCAAGGCCTCTTCGAATACGATGCCGAGGAAGAAGCGTTGCCCATACCCGATGGCCTTGAGGGTCGCGTATTCCTTCAGGTGGTCCGCTACGTCAGTGGAGAGCACCTGGTAGACGATAATCACCCCGACCAGGGCCCCGATGACGACGCCGAAGCCGAAGACAAGCCCGACCGGGCGCTGGGTTGTCTGGAAGGCCTGGTCTCTAGCCGCGGCCTCCTCGACGGTCCGCACCATGCTGTCGTAGGCTGGAAGCACCGCGCGCAAACGGTGCGCCGTGTTCGCAGGATCGGCGCCCGGCGCGAGCGTGACGACGATGTGATTCGGTGCGCCCGCGGCGCGCTGCGGGAACAGCCGCAGGAAGGTCTGGTCCGACACGACCAGGTAGCCGTCCGCCGAAAAGCCGCCCCCCATCTCGAACGTATCTACGACGGTCAGTCGGCGACCCCTGAGCTCGAAGATGAAGGGCTGTCCCGCCGCAATCTCGGCGAACAGACCGGGCGGCGCATTCCGCGTCCTCGCGTCGACGAGCGCAATATCCGAGCGGGTGAGGTCGGCACGGCGTGCATTCAGGCGAGGGTCCCGGAACGTCTCGGCCGCCGGGTCGATGCCGAAGACGTCAAGCGTGCGGATCGTCCCGTCCGGCTGGCGCCAATCTGCCTTACCGAGGAAGAGCGGCGTCGCGCTCGCCACACCGGGCACCGACAAGGCCTCGAACATGCGTCGCCGCGGCAGCGGGCTACCATCGGTAAGCGTGTTCGCGTCCGTGCTCGAGATGAGGAGATCCGCGCGCATTCGGTCGTAAGGCACGCGAATGGTCGCCACGAGCGCTCCCAGGAAGCCGAGTTGCATCAGGATGAGCAGCGCCGCGAACGACACACCCGCGAGCGCCGCCGCGAGTCGCCCCTTGTTATGCGTGAGCTGCAGCCACCCGATTGGGAGCCGGCCGAGAAGGCGGGCGAGGAGCTCGGTCAAGGCCCGCCCCGGGTCTCGATCCGGGTCGTGACCTGTAGGTTGGTGAAGCGCTTCGCTACCTCCGACGAGGCAGGGTCGAGTGTCACGGTGACCTTGATCACGCGGGCATCCGTGTTCGCGGCCGGCGCGGCGTCCACGATCGTCTGGCGCCCGACTTCGAGTCCGATCCGCGTCACAGTACCTTTCAAGGGCCGGGGCAGCGCACGGGCGGCTGCCTCCGCGGGGTCGCCGGTTGAAACCCGGCCGATCCCATCCTGGTAGACCTCGGCCTCCACCTTCATCAGCTCGATATTGGCGAGGTTCATGAGGCCGTTGAGGCCAGGCTTTTCGCCCGGTCAAAGATGGATGGTCAGCACCGTCCCGTCCGCCGGGGCCCGAACATAGGCTTTCTCCAGCTCGGCTTCAGCGCGCGACAGGTCCGCCCGCGCCGTAGCGACAGCGCTTGCCGCCACGCGCACATCGGTCTGCTCGTCGAGATCCCCTGACCCGAAGCGGGATAGGACGGCACGAAGGCGCTCGACCTCACGGGCCGCCTCGTCGCGCGCAGTGCGGCGCGCATCAAAGCTCTGCTCTGCTGCGAAACCGCGCTCTCGCAAGGTGGAAACCCGCTCGAATTCGCGCTGGACGTTGGCCGCCGAGGCTTCAGCCCGGGCGAGCGACGCACGTGTCTCCGCCCGGCTTGCCTCAACGGATGACCTCACCTGAGCCAGTGATGCCTCCCGCGATCCGACAGCCGCGCGAGCCGACTCGACCGCCGCCAGAAGCTGGCGTTCGCTGTCGAGCACAGCCAAGACCATGCCGCGCGATACTCGGTCACCTTCCTGGACCCGCAATTCGGCAATCCGGGCATCGCCCGCCCCATATGGGGGAGCGATAACGATCACCTCGCCGACCGGCAGCACCTTGCCGAGCGCGACCACCGCGGGCGGGAGCGGCGCGGCCGGCTCGCGGGAACGCGGCGCCGGCACTGCGATCGGGCGAGACGTGCCCCCACCGGGCTGCAGCCCGAGGGTGCCGAACAGCAGACGGAGGCCCGGCGGCTGGAAATACAGTCCGATTACGCCGCCGAACAGCACGAGCAGCAGGATGACGGGCACAAAGCGGGCGTGCAATAGGAGCTTCCGCCAGCGAGGTGACGTCGCCGGGAGGGTGCACCTATCCCGCGCGACGACGAGCAGAGGAAGCCCTTTCGCCTCGCTATTAGCATCGGCGCTTTCCGGATACTCGTCAGCGGCCTTACCGGGCAGGGCTTCGACGGCCACTACCATGGACGCGCCTCCGCGCTGGACACGAAATGACTATCCAGTCAGTATCACGCGGATACAGCTGCAGCAAGTGAAAATGACGCGTCGGTCAGTTAAGCCGTCCATGGCCTTGTCGGAACCAGCTTCTCCGGCCAAGAGCAGCCGCAAGCGGCGCAAGGAGGCGCGCCCGGCCGAGCTAATCGAGGCCGGATTGCAGGAATTCGCCAAGAACGGCTTTGCGGGAACCCGGCTAGACGACGTGGCGCAGCGCGCAGGCGTCGCAAAGGGAACGATCTACCTCTACTTCGCCGACAAGGAGGCGCTCTTCATGGCGGCGGCCCGTTCGCGCGTGAGCCCAGTGCTGGACGAGATGGCGGGCTTCGTGGACGGCTATCCCGGAACGACGCGCGACCTCCTCCGCTTCATGTTCGGGACCTTGCATCAGCAGCTCGTCGAGTCCGACCTGAAGGTGCTGATCCGCATAATCATCGCCGAGGGCGAGCGCTTCCCGGCGGTCACGGGCTACTATTATGACGAGGTGATCTCTAAAGGCCGTGCGTTGCTCGAGCGCGTTATTCGCCGGGGGCTTGCCCGCGGCGAGGTCCGGACGGGAGCCGCCGCCGATCTTCCTGTGATCCTTTTCGCACCAGCCCTTATGGCTGCGGTCTGGCGCCTTTGCTTCGACCGACACGCCTCGATCTCGCCTGAGGCGTTCCTCGCGGCTCACTGCAATCTCGTGTTCGATGGCCTTCTCGTGTCCGAGCCGGACGGAATGCCGAGCGATGGTTGAAGGCGACCACTGGCCCACTTAGCCGCCTTGCGTGCCGACCTTCCGAGTCCGTTGTCCCGGGTTCCTGCTCGAAAAGCGGAAGTTCTGCTTGCGGCCATTCCCGGACCTAGCTTTGAGTCGGATCGTCGCCGGTGAGCTTACTGTCATCCTGCCAGCCTTCGTGCCTCGACAAGCCGAGTGATCCAGTGAGCGAGTACGTCAAGGATTTCGTCCTTGACCTCTACGTCCTTTCGCCCCGATCGCGCCGGAACGTGGAAAGCGTGGTCCGCGGCATCGACGGCGTGGAGCGTCGCCCCGGTGCCAAGGTCGGCGACGACGGACCTCATGAGCGAGACCTCCGCGAGTGCGTCGTTCGTCCCCTGCAGAAACAACAGAGGAAGATCGACGTCCTGAAGATGCGTCGCCCGTTCGGACGAGGGCCTGCCTGCGGGATGCAGCGGGAAAGCCAAGAACGCCAGCCCGCGCACGTTCGGGAGCGGCTCCAGGGCTTGGGCCTGCGACGTCATGCGGCCACCAAACGAGCGGCCACCGGCGACAAGAGCGAGCCCCGGGACGAGGCCGGCAGCTTCGGTCACAGCCGCTCTGACTGTCGCGTGCGCCACCGGCCGCGGGTCGGGCCGCTTTGAGCCGGCCTCCATAAAGGGGAATTGGTAGCGGAAGGTCGCGATGCCGCGATCCGCGAGACCGGAAGCCACCAATGCCACGGACGGGTGATCCATTCCGGCGCCTGCCCCGTGTGCCAGGACGAAGCAGGCCCGAGCACCACCCGGGTGCATGAGGCACCCTGAGACGCTACGTCCTGGACTGACCTCGAAGCTGACAGTGCGAAGCTCGTTCATGGTGGTTCGCTCACAACGTGATCAGAGATCGGACCCGGACGGCCACCGACGTCCTCTCCTGATCATAGACGGGGACTCGTTCGCCCATCGGGCCTACCATGGTCTGCCGAAGACCATTCGGCGCGCCGGCAACAGGGGCGGCGGCGCGATCCTCGGCTTCGCCAATATGCTCCTGCGCTTCTACGCCGAGGAGCGGCCCAGAGCTGTTGTGGTCGGCTGGGACACGCTGGAAGCGCCCACCTACCGGAGCCGCGCCTTTCCGGCCTACCAGTCCGGCCGCCACTTCGATGATGAGCTGGTCGAGCAGCTTAGCCTGTTGCCGGACTTCGTGGCTGCCTGCGGCTTCGCGGATGCCAAGGCCGCCGGATACGAGGCAGATGACTTCCTGGCAGCTGCCGTTCGGCGGGAAGAGCGCAGGGGCGGTCTGTCCTTGGTCGCCAGCGGGGATCGCGATGCATTCCAACTCGCCTCGGAGCTGACCACTATCCTGCATCCGGTGCGCGCGGGCGAAATGGCCCGCATCGGACCCGCCGAGGTGCGAGAGCGGTATGGCGTTGATCCCGGTCAGGTGCCGGACTTTATCGCGCTACGAGGTGATCCGTCTGACAAGCTACCGGGCGCGCGTGGCATTGGGGCGAAGACGGCGGCCAGCCTGCTGCGACGGGCAGGCAGCCTGGAAGCGCTTCTCTCGGAGGGGCGCTTTGTCGACCAGGCATCGGATCTTCGGCTGTTCCGGCAGATCGCCACGATGGACGCCGGCGCTCCCCTGCCGCCCATTCGAGATCAGAAGCCGACCTGGGGGAGAGCAGCCAGGCTCGCGTCAGAGTGGGGTCTCGATCGCCTTGCCGAGCGGCTTGAGGGGCTGGGCGAAGAGACACGTCCGAGGACGAGGTCGTGGGCTCCAGCACGAACGCCGCTCCGGATCGCCACCTTCAACATCAACAACGTCAATCGGCGCCTGCCGAACCTCTTGGCCTGGCTTGCCAAGGAGAAGCCGGACGTTGTCTGCCTCCAGGAGCTCAAGGCCGAGAACGACGATTTTCCTGCCGGCCCGATCGAGGCGGCGGGCTACAAGGCCGTCTGGAGCGGCCAGCGCTCCTGGAACGGGGTCGCAATCCTGGCACGGGGCGCCGAGCCAGTCCTTACCCGGGCTGGGCTTCCAGGCGACCCGGAAGACAAGCAGGCCCGCTACATCGAAGCCGCGGTCCGGGGCGTGATCGTTGCCTCGCTCTACCTGCCGAACGGCAACCCACAGCCGGGACCCAAATTCGCCTACAAGCTCGCCTGGTTCGAACGCTTGGTCGCTCATGCCACGACCCTGCTCGCGGCGGGCGTGCCGGTCGTACTTGCGGGCGATTACAACGTGGTCCCGACCGACCAGGACATCTACGCAACGCGCTCTTATGCGAAGAACGCGCTGCTGCAGCCCGAACCTCGCGAGGCATACCGCCGGCTGCTCGGCCAGGGCTGGACGGACGCCCTGAAAGAACTCTATCCCGGCGAGCCGATGTTCACGTTCTGGGACTACAAGCGGGATCGCTGGTCCCGCGACGCTGGCCTACGGCTCGACCATCTGCTCGTTAGTCCAGATCTGAAGCCGCGCCTGAATGCGGCCGGTGTCGACCGCTGGGTTAGAGGCGAGCCGGAGGCCAGCGATCACGCGCCAGCCTGGATCGAGCTGAGCTGAACTTCGATACTCGTCGTCGGAAAGCCTGCCCGGTGTGTGACAGGTCCGGCGCCGCACCTGAGTGGCTGCCTAGCCCGCCTTCCGCTTCGCAGGTTTGCTCTTGGGGGCAGGCTTGGCCTCTGTGGCGCTGCCACGTGGCTTCGAGAGAGCCTTCTTACTCTCGACCTTCTTGCTCTCGAGCGCCTGGTCAGCAGCCAAGCTTCTACGCAGAGCCTCCATGATGTTCACGACATTGGACGGGGCCTTCGTCGTGAACGACGGCGTTGAACGCCCGCTCTCCTTGCTCTTGAGGAGCTCGACCATGGCATTCTCGTATCGGTCCTCGAAAGCCGAGGGATCAAACGTGGTCGCCTTACGGTCGATGATGTGCGCGGCGAGATCGAGCATCTCGGCCGGGAGGGTCATGTCGGGGATATCCTCGAAGTAGGTCTTCTCGTCCCTAACCTCATACTTGTAGCGCAGCACGGTCGCCATGATGCCCTTTCCGAGCGGCTCGATCAGGACAATACGTTCGCGGCGTGAGATGACGACCCGCCCAATGCCAGCCTTCCCCTTCTGAGCCATGGCGTCGCGGATCACGGCGAAGGCCTCCTCGGCAACCTTGCCTTCGGGCGCGATGTAGTACGGCGCCTCGAGGTAGCGCCTGTCGACCTCCTCAACGGGCACGAAGCCGTCGATGTCGATCGTGTGGGTGCTTTCGATCCGAATAGCGTCGAGTTCCTCGTCCTCCACCGTAACGAAGCTGTTCTTCGCGACCTCGTAGCCTTTAACGCGGTCCTGCGCTTCGACCACCTCCTCGGTATCGGGATCGATGTATTGCTGCTTGACCCTGTTGCCTGTGGCCCGGTTTAGCGTGTTGAATCGGACACGAGATGACGAGCTCGTTGCGGGGTATAAAGCGACCGGGCAGGAGACGAGGGATAGCTTGAGGTACCCCTTCCAGTTCGCACGCGCGGCCATTACGCAACTCCACAACAGACGACGGATGGTCGGTCTCGCCCGGGCGAGAGTCAACGCTGTGCGTGGCGTTAGACCTCGCATGGCTCCAGCCGATCGGCGTTAAGCTGAACACCGTTGAGCCGTTGGGCTGCTTTCGGTGTGCTTGTTGAGCATGGCTCTCTCAGGCCGGTCCGTCTTCGTGATGGGGCGCCTGCGCGGGCTAACGCGGGCGCGCTTGCTCTCCCTTTTCGCCCAACTGGGGGCGCAGCTATCGAGCGACCTTAGGTCAAGCACGGACGTTCTGTGTCTGGCGCACAGCTCCGCCCCACGCCGCCTGCACGATGGCCACCTTAGCTTCCCCTCTAAGCTGGGAGTGAACTGCACCGTCATCAGCGAGCTCACCTTGAGGAGGGCCCTCGGGCTCCGAGCCCCCATGCCGGATGAGAACCGATCGCTTGAGAAGGCAGAGCTCGCGCGACAGGCCCGACTCCCTGAACACACAATTGAGGCGCTGTCGCTATTCGATGTGCTTGAGCCGGTCGGAGGATGCTACGGCTATCGCGACCTCGTTGCCGCCCGGGAGGTAGCGCGCCTTCTTTCGGCCGGTCTCGATCTGGTCAGCATCGTGAAGGCAGCGCACGAACTCATACGCTCAGGACGGGGCCTGTCTGATACCCGGCTCGCAGAGGCTCCTTGGGGAGAGCTGCTGCAACAAGCGGCAGGCCGACTTGCCCGGCTGCATGGGCAGTATGAGCTTCTCACGGATGAAGGTGTCCCGGACGCCGACACCTTGTTCCGGGAGGCAGAAGAGCTGGAGGCGTCGGGCGACCTGCCGGGCGCCGAGCGGATCTATTCTCAGCTGCTGGATGTAGACCGGGACGACCCGGTCATCCCATTCAACCTCGGCAACGTCCTCGACGCACAAGGACGCGCCCGAGAAGCCGCCCACGCCTTCATGCAAGCTCTTGCGCGTGATCCGGTGTTTGTGGACGCTTGGGTGAACCTGGGCGCCCTCCACAAGGCTGGGTACGACGTAGTCTCGGCCGAGCGCATCTACGAGCACGCGCTCGGGATAGACCCGAAGCATCCAACCGCCCTGTACAATCTAGCCCTGCTGCTGACCGAACAGGGCGTAGAGAGCCGAGCGCTTCCCCTATGGGAGCGTTACCTCGCGACAGAGCCCGAGGGGAAAGACCAGGCGCAGGCGAGGCGTCTAGCAGCGCTGTGCCGGATGCGCGGCGAGGCGGCACGATAGAAAGAAACTGTCCTACGCAAGCCTGGATCACGATCCTGGCCAGAGAAAACCCCGAAATCTCGAGGGTAAGCAGGTGTTCTGCGAACCTAGTTTGGCTGAAATCCCCATGAAGGGTTGCTGGCGCGAGACAGTGCCGAGCGGTCCGGGGCCGAGCTGAGCCGGGCTCAACAACCCAAGGACACAATCAATGAACGACGATAACGGGGCGGGGAGCCTTCCCCCGCCGGCCGGTGGCGCTTGCG
>JAESGR010001103.1_pt1 | contig 10789 bp, 8 predicted proteins | sample 9269771 | NCBI WGS metagenome assembly JAESGR01 (sample SAMN15739572, study PRJNA653492) | algae metagenome | isolation source: Chroococcus sp. CMT-3BRIN-NPC107 and co-occurring heterotrophs from well... | place: USA: Clark Mountains Wilderness, California | collected 2010-04-18
CCTGGGCATGCGCATGCCCATGACCTGGCGCTCGTGCGAAGTCGGCAAGCTGGCCAGCGGAAAGCCGGTGATCGTGCTGCACGGCGAGCTGAAGGCCTGGTGCGAGGCACGCGGGCTGACGGCGCAGGTGAGCGTCACCGATGAAACCGATTACGCGGCGAGCTTCGTGATCGTCGAACAGAAGAAAGAACAACCATGACCGTCTCCCATGCCCCGGTGATCATCGACATCGCCGGCCTGACCCTGAGCGACGAAGACCGCCGCCGCCTCGCGCACCCGCTGGTCGGCGGGATGATCCTGTTCGGCCGCAACTGGCGCAACCGCGAGCAGCTGGAAGCGCTGTGCGCCGAGATGAAGGACGTGCGCGAGGACCTGATCATCTCCGTGGACCACGAGGGCGGGCGCGTGCAGCGCTTTCGCACCGACGGCTTCACCCACCTGCCGCCCATGCGGCGCTTCGGCGAGCTGTGGATGCAGGACCGCGCCGGCCCGGAAGGCTCGGGCGCGCTGCGTGCCATGTCGGCCGCCACCGCCGCGGGCTACGTGCTGGGTGCCGAGCTGCGCGCCTGCGGCGTCGATTTCAGCTTCACGCCGGTGCTGGACCTGGACTTCGGCGCCAGTTCCATCATCGGCGACCGCTCGTTCCACCGCGACCCGCGGATCGCGACGATGCTGGCGCGCGCGCTGATGCACGGCCTGCTGCAGGCGGGCGTGGCCAACTGCGGCAAGCACTTTCCCGGCCACGGCTATGTCAAGGCGGATTCGCACCTGGAGATCCCGGTGGACGACCGCGAGCTGGAAGAGATCCTGCTCGACGACGCGATGCCTTACGAGTGGCTGGGCATGACCTTGAACAGCGTGATGCCCGCGCACGTGATCTACGAGAAGGTGGATGCGCTGCCGGCGGGCTTCTCGCCGCTGTGGCTCAAGGAGATCCTGCGCGAGCAGCTCGCCTTCCAGGGGGCGATCTTCAGCGATGACCTCAGCATGGCCGGCGCCCGCAAGATCCAGGGGCGCGACGTGAGCTTCACCGAGGCCGCGGTGGCGGCGCTCAATGCGGGCTGCGACATGGTCTTGCTGTGCAACGAGTCGGTGAACAGCAAGGGTGGGGCCTCGATCGACGAACTGCTCGATGGCCTCGACGTGGCGCTGCAGCGTGGCGAGTGGCAGGCCGACGAGATGAGCGAGCAGCGGCGCCTGGCGCTGCTGCCCTGCGGACCCGCGATCACCTGGGATGCGTTGATGACGGAACCGAGGTACATGCGGGCGTTGACGATGATTCCTTGAGATTTCTATTCTCCCTCTCCCGCCCAGCGGGAGAGGGCAGGGGTGAGGGTGGTGGAGCGCCAGGACCCTCACCCCCACCCTCTCCCGCAAGCAGGAGAGGGAGTTTTCAGGCGGCGTACGACAACCCCGACGCCACGCCCCCGAATAGATCCCCCTCGACGATCGCCGTCCCGGCGAACCGCTCCTGCAGCAAGGCCTGGAAGGGCCGCAGCGCCGACGAGCCGCCGGTGAGATAGACGGCATCCAGCTGCTTCACGCCGGCCAGCCGCACGCACTTCTGCGCGCAGTCGACCACCTGCACGAGCAGGGGAGACAGGTCGCGCGCCATGCCGGCTTCATCGATCCACGCCAGCAGCCCGCGTTCGACCGTATCCAGGTCCACCGCCGCGCGGCCGCCGCGCAGCGACACCTCGATCTTGGCGCGCTCCACTTCGCTGGCGATGCGATGCCCCAGGCGCTCTTCCAGCACGGTCATCAGCCGGGCATGCAGGCGCGGTTCCGCGTAGTCGACGCGCAGCTCGCGGGCCTCGCGCAGCGCCCGCGGTGAGTGCATCCTGTGGATCAAATGCCAGCTCGCCAGGTCGAAGAAGGTGCCGCTGGGCACTTCGCGCCCCGACGGGCCGATGTGCCCGAGGCCCAGCAGCGGCATCACCTGCTGCAGGTTCAGGCGCCGGTCGTAATCCGTGCCGCCGATGTGCACGCCGCTGGTGGCCAGGATGTCGCTGGCGCGATCCCGCCGCTTCATGCGCCTGGGTCCCAGCCGCACGACCGTGAAGTCCGAGGTGCCGCCGCCGATGTCCACCACCAGCACCACGGCTTCGCGGTCGAGGCGGCGCTCGTAATCCAGGGCCGCCGCGATCGGCTCCAATGCGAAGGACACCTCCTCGAACCCTGCCTCGCGCGCCGCGCCTTCCAGGGCCTCCTGGCCCCGTGCATCGCGGGCGGGGTTGTCGTCGACGAAGTGCACCGGCCGGCCGATCACGGCCACGCGCGGGTCCTCGCCCAGGTGGCGTGCCGCACGTTGCCGCAGCTGCCGCAGGAACAGCGCGATGATCGCGCGAAAGCTCATGGTGCCGCTGCCGACGGCCGTCTCCTCGTCCACGAGGCTGCTCCCGAGCAGGCTTTTCAGCGAGCGCATCAGCCGTCCCTCGACACCCGCCAGGTACAGGCCCATCGCCTCCCGCCCGTAGTGCGTCCCCGGCTCCTCGGTGTTGAAAAACACCGCGGTGGGCATGGCGGTGGCGTCGCCTTCCAGCGGCACCAGCACCGCGCGGCCATCGGCGCCGAGGTGCGAGACCGCGGAGTTGGACGTGCCGAAATCGATGCCGAGCGCGGCCCTGCGCGCCATCAGCCTTCGCGGCGCAGGGCGGGGAACAGGATGATGTCGCGGATGCTGGCGCTGTCGGTCAGCAGCATCATCAGGCGGTCGATGCCGATCCCGCAGCCGGCCGCCGGCGGCATGCCGTATTCGAGCGCCCGCACGAAGTCGTGGTCGAAGAACATGGCCTCGTCGTCACCCGCGTCCTTGGCGCTCACCTGCGCCTGGAAGCGCGCGGCCTGGTCCTCGGCGTCGTTCAGCTCCGAGAAGCCGTTGGCCAGCTCGCGCCCGGTGATGTACAGCTCGAAACGCTCCGTGACCTCCGGGCGCTCGTCGTTGGCGCGTGCCAGCGGCGAGATCTCCGTGGGGTGCTCCATGATGAAGGTGGGCTGCCACAGCTTCTCCTCCACCTTCTCCTCGAAGAACAGCACCTGCAGCGAGGCGAGCGAGCGCGCGGACAGGCGCTCCTTCTCCTCCGTCATGCCCAGCTTGCGCAGCTGCTGGACCAGCCAGTCGCGATTGCGCACGTTGTCGCCCGCATCCGTGTGGCGCACGATCGCCTCGGGAATGGTCAGGCGCTCGAACGGCTTGGCCAGATCGACGTCCTTGCCCGCATAGGTCAGCTGCAGCGTGCCCACGGCCTTTTGCGCCGCGTCGCGCAGCAGGGCCTCGGTGAAGTCCATCAGGTCGCGGTAGTTCCAGTACGCCGCGTAGAACTCCATCATCGTGAACTCGGGGTTGTGGCGAACCGAAATCCCCTCGTTGCGGAAGTTGCGGTTGATCTCGAACACGCGCTCGAAGCCGCCGACCAGCAGGCGCTTGAGATAGAGCTCCGGCGCGATGCGCAGGTACATCTCCTGGTCCAGCGCGTTGTGGTGCGTGACGAAAGGCTTGGCGTTGGCCCCGCCCGGGATCGGGTGGAGCATGGGCGTCTCCACTTCCAGGAAGCCGTTGGCGACCATGTACTCGCGAATGCCCGACATGGCCTTGCTGCGCGCGACGAAGCGCCTGCGGGCGTCCTCGTCGGTCATCAGGTCCACGTAGCGCTGGCGGTACTTCATCTCCTGGTCCTGCATGCCGTGGAACTTGTCCGGCATCGGGCGCAGGCTCTTGGTCAGCAGGCGGATGGAGGTCGCGTGCAGCGACAGTTCGCCCGTGCGCGTCTTGAACAGCTTGCCCTCGGCGCCCACGATGTCACCCAGGTCCCAGTGCTTGAAGGCGGCGTAGGTTTCTTCGCCCACCGCGTCGCGTGTCACATAGATCTGGATGCGGCCGCTGCCGTCCTGCAGCGTGGCAAAGCTGGCCTTGCCCATCACGCGCTTGAGCATCATGCGGCCGGCCACGCCGGCGGTGATCCCGGCGCCCTCCAGTTCCTCCGCCGCTTTCTCCCCGTGCGCGGCATGCAGCGCCGCTGCCGCGTCCTTCGGCTTGAAGTCGTTGGGAAAGGCGACGCCGGCGCCCGTCTTTTGCGCTTCGCGCAGGGCCTTCAGCTTCTCGCGGCGCTCCGCGATCAGCTGGTTCTCGTCGTGGGCTGGGGTGGTCGGGTCGGACATCGGTGCCGGGCGCGGGCGCGCCGGGTAGGGGCGAAGCCCTCCATTGTAGGTTTCGCGACGTAGGCCGGCCTGCGGCACCCATAATCCCCCGCCATGTTCCTGAAGGCCGGCGCCCTCGCCCTCGCACTGCTTCTCGCCAGCCGCTTGCTGGGGCTCGTGCGCGAATCGGTGCAGGCCGCCGCCTTCGGCGCATCGGGCCTCGCCGACATCGTGGTGCTGATGCTCACCCTGCCGGACTGGCTGGCCGGACTCGTGGCCAGCGGCGCGCTTGCCTACGTGCTGCTGCCGGCGTGGGCGCACGAGGACGCCGGCCGCATCGCGGCCACGCAGCGCCGGGTGGGGCGGATCCTGCTGGTGACCGGTGGTGTGCTCGGCCTGCTGCTCGTGCTGCTGCATGGGCCCGCGGTCGAATGGCTGGCCGGCGGCCTGCCGGCGCAGTTGCGGCCGCAGGCCGGCGTCGCCTTGTTCTGGAGCGCCGTGGCGCTGCCCCTGGCCCTGCTCGCGGCGCTGGGCGTCACCCGCCTGCAGCACGAGCGCGATTTGATCGGCATGTACGGGGCCAACCTCGTGGTCAACGTCTTGCTGATCGCCGCCCTCGGCGCGGCGGCGTTCGCCGCGCCCGGGCCTGCGCTGGCCTGGGTGGGCGCGGGCCTGCTGCTGGCGATGCTCGCCCGGCTGCTGTGGCTGCTGCATCGGCAACGGCCGTTTCGCCGCGCACCGGGCCTCGCCGACACCGACACCTTGCCGCCGGCGGCGCTGTGGTGGTGGGCCGCCGCAGCCGCCGGCCTGCCGCTGGCGCTGCCCTTCGTGGCACGCTCGCTCGCGTCGCAGGACGGACCCGGCGCGCTGGCCGTCTTCAACTACGCGTGGAAGCTGGTGGAGCTGCCGCTGGTGCTGGCGCTGCAGCTGGTCGGCACGCTCGCGCTCGGCCCGATCTCACAGGCGCTGCGCTCCGCCGACGGCGACCGCGCCGCGACCGACACGCTGCGCCGCGGCTTCGCGCTGGCCTGGACGCTCGCCTGCGCCGCCGTCGCCGGCCTGCTGCTCGCCTCGCCCGCTGTCGCGCAACTTCTCTTCGGCTGGGGCCGCATGCAGCCGGAGGCGCTGGAGCAGGTGGCGCGCTGGGGCCGCATCGGCAGCTGGAGCCTGCTGCCGCAGGCGCTGGTGACCATCGCGGTGGCGGTGCTGGCGGCCCGCGAGCGCATGCGCGTGGCCGTCATCGCCTATGGCGTCGCGTTGCTGGTGCTGCTGATCGCGCCGGCGCGCGACGGGGCGGCGCTCATGGTGTGGCTGGACGTGCTGTGGGTGGCGATCGCGCTGGCGGTGTTGCGCGCGCTGGGCCCGGCGCTCAAGTCGTGGCTGCCCTGGCGCGCGCTGGCAGCGCCGGGCGTGCTGCTGCTGATGCTGCAGGCGCTCGTGTCGGTGGCGGGCGTGCCCGCCAGCCACGCGCTGCAGTGGTTGGCAGCGGCGGCCGCGGCGGCGGCGATGGTTGGCGCGGGCTGGCTCGCCAGCGGCGACCTGCGGTCCGCGCTGCGGCGATAGTTCGGCAACGCCGTCCCCTGGACGGCGCTGCGGCGATAATCGCCGCGGGCATGCTCGAACTGATTCAGATCACCAATGATCCGGCGTTCGCCCAGCGCTGCGATGCGTTGGGCGGCTTCCGCGTGTTCGTCGACCTCGAGCGCATGGGCAAGGCCGAGCGCCAGGCCGGCCTGAACACCTTCATCAGCGAACACGACCTGGAGGACGTCGCCCGCATCCGCGCGGTGCTGCGCCGCTCGCCCCTGATGGTGCGCGTGAACCCCCTGCACGAAGGTACGCCGGCGGAGGTCGACGCGGTGCTGGCCCGCGGCGCCGACAGCATCATGCTGCCGATGTTCTCCGGAGCGCGCGAGCTGCGCGCGTTCTGCGGCATCGTCGCGGGACGCGTCCCCGTCGTTGCGCTGCTGGAGACGGCCGACGCCCTGGCCAGCCTCGACTCGTGGGCGGGCACTCCCGAGCTCGGCGAGATCTACGTGGGCCTGAACGACCTGCACCTGTCGCTGGGTTGCCGCTTCATGTTCGAGCCGCTGGCCGATGGCAGCGTCGAGCGGGTGGCGCGCGTCGCGCGCTCGCACGGCCTGGCCTTCGGCTTCGGCGGCATCGCGCGTCTCGACGAGGGCCTGCTGCCCGGGCGCGACGTGCTGGCCGAACACCTGCGGCTCGGCTCGGGTGCCGTGATCCTCTCGCGCACCTTCCACCGCGAGGTGGTGATGGATTTCGAGCACGAAATCGCCAGGTTGCGCGCGCTGGAAAGCGAACTGGCCGCGCGCAGCCCGCGCCAGGTGGAAGAAGACGCCGCGCGCATCGCCCTGCGCATCCGGGAGATCGCGCAGGCCTCGCCCAGCCCGCGATGAAGCGACTGATGGACGTCGTGCTGTCCGCGCTGGCGCTGCTGGTCCTGGGCCCGGTGCTGCTGGCCACCGCCGCGGCCGTCGCCCTGGACAGCGGCTTTCCCGTGCTGTTCCGGCAGCAGCGCATCGGCCGCGCCGGCGCCAGCTTCGGCATGTTCAAGTTCCGCAGCATGGTCAAGGACGCCGCGGCCATCGGGCCCTTCAACACTTCGGCCGACGATCCGCGCATCACGCGCGTGGGCCGCTTCATCCGCCGCACGAGCCTGGACGAACTGCCGCAGCTGCTGAACGTGCTGCGCGGGGACATGAGCCTGGTCGGGCCCCGGCCGGACGTGCCGGTGCAGCGATCGCTCTACACCGACGACGACTTCGCCCTGCGCTGCAGCGTGCGGCCCGGCATCACCGGCCTCGCGCAGGTGAAGCTGCGCTCCGAGGGCACGGAAGACCAGCGGCGCGCGCTGGACCTGCAGTACGTGCGCGAGCACGGCGTCTGGCTGGACCTGAAGATCATGGCGTGGACGGTGCTGCGCCTGACGGGCAGGGGGGCCAACTAGCCATGTGCGGCATCTTCGGCTACTGGGACCGCAGGCGCTCCGCCGTGGACGACGCACGCCTGGCCGCCATGGCCCAGGCCGTGCGGCACCGCGGTCCCGACGACGAAGGCATCCACCACGCCCGCGAGCGCGGCGTGGCCGTCGGCAACCGGCGCCTGTCGATCATCGACATCGCCGGAGGCCACCAGCCTTTCGTCTCCGACGACGGAAAGATTGCGCTGGTGCAGAACGGCGAGATCTTCAACCACGTCGAGCTTGCGCAGGAACTGCGCGCCCAGGGCGTGCAGCTGCGCACCCGCTCCGATACCGAAGTGCTGCTGCGCCTGTACGAGCGCGAGGGCCTCGCCTTCCTGCAGCGCCTGAACGGCATGTTCGCCATCGCGATCGACGACGCGCGGCAGGATGCGCTGCTGCTCGCGCGCGACCGCATCGGCGTCAAGCCGCTCTACGTGGCGCGGCAGGGTGAGCGTACGTTGTTCGCATCCGAGATCAAGTCGCTGCTGCCGGCGCTGGCGGGTGCGCCGACGCTGGACCGCGAAGCCATCCACCACTACCTGAGCTTCAACTACATCCCGGCACCCTGGACCATCTGGCAGGAAGTGCGGCACGTGATGCCCGGCTGCTGGATGAAGTTCACGCGTGCGGGGGTGGAGCAGGGCCGCTGGTGGAACCTGGCGGACCAGCGCGAACACGAGCAGGATTTCGCCAGCTGGTCCGACGAGTTCCTGGCCATCCTGGACGACGCCACCCGCATCCGCCTGCGCGCGGACGTGCCCTGGGGCGCCTTCCTCTCGGGCGGCGTCGACTCCAGCACCATCGTGGCGCTGATGGCCCGCCACGTGCAGCAGCCGGTGCGCACCTTCTGCATCGGCTTTGCCGATCCGCGCTTCGACGAGTCCGCGTTCGCGGCGCAGGCGGCGCAGCGTTTCGGCTGCGAGCACACCAGCGAAATCGCGGAGCTGAACATGCTGCAGCGCTGGCCGCACGTGCTGCACCACCTGGACCAGCCGCATGGCGACGCTTCCTTCATGCCGACGCTGCGCGTGAGCGAACTGGCGGCGAAGCACGTGAAGGTGGTGCTGACGGGCGACGGCGGCGACGAGCTGTTCGCGGGCTACGAGAAATACGAGGCGTACTTCGCACGTCCCGATGCGTTCACGACGGACGACGCGGATTTCCGGCGCAGCTACTTCGATTCCATCTCCCTCTTCGCACCACGTCAGAAGCAGGCGCTGTACCGGCCCGAGGTCGCCCGGCAGCTCGCGCCCATCGACAGCTTCGACGCCGCGGCCCGCCCGTGGTTCGAGGAGGCCGCGCACTTCGACCGCATCAACCAGGCGCTGTACCTGGACATGCAATTGCTGCTTTCGGGCAACAACCTGGTGAAGCCCGACCGCATGGGCATGGCCGTGTCCATCGAGGCGCGCACGCCCTTCCTGGACTGGCGGATGATGGAGTTCGCCTTCCGCTCCCCGGGGCGCACCAAGCTCGCGCCAGACGGCGACAAGAAGCACTGGTACAAGAAGGCGGTGGCGCCGCTGATCGGCGAGGACCTGGCCTACCGCAGGAAGCAGATGTTCACCGTGCCTGTCGGCGAGTGGTTCCGCAAGGACAGCCACGCCTGGCTGCGCAACGCGCTCGCGGCGAGTGCGCTGGTGCAGGAGCTGTTCCGGCCCGAGGAGGTCGAGCGCATGCTGGTGCAGCACCGCGATGGCACCGCCAACTACACCCGCGAGCTGCGCGCGCTTGCGGCGCTGGCCCTGTGGGACGCGCAGCGATGAAGGTGCTCTTCGTCAGCTACGGCGGCGGCCACGTCGAGATGTGCCTGCCCGTGATGCGCGAACTGCGGCGGCAAGCGCCCGGCTGTGACGCGCGCATCCTTGCGCTCACGACGGCGGCCGGCGTGGCACGGCGCGCCGGCGAACAGCCGCTGGGCTTTCACGACTTCTGCCGGGGTGCGATCGGCCAGCGGGCGCGTGCCTACGCAGAGCAATTGATCGGCGACCAGCAGCATCCGGATGTGTCGCGCGAAGAGTCGCTGGCCTACCTGGGCCTCAATTTTCTGGAGTGGGTGGACACGATCGGCGAGGACGCCGCCTGGCAGCGCTGGCACGCGCAGGGGCGGCAGGGCTTTCGGCCGCTGCGCCTGTTCGACCGTATCCTGCGCGAGCTGCGGCCCGATGTCGTGGTGGCGACGAATTCGCCGCGCAGCGAGCAGTCGGCCATCGAAGCGGCGCAGGCCCTGGGCATCCCCACCCTGTCGATGGTGGACCTGTTCGCCTTGCCGGGCGATCCCTTCCGCGAGCGCACGGTGCATGCCGACCGGATCACCGTCTTGTCCGAGGGCACGCGGCGCAACCTGCTCGATGGCGGCGTGCCGGCGCAGCGCATCCTCGTCACCGGCAATCCGGCTTTCGACGAACTGGCGGCGGACACGGCGCGGGCTGCGGGCGAACGCTTTCGCTCCGAGCGCGGGTGGGGCGACAAGTCGGTGGTGCTCTGGGCCGGCCACATGGAACCCGAGGACGCACACGCGCGCTGGGCAGGGCCGCGCCTGGGCAATGCGGTGCAGGACGTCGTGCTGCAGTGGGCGCTCTCGCGCGAAGAGGCGTGCCTGGCGATCCGCTACCACCCGAACGAGTGGCATCGCTTCACGCCGCCGGCGCCGCATCCGCGCGTGCACTGGAGCCAGCCGGATCGCGAGCCGCTCCTGCCGGTGCTGGCGGCCGCCGACGTGGTGGTGGTGCAGGCCACCACGGTGGGCGCGCAGGCGCATGCAGCCGGCAAGCAGGTGCTGGGCCTGTCCTTCTCGCCGCTCGTGCAGCGATCCGGCATGGACTACGGCCAGCTGGGCATGGGGCGGCCGGTGCCGGACCTCGCCGCCTTGCCCGGACTGCTGGACGAGGCAGTCGTGGGGCGGCGCGAGGCCGGGCCGCACGTGCAGCGCGCCGCACCGCGCATCGTCGAAGAGATCATCGCGCTGGCGGAAGGGAGGACCGCATGAAGGCACCCCGCATCCTGGGCCTGGTCCTGGCGCGCGGCGGCAGCAAGCGGCTGCCGGGCAAGAACGTGCGACCGCTGGCAGGCAAGCCGCTGGTTGCCTGGAGCGTCGAGGCAGCGCGTGCGTGTGGCGCCATCGCCGACGTCCTGGTCTCCACCGACGACGAGGCGATTGCGCAGGCCGCACGTGAAGCCGGCGCCCGCGTGCCTTTCCTGCGCCCGACGAGCCTGGCCGCGGACACCAGCACCTCCGCCGACGCGGCGCTGCACGCGCTGGCCTGGCTGCGCGATCACGAAGGGCAGCACTTCGACGCGGTCATCCTGCTGGAGCCGACCTCGCCCCTGCGCGCGACCACCGACTTGCCCGGCGTCGCCGAACTCCTGGTCCGCCGCTGGGACGAGACGGATGCCGTGGTGACCGTCGGCCAGGTCCAGCTGGAGCAGCCCGCCGTGATGAAGCGCATGGACGCGGACGGCCGCCTCGCGCCCTGGCTGGCGACCGAGGTGGGCCCCGATGCGCCGGTGGCCTGGTTCCCCTACGGCGTCGCCTACGCGGTCAAGACCGAGGCCCTGGAGCGCCACCGCACCTTCTATCCACCCCGCGTGCTGGGGTACACAATCCAACGCTGGCAGAACTACGAAGTCGACGACCTGTTCGACTTCCTCTGCGTGGAAGCCGTGATG
>JAESGR010001104.1_pt1 | contig 10779 bp, 7 predicted proteins | sample 9269771 | NCBI WGS metagenome assembly JAESGR01 (sample SAMN15739572, study PRJNA653492) | algae metagenome | isolation source: Chroococcus sp. CMT-3BRIN-NPC107 and co-occurring heterotrophs from well... | place: USA: Clark Mountains Wilderness, California | collected 2010-04-18
GTGGCCACCAACCTGCACGCCGACGTGCTGAGCGACCTGGCCGCGGCCCTGGCCGGCAGCCTGGGCATCGCGCCCACCGGCAACATCGACCCCGAGCGCCGCTATCCCAGCATGTTCGAGCCGATCCACGGCTCCGCGTTCGACATCATGGGCAAGGGCCTGGCCAACCCCGTGGGCACCTTCTGGAGCTGCGTGATGCTGCTGGAGCACCTGGGCGAGAACGAAGCGGCAGCGCGCCTGATGGCAGCCATCGAGGAAATCACCGCCGACCCGAAGCTGCACACCGGCGACCTCGGCGGCCAGGCGAAGACGGCAGACGTCACGGCGGCGGTGGTTGCCCGGTTGAAGAACCGCTGATCCTCTGGCACAAAGGGGCACCATGAAACGCACCCTCTCCCTCCTTGCGCTGGTCCTGCTCGCCCCCGCCGCCCTGGCGCAGGCCGTGGGCTGCCCCGACAAGAACGTGATGTACTGGCAGGCGTTCCCGCCGGGCGGCGAATCCGACTTGTCCGCGCGCCACCAGCAGGTGGTGCTGAAGAAGAAGTGCCCCGCGGTCGAGACCATCATCCAGTACAAGGCCGGTGCCGGCGGCGCGCTGATGTGGTCGCAAATGAACCAGCTGCCCGGCGACGGCGTCAACGTGGTGGGCGTGAACCTGCCGCACATCGTCTTCCAGCCGATCGAAGGCACCGTGCAGTACAAGACCGCGGACGTGACCCCGGTGTTCTGGTTCCACTTCACGCCGGACATCCTGGTGGTCAACGCCAAGAGCCCGATCAAGGACTTCAAGGACTTCGTCGCGGTGGCGAAGAAGGACCCGGGCAAGTTCAGCCTCGGCGGCTCCGGCCAGTTCTCGGCCAACCACGCCGCGCACGAGCGCCTGAATGCCGCTTTCGGCATCAAGACGATCTACGTGCCCTTCAAGGGCACCGGCGACATGGCGACCTCCGTGCTCGGAGCGCAGGTCGACGGCGCGATGACGTACGTGCCCTTCGCCATCGCCAACAAGGACAAGGGCGTGCGCCCCATCGCCGTTGCCATGGAGCGGCGCCATCCGCTGATGCCCGATGTCCCGACCTTCAAGGAGCTGGGGGTGGACTGGGTGGACGGCGCCTACCGCGGCATCGGCGTGCCCAGGTCGACGTCGGTGGCCGACAGGAAGAAGCTGTCGGACCTGTGGCGCGCGCTGAACAACGACGCCGAGATGAAGGACCTGGCGGCCAAGAGCGGCTTCGAGCTGGTGAACGTCGGGGTCGAGGAGATGGACCGCTTCATGCAGGAGAAGGGCAAGCTGTACACCGAAGGCGCGGCGCGGATGGGGCTCGGGAAGAAGTAGGGAGAGGAAGCAAAGGGTCCCACTCCTACAACCCCCGCCCGAACGGCGCCCTACGATGGGCGCCGTTTTGCTTCCTCCTCCATGAAACCCGCCAAGGTCCCGCACAGCGCGCGCGTGCTCGTCATCGTCGACTTCATCAACCCCCTGAACTTCCCGGGCGGGGAGAAGCTCGCGCGGCCGGCACTCGCAGCCGCTCGCGCGACCGTGCGCCTGCGCGACCAGCTCGCGGCGCAGAAGGTGACGGTGGTCTACGCCAACGACAACTACGGCGTCTGGCAATCGGACTTCCAGCACCTCGTGGCCGAGTGCTGCGCCCGGGAGGACATCAGCGGCGAGATCGCCCGGCTGATCGCGCCGCGCCCGCGCGACATCACACTGCTCAAGCCGCGGCACTCGGCTTTCTACTGCACGGCGCTGGAACTGCTGCTCAAGGAAATGGGCGCGCGCGACCTGGTGGTGGCCGGCCTGTCCACCGACATGTGCGTGCAGATGACCGCGGCCGACGCGTTCCTGCGCGGCTTCGAGGGGGTGTGGGTGCCCTCGGACTGCACTGCCGCGGAAACACCGGCCGCCAAGACCTCCAGCCTGCGCTACATGAAGGAAGTGCTCAAGTGCGACACGCGGCCCGTGCGCTCCGTCCTGGGCGCGCGCGCCTGACGGCTGTTTCCCCGGCATGACCGACCTCATCACGCAGGGCATCGAGCGCTTCGGCTACTTCGGCATCGCGCTGCTGATGGCGCTGGAGAACGTGTTCCCGCCGGTACCCTCCGAGCTGATCATGCCCTTTGCCGGCTTCGTGGCGGGCAAGGGCGACCTCCACATCGTCGGCGTCATCCTCGCCGGCGCCATCGGGTCGGTGGTCGGCACGCTCCCATGGTTCTGGCTCGGTCGCCGCATCGGGCAGGAGCGCCTGGCGCGCTGGGTGAAGGCGCACGGCCGCTGGTTCACGGTGACGCCGCAGGAGCTGGAGCGGGCCGAGCGCTGGTTCGAGCGGCGCGGCGGCTGGGCCCTGCTGGTGGGGCGGCTGGTGCCGGCAGTGCGCAGCATCATCTCCATGCCGGCGGGCTTCTCCGGCATGTCGGTGGGCAAGATGATCGCCTGGAGCAGCATCGGCACCCTGATCTGGTCCGGCGCGCTCGCCCTCCTGGGTTTCTGGCTCGGAAGCCGCTTCGAGCAGGTGTCGCCCTGGGTGGACCGCGCTTCGCTGGCGATCCTCGCCTTCCTGGTGGCCAGCTACGTCTGGCGGGTCGTGCGCTTCGATCCGGACGGCGGCAAGTAGCGCTTGTTGCTTAAATGCCGCGCGAGGGTGAAGCCCGACCGTGGCAGGACCAGCAGGGCACGGGTTTCGGCCCGCCGGTGCTTATGCTCAGCCATGCTTTCCTGCCGGCGCTGGCTGCTGCCTGTCCTTCTCGTCTTCGCAAGCGTGCTGCTCGCCGCCTGCGACGGTGCCGGCCCGCCCGCGCCGCGCGCCGTGGCCGGCCACCTGGACCTGCGCAACTGGGACTTCGGCCGCCAGGGCGTGGTGCCGCTGGACGGGCAGTGGCTGCTGGAGTGGGACGAGTTCGCGGATCCGCGCCTGCCGGCGAGCGGCCAGCCGATCGCGGTGCCGGGGCCCTGGAACGAGGTGAGCGCCCAGCGCTACGGGCGCGCCACCTACCGCCTGACCGTCGACTGCCAGCGCGGCACCGGCCTGTCCCTGCACCTGCCCGTGCAGCACAGCGCCGCGCGCTGGTTTGTCAACGGCGCGCTGGTCGCGCGCCAGGGCGAGCCCGGCGCCAGCCCGCGCGGAGCGCAGGCGGGCGCGGTGCAACAGAGCGTGGCCCTGGGCGGCGTCGCCTGCCCGCTGCAGATCGTGGCGCACGTCTCCAACTTCGACATGCAGCGCGGCGGCCTGCTGCGCAGCGTGGAACTGGGCGACGTCGCGCAGCTGGCAGCCCGGCGCGAGGCTGCGCTGATGCGCGACCTGCTCACGGTGGGGGGCCTGATCGTCCTGGGCGCGCTGCCGGTGATGTTCTGGTTCGGACGGCGCAGCGACCGCAGCCCGCTGTACTTCGGCCTGCTGTGCCTCACGTTCGCGCTGGGCATGGCGCTCACGGGCACGCGCGTGCTGCAGCAGGTGGTGGAACCGCTCGGCTGGAGCCGGTACCAGCAGGTGGTGTTCATCTGCTGGTATCTGACGCCCGTGCTGTTCACGCTGTTCGTGCGCTCCCTCTACCCGCAGCAGGTGAGCCTGCTGGCCGTGCGCATGATCATGGCCTGGGTGGGGGTGTCCTCGCTGGTCGTGGTCGCCACGAGCTCCTCGTTCTTCACGCGGCTCGCGCCGATGCTCACCGCGGGCTCGGCGGCGATCGCGGGCTACCTGGTCTGGCGCCTGGTGTTGGCGCGCCTGAACGGCCGCCGCACGGCGCCCTTGCTGCTGTTCGGCCTGCTGGCCCTGTCCGCGGCGGTGGTGCACGACGTCGTGAACTACGCCTACCTCGCGCGCAGCAGCATGCTGCCCTATGGCGTGCTGCTGTTCGTGGCGGCGCCCGCCTACCTGATGGCGCGCCGCTTCGCGCGCGCGCTGCTGCTGGAAGAGCGCATGGGCATCGAGCAGCGCGAACGGGCCAACCTGCTGGTGCGCTCCACCAACGCCGGGCTGCTGGACTGGGATGCCATCGGCAACCGCACGACCTATTCCGAGCGTTACCGCGAGATGCTCGGCTACTCCACCGGCCCGGACGCCCCGGAGCTGCCGCCCTTCCAGGAGCAGGTGCATCCCGAGGACCGCGACCGCATCCATTCGAGCTTCCTGCGGCAACTGCGTGACCGCAGTGTGGTCAACGGCGTGCGGCCGGGTGACTCGGCCGACTATCGCCTGCGCCGCGTGGATGGCGAGTACCTGTGGGTGCACGCCGAAGCGGTGGCGGTGTGCGGGCGCGACGGGCGCACGCTGCGCTACATCTGCTCCTTCATCGACATCTCCGACCGCATGCGGCACGACGCCGAGATGCTGGCGCAGCAGCAGGCGCTGCAGGCGCAGGTGGAGCTGACGCGCACCGAGCAGCGCCGGCTGGACCTGGTGGTGCGGGCCGCGCGCGTGGGCATCGTCGACTGGGACGGGCGCACGCACGAGACCTGGTACTCGCCGCACTTCCGTGCCATCCGCGGCTACGCGCCCGATGCGGACACCGCCGGCTGGCCCGACTACTTCAAGGTGATGATCCATCCGGACGACCGGGAGCGGATCACGAAGCGCTGGATCAGCTTCATCCGCGGCCAGGGGCCGGAAGGCCCGCACGGCGAGTACTACTCCCCCGAGGAATACCGGCTGCTGCGGGCGGACGGCAGCTACGTGTGGGTGCAGGTCAGCGGCGTCGCGGTGCGCGACGAGCGCGGCTTCACCATGCGCTGGATCGCCGCCATCATCGACATCACGCAGCGGCGCGCCCAGGAGGAGGCGCTGCGCGACTCGCACGCGCAGATCGCCGACCGCATGAAGTTCGTCAACGACCTCGTGGACGCGCTGCCGCTGGCGCTGTCGATGCGCAACGCGGAGGGCCGCCTCGTGTTCGCGAACCGCACCTGGGAGCGCTACTACGCGCAGCGCCGCGAGGAGGTGATCGGCAAGACCGCGCGCGAGACCTTCACTGCCGAAGAAGCTGCCACCTTCGAGGCGCTCGATGCGGCGGCGCTCGCGCGCGCGCCGGGCGAGCCGATCTACACCGCCGAGACGCCCTTCCGCGGCCACGAGTACACGCAACTGCGCACCCTGATGCTGGACGGACGCGAGCAGCCCGTCGGCGTGCTGACGGCCACGGAGGACGTGACGGAGCGGCGGCGCACCGAACGCGCGCTGGCCACCGAGCAGAAGCGCATCGAGCTGGTGGTGCGCGCGGCCAAGGCCGGCATCGTGGACTACGACGCGGTCAAGCGGACGGGCTACTACTCGCCGCGGCTGCGCGAGATCATGGGCCACCCGCCGGACGCGGACACGTCCAGCTGGCCCGACTACTTCGACCTGATCCACCCGGACGACCGGGGCCGGGTCGCCACCGAGTTCCGCAACCACATCATCGTCAAGCGCGCCCCGGGCGCGATGGCCTACCACGACCGCATCGACTACCGCCTCAAGCGCGCCGACGGCTCCTGGGTGTGGGTGCAAGGCATGGGTGTCTCGATCACCAACGACAAGGGGCAGACCGGCCAGTTCATCGCTTCGATCACCGACATCAGCGAGCGTCGCGCGCAGGAGGAGGCACTGCGCGCGTCGAACGAGGCGCTCAAGGAGAACGTGCGGCTGCGCGAGGAAGTCGAGCGCATCGGCCGACACGACATCAAGACGCCGCTGAACAGCATCGTCGCCGTGCCGCGCCTGCTGCGCGAGGAGCGGCGGCTCGGGCCGGAGGCCGACGAACTGCTCGGCATCGTCGAGCGCGCGGGCTACCGCATCCTGTCGATGGTGAACCTCTCGCTCGACCTGTACAAGATGGAGCAGGGCAGCTACATCTTCCGCCCCGATGCCGTGGACCTCTCCGACCTCGTCGACAAGGTGCTGGCCGACGTGAAGGTGCATGCGGCTTCCAAGGGCGTGCGCTTCGACGTGGACCTCGCCGGGGCTCCGTACGCGTGGGCCGAGGAGCTGCTTTGCTACTCGCTGCTCGCCAACCTCACCAAGAACGCGGTGGAGGCTTCGCCCGAGGGCGAGCTCGTTTCGATCCGCGCCGAAGCAGGCGAAGGCGCGACCGTGCTGCTGCACGTGCGCAACCGCGGCGCGGTGCCGCAGGCGATCCGCGGCAGCTTCTTCCAGAAGTACGCGACGCTCGGCAAGGCGAGCGGCACCGGCCTGGGCACCTACTCGGCGCGCCTGATGGCGCGCGTGCAGGACGGCGACATCGCCATGCGGACCTCGGACGAGGACGGCACCACGCTGACCGTCACGCTGCGCGCGGCCCCGGAGGGCGTCATACCCGCCAGCGTGCGGCACGCGTCGGAGCGCGATGTCGCCGAGCCGCTGCAGATCACCACGCTGCCGCCCACGCGCGTGCTGCTGGTGGACGACGACGAATACAACCTGCTGATCGTGCGCCGCTTCCTGCCGGCGCCGCCCTTCACGGTGGAGACCGCGATCAATGGCCGCATGGCCCTGGGCGTGGCCGAGCGCCGCTGGCCCGACGTGATCTTCATGGACCTGGACATGCCGGTGATGGGCGGCCTGCAGGCGGTGGCCGAACTGCGCACGATGGAGCGCGATGCGGGCAAGAAGCGCTGCACCATGATCGCGCTGTCCTCGCACGAGGACGAGGCCACGCGCGAATCGGCGCTGGCCGCCGGCTTCGACCGCTACCTGACCAAGCCGGTGACGCGCACGGTGATCCACGAGACGCTGCTGCAGTTCGCGCGGCGTGGCGCGGCCGGTGCGCCACAGCCGTCGACCGCGCCGGTGCCTTCGTCCTCCGGCGTGGCCGATCCGATCGTGGTGGACGCGGACATGGAGCCCATGATGGGCGAGTACCTGCAGTCGCGGCATGCGCTGATCGAGGGCATGGCGACCACGCTGGCCGCGGGCGAGCGCGAGGAGCTGCGGCGTCTGGCGCACCAGCTCGCCGGCAGCTTCGGCCTGTATGGCTTCCGCTGGGCGAGCGAGCAGTGCCGCTGGATCGAGAAGAACTTCGCGGACGTGGACGCGGCGCGGCTGGAGGCGGTGGCCGGCGAGTTGCATGCGCACCTGGAACGGGCCGACATCCAGTTCGTCGGCATGGAATGAAGGAGTACGAGACGTGAGCGAGAAAAAGCGCATCCTGCTGGTGGACGACGATCCCACCATCGTGAGCTACCTGACCACCAAGCTGTCGAAGCTGTACGAGGTGGTGTCCACCTCGGATCCGCGCAAGGCGGTGGCGCTGGCGCGCCAGGAGTTGCCGGACGTGATCCTGTGCGACATCGACATGCCCGCCATGAGCGGCGGCGACGTCGCCGCGGCCCTGACCGCCGACGCGAGCCTCGCGCGCATCCCCTTCATCTACCTGACCGACATGGTCACGCCGCAGGAAGTGAAGGACCTGCAGGGCCTGGTGGGGGGCCGCCCGGGCCTGTCGAAGCGCGCGCCCATGGCGGAGCTGATGGCGCGGATCGACGAGCTGTCCTGATGTCCTTCCCCCGGAGCCGGGGGTTGCGAAGGGGAGTGGCGCTCGCCGCAAGTGAACGCAGAGGACGCAAAAGTACGCAGAGGACGCAGAGGGAAACCAAAGCTGGTTTTTTCTCTGCGTCCTCTGCGTAACCTCTGCGCACTCTGCGTTCACTTCTTTGAACGCCCTGGATCCCCGCCTCCGCGGGGATGACGGTCATTCGCAGAGCCTGCGAATCTCCTCCGGAATCGGCAGCGCCCGGATCTGCTCCGGGTTCTCCTCCCGGCGCCCCGCGAAGATGCGGACCTCGTCGCACTCCAGGATCAGGTCGTCCCCCCGCTTGCACTGGTACCGCTGCACGAAACTCTTGCCCCGCCACTCGGCGATGCTGACGTGAAAGTCGAGCGTGTCGCCATAGCTGGCCGTCTTCACGAAGCGCGCCTTCGTGTCGACGATCGGCGTGCCGATCACGCCCAGCGTCTTTTCGGTCTCGTGCCAGGGCGGCACGCCGCACTCCACGAAGAAATGCCGCGACGCATGGTCGATCCAGCGGAAGAAGTTCGGGAACCAGACGATGCGGGCCGGATCGCAATGGCCGAACTCGACCCGGGTCGTGTAGATGACGCTCTTGGGCATGGGCGAGTGCGGGCGTTCAGTCCGCCGCGATCTTGCGTTCCTTGATGATGGCGCCGAAGCGCCGGTGGTCCTCCTGCATCTTGGCGGCGAACTCCGCCGGCGTGAGCGGCAGCGCCTCGCCGCCCATGGCCACCAGGCGATCCTTGATCGCCTGCGTTCCCAGGATGCGGTTGATCTCGCGGTTCAGGCGCGTCACCACCTCCGGCGGGGTGCCTGCCGGGGCGTAGAAGCCGAACACCGTGTCGGCATCGAAGCCCTTCAGGCCCGCTTCATGCAGCGTGGGCACGTCGGGGAACAGCGGCGAGCGCTTCATGCTGCCCACGGCCAGCAGCTTCAGCCGCCCGGTGCGTGCATGCTGCAGGCCCACGCCCGGGTCGAAGTGGAAATCCACCTGGCCGGCCAGCAGGTCCTGCAGCGCCGGCGCCGCACCGCGGTAAGGCACGTGCAGCGCGAACAAGCCGGCCTGCGCCTTCATCATCTCGGTGGCCAGGTGCGGGGAGCTGCCGCTGCCGGGGGAGCCGAAGGACAGCTTGCCGGGGTTGGCTTTGACGTACTTGACGAACTCCTGCACGTTGTTGACCGGCAGCGTCGTGCGCGCCATCAGGTAAACCGCCACGCGCGCGGCGGAGGCGACCGGCACCAGGTCCTTGGCCGGGTCGAACGGCATCTTCGGATACAGGTGCGGGTTGACCGACGCCATGCTGCCGGCGCTCACCAGCAGCGTGTAGCCGTCGGGGGCGCTGCGCGCCACCGCTTCCCCGCCGATGTTGCCGTTGGCGCCGGCACGGTTCTCCACGACCACCGGTTGTCCCAGCGCATCCGCCAGCGGCTGCGTGATCGCGCGCGCCACGGTGTCCACCGCACCGCCCGGCGGAAAGTTGACGATGACGCGCAGGGGCTTGCTCGGCCAGGCCTGCGCAAGCGCGGCGCCGGGCAGGGCACAGGCCAGCAGCACCGCCGCCAGCAGGTTGCGGCGGGCGGGAAAACGTGGGTTCATGTTCGGGTCTCCTGTCGTTCGAATCTTGGCGGTCTTCATTCAGGGCAGCTTCAGTTCGGTCGCGTCGTCGGCCAGTCCGCGGGGCTTGCGCATCCAGCGGATCGGCACGGCCTTCACCGGCCGCGGCGGCGCGCCATGTTGTACCAGCGTCGCGTCGAGCGCCTTGCCGGCATCGTCGGCCAGCGCGGCTTCGCGTGCCGCCCGGACCGCCTGGGCCGCTTCGGCGGGCACGCCGCCGCGGGCGAGGTGTTCCAGCACGTGCAGCAGGTTGTCCTTGCCGCGTTCGTTGGTGGAGCCGTAGCCCTTGATCAGGCGGCCGCACAAGGCGATCTCGTGCCCCAGCGTCCACAGGCGTTGCGTGCCCTGCACCACGCCCTGCAGCCACTGCTCGATCATCTGCTGCTCCGTGGCGAAGCGGCTGCCGCGCGGGCGCAGCCACTTCATGCCGGCCAGCGTGCGCAGCGCCAGCATGCCGAAGACACTGTGCGTGCCGATCTTCAGCGGCATGGCCCACGGCTGCTTGCCGCCCGCCACGCGTTTGCGGTCCCAGCCGGTGAGCTTGTGCGCAAGCGCCGGCGGCAGCATCGCCGCGAACTCGGGGATGCCGGGCTTGAAGTGGTCGTACACCATCAGCAGGTCGTCCTCGCCCGCCTTGACCTCGCCTTGCACGCGCGACCAGCGCGAGGCGCGGCTTTTCAGGTCGGCCACGCGCACGATGTCGTCGAACGCCATCCACAGGGCGAGCCAGCGCGCCATTTCCTTCGTGATCGCGTGTCCGTTCACGCCCTGCGGATCTGCGTCGCGTTCCGCGGCGAGCACGGACTGCAGCCGCTTGACGTAGAGATCGGCGTAGGCCTGCCCCTGGTAGTCCAGCAGGCGCTGGTAGCCCAGCGAGAACATCTCCTGCACGGTGTGCGGGAAGGCGTCCGCGTGCGGGTGGAAGGGTGCGGCCTCGGCCGGCGTGAGCATGCCGGGCGTGACGGCGCGTGCTTGCGGGGAGAGCACCTGCGCGATGTAGTCGGCCTGCACCTTGCCCTTGGACACCAGGTCGTACGCCCTGGCGAAGCCGCGCAGGCTCGCGTCCGCTCCCTTGCCGCCCACCTTGACCACGGCCTCGTAGTCTTCGCGCCGGAACGGGAACAGGCCGCTGCCCGCCACGGCGCCGAGCATCACCGCGCTGACCACGGTGCCCGCTTCCTTGGCAATCGCCGCCATGTCGAACACCTGGTGCGCGCGGCTGAACTGCTGCACCAGCTTGACCAGCTCCGCCGAGTCCGCGCGGCCGTCGGCCAGTTGCATGCGCTCCTGCGTGGTGAAGGTGCGCGCGGAGGATGTGATGACGAGCGTGCGGTCGGGCGAGCTCATGCCGTTGCCCACCTGGCGTGCCGTTTCCAGCAGCTCCGACGAAATCATCGCGTCGAGCGCACCCGGCACCGGGTTCAGGCTGAACACCGGCTTCTTGCCGCCCAGGTCGCGCTGGGCGACGGGGAATACTTCGACGTAGTACGTGGTGGCGCCGGTGCGCTGTGCGACGCCGGGAATGGACGTTGCCTGCGCCGGATAGCCGGCGTGGCGCGCAACCTCGACCAGCCACTCGGTCAACACGCCGCCGCCTTCGCCGCCGAGCGCGCAGATCAGGAGGGAGATGGGAGCTTGCTTCATGCGGGTTGGAGCGCGCGGACGACGGCGCTGCGGATAGAGTT
>JAESGR010001105.1_pt1 | contig 10776 bp, 12 predicted proteins | sample 9269771 | NCBI WGS metagenome assembly JAESGR01 (sample SAMN15739572, study PRJNA653492) | algae metagenome | isolation source: Chroococcus sp. CMT-3BRIN-NPC107 and co-occurring heterotrophs from well... | place: USA: Clark Mountains Wilderness, California | collected 2010-04-18
TCGTCGTGGACGAAGCCGGCGCCGAGATCGGCCGCGGCTTGATCCGCTACGACTCCGAGGACGCGGCCCGCATCTGCGGCCTGAAGTCCGAGGCCATCGAGGCCGAGCTCGGCTACACGTCCGGCCCAATGATCCACGTCGACGACCTGGCGCTGGCCCAACCCTCGCCGCTGATTCCGACGTAAGTCGCACGCCCGGCTGGGCCGCCGCTTTCGCCGGGGTGAGCGGTTGAATTTGCGGCTGACGCGGTTCGCCACTATCAGCTTGAGGCATGGACGACGCCAGCGCCCGAGACAGCCGCGGTGTGGAGCGCCTGAGCGCGCTGACCGCCGGCATGCCGATCGTCTACGGCGGCGACAAGGTCGCGCGCGTCACCCCTGAGCTCGCTGCCCGGTTCCGCGAGGGCGACCGGTTGCTGGTCGTACAGGAGAGCGGCGACCTGCTGCTGATCCCACAGGCCGTGCAGGCCATCGCCGCCCGCGCGGTGGGCCGCGCCGCCGCCGCCTTCGAAGCCCTGGGCCAGGTTACCGACGAGCAGATCACCGCCTTCTTCGGCGCCTTTGCGGCGCGGCTGGAGTCCGACGCGGCCTGGGCCGCCATCCGCGCCGCCAACGACAAGGACGTCGAGAGCGCCCGCGCCAGGGGCCGATCCACCACCCGCCTGGCCGTGAACGAGGCCATGCGCGCCGACATGGTCGCGGGCCTCAGGGCCTGGCGCGACGCCGACGCCGGCCGCGGCCGCCTCCTTGAAGAAGTGAAGCACCAGGGCTGGACCGTCGCCCAGGTGACCGCGCCGCTGGGCGTGGTCGGCTTCGTGTTTGAGGGCCGGCCCAACGTCTTCGCCGACGCGGCCGGGGTGATCCGCACCGGCAACACCGTCGTCTTCCGCATCGGCTCCGACGCGCTCGGCACCGCCCGGGCGATTGTCCAGCACGCTCTGGATCCGGCTCTGAAGTCCGCCGGCCTGCCCGAGGGCGCCGCGGCGCTGGTGGATTCGGCCGAGCACGCCGCCGGGTGGGCGATGTTCTCCGATCCGCGCCTGTCGCTGGCGGTGGCGCGGGGATCGGGCGCCGCTGTCGCGCAGCTGGGCGCCATCGCCCGCCAGGCCGGTACGCCCGTCAGCCTGCACGGAACCGGCGGCGCCTGGCTGGTGGCGAGCGCCACAGCGGACGCGGAGCGGTTCGCCGCCGCCGTCTATCACTCGCTGGACCGCAAGGTCTGCAACACCCTCAACGTCTGCTGCATTGTGCGCGACCGCGCGGCCGAGCTGGTTCCGGTGTTCCTGGAGGCGCTGCAGGACGCCGGCGGCCGGCGCAAGGGCTGCAAGCTGCACATCGTCGAGGGCGACGAGGCCGTCCTGCCCGAGGATTGGCTGCAGCGCCGCGCCACGGTCCATCGCGCCGACGGACCTCGCGAGGAGCCGCTGACCGAAACCCTTCCTGAGGCTGAACTCGGCCGCGAGTGGGAGTGGGAGGAGAGCCCCGAGGTCACGCTGAAGATGGTCGCCGACGTGGACGAGGCGGTCGCCCTCTTCAACCGCTACAGCCCGCAGTTCACCGCCAGCCTGATCGCCGCCTCTCCGGAAGAGCACGAGCGGTTCTACGCCGCCGTCAACGCGCCCTTCGTCGGCGACGGCTTCACCCGCTGGGTGGATGGCCAGTACGCGCTGAGCAAGCCCGAGCTCGGCCTCTCCAACTGGGAGCATGGCCGGCTGTTCGCCCGCGGGGCGGTGCTCTCGGGCGACGGCGTGTTCACCGTCCGCACGCGGGTGCGGCAGAGCGATCTGCACCTCGACCGCAATCCCTCGACCTCGGGCCGGCCGTAAGGAATGTGGTCGGCCGGTCCGGCGCCGAAGCGGCCCGCTCCCCATGTCTTCCGGCCCGGCTTTTCGCTGCGGCCGGGCATGCGGGTGGGGCTGTTCGGCGGCTCCTTCAATCCGGCGCACGAGGGCCATTCGCATGTGGCGGAGACCGCGCGCGAGCGGCTGGGGCTGGACCGGGTGATCTGGCTGGTCTCGCCACAGAACCCGCTGAAGTCCGCCCGCGAGACCGCTCCGCTCGCTGAGCGCATGACCGGCGCGAGGGCCCGCGCCCGCGGGCCGGGGATGGTGGTCGCCGATCTCGAGACCCAGCTCGGCTCGCAGTACACCATCGACACGGTGCGCACGCTGAAGGCCCGCTACCCGGGCGTGAAGTTCGTCTGGATCATGGGCGCCGACAGCCTGGCGAGCTTCCACCGCTGGCGCGGCTGGACGCAGATCATGCGCGAGGTCCCTGTCGCCGTCGTCTCCCGCCCGTGGATCGCCCTCAAGAGCCGCTTCTCTCCCGCCGCCCGGCGCTTCTCCCGCTTCCGAATTCCCGCCGCCCAGGCGCGGCGTGTACCCGGCTCCGATCCGCCGGCCTGGGCCTTTCTTACCGCGCCGCTCAACTTCCAGTCCTCCACAGCGCTGCGGGAACGCATGCGGCGCAGGGACGCTTGACGAAATTGTGAGACCGGCTGACCCAATCGCGTCACCGTGTTAGGGTCGGCTCAGCGAGGAAACCAAAAAGGAGCAATCCCGCTGCACAACGAAACCGCGCCGCGTGCGCAGGAGGACGTCGGCGCCGCCGCGCCCTCCATGGACGACCAGGACCGTATCACCGTCCTGGAGAACCTGATCCTGGCCCGTCTCGACGACGACAAGGCGCAGGACGTCGTTTTCATCGATCTCAAAGGCAAGAGCGCCGTGGCCGACGGGCTGATCGTCGCCTCCGGCCGTTCGCACCGCCACGTGGGCGCCATGGCCGACCACCTGCTGCGGGCCCTGAAGGAACAGGGCTACGGCAAGGCTCGTATCGAGGGCCTGCCGCACTGCGACTGGGTGCTGATCGATACCGGTGACGTCATCGTGCACCTGTTCCGTCCCGAAGTGCGGGCCTTCTACAACATCGAGAAGATCTGGTCCGTCGAGCCGCCGGCCGGCCGCGCAGCCCTCAGCTGAGCCCCGCCTCCGCGGGACTGAGCGGAACGGAATGAAGATCTCCATCGTCGCGATCTCCCGCCTCGGCCGCGGACCGGAGGCCGAGTTGGTCGCGACCTACGTGGACCGCGCGACGGCGGCGGGCCGCGCGCTTGGGCTGGGGCCTGTCGATCTCGTCGAGGTGGAGTCCCGCAAGCCCGGCAAGGTCGCCGAGGCCGAGGCGCTCATCCCCCACCTGAAGGACGCCTACGTCGTCGCGTGCGACGAGCACGGCGCGGCCCTGGCCTCCCGCGCCTTCGCCGCGGAGCTGGGGCGGCTGCGGGACCAGGGGGTGCGCCGGATCGCCTTCGTGATCGGGGGCGCCGACGGGCTCGACGCGCATATTCTCAACACATCGATGCGTAAGCTGGCGTTCGGCCCGCAGACGTGGCCCCACGCCCTGGCGCGGGTCATGCTGGCCGAGCAGATCTACCGGGCCGTCACCATCCTGGGCGGCGGCCCTTATCACCGCGACTGATGAGGGCCATGACCGCGACCGTCGCCGCCAGGATCGCCGCCCCGATCGGGCTGGCCCTCGCGTTGGGCGCGGCGGGCCTGGCCTTGGCGCAGGGCGACAGCGAGGCGACGCGCGCGCGGCTGCAGCGGCTCTACATGGCCGAGACCGTGCTGACCGCCGAGCAGGGCCGCAATCTCAACCAACTGGCCCGGCTGCTCACCCTGTTGCTGCAGTTCCGGCGCGATCCGCCGCCCGCCCTGCTGGTCAGCCCGACCGACGCCAAGGCCGCGGTGCGCGGCGCCATCCTCGTCAAGGCGATGACCCCGGTGCTGCAGGAGCGGGCCCACGCCTTCGCCGCCCAGGGGCGCGAGATCGCCCGCCAGCGCAGGCTGGCCGCGGTGGCCAGCGAAGCCCTGTTCACCGCCGAGAGCGACCGGGCCGAGCTGCGGCCGCTGGACGACGGGCTGCTGGATCCTGAGGGCCTGGGCCTTCGCGGCCTGGCCGAGCCGAAGGAGATCCCGCGCGGGACCCCGCCCTCGCGGCTGATCGCTCCCGCCTCCGGAGAATTCGCCTACGAGTTCGGCGACACCATCACCGGCGGCGGCAAGTCCAACGGGCTGGCCATCGCCACCGGATCGGGCGCCGCTGTCCAGGCCCCCGGCGAGGGAACGGTCGAATACGTCGGCCCGGTGAAAGGTTGGGGCGTCATCTTGATATTGCGCTTGACCGGTGGATACCATCTGGTCCTGGCGGGCCTGGATCGGGCGAACGTCGGTGTCGGACAATCCGTCGCGGCAGGTTCGCCTGTCGGTGCGATGCCCGATGGTCGACAATCCCCATCTGAGCTCTATCTGGAAGTCCGTGAGCGGGGCGTGCCTGTTGACCCCGGTCGTTGGCTCAAGGAGCCGCTATCGGGCTAAGGCGCGAGCAGCCTGCGTCCGGGGGGCGCTTTGAAACGTAAGTGCGGCGATGCCGCAAGGGAGCCTGTAGGCCGGCGAATGAAGAAGTATCTCCTGATCGGCGCCTCGGCGTTCGTGCTCGGCGCGGGCACCATGGCCTATGTGGGCCAGACGGCCACCGCCGCCTCCCCTGAGCGCGTGAAGACCTACCGCATGCTGGAGCTGTTCGGCGACGTGCTGAACACCGTCGAGCGGCAGTACGTCACCGACGTCGACGACACCAAGCTGATCGAGGCGGCCATCGATGGCATGCTCAACTCGCTCGATCCGCACTCCGGCTACCTGAACCCGGAGAGCTTCGACGACATGCGTGATCAGACGCGCGGCGAGTACGGCGGGCTCGGCATCGAGGTCACCAGCGAGGACGGCGTGGTCAAGGTGATCTCGCCGATGGACGGCACGCCCGCCTTCGAGGCCGGGATCAAGGCCGGCGACTACATCACCGCGGTGAATGGCGAGAGCGTTCTGGGCCTGTCGGTCAACGACGCGGTCAAGCAGATGCGCGGCAAGCCCGGCGAGGCGGTGACCCTGACCATCGCGCGCGAGAAATCCGATCCCTTCGACGTGAAGATCGTCCGTGAGGTGATCAAGCCGAAGATCGTCTCCGCCAAGATGGAAGGCGAGTACGGCTACCTGCGGATCGCCTCCTTCAACGAGAAGACCACCGACGAGGCCGAAGCCGCCCTATCGGACCTGCGCGCCAAGAACCCCAACATGAAGGGGCTGGTGCTCGACCTGCGCAACAACCCCGGCGGCCTGCTCGACCAGGCTGTGGGGGTCTCGGACCTGTTCCTGGACGGCGGCGAGATCGTCTCGCAGCGCGGCCGCGACCCGCGCGACGTGGAGCGCTACAACGCCCGGCCCGGCGACATCGCCGCCGGCCTGCCGATGGTGGTCATCATCAACAACGGCTCGGCCTCCGCGGCCGAGATCGTCGCCGGCGCTCTGCAGGACCGCAAGCGGGCCGAGATCGTCGGCCTGACCAGCTTCGGCAAGGGCTCGGTGCAGACCGTGATCCCGCTGCGCGGCGGCATGGACGGCGCCCTGAAGCTGACCACCGCGCGCTACTACACCCCGTCGGGCCGCTCCATCCAGCGGACCGGCATCGACCCGGACCTCGAGGTGGCCCAAAGCCGCGACGAGGCCCAGCACATCGCCAACCGCGCATTCCAATTCTCCGAGGCCTCGTTCCGCAACGCGCTGAACGCCGACGAGGGCAAGGAGCGGGTCGGGCCGCACGAGCCGGCAGAAGCCCCGCCGGAGTCGTTCGACTCCGAGAAGGGCGACTTCCAGCTGGTCCGGGCCCGGGACGTCCTCAGATACGGCTCGGTCGCCGCGACGCCGAAGCTGCCCAAGCCGGCCGCCAAGCTGGCCGGGGTGGTGGCCCCCAAGGCCAATGTCGCAGTTGCCCCCAAGCCGGCGCAGAAGTAGCGTTCGTTAACGCTTTTCGCGCCGGGAAGGCCGGCGAACACCAGGGCGGCGTCTCTTCGAGAACGGAGAGGCGCCGCTTTCGTTTGGCCTTCGCGAAAGGTGACAGGCGGGCCTCTTGCTATCGATACAGCCGAGCTAAGCCCTTCATTAACCATATGACGGCAGGCTCCACGGCGGGGGATCGACCTTGCCGACGTTCTCGAAGAAGCCTGCCTACACCGAGCCGCCGCCGCCGGAGCCGCGGCCCACGCCGGCCCAGACCGTGCGCGCCCTGATGGGCAATCCCTATTTCGCCGCCATGGGCGCGGGCCTGATGTTCCTGACGACCCTCGCCGTGCTGATCGGCGTCGCCGGGGACCCCAAGGCCGGCGAGCCGGTGGTGCGGGTCTCGCTGGCCAAGATCGCCGGCAGAGCCGAGCCTGGCTGGCGCAACGCCCTGGCGCCCGAGCGGCCCGGCGATCCGCTGGTCACCGAGGACCTCTTCACCCTCTCCGAAACCCCGGTGGAGGCCGAGACCCTGATCGGCGGCCAGGCCGTCATCACCCTGCCTGGCGGGCAGATGTTCCAGGCCGGCGGCCCGCTGCCGCAGGCGCCGCTGGCGGGCTTCCACACCCAGGGTCCGGGCGGCCTGCTGCCGATCATCGCCCAGGACGGGCGGACCCCGGCCGAGGCCTACGCACGCCCCTTTGTCTCCAACGGCAAGCCTAGGATCGCGGTCGTGATCGGGGGCCTGGGGCTCAACGCCAAGGCCACCCGGCAGGCCATCGAGACCCTGCCGCCGCAGGTGACCCTCTCTTTCGTGCCCTACGCCGATGGGCTGCAGGGGTGGATCGACCTGGCCCGCGCCCATGGCCATGAGGTGCTGCTCGAGGCCCCCATGGAGCCGATAGACTATCCTGAGAACGATCCCGGTCCCTACACCCTGCTGGCTGAGGCGCAGCCCGCCGACACCGTCCGCAAGCTCGAGTGGCTGCTCTCGCGCGCCACCGGCTACTACGGCGTGACCAACTACCTGGGCTCGAAGTTCGTCACCTCCGACCCGGCCATGACCACCTTCGCCAGCGCCCTGCGGGCCCGCGGCCTGGCCTTCATCGACGACGGGTCGGCCGCGCGACGTGCGGGCGGCGTGCCGCGCGCTTCGGCCGACAAGATCATCGACGATCAGCTTTCGGCCGAGGCCATCGACCAGCAGTTGATGGGACTCGAGGCCGGGGCGGTCCAGACCGGCCGGGCCCTGGGCGCGGGCTTCGCCTATCCGGTAACCTTGAGCCAGGTGGCGCGTTGGGCGCAGGGACTGGAGCAGCGCGGCTATCAGCTCGCTCCGGCCTCGGCCCTGACCACCCCCTAGAGCCCAATGACCGACCTTTCGCTCTACCGCCCCAACGTGGGGGTGGTGCTGTTCCATCCGGACGGCCGCGTCTGGCTGGGCCGGCGCGCCAACACGCCTGGGCCCTACAACTGGCAGTTCCCGCAGGGGGGCGTCGACGCAGGCGAGGACCTGCTGGACGCCGCCCGGCGCGAGCTGGCAGAAGAAACCGGCGTCAGCTCAGTGAGCCTGCTGGGCCGCACCGACGGCTGGCTGGCCTACGACTTCCCGGCCGACCACGTCGGCGGCAAGGCCGCGCGCGGCTGGAAGGGCCAGCGCCAGGTGTGGTTCGCCTTCCGCTTCGAGGGCGAGGACAGCGAGATCAATCTCGGGGCGACGGAGCACGTCGAGTTCGACGCGTGGCGCTGGGCGCTGATCGAGGAGGCGGTCGAGCTGGTGGTGCCCTTCAAGCGCCCCATCTACGGGCAGGTGGCGCAGGCATTCCGTGACTTCGCCGCCCATCGGCCTCTCCGCGACGGCGTGGCTTGAACCTGCCGGCCGAAACTAGGTTAAGGACAACAAGCGATGCGTCGGCGGGGGCCGCGCCTGAGGAGCGAGTGATGGCCGCGCCGATCATCATGGTGCACGGCGCCTTCTGCGGCGGCTGGGTGTTTGAGACCTTCGCCGCGCCGTTCGCCGCGGCGGGTCACGAGGTGCTGACCCCCGACCTGCGCGGCCATGGCGCCGGCGAGCGGCGCGATGCGGCCACCGGCCTCTCGATGGCCGACTATGCCCAGGACATCGCCCAGCTGGCCGAGAGCCTGCCCGAGCCGCCGATCCTGATCGGCCATTCGATGGGGGGGCTGGTCTGCCAGATGGCCGCAAGCCGGGCGCGGGTGCGCGCCCTCGCGCTGCTGGCCCCCTCGGCCCCTTGGGGCGTCACCGGCAACACGGTGGAGGAGGCGGTCACCGCCTTCGGCCTGCACCTGATGGGCCCCTTCTGGACCCAGGCCGTTGAGCCCGACCTCAACCTGATGCGGCAGTACAGCCTCAGCCGCCTGCCCCGCGCCGAGCGCGAGGCGGCGATCGCCCGGCTCCGTCCGGAAAGCGGCCGGGCGCTGTGGGAGACGCTGAACTGGTGGCTGGACCCGTTCATGACCACCAGCGTGTCGCTGGCCGGGCGCGGCTGCCCGTCCCTCGCGCTGGTCGGCGAGAAGGACGTGGTTCATCCGCCGGCGACAGTGCGTCAGACGGCGGCGCGGCTCGGCGCGGGCTGCGAGGTGCTGCCCGGCATGAGCCACTGGCTGGTAGGCGAGCCCGGCTGGCGGGACGTGTCGGCCCGCCTGCTGGACTGGATGGATCGCGAGGTCAGGGCCGCCGCCTGACCGGCGGCGGCCGGCGACATCAGCCCGCGGTCGTGATCTTGCGTTCCTGGTAGAGCACCTTGGCCCGGTCGGCGTTGCGCGCCACGGGCGAGCCGTCCTGCTTCGAGTGCTTCACGAACACCAGGCCGATGGAGTCGGTGTTGGTGAAGTGCTCCCACGAGCGGGTGGTGAGCTGGTTGCCGGTCGCCGGGTCCGGCCGAATGTCGCTGCGGTAGGGCTTCAGCTCCGGCTCGTGCCGGAAGGCCCAGGTGTGCAGCGCCTTGGCGATGGTCTCGTCCTGGCCGACCGCGTACTCGACGGTCAGCTCGCACGTGTCCTTGTTGGAGCCCTGCGGCTCCAGCGCGATGGTGTAGGGCTTGGTCCCCAGCATGGCCACGTAGCGGTTGTTGCGCTGCTTGCGCATGCCGTAGGCCTTGGCCAGCTGCTCGGCGTTGCCGCCGCGAACCAGGGGCACGCAGATCCGCTGGATGGCGTCGAGCACCACGGCGCCGTCGCCGCTGGTGGGCAGCTCCGGCATGGGCGCCGCCGCGGGGGGGGCAGGAGCGGCTGCAGGGGGCGCGGCGGGCGCGGCGGCGGCCGGCGGCGCGGCCGGTTGGGCCGGCGGGGTCTCGGCAGGCTGCTGCGCCGCTGCGGCGGTGGTGAGGCCCGCAAGGGCGATGAGACTGACGAGGGCGGTACGCATTTGAGGTCCCCTGACTTTTTCAGACCGGCGCTTCGCCGGAGGCCTTCGAATTTCCTGTGCCAGCCCTGTTTCCAGAGCGCAACCCAACTCAGGCGGATGATAACGCCCGTTCCTCCCAGGCCTAACCCATTGTGCATGAATGGCGGCTGATCGCGGAGCCTCAGGCGTCGGGCGAGGGTTGGCACAGCGGACTGTCGCCCTTCGCCCGGTAGACGGTGGAGGAGAGCGCCCAGGTCCCCTGCGCCGAACCATTGGGGGTCGTGACGCTGGCCATCAGCCGCTCCTCCCCGGCCTTGGCGCAGAAAACGGTGCGGATCACCCGCCCGCCGCCCTCCGGCCCCGACCGGCCGCGGACGAAGCCTTCCGGCCGCGCCAGGATGGTCCGCTCGGCCATCTCCCGCAGCTCCTCGGCCCGGCCCCGGTCGACGTAGGTGGAGCAGGAACCGTCCTGCCAGGCGACCGCGTAGACCTGAGTGAGCGAGCCGAGCCGCCAGAGCTGATCGCCGGGCTTGGTCGCCGGCAGTCCGCGCGACATGGGCGTGAGCCGCTCGTAAAGCGCCAGATCGCCGATGGATTTGCGCTCCAGGATGCCCGGCAGGCAGACGTCGCGCAGCACGATTTCGGCCGCGGCGACGCCGTCGACCAGCGCCGCCCACGGCGCCTTGTCCTGCGGCTGCGCATGCGCGGCGGCGGGCGACACGAACGCGGCAAGGATCACGCAGAGGGCGCGCAGCATTACGGGCTCACCTTGTGGGCGAGCCCGCATGAAAAGTCAGCTGCGCCAAGGGCGCAAGCTCAGACCGCAGCTTCGGTGGCGCTCTCGGCCAGGATGGTCAGACCATCGGGCGTGACGTCGGCGAAGCCGCCGCGGACGTCGAACGCCCGCCGGTTGGCCCCGTCGTGCACCACCACCCGGCCTTCGCGCAGGGTGGTCATGAACGGCGCGTGGTTGGCCAGGACGCCGAAGTCGCCTTCGGCGCCCGGCGCGTCCACCTGGTCCACCTGGCCCGAGAACAGCTCGCGCTCAGGGGAGACCAGAGAGAAGTGGAGCTTCTCGGCCACCTAGGCCTCCGACGCCAGCTGCTCGGCCTTGCGGACCGCGTCCTCGATGGTGCCGACGTTGTAGAAGGCCGGCTCCGGCAGGTGGTCGTACTCGCCGTCGCAGATCGCCTTGAACGAGCGGATGGTGTCCTCCAGCGGCACCAGCACGCCCGGCAGGTTGGTGAACTGCTCGGCCACGTGGAAGGGCTGCGACAGGAAGCGTTGGATCTTCCGGGCGCGGGCCACCACCAGCTTGTCGTCTTCCGAGAGCTCGTCCATGCCCAGGATGGCGATGATGTCCTTCAGCGCCTTGTACTGCTGCAGGATTTCCTGGGTGCGGCGGGCGACCTGATAGTGCTCCTCGCCGATCACCAGCGGGTCCATGATCCGCGAGGTGGAGTCGAGCGGGTCCACGGCCGGGAAGATGCCCTGCGAGGCGATGTCGCGGCTCAGAACGGTGGTCGCGTCCAAGTGAGCGAACGAGGTGGCCGGAGCCGGGTCGGTCAGGTCGTCGGCG
>JAESGR010001106.1_pt1 | contig 10776 bp, 8 predicted proteins | sample 9269771 | NCBI WGS metagenome assembly JAESGR01 (sample SAMN15739572, study PRJNA653492) | algae metagenome | isolation source: Chroococcus sp. CMT-3BRIN-NPC107 and co-occurring heterotrophs from well... | place: USA: Clark Mountains Wilderness, California | collected 2010-04-18
CCGTCGCCCTACGCCGGCCCGGCCCCGTTCGCCGCGCCCGCCGCCCAGGCGACGCTGCGCGGGGCCCTTGAGGCCGCCCGGGCGCGCAACCTGACGCGCGCCCGCGAGATCCAGGCGCGTCTTCCCGACCCCGTGGCGCGGCGCATCGTCGACTGGGCGCTGGCCGACATTTTCGGCCCGCAGCTCGGCGAGGCCGAACTCCACCACCTCTCGGCCTCCCTGCTGGAGTGGCCGCGCGCGGACGCCCGGCGGCAGGCCATCGCCGCCCAGCTGCCCAAGGGGCCGATTCCCTACTCGGCGCTGGGAAGCTCGTCGGCGTCCGGCGGCGGCGGGTTCAACCAGCGCCGGCGGCGGATGAACGACGCGCTGCGAATCGGCGACGCCTCGGGCGCCTACCAGGCGATCGCCGCCCACGGAATGGCGCCGGGCGGGGTCGACTACGCCGAGGCGGAGTCCTTCGCCGGCTGGCTGGCGCTCAACAAGCTGAAGAATCCGTCCCTCGCGCTGCAGCACTTCACGCGCCTGGATGCGGCGGTGAAGAGCCCGGTCAGCAAGGCCCGGGCCGCCTATTGGCAGGGGCTGGCGGCCGAGGCGCTCGGTCAGCGGGAGCGCGCCCGGGCCTTCTTCGAGGCCGGCGCGCAGCACAACACCACCTTTTACGGCCAGCTGGCCGCCGAGCGGGCCGGCCACCGGGAGATCGTGCTCACCCCCGACCCGACGCCGACGCCGGCCGAGCGGGCCGCCTTCGAGAGCAAGGAGTTGATCCAGGCCCTGACCCTGCTCGGCGCCGCCGGCGAGCGCGAGCTGGTCCGGGTCTTCGCCTTGCACCTGGGCGAGCAGGTGGAAAGCCGCGCGGAACTGGCGCTGCTGGTCGACAAGCTGAAGGCCATGGGCGAGCAGGAGGTGTCGCTGCTGGCCTACCGGCGCGGTGCGCAGAAGGGCTTCATCCTGCACGAGCGCGGCTACCCGCTGCGCACGCCGCCGGCCGGCGCCCGCGACGTGGAGCCGGCGCTGGTGCTCTCCATCGTGCGGCAGGAGAGCCAGTTCGATCCTCGGGTCCGCTCCAGCGCCGACGCGCGCGGCATGATGCAGCTGCTGCCGGGCACCGGTCGCGAAGTGGCGCGCAAGATCGGCGTCGCCTGGGACGAGAGCCTCTTGTGGGATCCGGATCACAACATGCGCCTGGGGACAGCCTACCTGGGGCAGCTGGTGGGCCGATTCAGCGGCAGCTATGTGCTGGCCACGGCCGGCTATAACGCCGGACCCGGCCGTCCGGCCCAATGGGTCCAGTTCTGCAGCGACCCGCGGGCGTCGGGCTCTGACCCCATCGACTTCCTGGAGTGCATCCCGTTCAGCGAGACCCGCACCTACGTCTCGAACGTGATGTCGAACCTGCAGATCTACCGGGCCCGGCTGAACGGCGGCCGCGCGCCGCTGACCCTGTCGCGGGACCTCCGCCGCGGCGCCTGGTCGGCCACGGCGGCGAGTGCGGGCGCCTCGGCGACGGGCGCGCCGTAGGCCGCATTTTCCCTCGCTCCACGGGGAGGGTCGAGTCGGCGCAGCCGAGCGCGGTGGGGGACTCTCGTACGTCGAGGCGCCCCCCGCATGGCCCTCACTTCCCAGCACGTCTCGCCGCTGCGCGCCGATCCACGCTCCCCATGAAGGGGAGTGAAGCGCACGACCCTTGCTTTTTCGCCGCTTAGGGCCTATCTGCCCGCCCCATCACACACGCAGGCGTTTGGCGATGCGCGGGGAGACATCCCGCTCGTTTCCATTCCGGGCTCCGAAAGGAGTTTTGGCCTGCGGAGGCGCACCGGAAAAAGGAGCATTACCTATGGCGCTTCCCGACTTCTCCATGCGTCAGCTTTTGGAAGCTGGCGCTCACTTCGGCCACCAGACGCACCGGTGGAACCCGAAGATGGACCGCTTCATCTTCGGCTCGCGGTCGAACATCCACATCATCGACCTGTCGCAGTCGATCCCGCTGCTGCACCAGGCGCTGGTGAAGGCCCGCGACGTGGCCGCCGCCGGCGGCCGCGTGCTGTTCGTCGGCACCAAGCGCCAGGCCTCCGAGCCGGTCGCCACCGCCGCCAAGCGCTGCGCCCAGTACTACGTGAACCACCGCTGGCTGGGCGGCACGATGACCAACTGGCGGACCGTGTCGCAGTCGATCGCCCGCCTGCGCGAACTCGAGGGTCTGCTGGAGGGCGGCGAAGGCCCGGGCCGCACCAAGAAGGAGCTGCTGCAGCTCACCCGCGAGCGCGACAAGCTCGAGCTCAGCCTCGGCGGCATCAAGGACATGGGCGGCATCCCCGACCTGATGTTCGTGATCGACACCAACAAGGAAGCGATCGCGATCCAGGAAGCCCGGAAGCTGAACATCCCGGTGATCGCCATCCTCGACACCAACTGCGATCCGGACGGCATCACCTTCCCGATCCCCGGCAACGACGACGCGGCCCGCGCCATCCAGCTCTATTGTGACCTGATGGCCGACGCGATCCTCGACGGCCTGGCCGCCGGCCAGGTGGCTTCGGGCGTCGACATCGGCGCCGCCGAAGCGCCGATCGAGCCGACCCTTGCCCGCGAACTGGCCGCCGACCAGGCGACCCCGGGTGCGGACGAGGGCGTCGAGCAGGCCAGCGAACAGCCGGCCGAAGCCCAGGCGGCTGAAGCCCAGTCGGCGAGCTGACATCAAACCAACGTAAGGGCGGGGTCGTCCGGGCCCCGCCGGACCGCTAACCCATTTGAGGAGCCGACCATGGCGGAGATCACCGCTCAGCTGGTCAAGGACCTGCGCGAGAAGTCCGGCGCGGGCATGATGGACTGCAAGAAGGCCTTGCAGGAGAACAACGGCGACGTCGAAGCGGCTATGGACTGGCTGCGCACCAAGGGCCTGTCGAAGGCCGCGAAGAAGTCCGACCGCGCCGCCGCCGAAGGCGTCGTGGCCGGCCTGATCGCGCCCGACGGAAAGTCCGGCGTGCTCATCGAGCTGAACTCCGAAACCGACTTCGTGGCCAAGAACGACAAGTTCCAGCAGGCCGCGCGCGACATCGCCCAGGTGGCGCTGACCGTCGAAGGCGTGGAGGCCATCTCGGCCGCCAAGACCGCCGGCGGGGAAGTGGTGTCGGACCTGGTCACCAACCTGATCGCCACCATCGGCGAGAACATGCGCCTGCGCCGCTCGGCCCGCCTGACGGTGGGGCAGGGCGCCGTGGCCCTCTACCTGCACAATCTGGCGGGCGAGGGCGTGGCCAGGCTCGGTGTGCTGGTGGCGCTGGAAGGCGCCGGCGACCAGGCGGCGCTGAAGGACGTGGGCCGCCGCATCGCCATGCACGTGGCCGGCACCCCGACCCCGCCGCTGGCGCTCACCTCCGACGAGCTCGACCCCGAAGTCGTGGCCAAGGAGCGCGAGATCCAGACCCAGACCGCGATGGAATCGGGCAAGCCCCGCGAGATCGCCGAGAAGATGGTCGAGGGCCGGATCCGCAAGTGGCAGGAAGAGGTCGTGCTGCTGAAGCAGCCCTTCGTCATGAACCCGGACCAGACTATCGAGCAACTGATCGCCGAGACCAGCAAGCAGGTGGGCTCGCCGGTGGCCGTGAAGGGCTTCGTCCGCTTCGCCCTTGGCGAGGGCGTCGACCGCGGCCCGAGCGGCGATTTCGCCGCCGAAGTGGCCCAGCTGACCGGCCAGGCCTAGCCTCCGGTTCAGGCCGTTCTATAAGGGCGCGGCGCGCATCGACGCGCCGCGCCCTTTCGCTATCCTGACGCCCGCCGACTCGGAGCTGCGATGCCTGCCGACCCGCCCCGCTACAAACGCATCCTGCTGAAGGTTTCCGGCGAGGCCGGGGCCGGCGGCGAAGGCTTCGGCATCGATCCCAAGACCCTCGACCGGGTCGCCGCCGACATCGCCGAGGTGGTGCGCGAGGGCATCGAGGTTTGCCTGGTGATCGGCGGCGGCAACATCTTCCGCGGCGCCCTGCTGGCCGAGAGCGGCATGGAGCGGGCAAGCGCCGACTACATGGGCATGCTGGCGACAGTGATGAACGCGCTCGCCCTGCAGGCCAGCCTGGAGAAGATCGGCGTCTTCACCCGCGTGCAGTCTGCGATCCCGATGGAGGCCATCTGCGAGCCCTACATCCGCCGCCGGGCGCTTCGGCACCTGGAGAAGGGCAGGGTGGTGATCTTCGCCGCCGGCCTGGGGGCCCCGTTCTTCACCACCGACACCCCCGCCGCGCTGCGGGCCGCCGAGATGGGCTGCGACGCCCTGTTCAAGGGGACCAGCGTCGACGGCGTCTACACGGCCGACCCCAAGAAGGACCTGACCGCGACCCGCTACGAGCAGCTGAGCTATCAGGACGTCCTGGCCAAGGATCTGAAGGTGATGGACGCCTCGGCCATCTCGTTGATGCGGGACAACCACATCCCGATCGTGGTGTTTTCCATCCGTGAGCGCGGAAATCTGCTCAAGGTGCTGAGAGGCGAGGGAGTCTACACCACCATCGCCTGAGGCCGGCGCGCGTTTCGGCATCGCCCGCCGCGCGTTTTGTCCATAGGTTCTATGAAGTCGGCCGGTTCCTGCACCGAAGCTGCACATCTTCGGCGCGGGACCGGTCTATAGCTCGCAAGACGTGAGGAGCGCCCATGGCCACCGTCGAGAAACCGGTGCTTTCGAAGTACAAGGATCGCATGGACAAGGCGATCTCCGTCCTGAAGGAGGAGTTCGCCAGCCTCCGCACGGGGCGGGCCTCGTCGAGCCTCCTCGATCAGGTGCACGTCGAAGCCTACGGCTCGTCGATGCCGCTCAACCAGGTGGCCGCCGTCACCGTGCCCGAGGCGCGGATGCTGATGGTCAATGTCTGGGACCGCGGGATGGTGGTCTCGGTGGAGAAGGCGATCCGCGCCTCCGGCCTTGGCCTCAATCCCGTGGTCGACGGTCAGAACCTGCGCATCCCGATCCCGCCGCTCACGGAGGAGCGCCGCAAGGACCTGGCGAAGATGGCCGGCAAGTACGCCGAGCAGCAGCGGGTGGCGGTCCGCAACATCCGGCGCGACGCCAACGACGACCTGAAGAAGGCGGAGAAAGCGGGCGTCATCAATCAGGACGAGCTTAAGCGGATGGAGGCCGAGGTCCAGAAGATCACCGACCAGGAGATCAAGCGGATCGACGAAGCCTTGAAAACCAAAGAGCAAGAGATCATGCAGGTCTGAGGCCCTCCCGGGCTTCCCCTTCAAAAGGACGAGTTCGCCCATGGCCGGCGGCAAACGTGGAGAGCCGAAGAGCGCGGCCCCGTCGGGCGAGGCCGGCGCGGGGCCGGCGCTGCACGTCGCGATCGTGATGGACGGCAATGGCCGCTGGGCAAAGCGTCGCGGCCTGCCCCGGACCCTGGGCCATCGGGCGGGCGTGGAGTCGCTCAAGCGCACCGTCTCGGCGGCCCCGGAGCAGGGGGTGCGCTGGCTGACGGTGTTCGGCTTCTCCACGGAGAACTGGAGCCGGCCGGCGGCCGAGGTGGCCGAGCTGATGGCCCTGCCCAAGCGCTATTTCGAAACCGACCTGGCCCGCCTCGAGCGGGAAGGGGTGCGGGTGCGGGTGCTGGGCCGCCGGGAAGGGCTGTCGGCGGAGCTGGTGAAGATCATCGAAGAAGCAGAGCAGCGCACGGCGCACAACGACCGCTTCTTCCTGCAGGTGGCGTTCAACTACGGCGGCCAGGCCGACATCGTCGATGCCGCCCGGCGCTTCGCCCAGCAGGTGGCGGAAGGGCAGGCGCGACCGGAGGAGCTGAGCGAGGCGGCGTTCGCGCGGCTGCTGGCCACCGGCGGCGCGCCGCCGCCGGACCTCGTCATCCGTCCCTCGGGGGAGCGGCGGCTGTCGAACTTCCTGCTTTGGGAATCGGCCTACGCCGAGTTCGTCTTCCAGGACGTGCTGTGGCCCGACTATGGGCCCGAGCATCTGAAGGCGGCCATCGAGGAGTTCCAGACCCGCGAGCGGCGGTACGGCGGCGCCGTAGCCGATGACGTGCTTGCCGCAGGCTAGACGCTTCGATTGGTCGAACCTGGGCGTACGGGCGGTTTCAGCGCTCGTGCTCGTGCCGTTGGTGTTGGTGGCGGTCTGGCTGGACGGCATCTGGTTTCTGCTGCTGATGAGCGTCGGCGTCGCCCTGCTGGCCATCGAGTGGGGGCAGATGACCGCTCCGCAGGCGCCGGTGAGGATCTCCGCCGCGGTGACCGCGGCCGTGCTGTCCTGCCTGTTCCTCGTCTATCAGGACCAGACCCCGCTCGCCTGGATGGCCATGATCATCGGCGCGGCCGCCGCGGCGCTGATCGCCCGCGGCGTCGCCGAGCGACCGGCCGATGCGGTGTTCGGTGTGGTCTACGTCGCGATCCCAGCGGTCTGCCTCATCTGGCTGCGCGACAAGCCGGAAGGTCAGTGGTGGACCTATTTCCTGTTCGCGGTGACCTGGGCGGCCGACATCTTCGCCTTCCTGGTCGGCAGCGCGCTGAAGGGGCCGAAGCTGTGGCCCAAGTTCTCGCCCAACAAGACCTGGTCGGGGTTCGCAGGCGGCCTGGTCGGCTCGATGGCCACGGGCGCGGTCGTGGCGGCCATCACCCCGCTGCACCTGAGCCTGCCCGCGGCGGCGGTGATTGGGCTGCTCGGTGGAGCCGCCACCATGGCCGGGGATCTGTGGGAATCGATGCTCAAGCGCCGCTTCGGCGTGAAGGACTCCGGCGACCTGATCCCCGGCCATGGGGGCTTGCTGGACCGGGTGGACGGGCTGATGTTCGCGGCCGTGGTGCTGGCCGCCGCACGATTGGTGGATTTCGGATGGCATTGAACCTGCCGCGGCGCGTCAGCGTCCTGGGCTCGACGGGCTCGGTGGGGGTCTCGACCCTCGACCTGTTCGAGAAGGCCGGCGTCGAGGTCGAGATGGTCGCGCTGACCGGCGGCCGCAACGTCGAGCGGCTGGCCGAACAGGCGCTGCGCTGGCGCCCGCAGATCGCGGTCATCGAGAGCGAAGCGGCGCTGCCCGAGCTGCGGGACCGGCTGAAGGGTTCCGGGATCGAGGTCGCCGCCGGCGCCGCGGCCCTGGCCGACGCCGCCTCGGCCGAGGTGCAGTGGGTGATGAGCGCCATCGTCGGCTTTGCGGGGCTGGCGCCCACCCTGGCGGCCGCCCGCGCCGGGGCCGTCGTCGCCCTGGCCAACAAGGAAAGCCTGGTCTGCGCCGGCCCGGCGCTGCTTCGCACCGCGAAGCTTGCCGGCGGGGCCGTCGTGCCGGTGGACTCCGAGCACTCGGCCATCTTCCAGGTGCTGGACCCCAGCTGCGCCCAGCATGTGGAGCGGCTGATCCTGACCGCCTCGGGCGGGCCGTTCCGCGGAGCCAGCCGCGAACAGATGCGCGCGGCAACGCCCGAGCAGGCGCTGGCCCACCCCAACTGGAGCATGGGCGCGAAGATCTCGATCGACTCGGCGACCATGATGAACAAGGGGCTGGAGGTGATCGAGGCGGCCTACCTGTTTTCCATGCCGCCGGAGCGGGTCTCGGTGCTGATCCACCCGCAGTCGATCGTGCACAGCATGGTCGAGTACCGCGACGGCTCCACCCTGGCCCAGCTGGGCCCGGCCGACATGCGCGCGCCGATCGCCTGCGCCTTCGCCTGGCCCGACCGGCTGCCCTGGCCCGCACCCAAGCTCGACCTGGTGCGCGACGGGCCGCTATCCTTCGAAGAGCCCAACCTGGAGCGCTTCCCGGCGCTGGCGCTGGCCAAGCAGGCCCTGGCGATGGGGGGCGGCGCGCCGGCCGCGCTCAACGCCGCCAACGAGGCGGCCGTGGGGGCCTTCCTTGACCGCAGGATCGGCTTTCTCGATATTGCCGCCACCGTGGCCGAAACGTTGGAGCGCATGGAGCGGACGGGCGCACTGACATCGAACGGCGGCGACGCCCTGGAGAGCGCCAGATCGACCGATGCGACGGCGCGCCACGTGGCCGCCGGGGTCATCGGGGGTCTAGGCCCTCACTAGGCCTGATGGAGTGGTCCGCCTGATGCTCGACTTCCTGCAAACTGCAGCCTTCTACGTGGTGCCCTTCCTGCTCGTTCTCGGGCTGGTGGTGACCGTCCACGAGCTCGGCCACTTCTGGGCGGCGCGCGCGCTGGGGATCAGCGTCGATCGCTTCTCGCTGGGCTTCGGCAAGGCCATCGCGCAGTGGAAGGACAAAGCCGGTGTCGAATGGCGCATCGGGTGGCTGCCGCTCGGCGGCTACGTCAAGTTCTCCGGCGACGAGAACGAGGCCAGCGTGCCCGACCAGGACCACCTGGAGGCGCTGCGCCGCGAGCTGATCGCCCGCGGCGACGAGCAGGCCCTGAACGGCTACTTCCAGTTCCGGCCCGTCTGGCAGCGGGCGGTCGTCACCGCCGCCGGGCCGATCTCCAACTTCATCCTGGCCATCGCTATCTTCGCGGCCATCGCCGGTTTCGTGGGCGAGCCCTACACGCCCGCGCGGGTCGGATCCGTGCTGCCGGCCTCGGCGGCCGCGGAGGCCGGCTTCCAGCCGGGGGACCTGGTGCTGGAGGTGGACGGCGGGCGCATCGAGCGCTTCCAGGAGCTCGAGGTCGCCATCAAGCTGCGCTCCGACACCCGCACCAGCTTCCTCATTGAGCGGGACGGGCGCCAGCTGCTTATCCAGGCCACCCCGCGCCGCCAGGACATCGTCAACATCCTCGGCCGCACCGACCGTCTGGGCGTGCTCGGCATCCGCAGCGACCCGTCGGTGGAGCTGAGGCGCTATGGCCCGATCGAGGCGCTCGGCCGCGGCGTCGCCCAGACCTCGGCGACCATCAAGACGACCCTGTTCTACCTCGGCCGGCTGTTCACCGGGCGCGAAGGGCCGGAGCAGCTGAGCGGACCGCTCGGCATGGCCCACCTGTCGGGCGACCTGGCCAAGCTGACCCGCCAGCAGGCGCCGGACACCGAGACCTTCATCGCCAACCTCGGCCTGCGGATGATCAACCTGGCCGCTGTCATCTCGGTGGGAATCGGGTTCATCAACCTGCTGCCGATCCCGGTGCTGGATGGCGGCCACCTTCTGTTCTACGCCTATGAAGCGCTCGCCCGCCGCCCTCTTGCCGCCAAGGTTCAGGCTGTAGGCTACCGTGCAGGTCTTGCGCTGGTGCTCGGATTGATGTTGTTCGCCACCTGGAACGATCTGCAGCGCCTGCGAGTGTTCTCAATCCTCGGCGGCCTGGGCACGTAAAGCGGCCCGGCCCCTTTTCCAGTGACGGCTGACCTGATGCAACGATCCCGCGCCCGTAGCGCCGCGCTCGCCTCCGGACTGGCGGTGCTCTGCGCCTCGACAGCCCTGACCGCGCCGAGTCTGGCCCTGGCACAAGAGCCCGCCGCCCCACCGGCCGCGCCCCCTGCGGAGGCTGCGCCACCTGCGGCGGCGGCGGCCCCCGAGGCGGCCCCGTTCGCGAACACCGGCGTGGTCTCGCGGATCATCGTCCAGGGCAACGAGCGGATCGAGCAGAGCACCGTGCTCTCCTACCTGCCGATCCAGCCCGGCGAGACGGTGGATCCGGTCAAGATCGACACCGCCCTTAAGGCGCTGTTCCGCACCGACCTGTTCGCCGACGTGCGGATCGACTTCGCGAACGGCGATCTGACCGTGCACGTGGTCGAGAACCCGATCATCAACCGGGTGATCTTCGAGGGGAACCGTGGCCTCAAGGAAGACAAGCTGCGGGAAGAGGTGTCCATCCGCCCGCGCGGCATCTTCACCCGCGCCCGCGTACAGCAGGACGTCCAGCGGATCATCGAGCTCTATCGCCGGTCGGGCCGCATCTCGGCCCAGGTGGAGCCGAAGGTCGTCGAGCTGCCCCAGAAGCGGGTGGATCTGATCTTCGAGATCGACGAGGGGCCCAAGAGCGGGATCCTGCGGGTCAACTTCCTGGGCAATCAGGAGTTCTCCGACAACGACCTGCGCGACGTCGTCGTGACCGAGCAGAGCGCCTGGTACAAGTTCTTCTCCAACAACGCCAACTACGACCCGGACCGGCTGGAGTACGACAAGGAGCAGCTGCGCAAGCACTACCGCAACCGCGGCTTCTACGACTTCCGCGTCGTCTCCGCGGTCGCCGAGCTGGCCCCGGACAAGAACGGCTTCGTGGTCACCTACACGGTGGACGAGGGCCCCGAGTACAAGTTCGGCAAGGTCGAGGTCGAGACCGAGCTGCAGCGCCTCAACAAGGAAGCCCTGACGGCGCTGCTGCCGATCCGCACCGGCCAGACCTACCAGGACGAGGCCATCGAGCAGGCCACGGACTCGCTCACCTTCGCGGCCGGCGCAGCCGGCTTCGCGTTCGTGGACGTGCGGCCCCGCTACTCGGCCAACCCCGAGACCCAGACGGTGGACGTCAGCTTCCAGGTTCGCGAGGGGCCCAGGGTCTACGTCGACCGCATCGACATCGTCGGCAACACCCAGACGCTGGACCACGTGATCCGCCGCGAGATGAACGTGGTGGAGGGCGACGCCTACAACCGCGTCCTCGTGGACCGCTCGCGCAATCAGATCCGCGCCCTCGGCTTCTTCAAAGAGGTCGAGATCGAGGAGCTGCCGGGCTCGGCGCCCGACCGGACCACCCTGCAGGTCAGCGTCCAGGAGCAGCCCACCGGCGAACTGTCGTTCAGCGCCGGCTACAGCTCGGTGGACCAGCTGGTGCTGGACCTTGGCGTCACCCAGCGCAACTTCCGCGGCCGCGGCCAGGATCTGCGCGCCCGGCTGT
>JAESGR010001107.1_pt1 | contig 10770 bp, 13 predicted proteins | sample 9269771 | NCBI WGS metagenome assembly JAESGR01 (sample SAMN15739572, study PRJNA653492) | algae metagenome | isolation source: Chroococcus sp. CMT-3BRIN-NPC107 and co-occurring heterotrophs from well... | place: USA: Clark Mountains Wilderness, California | collected 2010-04-18
GGCCGCGTGAACGGGCTGGTCGAGGCCGGCTGGCCGCTCCTCCTTGCAAGCCTGATCGGCGGCTACGCCCTGGGCTCGATCCCGTTCGGGCTGATCCTGACGAGATATGCCGGGCTCGGCGACGTGCGCGCCATCGGCTCGGGCAATATCGGCGCCACGAACGTGCTGCGCACCGGCCGCAAGGGCCTCGCCGCCGCGACGCTGCTCGGTGACGCGCTGAAGGGGACCGTGGCGGTGCTGCTCGCGGCACGGTTCGGCGAGGGGCAATCGGGCGAAGAGCTTGCCCTCGCGGCGGGCCTCGGTGCCTTCCTGGGGCACCTCTTCCCGGTCTGGCTCGGCTTCAAGGGCGGCAAGGGGGTCGCGACCTTCATCGGCATCCTGCTGGGCTTGAGCCCGCTCGCCCTCCTCGTCTTCGCCGCGATCTGGCTCGGCCTCGCCTTCACCCTGAAATACTCCTCGCTCGCGGCGCTCGCCGCCTCGGCCGCGACCCCCATCGTCCTGTGGGCATCGGGACATCCGAGGGTTGCGCTCCTGTTCCTGATGCTCGCGGCGCTGCTATGGTGGAAGCACGCGCCCAACATCCGTCGGCTCCTCGACGGAACGGAGGGTCGGATCGGGCAGAAGGGCTGACGGAGCGCGATGCAGCTAGACGACGCCCAGCGCCTCGACTGGCTTCGCCTGATCCGCACCGAGGGCGTGGGCCCTCGCACCTTCCGCACGCTGATCAACCGCTTCGGCGGGGCGGGCGCCGCCCTCGAGGCGCTGCCGGACCTGACCGGACGGCAGGGCCGCCGGGTCGTTCCCCCGACGCGCGCACAGGCTCAGGCCGAGATCGAGGCGGCCTCGCGCCTCGGGGTGCGCCTCGTGGCGATGGGCGAGCCGGAATATCCGAGGCTCCTTCGCGCCGCGGATTCGGCGCCGCCGCTCCTCGCCGTGCGGGGCGCGGCCGCGGCCCTGAACCAGCCGGCGGTCGCCATCGTCGGCTCGCGCAACGCCTCGGCCGCCGGCCTCGCCTTCACCGAGCGCCTGGCGCGGGGCCTGGGCGAGGCGGGTCTCGTCGTCGTCTCAGGGCTCGCCCGCGGCATCGACGCCCGCGCCCATCGCGCGAGCCTCGTGAGCGGCACCGTCGCGGTGCTGGCCGGCGGCCAGGACCGCCTCTACCCGGCGAACCATGAAGGCCTCGTCGAGGCGATCCTGGAGGCCGGCGGTGCCGTCGTCGCGGAGATGCCGATGGGCTGGGAACCGCGCGGACGCGACTTCCCGCGCCGGAACCGCATCATTTCGGGCCTGTCCTACGGGACGGTCGTGGTCGAGGCGGCGCGGCGCTCCGGCTCGCTCATCACCGCCCGCTTCGCGCTGGAGCAGGGCCGTGAGGTCTTCGCCGTGCCGGGCTCGCCCCTCGACCCGCGGGCGGAGGGCACCAACGACCTCATCCGCCAGGGCGCGACCCTCGTCGCCGACCCCGAGCACGTCACGGACGCCATCGCGCCGCTGATCGAGCGGGGCGCCTTCGGACAGGGCGGGCGGCTTGCCCTCGACCGACCGGACCTTGCCGATGCCGCCCTGTTCTGGGACGAGCTTGACATGGATGGGGGCGGGACGACCGCGCCCGCACCGACCCGTGCCGACGCCGAGGAACCGGAGCCCGCCGACGAGCGCGCCCGCCTCGTCGGCTATCTGAGCCCCACGCCGATCGGGACGGACGAACTCGCCCGGATCGCGGGCCTCAGCGTGCGCGTCGTGCAGACGGCGCTGCTCGAACTGGAGCTCGACGGACGCATCGAGCGCCACGGCAGCGGCGCGGTCTCGCTGACCACGTAAGGAACCGGTGAACCGCGCCTGCCCCGGGCCGATCTGCGTCGTGGACCCGGCGAGCGCACCGCCGGCCGGAGGCTCGGCGTGAATGCCAGTGCGCCTCAGCCGATCCCCGCTACTGGCTTTCCAGAAGGAATCGTCTGTTCAGCGCCTGGATCGGCCGAGCGTTCGCCGCGTAAAATCCCTCGAAATCCTCGATCTGCTTGGGCGAGGCTTGGATGGGCTGGCGCAGGAGCACCCAATCGACGTTCTCCGTGCAAGGCGGCGTCGTGAGCGAGCCTTCGTACCGGAAGAACTCGGACAATCCCCCCGGAAGAAGTCCCCGTGGGTCGATCTGATCGCCGTCCCGCGCCCGCGTCGCCCCCTTCTCCCTCGGCGTCGCGTCGAGCACCGCCTGCAGCACCGGATTGGTTTGGCCGAGTTCCACCATGACGCCGAGAACGCCGAGGGTGCCGTCGGCCGCGCGATGAACGAAATGAACTTCGAGCGGAAAGCGCCGGCCGTTCAGAAGATGCTCGCTCGGATGATGGAAGTGGAACTGCTGCAGCTCGTATCGCTTGCCGGCCATGGTGAGGGCGCTGCCGGCGGGCGCATCGACCTGGACCGCATGACCATTGTTGACGGCCCTGAGCGGGATCGGCCTCCAATCCACCGTCAGCTTGCCGAGGCGGGCGGGTACCGCATCCTTCAGGTCGATGGGACTCTCCTGCTCGCCGCTCGCGCAGATCCTATAGGCCCCGCTCAACTCGGCCCAATGCTCCGGCCCGCTCGGACCAAGGTAGCCCCATTCAAGGTGGGTGCCTCCCCCCGCCTCCGTCGTCGAATGGGGCGCATGCTCCTGAGCGAGGGAAAGCCCGCTCTCGAGGAACAAGGCGGCAATCAGCAGCGTCCGAGCTAGCATGACCTCGATGCTTCCTCTCTTGATCCAAGATTGTCTGACGCCAGTCTCGGAACAGTCGCTACGGCCGAGAACTGGATCGTCCTACGACTTGCCGGTCCCCTTGCCGCTTCCTGGCAGAGCCCCGCGACGGACGGGATGACCGCCGACCGGACTCGCAGTTTCTCGGCGCCGGCGTCTTGGAGCGGAGCGCCGCGCGCTACCAGCTCACCCTATTTCAGCGTCTTCAGGTAGGCGATGACGTCGTCGATCTTCTTGTCGTCGGGGTAGCCCGCAAAGATCATCTTCGTGCCCGCGACCTTCGCCTTCGGGTTCTTCAACCACTCGTGCAGGTTCTTCTCGTCCCAGGTGATGTCGGCGCCCTTGAGCGCCGCCGAGTAGGTGTAGCCCTCGTAGCTCGCCGCCTTTCGGCCGACCACGCCCACGAGATTGGGACCGACGCCGTTCTTACCGATCTGGTGGCAGGCCTTGCACGGCGCGAACGCCTTCTCTCCCGCGGCGGGATCGCCGGCGTCCTGGGCCTGGACGGCGATGGGAAGCGCGATCAGGACCACGGCATTGATGATCGTAAGGCGCATGCGTCTCCTCCTGTGATGCGTCGAATTTGTCTCGTTCGAACGTACCTGTGCCTCGGCTGGGAGACGCACAGAGGCGACGCCGCGGGTGTGACAACTTGTCGTCACGTCGGTGGGGATTAAAAATCGACCTCGAACGTGCTAGCGGCCCTACGAAGGCACGATCGACGGTGACGCAAGACCACCCGACGGGCGATATTGTCCGCTCTCGATGAGCCCCGGCATCGTTCCAAAGCGTCCATCCGAACCTGCATCACTGGCATGTACAGGAGCCCGTGCATGAACAAGGTTCGGCAACTTTGGCGTGAGTGCCTTCCAGGGCCTGAGGGTGCTTCTGCACACGAATACGTGATCAGCAAGCTTGACTTTAAATCAGGTCTGGATCGATGAGATCGGAGCTCGTTTTTAAGTCGTCGGAATGTCCGATGCTTCGGGCAACAGGACATCCTCCCCCATGCTGAAGGTCTCGTTGGTCGCGCTCGGCGCGGCCGCTCTCTGCGTTGCGTCGCTCGCCGGCGCCTCGGCCGCGAACCGGCGCGTCGACATCGTCAACAACACCGGCATGGTCATCAGCGAGTTCTACGCCTCGAACACCGGCTCCGATAATTGGGAGGAGGACATCCTCGGCCGCGACGTCATCGCCGACGGCGAGACCTTCGACATCAACATCGACGACGGCACCGGCAAGTGCCGGTTCGACTTCAAGGCGGTGTTCGACAACGGCAAGTCGCTCGTGCGCAACAACATCAACGTCTGCCAGATCAGCACCTTCACCTATACCCGCTGATCGTGCCCGCCATGACGACGAAAGGTTCCACGATGCGCCGCAGCCTCCTCGCTCTCTCGCTCGCGTTCCTCATCCCGGCGCAAGCCCTGGCCCAGGCAGGCGACATGAGCTGCGCCGATTACCTCACGGCCGATGCGCAGATGGCAGCGGCGATGAGCGCGGCCGACAAGGCTGCGTTGCAGGCCGACAAGCAGGCGGCCGCCATCGACGCGAAGATGCGCGCCTATTGCAAGGCCAACCCCAAGGCCTCGTCGAGCGAGGCGGCGATGAAGGCGATGCAGTAGAAGCGACCCCTGGGGACCGGGACGATCCTCAGGTCGCCCCGGCCTCGTCCTCCTCGTCACCGAGCACGCCCCGCATCGCGTCGAGGCAGCCCTGGAGGATGTAGGCGGCGGCGAGCTTGTCCACGACCTCGCCGCGCCGCGCCCGCGACGCGTCGGCCGCGATCAGCGCCCGGGTCACGGCGGCCGTCGAAAGACGCTCGTCCCAGAACAGAACCGGCAGGGGCAGGAGCGGCCTCAGATTGCGCACGAAGGCCCGCGTCGATTGTGTCCGCGGCCCCTCGCTCCCATCCATGTTGAGCGGCAATCCCATCACCAGCCCGCCGACCTCGTGCGTCTCGCAGAGCGCGCGGAGCCGCGCGACGTCGGGGGTGAACTTCACCCGCCGGATCGTCTCGAGCGGCGAGGCGATCTGCCGGCCGACATCGGACAGCGCGAGCCCGATCGTCCTGGTGCCGAGGTCGATCCCGATCAGCCGCAGGCCGTCCCGCGACGCCTCGGCGAAGGCGCGGATCTCGTCCTCCGTCACGACAATTCCCGACGCGTCATCCCGCCCCACGATTAACCACGCCCGGACATTGCCCTAGCCCGTTCCGGCACGGTTGCGCCATAACGGCGTTTACCGATCGTTAACCGTTCCGGAGCCGCCGGTGACAGCCCAGCCCGTTTCGCCACCGGCGCGACGCCCGATGCCCCTGCGGCACAAGCTCATGCTGTTGGCCGCCTTCGAGATCGTGGTGGCGGGCCTCACGCAGGCGCTGCTTCACCCTCACCGGCCGGGCGTCACGGTCGAGATCCCCGTTCAGCCCGGCCACGTCATCGTCTGAACGGGGCGGCGTTGCGGCTGCGCGAAACCCGGTGCTATAGCCCCGCTCTATCCCCGGCCCGATCGGAATTCCCAAGGCAGCCATGTCGGTCGACGTGAACACGGTCAGGCGCATCGCGCATCTGGCGCGCATCGCGGTGAGCGAGGACGAGATCGCGCCGCTCCAGGGCGAGCTCAACGCCATCCTCGCCTTTGTCGAGCAGCTGGGCTCCGTGGATGTCGACGGCGTCGAGGCGATGACATCGGTGACGCCGATGGCGATGAAGAAGCGCGCCGACGTCGTGACGGAGGGCGGCCGCGCGGACGACGTGGTCTTCAACGCCCCCGCGACCGAGGACCATTATTTCCTGGTTCCCAAGGTCGTCGAATAGGCGCGGGTGAGGATGGATCGGTGACGGCACTGAACGAACTCACCCTGGCGGAAGCCCGCGACGGCCTCGTCGCCAAGGATTTCACCGCCCGCGAACTGGCGCAGGCCCATCTCGACGCGATCGCGGCGGCGCGCGGCCTCAACGCGTTCCTGCTCGAGACGCCCGAGCGCGCCCTCGACATGGCCGCGGTCGCCGACGCGAAGCTCGCGGCCGGCGAGGCGCGGCCGCTTGAGGGCCTGCCGCTCGGCATCAAGGACCTCTTCTGCACCCACGGCGTTCCGACGACCGCCGGCTCCAAGATCCTCGAAGGCTTCCAGCCCCATTACGAATCGGCGGTGAGCCACAATCTCTGGCGCGACGGCGCGGTGATGCTGGGCAAGCTCAATCTCGACGAGTTCGCGATGGGCTCGTCCAATGAGACGAGCGCCTTCGGCAACGTGGTCTCGCCCTGGCGCCGGGGGGGCTCGGACGCGCCGCTCGTCCCGGGCGGCTCCTCCGGGGGATCGGCGGCGGCCGTCGCCGCCCGCCTCTGCCTCGGGGCCACCGCGACCGACACCGGCGGCTCCATCCGCCAGCCCGCGGCCTTCACCGGCACGGTCGGGATCAAGCCGACCTATGGGCGCTGCTCGCGCTGGGGGACGGTGGCCTTCGCCTCCTCCCTCGACCAGGCGGGGCCGATCGCCCGCACGGTGCGCGACTGCGCCATCCTCCTGCGCTCGATGGCGGGTTCCGACCCGCGCGACACCACCTGCGCCGACTTGCCCGTTCCCGATTTTGAGGCGGCCCTGTTGCGGGGCGTGAAGGGCCTCACCATCGGCATTCCGCGCGAGTACCGCGTCGACGGGATGCCGGCGGAGATTCAGCGCCTCTGGGAGCAGGGCGCCGAATGGCTGAAGGCGGCGGGCGCGACCATCCGCGAGATCTCGCTGCCCCACACCAAGCTCGCGCTGCCGGCCTATTACATCGTGGCTCCGGCCGAGGCCTCCTCGAACCTCGCCCGCTACGACGGCGTCCGCTACGGCCTGCGCGTGCCGGGCAAGGACATCGCCGACATGTACGAGCAGACCCGCGCCGCCGGCTTCGGCCGCGAGGTCAAGCGGCGCATCATGATCGGCACCTACGTGCTCTCGGCGGGCTACTACGACGCCTATTACGTCCGCGCCCAGAAGATCCGTACCTTGATCAAGCGCGACTTCGAAACGGTCTACGCCGACGGGATCGACGCGATCCTGACCCCCGCGACCCCGTCCGCCGCCTTCGGCATCGGCGAGAAGGCGAACGCCGACCCCGTCGAGATGTACCTCAACGACGTCTTCACGGTCACCGTGAACATGGCCGGGCTCCCCGGCATCGCGGTGCCGGCGGGCCTCGACGCGCAGGGGCTGCCCCTCGGCCTCCAGCTCATCGGGCGGCCCTTCGACGAGGAGACGCTGTTTGCCGCGGCGCAGGCGATCGAGGATGCGGCCGGGCGCATGACGCTGCCCACCGCGTGGTGGGCGTGACCGTCCCCGTCTATCCCTTCGACGTCTGGATCTGGGCCGCCCTCGACCCCGTCCTCGTCGCCGTCGCGCTGATCCTGGGCTGGAAGTCCGATCAGCTCGTGAAGCTGATCCTCGTCGCGCTCATGGCCTTCGTCGCCTCGGTGCTGGTGAGCTGGGGCCTGACCACGCTCGGCATTCCCTGGATCGCCCCGATCGGACGCGACCTGCCGACCTTCTTTCCCGTGCGCACCGGCGCGGCCTTCCTTTGGTCGCTCCTCGCCTTCCTCGCCCGTCTCGCGCTGCGGCCGCGCGGCAGCGGCTGAGCGCAGCAGGGCCGCACGGAAGGCTCAGGGCAGCGCGTCGCCGCCCCAGGCCTGAAAGGCCGGGCGCTCGCGCAGGCGCTCGTAATAGGCCGACAGGGCAGGGGCCTCCGGCCGTTCGATCGGCGTCATCAGCCAACGGTGCACGGACAGCCCGAGCACGACATCGGCCAGGGTGAAGGCGGGACCGAGGGCGTAGGCGCCGGTGGCGGCGATCCGGCGCTCCAGCACATCCAGGGTCGCAGTCCAGCGGCGGGCGCCGACGGCGAGATCGTGCGGGTCCTGGAACGCCGGGTCGCGGCGCACCAGCCCGAGGAAGGGAGGCCGCGAGGCGTTGTTCAGCTCGGTCGCCTGCCAGTCCATCCATTGCTCGACGCTCGCGCGTCCGTGCGGATCGGCGGGGAGCAGGTCGGTCCGCCCAGCCTTGGCGGCCAAGTAGCGGCAGATGGTGTTGGATTCCCACAGCACGCCCGCCTCGTCCTCGATCACCGGCACGAGGCTGTTCGGGTTGAGGGCGCGGAACTCGGGCGCGTCGGTGGAGGCGAAACCCGTCCCCCAATCCTCGCGCTCATAGGCGAGGCCGATCTCGTCGCAGGTCCAGAGGACCTTGCGGACATTGATCGAGGAGACGCGGCCGAGAATGCGGAGCATGGTCGTCCTTCGCGCGGCGGGTTGACCGGGCTCAAGCCCGGTCCCTAGAGAATGGGTGAGATCCGAGGATGCAAGCCTATCAGATGAACGCGCGCGTGAACCCCAAGAAGCTTATCAAGGGCGGCCTCCACGATTGGGAGGTCGTGATCGGCATGGAGATCCACGCCCAGGTCACGAGCCGCTCGAAGCTCTTTTCCGGCGCCTCCACGGAGTTCGGGGCCGAGCCCAACGACCATGTCTCGCTGGTCGATGCGGCGATGCCCGGCATGCTGCCGGTGATCAACGAGGAATGCGTGGCCCAGGCCGTACGCACCGGCCTCGGCCTCAAGGCGCAGATCAACCGCCGCTCGGTGTTCGACCGGAAGAACTACTTCTACCCGGACCTGCCGCAGGGCTATCAGATCAGCCAGTACAAGGACCCGATCGTCGGCGAGGGCGAGGTCATCGTCGATCTGCCCGACGGCGAGTCGATCACCGTCGGCATCGAGCGCCTGCACCTCGAGCAGGACGCCGGCAAGTCCCTGCACGACCAGAACCCGACCCAGAGCTTCGTCGACCTCAACCGCTCCGGCGTCGCGCTGATGGAGATCGTCTCGCGGCCCGACCTGCGCTCGGCGGAGGAGGCGCGCGCCTACGTGACGAAGCTGCGCACGATCCTGCGCTATCTCGGCACCTGCGACGGCGACATGGAGAAGGGTTCGCTCCGCGCCGACGTCAACGTCTCGGTGCGCAGGCCCGGCGACCCGCTCGGCACCCGCTGCGAGATCAAGAACGTCAACTCGATCCGCTTCATCGGCCAGGCGATCGAGGCGGAGGCCCGCCGCCAGATCGCGATCATCGAGGATGGCGGCACGATCTCCCAGGAGACGCGCCTGTTCGATCCCGCCAAGGGCGAGACCCGCTCGATGCGCTCCAAGGAAGAGGCGCATGACTACCGCTACTTCCCCGACCCGGACCTGCTGCCGCTCGAATTCGACCAGGCCTATGTCGATGCACTGGCCGCTGGCCTTCCCGAACTCCCAGACGCCAAGAAGGCGCGCTTCATCAGCGAGTATGGGCTCAGCGCTTACGATGCCGGCGTGCTCATCGCCGAGCGCGCATCCGCCGATTACTTCGAGGCGGTGGCCAAGGGCCGCGACGGCAAGGCCGCGGCGAACTGGGTGATCAACGAGTTGTTCGGCCGCCTCAACAAGGAGGGCCTGGGCATCGAGACGAGCCCGGTGACGGCCGAGCAGCTCGGCGCCATCGTCGATCTCATCGGCGAGGGGGTGATCTCCGGCAAGATCGCCAAGGACCTGTTCGAGATCGTCTGGAGCGAGGGCGGCGACCCACGCGCCATAGTCGCGTCGCGCGGGATGAAGCAGGTCACCGATACCGGCGCCATCGAGGCGGCGGTGGACGCGATCATCGCAGGCAACCCGGACAAGGTCGCCCAGGCCAAGGAAAAGCCGACCCTGCTCGGCTGGTTCGTCGGGCAAACGATGAAAGCCACCGGCGGCAAAGCCAACCCGGCGGCGGTGAACGCGCTGCTCAAGGAGAAGCTCGGGATCGAGTGATGCCCGCGCTCCGCGCGGGCAGCGAACCCGCACGGAAGCGGCTTGAATTGGGGCTGGTGCGTGTTCGAAGTCGTGCCATGTCGGCCGCTTCTGCGCCCCTGGAGCCGCTTCCGTCCGGTTGTTCGTGTGGTGTGCCGCTACGTCTCGGGCCGAACCGGTCCCTCAGGCGATCTCAGCAGCATTCCGCTGGGGTGGAGTCATTCCTGTCTCCTTCAGCTTTCGACGGCAATCAGGCCACGCTCTGCGCCGACCCGACCCATCGATGCTTCGTCTTGCGAAGCACCCGGATAGAGTGCGACTGTCTTCAAGGGGCGTCAAGCGGCAATTGCCGTCAAGATTGCAAGTAAAACCTCACATCGATTTGTTGATGCGGCGCAACTGAGACATTCCAGATGCTTGCGGCCGATTTGGTGCGGTGCGGAAGCTTCGCCGGCTTTGAACCTTCGTGTCCGGGCTCGTCAGCGCTCGTCGGCCCTGCTCACGAAGCCACCGGCCCGAGATCCGCTTCGTCGCGGGCACGAGCCGCGACCCGCATTTGCCAAAGGCAGAGCGCCGGCGTCAGGCCGAGCTCGACGAAGAGAGCGGTGAGCATCGTCAGCGAGGGCAGCCCGGTGAGGTAGAGGCCGAGCAGGCGCGACAGGCCGCCCAGCACCACGACGAGGGTGAGGAAGCGAAAGAGCCGGGACTTGCCCTCGATCCCCGGCACGCAGCTCCAGAACAGGATGCCGACGCCCATCAGGAGGCCCGAGAGTTAGCGGAAGTGGCTGTCGGCCGAGACGTTGTCGAAGCCGGCGCGGCCGATGCCATCGATGCCGAACAGGACCCCGTAGAGCCCGGACGCGACGGGGATGAGCGCGGCGAGTGCCACGACCCGCTGCAGCGCCTTGCGCTCGCGCATCATCCCGGCCGCCGCCTCAGGCCTTCTGCTCCTTGAGGCGCTTCACGCACTTGCTGAAATATTGCGGCCATTTCGGCCCTTGGGCGGTCTTCTCGGTGGCCGAGAGGCCGCGCCACTGCGCGCCGCACTTCTTCTGCCGCTCGCGGGCAGCGGTCTGGGTAACGCTCGGCTCCTTCGCCGCGAGCCCCTGCGCCAGGGAAGGGCCGGCGATGAGCAGCGGCAGGGCGAGCGCCGCGGCCGAGACGAGACGAAGCAGCATGATCATGATCCCCCTCTTGATCGGAGCCGCCGCGCCTTCGCGGTCGGCGCCG
>JAESGR010001109.1_pt1 | contig 10745 bp, 4 predicted proteins | sample 9269771 | NCBI WGS metagenome assembly JAESGR01 (sample SAMN15739572, study PRJNA653492) | algae metagenome | isolation source: Chroococcus sp. CMT-3BRIN-NPC107 and co-occurring heterotrophs from well... | place: USA: Clark Mountains Wilderness, California | collected 2010-04-18
CCGCCCTGCAGCACGTCGACACCATCGCCGCCGAACAGCGTGTCGTTGGCCGCACCCAGGTAGAAGTAGTCCTGCCCGTGGTCACCGGAAACGACGGACGCGCCCTGCATGACGAAGATGTCGTTGCCATCCCCGCCCCACGCCGTGGTGACCCCCTGGCCGTAGCCATAGAAGTAGTCACCGTCGCCATCGCCGTACAGGACGTCCGCCGAACCCTGCGAAGTGATCACGTCGACGCCGGCACCGCCCCAGATCACGTTGCTGCCGCTGCCACCGAGCAGGTAGTCCTGCCCCGCTCCGCCGAACAGCGAGTCCGAGCCATCCTCGCCCTGCACGACGTCGATGCCGTCTCCGCCTTCGAGCGAATCGAACCCGGCGCCGCCGTACAGGTAGTCGTTGCCCGCCAGCCCATGCAGCGAGTCGTTGCCGGCCAGGCCCACCAGGATGTCGTGCACGAAGGTGTTGCCCTCGCCGCGGCCCATGATGAAGTCATTGCCACTGCCGCCGTTGACCTGCTGCGGCCGGTTGTCCAGGTACTGCGCGTCGGTGGCGGAGGCCGCCTCGATGCCACCCGAGGCGGCCGTGGCCGTCGTGTCCCAGGTGACCAGGATCCGGCCGTCGACGGTCTCGACGATGCGCACCGTCGCACCGGAACGCGCGGTGTTGCCGATCGTGATTTCGCCGCCGACCGCGGCGCCTTGATCGTCGAAGTACTGGCCCACGACCGCGCTGCCTTGCACCCACGCGACCAGGAAGCTGCCGTCGTCCAGCGCGTGCACTTCGGGGGCCAGCTGGTCCCCCGCGCGCGTGGTGTTGACGACGATCTCGCCGCCCACCTTGGCACCTGCCGCGTCGAAACGCTGGGCACGCACGCCCCAGTCGCTTTCCTCGACGTTGTCCGTGTCGCGTTCCTGCCAGGCCACCACGAAGCGGCCATCCGGGAGCCCCGCGACGCTGGCGTTGTCCTGCGTGCCGGCGGTGCGCGTGTTGACCTGCAGGTCTCCGGTGCCCGGGGTGCCGGCGGACGTGAACACCCGGGCGCGCACCGCGCTGCTGCTTGCGTCGGTGCCGGTCTGCCCGAGGTCGCTCCAGGTGACCACGAAGCCGCTGCCGGCTGCGGCGATGTCCGGGTCCCACTGGTCGCCCGTGGTGGCCGCCGAGGCCGTCTTCGACGCGACCGAGCTGCTCCATGTGGTGAGGATCTCGAGATGCACGTCACGCCCGTTGCCCGAACGGGTGGCCACCTGCGCGACGTTGCCGTTGGCGAGCCCCACCTCGGCATGGCCGCCATAGGTGAGCGCGTTGAAGCCGGTGCCCGTGCCGAGGTTGAGGGTGCCCACGCTGTTCGCGGGGGTGCCGGACGGATTCCAGATCTGGCCGACGTTGAGCAGGTGGTCCCGGATGGCCGGTTGCAGGTTGCTGCTGTCGAAGGACTGCTGCCAGGCGACGAACACGTACTGCGCCGTCGACGAGGCAAGGGTGGTGAGGTTCAGGTCGTTGACCAGGGCCCGCGAGGACTGGCCACTGGCCACCGCCGATGAACCGATGACCACGCTCGAACCCGCCACGGCAACGCCGTAGGCATCGAACAGCTTCGTGGTGACGTCGACCTGCTGCGCACTGGGCCACGCCAGGTAGCCCACGGCCAGCCGGCCATCGGACAGGGCGGAAATCCCGGTGGGCCGCACGCCGTCGAGCGTGAAGCGGCTGCCGAGGAACTCGAAACGATTGGGCAAGACGGCCCCTCCCTGAACTGCTGCAAGAGAAGACGAGCCGCCATGCTAGCGGCAATGACGGGCGGGTACCCTCAGCTGAAGAAGAAGTCCCCCGACTGCATCTGGTTCGGCGAAACGCCGATCAGCCAGATCGCGGTGTTCGCGTCGATCGTGATCACCGAGAACGATCCGTAATCGGTCGTCGCCGCCTGCACCTGCGCGAAGTTGCGCAGCGGCGTGCCGGTCAGGAAGATGTAGTCCCAGCCGGTCTCGAAGTTGTTCACCACGTCCACGCCGGACGACAGGCCCATCACCACCGTCTGCCGGCCGGCGCCGAGGAACAGGTAGTCCACGTCGGCTCCGCCGTCGTAGTAGTCCATGCCCTTGCCGCCCTGCATCACGTCGACGCCGGCGCCGCCGTACATGGAATCCGCGCCGTCGGCCATGTAGAAGTAGTCCTGCCCGTCGTCGCCGAATACCGTGTCGCCGCGGGTGTTGCCCTCGCCGCGGCTGAACACGAAGATGTCGTTGCCGGCATCGCCGTGGGCGATCACGCCTCCGGTCTGCATGCCGTAGGTGCCGTAGAAGTAGTCGCCGCCGTCGCCTCCGTGCATCGTGTCGGCGGTGCTGGTGGAGTTGATCACGTCGACGCCGCCTTCGCCCAGCATCAGGTTCGCGCCCGTGCCGCCGAACAGGTAGTCCTGCTCGCTGCCGCCGGCGATGGAGTCGTTGCCGTCCTCGCCCAGCAGGACGTCCACACCTTCGTTGCCGTAGATCAGGTCGGCTCCGGCGCCGCCGTACACGTAGTCGTTGCCACCGACGCCAAAGGCCGTGTCGTTGCCCACACCCAGCACGATGATGTCGTGCACCTGGCTGTGGCCGATGTCGTGGCCATAGATCGCGTCATTGCCGGTCGTCCCGTACAACTGGTACGGCCGGTTGTCCAGGACGCGCGCGTCGGAGCCGTTGGCCGTGTCCCAGTTCACGACGACGCGACCGTCGGAGGTGACCACCACGTTGGGAATCGCGGTCGCGAGGGCGCTGGTGCCCACGGTCACCTCGTTCTGCAGGGCCGTCCCGTCGGCAGCGAAGCCGCGCGCCTTGACAGTGCCCGTGCCCTCGACCCAGGCAACCACGAAGCTGCCGTCGGCCAGCGCCCGCACGTCCGGGCGCGTCTGGTCGCCGGCCAGCGTCGTGTTGACCACCGTCTCGCCCCCGAGCTTCTGGCCATCGGCGGCGAAGCGCTGGAAGCGGATGCCCCAGTTGTTGGCCTCGTTGCCGACGGTGGTCCTCTCCTGCCAGGCGACGACGAACTCGCCGCCGGCCAGGGCCGCGACGCTCGCGTTCTCCTGGCTGCCGGCGGTGGTGGTGTTCACCAGCAGTTGCGCGGTCTGGCCGGCCATGCTGCTGTTGAAGACGCGGGCGCGCACGGCGCTGCCGCTGGTGTCATCACCGAGGGCCGCTTCGTCCGTCCACGCGACGACGAACTTGTCGGAAGGCAGCGCTGCGACGTCGGGATCGGTCTGGTTGCCCGTGAAGGTGCTGTTGGCCAGGTCGGAGGTGGTGGACGTGGTCGTGCCCGTCGTCCTGACCTGCACCAGGATCTCGCGCGCGTTGGTCGCGAAGTTCACCTGCGAGGCCTGCGCCGCCGCGATGACGATCGAACCGCCGGTGAGCTGCGTGGCGGCATAGCCGCCGTAGTTGCTGGTGTCGTAGTTCGCCGCGCCGCCCGGATCGAGCGACAGCGTCGTGATGCTGGCACTGCCCGTCTGGCTGACGGGGTCGTACGTGCGGGTTCGAATCGCTGGCTGCAGGTTGAAGACGTCCGTGGACTGCTGCCAGGAGAACAGCACCGTGCCGTCGGCCAGCTGCGTCGTGCGGATGTCCGTGATGCCGGCATAAGCCGCGGACCCGCTGCCGGGTGACGAGGTGGCGATGGGAACGATGCTGCCGGGCACGAAGGCGCCGTAGATGTCGTACGTGGCGGTCAGCAGCTGCGCGCCGCCGGAACTGGGCAGGTCGCTGCGGAAGCCGATGACGACCGTTCCGTTGCGCATCCAGGTGGTCGCGCCCGCGGGCGCGACCGGAACGGACAGGGGCATCCCTGTCACTTCGAAAGCCATTGACACGCCGAACCTCCCTACTGCTTGTTGCTCTGGCGAAGCGAAATGCTAGCGCAGGAGCAAGCTCAGCAACGTGGTGCTCAGGTAAAGAGGACGTTGGAGCCGGTCAGCTGCGCGGGGCTGACACCGATGAGCCAGATCGCCGTGTTCGCGTCGACCGTGATCACCGAGAACGACCCGTAGTCGGTCGTCGCGGCCTGCACCTGCGCGAAGCTGGTGAAGCCCGTGCCTTGCAGCCGCAGGAAGTCCTGCGTGACGTTGAAGTCGTTCACCACGTCGACGCCGGACTGCAGGTTCATCACGACCGTATCGCTGCCGGAGCCGAGGAACAGGTAGTCGGTGCCGGCGCCGCCGTCGTAGGTGTCCGTGCCGCCGCCGCCCTGGAGCACGTCGACGCCTGCGCCGCCGCTCATGCTGTCGTTGAACGCACCCATGTAGAAATAGTCCTGGCCGAAGCCGCCGCGCGCCACCGCGGCCGAAGACTGCATGACGAACACGTCGTTGCCGTTGCCGCCCAGGGCCTCCGTGAGGCCGGAGCCATAGGCGTAAAGATAGTCGCCCTCCGAGCCGCCGGCATGCATGGTGTCGTTGAAGCCTTCGGAGATCAGCACGTCGACGCCGGAGTCCGCTTGCAGCAGGTTCGTGCCGCTGCCTCCGTACAGGTAGTCGTTGCCCTCGCGACCGAGCACGGTGTCGTTGCCGGCGCCGCCAATCAGCACGTCGTCGCCGGCCCCGCCCTGCAGCTCGTCGTTGCCCGCATCCCCGTACAGGAAATCGTTGTCGTTCTCCCCCCAGAGGTAGTCGTTGCCTTCACCACCTACCAGGACGTCCACGCCATCGGCGCCGAACAGGTGGTCGCCGTCTTCGCTGCCGTAGATGGTGTCGTTGCCGATACCGCCAACCAGCGTGTCCACGTCGCGCCCGCCGATGAGGATGTCGTTGCCTCCGTAGCCCCACAGCGCGTCGCGGCCGCCAAGGCCATAAATCGTGTCCCCCGCATCGCCGCTGCTGAGGACGTCGGCGGCGTGCGAGCCCGTGTCGTTGCCCACGACCACCGTCGGCTGCGTGTTGAAGAAGACCTGGCTCGGGCGGTTCTCTCCGATGGTGACCGTGATGGCGCCGCTGCCCCCTTCCCGCGCCAGCGCGAGCACCCGGGCATCCTGCAGCATGGCCGCGTCGAGCACCGTCGGAAGCTGGGAGCCGGGGCTGCTCGTGTCGCGCAGCGTGCCTGCGTCAGTAACCGACTGGCCAATGGCGGCCATCACGAGCTCGCCTCGATTCAGGGTCAGGTCGCGGCTGCTGCGCACCAGGACGGCCTCGGTGCCGGTCGGCGCATCGTAGGAGGCGATCGCCAAGCCGCTCACCGCCACGCCGGTCGTGCTCTCGCCCAGAAGGAAGGCGGCCCCGTTCACCACGCCGTTGGCGGACCGGAACTCCGCCCAGGTTTCGCTGCCGGCCTGGGCAGTTGCGTTGTCCTCGTAGGCCACCACAAAGCCGGCGGTCGATCCGCCCGTGCGTGCCAGGTCCACCAGCGTTCCGAGCCCGCTGCCCCGCGTGGTGATGGATGTGTTCTCCCCGCCGGTCGCGCCATTCGTGGCGTACGTCTGCACGCGAATGGCGTCGACCCCGGCCATGCCGTCATGGTCGCTCGTCCATGCCAGGGCAAATCCGCTGACGGTGTCGATGGCGAGCACCTTCCCCTGCATGCCGGTCGTCGACGATCCCGGCAGGAACTCCGGCCCCAGCTTGCCGCCGAACGCATCGAACAATTGCGCACGCACGTCCAGGTCGGCACCGCTCGCGTCCACCCACGCGACGACGAAGCCGGTGCCGTTCTTCGCGACCGCCACGCCGGACTGGGACCCGGCGGTCGTCGTGTTCACGAGGAACTCCGTGCCCACCTTGTCGCCGGAGGCACTGAACAACTGGCCCTTGATCGCGGACCCCGCAGCATCGCCGCCCTGCCCGCTGATGTCTTCCCACACCACCACGAACTGGCCGCTGGCCAGGCCCACCACGCTCGGATTCGTCTGGTGATTGGAAATGGTGGTGTTCACGACGAAGGCGGGCGTGAGCGGCGCGCCGAAGGGGTCCCAGACGCGCGCGACGATCGCGTTGCCGCTCTGGTCGACCGCGCCGGTCGTGTCTTCCCACACCGCCACGAAACGGTCCTGGCCGATGCCGGCGACCCGTGTGTCTTCGACACCCACGCCGTCGTTGATGGTGATCGTGCCGCCCCAGCGTTCGTAAGCCATCGTCGACTCCTCCGAGGTTCAGGAGAACTGGAAATTGTTCGGCGTGAACTCCGAGGGCGCAATGCCGATCAACCAGATCGCGGTGTTCGCGTCGATGGTGATGACGGAGAACGAGCCGTAGTCGGTGGTGGCCGCGAGCAGCTGCGCATAACTGGTCAGGGCCGTGCCCTGCAGCCGCACGATGTCGTGCAGCGTGTTGAAGTGGTGCACGACGTCCACGCCGGACTGCGCGTTGATGTCGATCTTCTCGCTGTAGCCGCCGCTCGGGCTGAGGAACAGGTAGTCGGTGCCGGCGCCGCCGTCGTAGGTGTCCGCGCCCCCGCCGCCTTGCAACACGTCGACGCCGGCGCCGCCGCTGAGGAGATCGCTGCCGGTGCCGAGGTAGAAGTAGTCGTTCCCCTCGCCGCCGTAGGCATGCACCTGCTGGCGGTCGGGGTCGTAGATGGACGCCGTCGCGCGCGACGGCGCGATGAAGATGTCGTTGCCTGCTTCCCCGAGCGCCAGCGTGACCCCGTCGCCGTAGCAATAGAGGTAGTCGCCGCCGTCACCCCCGTAGCTCGTGTCGTTGGTTCCCTGCGAGTAGACGACGTCGACGCCGGCGCCACCCACCAGCACGTTGGTGCCCGCCGAGGCGTACAGGTAGTCGTCGTCGGCCTCGCCGTACAGCGTGTCGTTGCCGGACTCGCCAAGCAGCACATCGCTGCCGTTGCCGCCGACCAGCAGGTCGCTGCCCGCGTAGCCGTAGCAATAGTCGTTGCCGCCCAGGCCGTACAGCGTGTCACCGCCGTTCGTGCCGGTCATGACGTTGTTGCGGTCCTCGCCGGTGTCGGCACCGACGAGGACGACGCCGGCACGGTTGATATCGGCGGCGCCGAAGTTCGGCCCGCGACCGTCGGCGATGTTGAACGAGAGCGTGCCGTCGTTCTCGCGGTTGGCGATGACGATGCGGCCGTCCTGGAGCATGGCGGCGTCGCGCACCGTCGCGCTGGAACCCGATACGTAGGCATTGTCCGTGCGACGCACGGTGCTACCTTCGTGCAGGCCTTGCGTGTCGACGCTTGACGCGAACACGAAGCTTCTGCCGCCGAATCCGTCGAAGGAGCCGCTCGCAACGGCGCCGGGCTCCACCACCAAGGCCGCCCAAGGCACCAGAGTTCGCCCCATCTCGCCCACCGTCATGCGGAACTGGGTCACCCGGCTCGAAAACGCATTCAGCACAACGCCGTCCGGTGAGAACACCTGGATGCGGTACTCCTGCTCCAGGGTCTCGGGCGGATAAGGCTGCCGGTACTCCACCGCGAAGTCGCCGGCACCATCGATGCGGGCGATGTCGAGGTACTCCTGGAGGTTCTGCACCTGCGCGGTCGTGGTCGTCTCGCCACCGCGCGCAGCCCCGGTGCTCGTATACGACTGCACGTGCACGCCGTCGAGCGTGCCGTTCGCGTCGTCGTCACTGAGCCAGGCCAGCGCGAAACCGGTGTCGGTGTCCGCGGCGCGCACCGTGCGCTGATGACCCGCCGTGGACGCGCCCGCCAGGATTTCGCCTCCCAGCTTGTTGCCGCTGGCGTCAAAGCGCTGGGCGCGGATGTCGGTGTCGGCGCCACTGCCATCCACCCACGCCACCACGAAGCCGCTGCCATTGCGCGCGAGGGCCACGCCCGCCTGGTTCCCGGCCGTCGTGGTGTTCGCGATGAACTCGCCCCCGACCCGGGCCCCGTTCGCATCGAACACCTGGCCGCGGATCGCCGTGCCACTGGTGTCTGCGCCGCTGCCGCTGTTGTCTTCCCACGCCACCACGAAGTGGCCGTTGGCGAGTCCCAGCACCTGTGGGTTCGCCTGGTTGCCCACCGTCGTGGTGCCGGCCACGAGCACCGGCGGGAGCGCGATGCCGAAGGGGTCGAAGACGCGCATGCGGATCGCGCTGCCGCTGGCATCGGCGCCGTCCTGTGCCGTGTCCTGCCAGGCGTAGACGAAGCGGTCGAGGCCGATGCCGGCGACGACCGGGTTCTCGTTGCCCGGCGCGCCGGTCACGACGATGGTGCTGCCCCAGGTGCGATAGGTCATGCGGTCCTCAGGCGAAAAGCACGTTGGAAGCGGTCAGCTGCCCCGGCGTGATGCCCACGAGCCAGACCGCCGTGTTGGCGTCGATCGTGAGCACCGAGAAGGAACCGTAGTCGGTCATCGCGGCCTGCACCTGCGTGAAGCTGGTGAAGTTCGTGCCCTGCAGCCGCAGGAAATCCTGCGCGATGCTGAAGTCGTTGACCACGTCGACGCCGGACTGCAGGTTGACCATCACCGTGTCGCTGCCGGCGTTGAGGAACAGGTAATCGGTGCCCGCGCCACCGTCGTAGGTGTCCGTGCCGCCGCCGCCTTGCAACACGTCGACGCCCGCGCCCCCGTCCATCAGGTCGGCGCCGGCGCCCATGTAGAAGTAGTCCTGCCCGTCCCCGCCGTAGGCGCGCCCCGGACCGGACTGCATCACGAAGATGTCGTTTCCGCCTTCGCCGAGCGCCTGAGTCACCACGCCCGCGGCGTACGCGTACAGGTAGTCGCCGCCGTCGCCCCCGTACAACGTGTCGCTGCTGCCCTGCGAGATCAGCACGTCCACGCCGTCGCCGCCGACGAACACGTTGACACCCCCGTTGCCGTACATGTAGTCGTCGCCCGCCTCGCCGTGCAGCGTGTCGTGCCCGTCGCCGCCGATCAGCACGTCGCTGCCTGCGCCGCCGTGCATCAGGTCCGCGCCGAAATTGCCGTACAGGTAGTCGTTGCCGCCGAGCCCATACAGCCTGTCGCTGCCGTTGCCGCCGCTGATTGCGTTGTTCCCATACGGTCCGGTGTCCGCGCCGACCAGCACCGCGCTGGGCGACATGGCGGAAGCAACGTTGACGTCCTTGCCGCGACCGTCGGCGATGGCAAAGTTGATCGCGTCGCCTTGCCGAATCACCGTGACGACGCGGCCATCCCACAGCATGTCCGCGTCCAGCACCGTCGGCGCACCGCCACTGGTGGTCGACAAGACGGTCGTGCCTTCCTGGATGCCGCGGTGGGTGACGTCGGCCACGTACAAGCCGCCGCGGTTGAACATGCCGTCGTTGTCCCCGCGCACCAGCGCGCCCGGCTCCAGCGTCACGCCCTGCCAGCCGGCCAGCGCCTCGCCCTGCACGAAGTAGCCCGACATCGTCCAGCCGGCGTCGTACGGGCCGCCCGAAACCGGATGAGCCTGGTGGTCGAAGGTCTCCAGCAGGTAGCGCGGTGTCACCTGCGCCGGCCACTTGTCCGTGTAGAGGACCGCAAAGCCGCCGGTGGACTCGATGCGCGCCATGTCCACGAGCGTGTCGAGGAACTGGCCGCCGGTGACGATGCTGCGCTCCGCGCCGGTTGCCGAGCCGCTGGTGTACGCCTGCACCCGGATGGCATCCACCGTCGCATTGGCGTCCGCATCGTCCGTCCACGCGAGCGCGAAGCCGTTGCCGATGGCGGTGGCTTCCACCTTCGCCTGGTTGCCGGCCGTCGACGCGCCGGCGGTGGTCTCGCCGCCGATGCGCACGCCGTTCGCGTCGAAGCGCTGGAAGCGCACGTCCGAGTTGGCGCCGCTGGCGTCGACCCAGGCCACGACCAAGCCGGTGCCGTCCTGCGCGAGGGCGGCGCCGGCCTGGTTGCCGGCGGTGGTGGTGTTCACGAGGAACTCGATCCCGAGCTTCTCGCCGTTGGCGGTGAAGCGCTGGCCCTTGATCGCGGTGCCGGAGGCGTCGCCACCGGTGCCGCTGGCGTCCTCCCAGACCACCACAAATTCGCCACCGGCCAGCCCGAGGACCTGCGGATTGGCCTGGTTGCCGCTGGTGGCGGTGTTCACCAGGATGGGCGCGGCCGTGAAGGCTACGCCGAAGGGGTCGTAGACCTTCAGGCGGATCGCGCTGCCGCTCGCGTCACCGCCGGTGCCCGCCGTGTCCTCCCAGGCCACGACGAAGCGTGTCAGGCCGATCCCGGCCACGACGGCGTCGGCCGCGCCGGCGGCCGTGGTGACATTGAGGACGCTGCCCCATGGTTGGTAGCTCACGCAGGCTCCTCAGGAGAACTGGAAATTGTTGGGCGTGTACTGCGAAGACGCCACGCCCACCAGCCAGATCGCGGTGTTCGCGTCGATGGTGATCACGGAGAACGAGCCGTAGTCGGTGGTGGCCGCGAGCAGCTGCGCGTAGCTGGTGAGCGCCGTGCCCTGCAGGCGCACGATGTCGTGCAGGGTGTTGAAGTAGTAGACGACATCGACTCCGGATTGCGCGTCGACGACGATCTTCTCGCTGAAGCCGCCCTGCTCCGACAGGACCAGGTAGTCCGTGCCCGCGCCGCCGGCATACGTGTCCAGGCCACCGCCCCCCTGCAGCACGTCGACCCCGGCGCCACCGTCGATCACGTCCGCGGCGGCGCCCATGTAGAAATAGTCCTGACCGTCGCCGCCATAGGCGCGCCCGGGACCGGACTGCATCACGAAGATGTCGTTGCCGCCTTCGCCGAAGGCGAGCGTGTCGACGGCGGTGCTGTAGGCGTAGATGTAGTCGCCGCCGTCGCCGCCGTACAGGGTGTCGCCGCCGGCGCCCGTCGCGCTGTCGCGCGTGCCCTCGGAGATCAGCACGTCGACGCCCGCACCGCCG
>JAESGR010001110.1_pt1 | contig 10740 bp, 12 predicted proteins | sample 9269771 | NCBI WGS metagenome assembly JAESGR01 (sample SAMN15739572, study PRJNA653492) | algae metagenome | isolation source: Chroococcus sp. CMT-3BRIN-NPC107 and co-occurring heterotrophs from well... | place: USA: Clark Mountains Wilderness, California | collected 2010-04-18
CGTATCACAACCAATCTTTACCAATTAGAAGATTAGTAGGCGACAGATATGGGGAAGCTACAACACTCAATAATATTGGTTTAGTTTACAACAGCATCGGGCAACCCCAAAAGGCACTGGAGTTTTACAACAATGCTTTGCCAATTAGCCGAGAAGTAAAAAATCGCTCAATTGAAGCTACAACGCTGAATAATATTGGTCAGGTCTACTACATCATCGGGCAACCCCAAAAGGCAGTGGAGTTTTATAATCAAGCTCTACCGATTCTCATAGAAGTAAAAAATCGCTCAATTGAAGCCACAACGCTGAATAATATTGGTCAGGTTTACCACAACATCAGGCAACCTCAAAAGGCACTGGAGTTTTACAACAATGCTTTGCCAATTAGCCGAGAAGTAAAAAATCGCTCAATTGAAGCTACAACACTAAATAATATTGGTTCCGTCTACGACAGCATCGGGCAACCACAGAAGGCATTGGCGTTTTACAATAATGCTTTGCCAATTAGCCGAGAAATAGGCAATCGCTATATTGAAGCGATAACACTGAGTAACATTGGCGCAGTCTATCGAGATACAAAACGACCAACAGAAGCTATCAAAAATTTTGAGCAATCAGTGGAAATTACCTTACAACTTCGCGGAGGACTTGAGCGCTCAAACCGACAACAGTTTTTAGTAAGTAACCAATTTACAGGAGTTGCTTTAGTCGATTTGTTGATTGCTCAAAAGCAACCAGAACGTGCGTACCAGTGGATAAATCTCACAACTTCTGCCGATCTTGCTGACTATTCCCGTCTAGTTGATGCTAAAGTTGCTAATCCCCAAGCACAACAGGCAATCGAAGAATGGAATCAATCTAATCGTCAACTAGAAAACTTGCGTCAGCAGTTACAGCAACGGTTCTCGCCACAGCTATCAGCGCAAGTCAACACTTTACAAACACAGGTTAATCAACAAGCAGAAACTATCTCCCGCCGTTTTCCAGAAGTAGCCGAACTATTTGAAACTAAGCCCACTGATATTGCTAGGTTACGAGCTAATATCCCTGCTGGGACGGTGGTTATTCAACCTGTTTTACTAACTGGAATTACTAAAGTCCCAAACACGATCGCTTTATTTGTCCTCACCAAAGACAAACTCACTGTCACGCAACAAAAAATAGACCCCAAAACTTTCGATGAATTAGTTACTCAATATCGCCGCGAGATTACCGATGGTAGATTCAACAAGTATCGTGCTACTAGCTCAAAACTTTATGACATTTTAATTCGTCCTGTAGAAGCACAAATTACAGCAAATAAAGCCAAGCAAGTAAGTATCATTGCTACAGGCAAACTACGCTATGTTCCTTTTGAAACTCTGATTGATAGTAAAACGAATGAATATCTGATTGAGAAATACCCCGTTAATAATCTCACTCGCCTTTCAAGTCGTCCTTTACCACAAAACAAGCTTAAGTCAACATTGTTAGGTCTGGGTAATCCCTTCCCCAATGATGATCGCAGCCTGCAAGGGGCGGAAGATGAAGTCAAAAGCATTACTCCACTGTTGCCAGGAAGTGAAGCTTTCTTAGGCACTGATGCTAAACTTGATACTTTTACTACTCTTGCTCCTCGGTTTCCGATTTTGCACTTAGCTACTCACGGTTGTTTTAATCCCGAAGGTTGTCCTAGCTTGAAGTTAGAGGCTAATACTATCTTGTTTAGCGATCGCAATCTCAATATTGCCGATGCAGCATTACTCGGACTCAAAAACACCGATTTAGTTGTACTGAGTGCTTGTCAAACCGCCGTCAGTGCCAATTCTAATGGTGAAGAATTTGCAGGCATTGCATACCTATTTGAGCGTGCGGGTGCGAGGTCTGTAATCGCTAGCTTATGGCTGGCTAAGGATGAGGAGACAAGGGACTTGATGATTGCGTTTTACAAAAATCTCAAGAAGGGGGTGACTAAAGGTGAAGCATTGCGGAGGGCTAAATTGAGTCTGATTGACAAGCATCCTTTATATTGGTCGCCCTTTATCCTTATCGGGGATGCAAGTTAGCTATAATTCTTGCGGCTCTGTTTGCTCAAGCAATTTGGGTTAATTGATGTTGGGAAAACTAGCCGCGTCTTAAGGTTTTCCTGTGCCAGTGCAATCGCACTCTGGGGACGTGCCAGTTGTAGAAAGTACCACTTTCTACCATCTTTTTCCCACACGGCTAGTAAGTCAAATCCGTCATGGGGAGTTATAGCAATTGGTTTGTACTTCATATTTTGCCTCAGCAATGAGTTGTCACTTTTGTTTTTCCGGGCTTCCGACTTCTCGCAAAATCCTCAATGCAAGCGATCGCCTTTTGGCACTGCCTTTTGTCAAACATAGCTACATGGGTTCTTTCCAAAGGCAACCTCATCACCTTTGATAACCATTTGTAAGCTGCTTGACGACTAGGGAAAACACCCGACTGCCACAAGGGGTCAAACTTGCGATGAGCCAGACTCCTCCTCTGCCGTAATTCTTTGTTGGCTAAAGTCCCTAGGGGAATGATAGTTCTGGGATGGCAGCCGACTCTAGCGTCACACTTGGGGTATGAATCGCACAAGTAAATGAAGCCATAACTGCACCCGAAAACTCTGGCGCTATCGATCAACGAAACGCGACTGCCACAAAAGGGACACCGTTGAGGCTTCATCGGCTTGCCCCTTGCAATTGCTCTAATACTGCTAGTTCTTCAGTTATCGCTCTAGCAACGGCTAAGAGTCCTGGTTTGGATAGGTCTTGAAGTAAGGCGATCGCTTTGTTGAACTTGGGACAGTGATCGCAAATATGGTCGAAATCAACGGCACTAGGCTCGGTTGCTTCATAAATAGCTATCATTGCGATCGCTGCTTTCTTGTGCTGGCTCAAGTGTTGCAGATGGTTTTGTAGCTGCTGCAAAATTGGCTCATCTTTTGGGTTAAGCGAGTGGCTGATCAAATTAAACATTCAGTTGAATCCTGTTATGGGTAAAACAAAACCCGCCAGTGTTGACTAGCGGGTGGGGATATTATTTGTTTAGGCTGCTGGGAAAAGATTTGTTGTTTGTTTGATTCAGGCGGCTACTGGATTTGCCCTTGTAGCTGCAATAGTCTGTTGTATTGACACCTGCCACCGTACCGTAACAAAGCTACCGTCTGCTATTTGGTATGACAAAAAATTAGGATGACTTCGCTTCCAGCCCATACCATTAGAATTACGCGCATACGCCGATTCATTAACGTTCGGCTGAGGTTTGCTGCCCTCCCAATACAGTCTACAGAGCGGACCTGAAGTTACCTAATACCGAAAGCTGCCGCCATGTGAGGTGATGCTTTCTCCCAACCACTAGGCGCTCAACTGTTGTAAGTCTTCAGAGGTAAACATCCCCGATGGCGCATAGAGTAAAACTGAGTTAGTGGTTCTAAGGCTATACCTCTATTCATAACTAATATCTGGGTAATTTCAAATGAAGCTTGATGACTATCAGCCCGCCTTTGATTCCACTTTTTCATCGGCGCTTGTAGTAGCAGCTTGTAATTTCTAATCCTACAGTATTCTAGAGCCAACTTGAGTGAGCTAGTCAAGCTTAATTAAGTTCAGATTTTTTTTCTTAGCTAGAGTATGCTTTGTTTACCCAGTTAACTTTGTGAAGAATTTTTACAATAAATCGATGTCTTCCGTAAAAGGAAAAACGTGAGTTGAGCTAGTAATTAGCAACTCAAAGTTTTCTTCAGAAATTACTTAGTTGCTGCATTCAAATTTTGGAGGGCAAAATGCTCAAGCGACGTTTTTCATCTCAACTGATTACAGGGATTGTAGTTGCAACCGCACTTGGATTAGGTAACAAGCCGATGCTTGCACAGGTAGCAGACGATGGTTCAGGTAGTAATCTACGCTCTACATCACCGTCTCAGCAGGCTGTAACCCCTCTGCCTAACATCTTATATGATGTGGTTTACTATAGAACTGGCTCTGGAGCAGAGACAGTAATTTCTATTAAGAACACTACTAATTCTGCTTGCAATGTCCAAGTTGAATGGCTGCTAGGTTTTGGTTCCTCACAACAGGGCGTGTCTGGACCCTCACCTATTGCACCGCAAGACACTTTGGAATTTACAACAGCCAATCAAGGGGAGGCAATACCACCTTTTGTGTTGAATGTGTTCCGGGATACGACGGCAGAGCTTGAAGGAAGTGCGCGGATACGCTCGGACTGTCCTGTAAGGTCTCGATTCGGGGTTAATGCTGTACTTGTTACTGGTATTGGCTCAGGTTCAACCTTTGATTACATGCCTATTAGTGTCAGCCGACCAACTGGCAGAGCAGGTGACTAAACGGTTGAGAAAGATAATGCTGCTTGTAATATTGCGATGGTTCTAAGCTCTTTTTCTGAGCTGATAATCCTATTTCTAGGATTGCTTATTCTTACTTTTTTGCTGAAAAGCAGAGGTCTACATAACTTTCCTTAGCCTCTAATTGTTCTACTTATTTATCAATAATTATTATGAGCGAAAAGCAAACTAGCTTCTTTTTTCGCTCGTAGTAATCTTCCGGTCTTTAACGCTTGCTCAAAATCCCACGTCCGCATCTTCATAGCGTGTAGTTGTTGCTCCTGCAAACAATCTGCCATGAGACTTTTTCTCACGCCCATAACTTTCCTCAAAGCTACTTGGCTCATCGCCAGGTAACAGTGTCTCTAGCTCACGGCTTTCGCCTTCTAGCGCTGGAATCGACAATACATCAATCTTCTGACCTGGCTCTAGTGCCGACCAAGCATAATCCTTGAGGTGTGTGTACCCAATAAAGTAGTCTTTCCAATTTTCTGTTGTTGGTACTTCATGGCTCACTACTCTACAACACCATGATTTATTTTGCTTCTCACCCACTAATTCTGCTTGTGTTGTAAAACAAAACACGCCCAAAGCATGGAATAAATCGTTTTTCGGTTTAGCTGGCACTTGATTAATTAACGCATGACAAGTTTCTAACTGAGCTTTGAAAGCACGTCTTTCTACTTCAAAGGTTGCTCCGTTAACTCCTCGTGCGGCATATTTGAGCGGCAAGGAATGCAACGGGTTATTGTGTTCATTTAGGAAAAATACCAAGTACAAGCGCTCAGTTCTGATGTTTTTGTCATCCTTCAACGCTGCATCATATAGCCCCACAATTGCTCTTTTTTGCTGTTGTTCTGAGGCTTCGACATCGTACTGATATAGTTCTGTCTTTGGACAAACTAGCATTCTTGGATTAGGGATTAGTACGCCTTGCTCACTCCCTCCAGAACGGAAAGTATGACTGATTAACTGAGACTCATCAAAGTCAATCCACCCACACTTCGCCACTGTGCTGACGGGAATAAAATAACCGCAGTGCAGTTGGTCATTTAATACAATTACGGTTGGCAAACTGGCATTTTTATCAATAAATTCATCGCTGGTAAATTGGTCGCGTTCAATGTCTTGTGTCATTGTTTTAATTCCTTGTTGGTTGGATTGTAAAATTGCACGTTTGTTGACTGCTGCTTATAGTTGAAAACTGTTTGATTTGGAGCGCGTTGTTAAAAAGCATCCATAGCATCAACTACCTGGAAAAAGAATTTTGCTTTCCAGGTAGCTGATGCCATGCGCTATTAATTCCTAGTTAGGGCTAAACTACCCTTGGGATTCCTGGCTTTGCAGCTTAAAAAAAACTACGCAGACATCAGTTACAGTAAGGGCTGCAATTAACTACTGTGGGATTATTGACGTTGCAGTCTTAACCAAAATGCAGCTAGTTGGAAGGCAGGATATTCTCTCCAAGTAGTTAATACGCGATCGCTAATGATTTGTCAAAGCTTTGAAGTTACTTTTAGCTGAGGCTTCGGTTAAATTCGGGTAGAGCGATCGCCACTGAACTTTTTAGCGCTTGCTTGCTGCCAACAGTCTATTAACCTAAGCTAGTATTTCGTTTTCTTCCTGTCCAAAGAAGGCAAATTGCTCTGCTAACTGAGTATCGGTAGCAATGTCGCCAGAATTATCAGCTAGTAATTCGTTTTCTCTTAACCAAGTAATAAGTTCAAGGGCGACAGCGCGGTCGCATAAATTTTTTGCAAGTTGATTGATATCCCTACTAAGTTATGCCTGCAATAAAGTAAGTACAAGCGGCGCTCTCTATACCAAGAGCGCCTAACGCAATGAAAAAACTGGAGTTAGTCACTGTAAGAAGCTAAAACCCGCTCCCGATGCTCCTGCCAAAACTTCGCGCCAGCAATATGTTTCTGTGCTATCCGTTCGGCTTCCTCATGATCGTCCGCTCGACCAATAGCGCGATCTCCTACCCAAACGACATACCATTGCCAATTGCTGTTGTAGGTTACTGTCCAGGTAAGGGGTTTAGGAGGAGTTGGTATGTATGGTTTTGTATGCTGTTTATAGCCTTCTACATATCCCTTGGAGTATTGGCACACGGCTTCTGTATAGAGCGGGGTTGATTTGTCTATCGCGTCTAATCGCCCGTGATTAAATCCCTGCTCAAATTCAGTTTGGGGCGGTGGTAGTGCGTCATCATCTTCCTTGTCTAAAACCCATTCCTCGGTATAGCAAGTAGCACTGGTAGGTTTGACTTTCAGCCAGACTCGACCATCAGGGTAAACGTCCTTATTTACTACCTTCATGACAGGTGTAAAAGGAGCGTGGATAGTATCGCCAATGTTTGCTTTGGTTGTGGCTCTATCCCAGATTTTCGGGGTAGATTCGGAGCAGACTTGAATTGATTGTTTTTCTTGGGTTAGCATTGTATTACCTATGAATTTAGGAACCAAAGCCTGCAAGCGATCCACCGTCCAAAGTTGATACGCTTGTAGGCTTTGTTGTTTGCTTGGATTAATTGTTCAATCAACAAAGCTTTTGTATTTGGGAGTCCGCAGGGTATAACAACCTTGTCGTGGGCGTTTCCTCCTCTGACCGTTGCTACTGCTTATCGCTTCGCTGTTATCAGGTTCCGGGCGGTGTTGTGGCAGTTCCGCACTTCTGCTGCTTTGTTGTTGGTGAAATTTCAGTTATGAATGCAACTCTGGATTTTTATTTCTCGGTGAGGCGGTTTGCTTTCCTCATCCCTATATTTATACTATATCGTTATAACGAAATAAAAATAAGTGTTTTGACGAATGTTTTTACAGTTTTTAACAAACTAAATAGTTTTTATAGCGAAAAAAAAAGAGCTTACTAGCGTTATAATAGCCATAACTCTAGCGTTGTAGTGAAATAGGAGGTGGTCTATATTGCATTGCATACCCCCATTGATGAAGAAAGAGATATTAGATGAACGATTGAAAGAACTTGGATGGAGCGCCTACAAACTAGCGCAAGAAGTCAGTAAGCTTAGGTCGCAAGAGGAGGAACAGGAAAAAAAAGTTACTAGCTTTGTTAGCTCCGTGAGACAAGCCTTAGAAAAGCCTGATAACTCAAGTCTCAAAACTATTGAGACGCTTATTAAGGCTTTAGATGGAGAAATTATTATCCGTTGGAAAGAGAGAAAAGAAGTTGTCATAGGTGAGAGGGAAGTAAAAATCGAATGAAAAGTAATACCCCAAATGTCAAGGGATTTACAAGAGAGATAACGGTGCTTGTAATATTTTCTTTTCCAAGTAGCTTCTTTTTTGAATTTCCTCATCTAAACAAATAGCGATCGCGCTATCTCTTCCCGGAGACACGATCGCTACTTGTACCACAACCTACCCCAGTTAAACTATCGAGGTCATGGCATGACAATCGTATCTGATTCTGTACTAATAGAGTCAAAATCTGCTCGCGATCATCAATTAGAGCGTGTATCTCATGAAGATGCTCAAAGTATTCTAGCCAAGGTAAAAGCTCTTTACTTCGCTGTTTGGAAAGGAATAGGGACTGCTACGACAGAGCAGTTAGCCCAGTTCTATAAAGTACCCGTTGGTACAGTTCGACCTTTGCTTAAACCTTATAAAGAAGAGTTTGAGGCTGATGGCGTAAAAGTATTGCGGTCTAAGGCTTTAAAAGAGGCTCGTTGTCTATTCCAACTACCCTTGGAAACTTCTCAAGCACTTATTTGGACTCCTCGCGCTGCACTGAGACTAGGAATGATTCTGCGAGATTCTGCTGTGGCTAAAGCAGTAAGAACCAGCTTGCTTGACGCAGTAGAAACAGTCATCCCCGCACAGTCAACAAGGATTCGAGAATTAGAATTAGAACTTCAGGTAGCCCACGCAAGAGAAGCGGCTGCCCGTTCGGAGAATGCCGCCGCCCAATCTCAAGAACGCCTAATGCAAGTCTCCAGCGCCATCGTCACCATGCACGGTGCGGGGATGCTGGGGCTGATCTTGTGTAAACCAGAGGCGATCGTTGAGTCGCCACCAATTGTTGTTGAGAAAACCGTATTGGTGAATCAGACAGGCAGACCCGTTAAAACTTATCAGGGTCTTTCCAAAACTAAACTTGCCCAACGCTATGGCATGAAAAAGCCCCAAGACTTAGTTAATTGGCTTCAGTCTATGGGTAAAGAGGATCTAATCCAACCAGGGGTAACAGCCGCGCCTTGCCAGTTTGTTCCATTCGAGTATGTGCCGGAGCTAGATCGGCTTTGGGCAGCACGGCAAGGAAACCGACAAAAACTGCTTGGCGAGTGACCGCATTCTTTTTCCAAGTAGCCAAATTTTTACGCAAATATTCAAATTAAGGACAATTTTATGTCACTAAAGGTAAACAACTCTGGTGATCGCCGTCAGGTTTTCGAGGCGCTGACTAACGATTGCACTCAGACCCAGTACGAGAACTATACCCGCTGTCCCAGATGCAATCGCTTCGGGTTAGTCTCTGGCAGGGATGAATACTACGGCACAATTTACCACTGCGCTTGTAAGGATGTCTCTTGGGTCATTAGTCCAGAAACGGGCGAGAAATTGGAGGGAGGTTAAATTATGTCATTTACTTCCGCAGTATTAGGTTCAGTGCAGCACCCTACCAATATCTTGACTGAATACCTGAGCCGATTTAGAGGGGTTAAGAAATTCAAAGCCTATATTCTCTCTTGGCTAGACGGATGGATTCATACGAAGCTAAAAGAAGGAAAGCCGCCCTGGGTTTATGTCGTCACCCACGAACTAGCCGTAGCGCTTGGCTGCTGTCGAGACACAGTATTTCGTCATCTCAAAGACCTGTGTGCGATGGGGATACTGAAGAAAACCCCTTACAAGCGTTGGGCGACTGACAATATTTGGGCTTATACCATCGACTTTGATAAACTCAAGCAGGAACTAGCGCCTTTTACCCCTACCAAAAATCAGACAGCCATCAGTCGAAAATCAGACAGCCGGGAGTCTGAAAACAGGCAGCCGATTGTCGGAAATCAGACAGCTTACAGAAGTCTTACTCTTACTCCTTCTCAACAGCAAACAGAACACAACCTGCCTGGTGCTGGGGAAAAAGTTGAGGAGAAAGAGCAACCTATACCCGAACAAGCGATTGCAGTCCAACCTACCTCTGTTGAGTTGGAACGTGCTTGCAGTACAATTTCTCGACTATCATCGCAAGTTCAAACCAATTCTCAGGTTAAAGCCGCGATCGACAAATATTGGGCTAATTTTCCGGCGGCGCTCGAAAGGCTGAAAATTGCAGTACAGGAAAATTGGCGCTGTAACTTGACGGGGGTGCTGGTCAAGGCTTTAAAGGAAGGCGTACCGTCTGAGGACGTTGCCCCGCCTTGTGAGTTTTTTGGTTGGAAAGAATGGGCGGACGAGGCAATCAAGCGGCGGTTAATGCAATACTCACATTCTCAGAACGGCGATATCTTGATTCATTTCGTGGGCGGTGGTCAAGAATTGTGGAGTCAGTTGCGATCGTTGCCCTGGTCTGAGGTTGAGGGGATTGCTAAAGGAGGGCAGACAGTATGAGCGATCGTACTTACCTACTCAAAAGGCGTATTGCCCAACTAGAGTTAGAACTACGAGCGGTACGGAAACAAACCCAAGCCCAACGCCAAAGACTTGCTCAGAAATATAGGCGCGAATTTCTGGAGTTGATCGATGACCCTAATACTAAGGCAACTGTCACGGATATAGTGCAAAAGCTTGTATTTCAGGATGAGGAGGGCAATACTATTTCTGAGACCTAAGTACAGGACAAAAGCTTGCAAATGAAGAAAGAAAAAGGGTTTCATGAGAATTACCACATTCAGAACATAAAACCCTATGAATCAGGTTACTTTACGCGCGAGATGCCTTGCGTCCTCATTTAGCTTGGCATGGTGCGCGACTGAGTTTTGTAGCAGCATTTCTCATAGCACTGTTACGAGTCAAAACTATTAATTTTAGTGAATTGGCAACTGGGTTCAGTGGTCAGGCTCAAACCGATTCTCATTACAAACGACTCCAACGATTTTTCCGTCACTATGAAATGGACTACGCCGAAATTGCTACTGCTGTTGTTACCCTCATGGGAATACCTGAACCCTGGACACTCTCAATTGACCGCACCGAATGGCAGTTTGGTGATTGCGTCTTCAACATCCTGATGTTGGGAGTTGTGCATGAGGGAGTTGCATTTCCCCTAGTGTGGTGTTTACTCGACAAACGAGGCAATTCCAATAGCGATGAGCCTATCCCATTAACCTGGGAAACCAGATGTATGAACAGGCGAGAAGGAGAAAAGCATCAAAACATACTTTCAGGCGTTCCCATCGAACAACGAGTCGTCGATACTTACGTTGAAACCAAGAGAAAGACCGCTCTTGC
>JAESGR010001111.1_pt1 | contig 10724 bp, 6 predicted proteins | sample 9269771 | NCBI WGS metagenome assembly JAESGR01 (sample SAMN15739572, study PRJNA653492) | algae metagenome | isolation source: Chroococcus sp. CMT-3BRIN-NPC107 and co-occurring heterotrophs from well... | place: USA: Clark Mountains Wilderness, California | collected 2010-04-18
CGCAAGGCGCCTCTGGCCGAGCGCGTGGCCCGGCTCACGCCTCAGCAGCTGCGGGTGCTGACCATGATCCGCCAGGGCAAGCTCAACAAGCAGATCGCCCACGAGCTCGGCGTGGGTGACTCGACGGTGAAGGCGCATGTCTCCGAGCTCCTGCGCAAGCTCGAGGTCATCAGCCGCACTCAGATCGTCATCGAGACCGCGCCGCTGGCCTTCGATCACGCCGGCCACGCTCACGCGGGCTGACACACCTCAGAGCGTCGGCGCCGCCACCTGGCCACGCAGGCCCGTGATCACCGCCTTGAGCACGTCCGAACCCGCATGACCGGCGCCGCCGGCCCTGGCCGCGTCGATGCGCTCGTGGATGAAGGCGAGCTTGGCGATGACTGGCGGGGTCAGCTTGAAGGGATAGAGCGCCGGCTGACCCATGCTGCGGCTGAGCGAGTTGATCGCGTAGGTCAGCGGTAGCCACGCCTCGATCATGCGGCCGAGATCGGCGCTGCGATAGGGATCGAAGTCGATCGTCACGGGCGCATCGGGGCCCTGGCGAAGCTGCGGGCGCAGGTGGAGCGCGAAGGTGCTCGCCGTCTCCAGCGTGTCGACGATGTGGAGGTAATGCGCCCAGGTCTCGGCGAAATCCTCCCAGGGGTGGCTCGTCGCGTAGGCGCTGACATAAGCCTCCGACCAGTCGGGCGGCGGGCCGTAGGCGTAGTGGCGCTGCAGCGCGGAGCCGTAATCCAGGCGCTCGTCGCCGAACAGCGCGCGGAAGCTCCAGAGACTGCGGTCCTCGCCGACGAGGACGTTCCAGAAGTAATGCGCGATCTCGTGCCGGAAATGCCCGAGCAGCGTGCGGTAATGCTCGCCGAACAGCATCCGCCGGCGCTCGCGCTCGACGTCGTCGGCCTCGGCGATGTTGAGGGTGATCAACCCGTTGTCGTGCCCCGTCAGCACGGGAGGTCCGACCCTGTAGCTCTCCGCCGGATCGACCAGGAAGTCGAAGGCGAGGCCGTTGACCGGGTCCTCGTCCCGCGTCGCCAGGGGCAGGTCCAGGCGCAGAAGCGAGTAGAACAGCCGGTGCTTGGCCGCCTCGATCTGGCGCCAGCGGGTCAGGTTCCAGGCGATGGTCAGGTCCGGCACGACCCGGTTGTGGCGGCAGCAGGTGCAGAAGCGGTCCGGGGCCTCGTCCGGCACCAGCCAGTTGCAGGCGCCCTCATCGGCATTCGCGCAGAAGCGGTACTTGCGTCCGGGATCGGCATAGGCGTGCCAGGCCCCTCCCGAAGGCTCCAGCGCCGACATCTCATGCAGGCCGACCACGTAGCCGAGCCGCCGCTCGCAGCTCTCGCAGCGGCTGCTCTCGAAGCTGACGGGCTGGTCGCAGGCCTGGCACTGGAAGATCTTCATGGCGATGTTTCGTGCCCTGAACCGCGCGGGACCGGGGTCGCGCATTCGCCGCGCGGCGATGCTGCACGGGTCTTGCTTGATCGCGGACCAAAACGCGCGGCGCGACCGGGATTCGCCTCGATTCGCTTACAAGCCTACCATCCCCGGCCTATAGCATGCCGCTCCCGAGCACCGCAGGAGCGTTGCCCGGGTCCGCGCCGCCGTCGAACCAGCGGGAGCCTTCGTGTCGATCAAAGCCGCCCTGCACCACGTCACCCATTACAAGTACGACCGGCCGATCGCGCTGGGGCCGCAGGTCGTCCGCCTGCGACCGGCACCGCATACGCGCAGCCAGATCCCGGCCTATTCCCTCACGGTGACGCCGGAGAACCACTTCATCAACTGGCAGCAGGACCCGAACGGCAATTGGCTCGCCCGGCTCGTCTTTCCGGAGAAGACGAGCGAGCTGAAGATCGAGGTCGATCTCATCGCCGAGATGGCGGTGATCAACCCGTTCGACTTCTTCGTCGAAGACTACGCTCAGACGCGCCCCTTCGCCTACGAGGAGGACCTGACGGCCGAGTTGAAGCCCTACCTCGTCACGGATGACGCCCAGGGGCCCGAGATCGACGCCTTCCTTGAGCGCCTGCCGACTGAGACGAACACGGTGATGTTCCTGGTGGCGCTGAACGCCCTCGTCCGCTCGGAGGTCGCCTACGGCGTGCGCATGGAGCCGGGCGTGCAGAAGCCCGCCGAGACCCTGAGGCTCAGGAGCGGGTCCTGCCGAGATTCCGCCTGGCTGCTCGTCCAGATCCTGCGCCGGATCGGCTTCGCGGCCCGCTTCGTCTCCGGCTACCTGATCCAGCTTGTGCCCGACACCACGGCGGTCGACGGACCTGTCGGCACCACCACGGATTTCACGGACCTGCACGCCTGGGCCGAGGTCTACCTGCCGGGCGCCGGCTGGATCGGCTTCGACGCCACCTCGGGCCTGCTCTGCGGCGAGGGGCATATCCCGCTGGCGGCCACCCCGCATTACCGCTCGGCCGCGCCGATCTCGGGACTGGCGGAACCGGCTCAGGTCGAGTTCGGCTTCGAGATGACCGTCACCCGCGTGGCGGAGGCGCCGCGCATCACCAAGCCGTTCTCGGATTCGGTCTGGGCGGCGATGGACGCGCTCGGCGAGCGCGTCGACGCCGACCTCACCGAGCAGGACGTCCGGCTCACCATGGGCGGCGAGCCGACCTTCGTCTCGGTGGACGATTTCGAATCGCCCGAATGGAACGCCGCCGCGGTCGGACCGACCAAGCGCGGCCTCGCCGACCAGCTCATACGCCGCCTGCGCACCCGCTTTGCCCCGGGCGGCATGCTGCATCACGGCCAGGGCAAGTGGTACCCGGGCGAGAGCCTGCCGCGCTGGGCCTTCGCCCTGTACTGGCGCCGGGACGGCAAGCCGATCTGGCGGAACGCCGACCTGATCGCCCCCGAGACCGGCCCCCGCGAGGCCGACGCGGCGAGCGCCAAGAGCCTGATCGACGGCCTCGCCGCGCGCCTGGGCCTGGGCGCCTACGTCCTGCCGGCCTACGAGGATCCGGCCTACTGGGAGGATCGGAAGGACGAGCTCCCCGTCAACGTGACGCCCGAGGATGCCAAGTCCGCCAATCCCGAGACCAACGCCCGCATGGCCCGCGTGTTCGAGCGCGGCCTCGGCGAGCCCGCCGGCTTCGCGCTGCCGCTCGCGAGCCTGGCGGTGGGTCGGAAGGATGCGGAGCGCAAATGGATCTCGGAGGCCTGGGAGTTCCGCCGCGGCCACGCCTTCCTGACGCCGGGCGACTCGCCAGTGGGCTACCGGCTGCCGCTGAGCTCGCTGCCCCACGTCCCGCCCGAGCACTATCCCTATTACCAGCCCCAAGACCCCCTGGAGAAAAGAGACCCGCTGGAGAAACGCGGCGCGCTGCCGGACGGGCAGCCCGGCAAAGCGACGGCCAACGGCTCCGGCGTGACGGGCGTCGCCGTGCGCACGGCGCTGGCGATCGAGCCGCGGGACGGGCTGCTCTGCGTGTTCATGCCGCCGCTCGAACGGGCGGACGAGTATCTCGAACTGCTCGGATACCTCGAAGAGGTGGCGACCGGCTTGAGGCTGCCGCTGCATATCGAGGGCTACGAGCCGCCCTACGATCCGCGCCTGAACGTCATCAAGGTCACGCCCGATCCCGGCGTGATCGAGGTCAATGTCCACCCGGCCAAGTCCTGGCGGGAGGCGGTGGCGATCACCACCGACCTCTACGCGGATGCCCGCGAGACCCGGCTCGGCGCCCAGAAGTTCATGATCGACGGCCGGCACACCGGCACCGGCGGCGGCAACCATGTCGTCATGGGGGGAGCCACGCCCGCCGACTCACCCTTCCTGCGCCGGCCGGACCTCCTGAAGAGCCTCGTGCTCTACTGGCAGCGCCACCCCTCGCTCTCCTACCTGTTCTCCGGCCTCTATATCGGCCCGACGAGCCAGGCGCCGCGCATGGACGAGGCCCGCCACGACGGGCTCTACGAATTGGAGATCGCGCTCGCGCAGGTGCCCGCATCGGGCGAGCCCAACATCCCGCATTGGCTCGTCGACCGGGTGTTCCGCAACATCCTCGTCGACGTCACCGGCAACACCCACCGCTCCGAGATCTGCATCGACAAGCTCTACTCGCCGGACGGGCCGACGGGCCGCCTCGGCCTCCTCGAGTTCCGCTCCTTCGAGATGCCGCCGGACCCGCGCATGAGCCTCGCCCAGCAGCTCCTGCTGCGGGCGATCGTGGCCTGGGCCTGGCGCGAGCCGCAGACGGGAGGCTGTGTCCGCTGGGGCACGGGCCTGCACGATCGTTTCATGCTGCCGCACTTCCTCTGGATGGACTTCCTCGACGTGCTGGAGGACCTGCGCGGCGCCGGCTACGACTTCGATCCATCGGCCTTCGAGGCGCAGCGGGAGTTCCGCTTCCCCGTCTTCGGCAAGGTCGAGCGCGGGGGCGCGACCCTCGAATTGCGGCAGGCCCTCGAGCCCTGGCACGTGCTGGGCGAGGAAGGCGCGATCGGTGGGACGGTGCGGTACGTGGATTCCTCGGTCGAACGCCTGCAGGTCAAGGTCGAGGGCTTCGTCCCCGGCCGGCACGTGGTCGCCTGCAATGGGCGGCGCCTGCCGATGACGGGGACCGGCACGGCCGGCGAGGCGGTCGCCGGCCTGCGCTTCAAGGCTTGGCAGCCGGCGGCCTCGATGCACCCGACCATCCCCGCCCACGCGCCCCTGACCTTCGACCTCCTCGACGCCTGGACCGGCCGCTCGCTCGGCGGCTGCCGCTACCACGTCGCCCATCCCGGGGGCCGCAACTACGAGACCTTCCCCGTCAACACCTACGAGGCGGAAGGGCGCCGCCTCGCGCGCTTCGAGGCGCACGGCCACACCCCGGGCAAGGTCGCGATGCCGCCCGAGGAGCCCAACGCCGAGTTCCCGCTCACCCTCGACCTGCGCAGGCCCGCCCCGCGATGAATTTCGTGGCGGCAGCGCGGACAGGACGCCCCTCGGAAGGACGCGCCGAGCGGCTGGCGCGCTGGAGCGAGGGCTACCAGCCGCAACCGGGCGTTCCGGACGAGTTCATGGCCTCGGACGGTCGGGCCAGGGGCGCCTGGCCGCGGTTCCTCGAACGGCTCGGAGACTTGGACGAGGCCGAGATCGCGGCCCGCTTCGCCTCGGCCGAGCGGCACATCCGCGACACCGGCATCTCCTACCGGATCTACGGCGACCAGCGCGAGCACGCCTGGCCGCTCGGATCGCTGCCCCTCGTCATCGACGGCGAGGAATGGGAGAGGCTGAGCGCCGGCATCATCCAGCGTGCCGGGCTGATGGAAGCCATCCTCGGTGATGTCTACGGGCCCGGCGAGCTCGTCGCCCGCGGCCTGCTGCCGGCCGGCCTCGTCGCCGGCAGCCCCGAATTCATGCGCCCGCTGCACGGAATCCGGCCGCCGGGCGGGCGCTGGCTCAGGCTCTACGCCGCCGATATCGGACGCGGCCCGGACGGGCGCTGGCGCGTGCTGGCCGACCGCACCCAGGCCCCGTCGGGGCCGGGCTTCGCCCTGGAGAACCGGCTGGTGCTGGGGCGGGCCTTCCCGGACCTCTACGCCGACCTCCATGTCGAGCGGCTCGCCGCCTTCTTCCAGGCCTTCCGCGACGGGCTGATCGCGGGTGCCCGCCGCAGCGATCCGCGCATCTGCCTGCTCACCTCCGGCCCCTTCAGCTCGACCTATGTCGAGCAGGCGGCGCTCGCCCGCTATCTCGGCCTGCTGCTCGTCGAGGGCGACGACCTCGTGATGCAGGACGGCGTGCTCCACGTGCGCACGGTCTCAGGGCTGAAGCGCGCCGACGTGCTCTGGCGGCGGATCGATTCCGACTTCGTCGATCCCCTCGAACTGAACCCGACCTCGCGGCTCGGCGTGCCGGGGATGATCGAGGCCCTGCGCAACGGCAGCCTCGTCGTCGGCAACATGCCGGGGTCCGGCATCCTCGAATCCGGGGCGCTCGCCGCCTACCTGCCGGGCATCGCACGCCACCTCCTCGGCAGCGAGCTCGAGCTCGGGGGGCCGAAGACCTGGTGGTGCGGCGATCCCGCTTCCCTCGCCCATGTCCGCGACCATCTCGACGGACTCGCCCTTCGCCCCGTGGCGACCCCGCGCAAGGGCATGGCCCGCGACGCGATCATGGGGCCGCAGACCATCGGCGCCGAGCGCGACCGGGTGCTGGCCGCCCTCGGCGACCGCCCCTTCGACTACGTCGCACAGGAATCCTCGCCTCTCTCGACCACACCGGGATGGGAACGGACCGAGGACGGGTTGCGGCTGGTCCCTCGCCCCTTCGCCCTGCGGGTCTTCGCGGCGGCGACGCCCGACGGCTGGCGGGTGATGCCGGGCGGCTTCTGCCGCATCTCGGAACGCCCGGACGTGGAGCCCGTCGAGATGCGGGCGGGGATCAAGTCGGCCGATGTCTGGATCCTGTCGGATCGCCCCGTCGAGCCCGTCTCGCTCCTCCAGCCCGGTGGGCCGCGGGTGCGCCGGATCGCCGGCCACCTTCCCTCGCGCGCGGCCGACAACCTGTTCTGGTTCGGTCGCTACGTCGAGCGCGCGGAGGCCGTGATCCGCCTCACGATCGCTCATCTCGGGCATGTCGGCGACGCGGTCGTGGCCGACGTGGCCGGCGACACCAAGGCGCCGACCGCCCTGCGCATCCGCGCCCTCCTCGACGAATGGCACGCGGTGAGCGCGCCGGATCTCTCCACCGCTGCGCTCGCCCGGGAGGCGCTCAGCAGCCGCGCGCTCTACGGCTCGGCCCTGTCCCACAGCCTGGCGGCGCGCAACAACGCCACCTCGTTGCGCGAGCGCCTCTCGGGCGAGGCCTGGCGCGTGCTCACCGACCTGCGGGAACTCCTCGACCTCGACGAGGGCCAGAACGGGAGCGCGGCGCAGGAGATGGCCGAGGCGCAACTCCTCGGTCTGGCGGAGCGAGCGCTCAGCCACATCGCGGCGCTCTCGGGGCTCGCGGGCGAGAACATGAACCGGACGGTGGGCTGGCACTTCGTCGATCTCGGCCGGCGCATCGAGCGGGCGATCAACACCTGTACCTTCGCGGTGACCTTCGCGGGCGACGCGGCGAGCGCCGAGGACCTCGCCGTGATGCTGTCGCTGTGCGACTCCCACATCTCCTACGGCGCGCGCTACCTGCACGGCGTCGCCCTCGACCCCGTGCGCGACATGGTGCTGCTCGACCCCTACAACCCGCGCTCGGTCGCCTTCCAGATCGAGGCGATCACCCGCCACCTCGCCGACCTGCCGGCGCTCAGGGTCGACGGCATCCCGGAGCCGCACCGGCGCCACGCGCTCCAGCTCGCCAGCGCCTTCTCGACGGGCGAGCCGGCCGCGTTCGACGGCGCGGCGCTCGCCCGCTTCGAGAACGCCCTGGAGAGCCTCGCCGACGCCATCGCGGGCCGCTACTTCCCCAACGGGCCGCACGCGCTGCGGCCGGAGAAGCTCGTGGGGCTCGCGTGATCTACACGCTGCGCCACCTGACCCGCTACCGCTACGGCAAGCCCGTCCGCTTCGCGCGCTGCGCGATGCGGCTGAGGCCGCGCGACGGCGAGGGCCAGACCGTGCTGGAGAGCCGCGTCACGATCGACCCGGAGCCGCGCACCCAGGTGGTGCGCCACGATTATTTCGGGCTTGAGACCGTCTCGGTCACGATCGACACGCCCCACAGCGAGCTGCGCGTCGAGGCCCGATCCCGCGTCCGCGTCGATCGCCCAGCCCTGCCCGAGCCCGAATCCGGCGCGCCCTGGGAGCGGGTCAGAGCAGGGGTCCTGGCGTCCCGCTCGCTCGGCCCCGACGCGGCGATCCACTACCTCTTCCCGAGCGCGCGCGTGCCCCTGGTGCCGGCGGTGACGGATTACGCGCGCCAGAGCTTCCCGCCCGGCCGCAGCGCCTATGGCGGCGCCTTCGACCTGATGCAGCGGATGCGGGCCGATTTCCGGTTCGACGCCAAGGCGACCAACGTGCACACGCCGCTCGCCAAGGCCTTCGCGCTCAGGGCCGGCGTCTGCCAGGACTTCGCGCATATCATGATCGCGGCCCTGCGGGGCCTCGGCCTGCCGGCGGCCTATGTCAGCGGCTACCTGCGCACCATCCCGCCGCCGGGCCGGCCGCGCCTGCGCGGCGCCGATGCCAGCCACGCCTGGGTCTCGGTCTGGTGCGGCGACGCTTGGATCGGGCTCGACCCGACTAATGGGATCGGCGTGCGCGACGACCACATCCTGGTCGCGCGGGGCCGGGACTACACCGACGTCTCGCCCATCGACGGCATCGTGTCGTCCTCGGGCTCGCAGAAGCTCAAGGTCGAGGTGGATGTGATTCCGGACGGGGAGCCGATGCCGGAGGCGATCGAGACCCTGGAAGAAGCAAGCTGAGCCGCGGACACGAACCTGCGATTATTCCGCGATCGCAGTGACTTCGATCTCGACCTTCATCTCAGGTCTCAGCAGACCGGCCACGATCACGATCGTGGCCGCCGGCCTGATCGCCGCGAGAACGCGCCCGCAGACGCCGAGCACCGCTTCGGCATCGTCACGGTCGGTCACGTAGTAGGTTGCCCGAACGATGGCGTTCAGAGAAGTTCCGGCCTCTTCGAGGACGGCGGCGATCGTGCGCCAGCAGGCTTCGGCCTGGGCGGCGGCATCGCCCGGCAGGGTCATGGTCGCGTAATCGTAGCCGGTCGTGCCGGCGACGAAGACGAACCCGCCCTGCACGACGGCCCGCGAATAGCCGTAGGCCGTCTCGAAGGGTGAGCCCGACGAGATCAGCCGCCGTTCGCTCATCCGCGCCGGAGCGCTTCGAGCACCTTCGCGCCCGGCCGGCCCGTGGCGGGCATGCCGAGCTGGCGCTCGACCGCCTTGATCGCCTCGCGGGTCTTGGCGCCGACCCGACCGTCGGGCTCGCCGACATCGTAGCCCCGCGCGGCCAAGCGCACCTGAAGGTCGCGGCGCTCGGCCCGCGACAGCGGCGGGTCGTCGGTCGGCCATTCCGCCTGGATGCCGGGACGCCCCTTCAGCCGGTCGGAGAGGACGGCGATGGCGAGCCCGTAGGATTCGGCGGCGTTGTAGGAATAGATCGCGTCGAAGTTCTTCGTGATCAGGAAAGCGGGACCATCGACCCCAGCGGGCACCAGGATGCCGACCGGGCCCTCGGCGCTGAGCGGGCGACCATCGATCCGGGTGACGCCGAGCGAGGCCCAGTGCGCCACCGCGTGCTTGTTCTTGCGGCCCGCGGCCGCAGCGTTGAAGCCGCGCGGCAGGCGGACCTCGTAGCCCCAGGGCTGGCCGTTCGACCATTTGGCGGCGCGCAGGAAGTTCGCGGTCGAGCCGACCGCGTCCGGCACGGAATCCACGACGTCGCGGCGTCCGTCGCCGTCGAGGTCGACGGCGAGGCGCTGGTAGGTGGTCGGCATGAACTGGGTCTGGCCGAAGGCGCCGGCCCAGGAGCCGGTGAGCCGCGAGGGCTCGATCTCGCCGCGCTCGATGATCTTGAGCGTCGCCATGAGTTCGCCGCGGAAGAAGTCGCGGCGGCGGTTGCCCGAGCAGGCCAGCGTCGCCAGCGACTGGATCAGCGGCATCTTGCCGAGGTTCTTGCCGAAGTTCGATTCGACGCCCCAGACGGCGGCGATGGTGTGGCGGTCGACGCCGTAGCGCGCCTCCGCGGCGGCCAGCGCCTGCGCGTGCTGGCGCATCGCGGCCTTGCCATCATCGACCCGCTCCTCGTCGACGAGGGCGGCCATGTAGTCCCAGATCGGCGTCTTGAACTCGGGCTGGGCCTGGGAGAGCTCGATGACCTTGTCGTCGTAGGCGATCCCGTCGGTGGCACGGCGGAAGGCCTGGGCCGAGATGCCCTGCGCGGCCGCCTGCGACTGGAGACCGGCGAGGCAGGACTGGAAGTCGGCGCGGGCCGGGCCCACTGCCAGGCCGGCGAGGCAGAGGAGGGCGGTGGTGGTCGCGCGCGCGGTCATTCGGGCCGTCTCCGGGGCGGTTCGTCAGCGATACCCTCAGTTTAAGGCGCGCTCATGGTAAACGAACCGTAACCGCGCGCTCAGGCCCAGCCGCGCGCGGCGAGCTTCGCCTCGTAGGCGTCGATCCTCGGGGCACGCTGGAGCGTCAGCCCGATCTCGTCGAGGCCGTTGAGGAGGCTGTGCTTGCGGCCCTCGTCGATGTCGAAATGCAGGGTGCCGCCGTCCGGCCCCTTGATGGTCTGGGCTTCGAGGTCGACGGTCAGCGTCGCGTTGGCGCCGCGCTCGGCATCCTGGAACAGCTTCTCGAGATCCTCGGGCGAGACCGTGATCGCGAGGATGCCGTTCTTCGCGCAGTTGTTGAAAAAGATGTCCGCAAAGCTCGTCGAGATCACGCAGCGGATGCCGAAATCGGTCAGCGCCCAGGGCGCGTGCTCGCGCGAGGAGCCGCAGCCGAAATTGTCCCCGACGACGAGGATCTTGGCGTTGCGGTAGGCGGGCTTGTTGAGGACGAAGTCCGGGTTCTCGGTGCCGTCGTCGCGGTAGCGCATCTCCGAGAACAGGCCCTTGCCCAGACCCGTGCGCTTGATGGTCTTGAGGTACTGCTTGGGGATGATGCGGTCGGTGTCGACGTTGATGATCCGCATCGGGGCGGCGACGCCCTCCAGGGTGGTGAATTTTTCCATGATCGTCGCAGGTCCGGGTTTCGCTCCGAGGGCCAGAGGAACCGCGCCGGGCTCCCTCTCCCAGGGGGAGAGGGTCGGGGTGAGGG
>JAESGR010001112.1_pt1 | contig 10713 bp, 8 predicted proteins | sample 9269771 | NCBI WGS metagenome assembly JAESGR01 (sample SAMN15739572, study PRJNA653492) | algae metagenome | isolation source: Chroococcus sp. CMT-3BRIN-NPC107 and co-occurring heterotrophs from well... | place: USA: Clark Mountains Wilderness, California | collected 2010-04-18
AAGGGCGGCGCGCCGGGGCTGCAGGCGCTGATGGGCGAGCAGATCCAGCTGCTGGTGTTCGCGGCCGGCGCGGCGGTGCCGCTGGTGCGCAGCGGCAAGGTCAAGGCGCTGGCAGTGACGGGCACGAAGCGCTCCCCCGCGCTGCCGAACACGCCGACGATGGCCGAGGCGGGCTATCCGCAGCTGAACTCCGGCGCTTGGATGGGCATCGTCGCGCCGGCGGGCACGCCGCAGGCCGTCGTCAACCAGCTGAATGCGGCCATCGCTCGTGCGGTGAAGGACCCGGCGATGAGCGCCAGCCTGGCCGACCAGGCGGTGGAACTCGCGAGCAGCACGCCGGCGGAGTTCGGCAGCTTCATCCGCGCCGAGCACGACAAGTGGGGCAAGCTGATCGCGGAGGCGAAGCTGGACGTTTCGCAGTAGGGAGCGCGTCGGGGTTCGGCTTCGCGCTCACCCCGACCTACGAACTTTCAACGCCCGCTGAATCTCGGCTTGCGGTTCTCGCGGTGCGCGGCAATGCCCTCGTCGACGTCGGCGCTCCACTCCAGCGCGTGCCGCAAGGCATCCGAAAGTTCGCGCGCGGCGCCGAAGCCGGGTGACTGCCGCACATGCACGATGCGCTTGGCGCCGCGCACCGCCAGCGGCCCGCTCGCTGCGATGGTGCGCGCGACCTGCATCACCTGCGGCATGAACTCGTGCTGCGCATGCACGCCCAGCACGATGCCCAGCTTCTCCATCTCGCTCGCATCGATGCGGCGGCCCGTGCAGATCAGCTCCAGGGCGCGGGCGCGGCCGACCACCTGCGGCAGCCGCACCGGCGCACCGGCGCCGGGGAAGCCGCCCCAGGTCGCCTCCGGCATCACCATCGTCGCGTTCGCCGCTGCGTAGCGCAGGTCGCACGCCAGCGCGAGTTCCGCGGCGCCTGCGACCACGGCGCCGTTGAGGGCCGCGATGACGACCTGCGGCAGGGACTCGATCGCATCGAACAGCCGGTTGCCCCGGCGCACGAGCGCCACCACGTCGTCCTTGGCCATGCCCGCGCGGATGGCGGGGTTCAGCAGGCCGAAGGAGAACACCTCGCTGCCGCTGCCGGTGATCACGACCACGTTGGTGTCGCGATCCTCGCGCAGGCCGTCCACCAGCTGCTCGAGCCGGCCGACCACGTCGGGGCTCAGGCGGTTCTGGTCCGCGCTGCGGTCGATGGTGAGCGTGAGCACGCCGCCGTCGCGCTGCGCGACGAGGCCTTCGGGGTAGGTCTGCTGCATGCGGGGCAGGATAGCGAACGGCTGCGTGGCGCGCGAGGAGGTCTTCCCGCAGCCCCCACGGCGCGCGGATTCCTGCGAACATCGCCGGCCCGACACCTGCAGCCGCCACGACGAATTGACCGACCGCGCCACGTCCTTCCAGGGGCCGCCCCCCGATGTGGCGATTGCAGGCGCCGGCGTGGCGGGCCTGCAGTGCGCGCATGCGCTATCCACGGCCGGGTTGCGCGTGGGCGTGCTCGAAGCGGCGGAGCGCGCCGGCGGACGCGCAGCTTCGTGGCGCGACGAAGCGACGGGCGAGGTGGTCGACATCGGCCCGCACGTTCTCACCACCGAACATGCGCAGTTCATGGCGCTGGCGCAGCGCCTGGGCACCGCGCCGCAGGTGCTGTGGCAACCCACCCCGATGGTGACGCTGCGCGATCGCGGCCAGACCGTGGACATGCCCGCCGCGCGCGGCATCCCGCCCCTGCACGGCTTGCCGCTGCTGCCCCCGGCGCTGCGCTGCGTGTCGTTCGCCGACCTGCTGTCGAACACACGCCTGGCGTGGCACGCCGCGCGCATCACCGAGGAGGAGACGCACGCGCTGGATGGCGAGGACGCACTGGCGATGCTCCGCCGCCTGGGCGTGAGCGACACGATGGTCGAGTGGTTCTTCCGGTCGGCCGGGATCGCCTTGCTGAACGTGCCGCTGGAACGCTGCTCGGCCGCGTCGCTGATGCGCGTGTTCCGCCTGATGCTTGGACGCAGCGGCTATCACTTCGGCTTCCCGCGCGCAGGGCTCGCGGACCTGTACGTGCCGGGCTGCGAGCGCGCCGTGGCCGCTGCCGGCGGCGCCTTGCACACGCACGTGCGCGTGCGGCGGGTGCTGGTGCACGAAGGCCGCTTCGCCGGCTTCGCCTGCGACGACGGCCGCGAGCTGCGCGCCGGCAACGGCGTGCTGGCCCTGCCGCCGCGGGAGCTGGCGGAAGTGCTGCAGGCGTCCGGCCTGCCGCCGCTTGCGCCACTGACGGCCACGGCTGCTTCGCTGCAACCGAGCCGCTATGTGTGCACCATGCTGTGGCTGGATCGGCGGGTGACCTCGCTGAGGTTCTGGGCGCGCACGGCGCGCGAGGGCGGACTGAACACCGATTGGTACGACCTGGCGAACATCCGCGAGCAGCGGGGCGATGCAGGTTCACTCATTGCCTGCAATGCGATCCATGTCGACGACGAGACCTGGACCGCCAGCGACGAACACATCATCGAGCGCACGCGCGCGGAACTGGCGGAGGCCATCCCGGACGCGGCGGGCGCGCAGCTTCGCCACGCGCGCGTGCACCGCGTACCCATGGCCGTACCGGCGCCGCATCCCGGCTTCGAGCGCGCGCGACCGGGAAATGCGACGCGGGTGGAGGGCCTGTTCATCGCCGGCGACTGGACCGCCACGCAGGTGCCGTGTTCGATGGAAAGCGCCGCGCGCTCGGGCGCGCGGGCGGCGGAACTGGTTGCGGCACGCACTGGACGCGACCTGCGCCTGTTGCTTGCGCCGCCCGAGACGACCGGGCTGGTCGCGCTGCTGCGCCGAAGGGGTGGAAGCCCTGGATCCCCGCCTGCGCGGGGATGACGGGAAAAAGAAAAGAGGCCCCGAAGGGCCTCTTGTCGCTCGGAGCGCGGACGCTCAGAAGGTCGTGCGGATGCCGATCAGGAGACCGGTCTGGCCCTGGCCCGCGACGGGGTTGCTGCCCGGCGAAGCGCCGGACACGGACAGTGCGGAATTGCCATCGTTGAGAAGGCGACCGGCAGTGATGTAAGCGGCGGAGCGCTTGGAGAAGCTGTAGAGGGCGCGCAGCGCCAGCAGCCTTGCCTTGTCACCGGTCAGGCTGTCCTTGAAGCGGATCTGGGCGACCATGCCCTCGAGCGCCAGAGCAGGCGTGATGGCGTAGGAGCCTTCCAGCCAGTACAGGTTGCTGCGCTGCTGGGTGGCGATCGCCGGCTCGTTGTCGCGCAGGATCGTGCCCAGGCCCACCTTCCAGTTGCTGCCGCGGAAGTAGCCGTTCACCGTCAGGCGCTCGTCGCTCAGGTCGTTGCGCACCAGGCCGGCGGCGCCGCCTGTGCCGCCGCGGCGCTTTCCATAGCCTGCCGCCACGCCCCACTGCTGCGTCGTGTACTTCACGAAGCCGGAAGCAGCGCGGCAAGCCTGGTCGTCGACGGCGTTCTCGCCAACGCAGCTCAGGACGTCATGGCCGAGGCTGTAGTTCACGCCGACGCCGAAGTTGCCGAAGTTGTTCTGGTACGCGATCGTGTTGTCGAAGCGCGCGGCCGGGATGTACGGGTCCAGCGAAGCCAGGCCGTAGGCGTTGGGGCCGAGGACGCCGGCGTCCAGGGTGGCCAGGAAGAAGTGGTCGTACTGCCGCCCGAACGTGAGGTGGCCCCAAGTGTTGTGGGAGAGGCCGACGAAGGACTGGCGGCCGAAGAACCGGCCGCCCTGGTTGATCACGCCGGCGTCGACGCCGATGCCCGTCTCCAGGACGAACTGCGCCCACAGGCCGCCGCCGAGGTCTTCCGCGCCGCGGAAGCCGATGCGCGAGGGCAGCGAGTTGGTCAGGGTCGGCACGCGGGTCAGCGTGGCGCGGGCGGCGCCCACGTTGGTGACGCGCTCGACGCCGCTGTCGACGATGCCGTACAGCGTGACGTTGTTCGTCAGGCGGGTCAGGGGCTGCGCCTGGACGCCGCAGGTGGCGACCACGGCGCAAGCCGCGGCGATCATCTTCAAGTTGTTCTTCACTGTGTCTCCTGGAGGAAGAGGTACCGCGCTGCGGTCTTTGTTTGGAAATCCGGCTCCGCCGGGGCCTTTTGGACCCTCAACTTTGAGCATGCTCAATTTTTCCCGGAACTAATCCACGGGGTCAATCCAGGCAAGACCTCCAGGGGGTCGAACGGGCACAATCGCCGGCCATATGACGATTCCGCGCAACACTTCCCTGGCCGATGCGACGCCGGCGGAGCAGGAGGAGGGCGGGCCCGAGGAACTGGGGGCCCGGGAACGAGCCAAGCGCGACAAGCAGCGGCGCATCGCCGCCGCCGCCCGCCAGGTGATCATCGACAAGGGCTACGAGGCCGCGACCACGCGCGAGATCGCCGCCGAAGCCGGCGTGTCGATCGGCACGGTCTTCGTCTATGCGCGCGACAAGCGCGACCTGCTGCTGATGGTGGTGAACGACGAACTCGACGCGCTCACCGAGCAGGGACAGGCCTGGGTGGAGCGCGCCGGCCCGCTGCTGGAGCGGCTGTGCGGCTTCTTCGGCGAGCGTTACCGCTACTGGGTCGCCGAGCCGGCGCTGTCCCGCCCCGCGCTCGGCCAGACCTACGAACTCCCGGAAGGCGCGGAGGCGGAGGAGCTGGCCAGCGAGCAGGTGCGGCGCTTCCAGCAGCGGCGCGACATCATGCTGTCGCAGCTGCGCACCATGGTCCTGCAGGCGCAGGCGTCCGGGGAGGCGGCGGCCGACCTCGACCCGCAGCGCGTGGCCGCCCTGTTCATGAGCCTCTACGTCGGCGAGGTGCGGCGCTGGCTGCAGCACCCGCAGCCGGACGCGTCGGCCGGCATGAAGCAGCTGCGGGCGATGCTGGCGGTGGTGATGCGCGGGGTGAGCGCGCGCGACTGACGCCTGCCCTCACCCCAACCCTTTCCCCAGAGGGGAGAGGGAGAAGATCAGGGCCGCGGCCAGCAGCGCGGTCAAGGCCTTCCAGAACACCACCGGGTTGCGCTCGATCAGCGGCAGCTTCTCGCGCGTGGGCAGGTCCGGGTCCGGGTTGTGCAGCGCGAAGGCGAACTCCGAGACTTCGGCGTAGCGCCGCGCGGGGTCCGGCTGCAGCGCCTTGCGCAGCGCCTCGTCCAGCCAGGTCGGCACCTCGCGCCTGGCTGGCGTGACGCTCGCGTACACGAGCCGTTTCTGTTCGGCGCTGGTGCGGCAGCGCACGACCTGCGCGCCATAAGGCAGCACGCCGGTGAGCATCTCGTAGGCGATCACCGCCAGCGAGAAGAGGTCGCCGCGTGCCGAGCCGGGCTGGCCCAGGAACACCTCCGGCGCGGTGTACTGCGCGGTGCCGAGGATCGCCTCCTGGTGCGACGCTTCACTTTCCGCCATGCCGGCGACGCGCACGGCTGCGAAGTCGATGATGCGCGCCGTGCCGGTGCTGTCGATGATCACGTTCTCGGGCCGCAGGTCCTGGTGCGCCATCTCCAGCCGGTGCAGCGCGCGCAGGCCGCGTGCGACCTGGTCGACGATGCGCCGCACCGTCCCGAGGTCCGCGCGCGGATGGTCCAGCATCCACTGGCGCAGCGTCTGCCCCTCGACGTACTCCATCACCGCGTACAGGTAGTTGCGCCGCCGCGCGGGCGCGCGCGCCTTGAGCAGGTGCGCGCTGTCCACGCGCCGCGCGACCCACTCCTCCATGAGGAAACGCTCCACGTAGGCGGGGTCGTCCTGCAGGTCGATCGACGGCGCCTTGAGCACCACCGTCTCCTGGGTCTCCTCGTCCACGGCCAGGTAGATGTGGCTGCGGCTGGAGGCGTGCAGCTCGCGCACGATGCGGTAGCCGTCGAACACGGCCCGCGGTGCGAGCAGCGGGGGAACCGGCAGCTGCGCGGCTTCGCGCGACAGCTCGCTGGCTTGCGCCTGCGGCAGCGCGTCGACGCGCACGACCTGCACCGTCAGGTTGTCCGGGCTGCCGTTGGCGAGCGCGGTGGCCACGATGCTGCGGGCGGCCGCGTCGAGGTCCTGCGCATGCGCCGCGATCGCGTCCACCACGTCGGCATGGCGCACGTGCTCGTAGACGCCGTCGGTGGCCAGCACGAAGGTGTCGCCCGGCTCCAGCGCAATGGCGCGGTAGTCGATCTCGACCTGCCCGCCGACGCCCAGCGCCCGGCCCAGGTAGCTCTGGCCCCCGCCGATGGCCACGCGATGGTCCTGCGTCAGCTGCTCGAGCGCGCGGCCCTGGACCTGGTAGATGCGCGTGTCGCCGACGTGGAACAGGTGCGCGGTGCGCGACTTGAGCACCAGCGCGCCCAGCGTGCACACCCAGCCGCGGTCCTTGTCGTAGCGGCCCAGGCCGCCTTGCGTCTGCGCGTACAGCCACGAGTTCGTGGCCGCGACCACGCGCTCCACGGACTTCTTCACCGACCACGCATCGGAGGTGCAGAAGTAGTCCTCCAGGAAGCTGTGCACCGCCGCCTGGCTCGCCAGCGCCGCCGACGCGCTGCTGCTGATGCCGTCGGCAACGGCGAAGGCCGCGCCCTTGGCAGCGAGCTGCGGCGCGGCCGGGACCACGAAGCCGTGGAAGTCCTGGTTCGCCGGCTTGCCCCCCTTGTCGGAGTGCGCGCCGGCGCTGATCACCAGCGGCACATCAGGCCAGCGCGCGGCGCTTGGCGGCCGTCCTGATGTGGGTGGCGTACAGGGTGAGGCCGGTGAAGGACAGGCCGCCCACCAGGTTGCCGAGCACCGTCGGGATCTCGTTCCACACCAGGTAATCCATGATCGTGAACTTGCCGCCCAGGAGCAGGCCCGAGGGGAACAGGAACATGTTCACGATGGAGTGCTCGAAGGTCATGTAGAAGAACAGCATGATCGGCATCCACATCGCGATCACCTTGCCGCCTACCGTGGTGGAGATCATCGCGCCGACCACGCCGGTGGAGACCATCCAGTTGCACAGCATGCCGCGCACGAACAGCGTCAGCATGCCGGCTGCGCCGTACTCCGCGTAGCCGAGCGTGCGGCTCTCGCCGATCACGCCGATCGCATGGCCGACCGCGTTGGGCGGTGTCGAGAAACCGAAGGTGGTGACGATGGCCATCATCACCGCGACGGTGATCGCGCCGCCGAAGTTGCCCACGAACACCAGGCCCCAGTTGCGCAGCACGCCGCCCCAGGTGACGCCGGGGCGCTTGTCGAGCAGCGCCAGCGGACACAGCACGAACACGCCGGTGAGCAGGTCGAAGCCGAGCAGGTACAGCATGCAGAAGCCCACCGGGAACAGCAGTGCACCCAGCAGCGGCTGGCCGGTGTTGACGGTGATCGTCACCGCGAACCACGCAGCCAGCGCCAGGATCGCGCCGGCCATGAACGAGCGCACCAGCGTGTCGCGCGTCGACATGAAGATCTTGCTTTCGCCGGCGTCGACCATCTTGGTGACGAATTCGGAAGGAACGAGGTAGGCCAAGGGAATGCTCCAGGGAGTTAGGTAATTTCAGACGGCGACGTGCACCGCGCCATCGACGACGCGCACCGCGTACGCGGTGACAGAGTTCTCCGGCACCTCCAGGCACTCCCCGCTCTCCAGGTCGAAGTGGTGCTTGTAGATCGGCGATGCGACGACGATGCGCTCGCCAAGGTTGCCGACGAGGCCGCGCGACAGCACGCTGGCGCGCGCGTTCGGGTCGATGTTGTCGATGGCGTAGAGCTTTGGCTCGCGCCCCGCGATGCGGAACACGGCCACGTGGCGCTCGTTGACCAGCGCGCAGATGCCGGTGTTGGGCATGATGTCGTCGACGCAGCAGACGGGGCTCCAGGCTTGCGGGTGTTGCATGGCGGTTCTCCTCAGGCGGTAGGGGCGGTGGCGCGCTCTTCTTCCGTGGCCGGGCGGATCTGCCCGCGCTCCTGGATGAAGATCACATGGGGGTCGGGAAGGCTGGTGTTGACGAACTGGCGGAAGCGCTTGCGGGTCTCCGGGTTCGTCACGGCTTCCTTCCATTCGCAGGCGTAGGTGGCGACCACGTGCTGCATGTCGGCTTCGAGTTCGGCAGCCAGGTGCAGCGAGTCGCGCACGACCACGTCCTTCAGGTACTCCAGCCCGCCTTCGAGGTTGTCGCGCCAGGTGCTGGTGCGCTGCAGGCGGTCGGCCGTGCGGATGTAGAACATCAGGAAGCGGTCGATGTAGCGGACCAGCTGTTCCTGCGTCAGGTCGCAGGCGAGCAGCTCGGCGTGGCGGGGCTTCATGCCGCCGTTGCCGCACACGTAGAGGTTCCAGCCCTTGTCGGTGGCGATCACGCCGACGTCCTTGCCCTGCGCCTCGGCACACTCGCGGGTGCAGCCGGACACGCCAAACTTGATCTTGTGCGGCGCGCGCAGGCCCTTGTAGCGGTTCTCCAGCGCGATCGCGAGGCCGACGCTGTCTGCCACGCCGTAGCGGCACCAGGTGGAGCCCACGCAGGACTTCACCGTGCGCAGCGACTTGCCGTAGGCGTGGCCGGATTCGAAGCCAGCGGCGATCAGTTCTTCCCAGATCGCGGGCAGCTGGTCGACGCGGGCGCCGAACAGGTCCACGCGCTGGCCGCCGGTGATCTTGGTGTACAGGCCGTACTTCTTGGCGACCTGCGCCACGGCCATGAGGCCGTCGGGCGTGACCTCGCCACCGGGCATCCGCGGCACCACCGAATAGGTGCCGTCCTTCTGGATGTTGCCGAGGAAGTAGTCGTTGGAGTCCTGCAGGCTCGCGTGCTCCTTCTTCAGGATGAAGTCGTTCCAGCAGGAGGCGAAGATGCTCGCGGCCACCGGCTTGCAGATGTCGCAGCCCAGGCCCTTGCCGTGCTTGTCCAGCAGCGCGTCGAAGGTGCGGATGCCTTCGACCTTGACGATGTGGAACAGCTCCTGGCGCGAGTGGGCGAAGTGCTCGCACAGGTGGTTGTCCACCGCCAGGCCCTGCTTCTTCATCTGCGCCTTCATCACCTGCGTGACCAGGGGCACGCAGCCGCCGCAGGTGCTGCCCGCGCGCGTGCAGGCCTTGAGCTCGCCGATGGTGCAGGCTCCGGCGGCCACAGCTTCGCAGATGCGGCCCTTGCTCACGTCGTTGCAGGAGCACAGCTGCGCGGAATCCGGCAGGGCATCGGGGCCGAGTGCCGGCTTCGCGTTGCCGTCGGCCTGCGGCAGGATCAGGAACTCGGGGTTGGGCGGCAGGGCGATGCCACCCTGCACCATCTGCTGCAGGGTGCCGTATTCCGAGGCGTCGCCCACCATCACGGCCCCCAGCAGCTTGCGTCCGTCCTGCGACACCACGATCTTCTTGTAGACCTGCTTGCGGCCGTCGGTGAACTGGAAGGAGCGGCTGCCCGGCGTGGCGCCCATCGCATCGCCGATGCTGGCGACGTCCACGCCCATCAGCTTGAGCCTGGTGCTCATGTCGGCGCCGCGGAAGGCCGCGGGCTCGCCGGCGAGATGCCTGGCGACAACGCGCGCCATGTCGTAGCCGGGCGCGACCAGGCCGAAGACCTGGCCGTTGAAGGAAGCGCATTCGCCGATGGCGTGGATGTGCTCGTCGCTCGTGCGGCAGTGTTCGTCGATGCGGATGCCGCCGCGCGCTCCGAGCTCCAGCCCGCAGGCGCGCGCCAGTTCGTCGCGCGGGCGGATGCCGGCGGAGAACACGACCATGTCGGCCTCCAGGTGCGAGCCGTCGGCGAAATACAGGCGGTGGCGGGCCGAGGTGCCGGCGACGATCTGCGTCGTGTTCTTGGCCAGGTGCACGCCGACGCCGAGCTCTTCGATCTTCTCGCGCAGCATGCGGCCGCCGTCCGCGTCGACCTGCAGGGCCATGAGGCGCGGCGCGAATTCGACGACGTGCGTGGCCAGGCCCATGTCGCGCAGGGCCTTGGCGCATTCCAGCCCCAGCAGCCCGCCGCCGATGACGACGCCGCTGGCGGAGCGCGCGCCGCAGGCCTTCATCGCTTCCAGGTCCTCGATGGTGCGGTAGACGAAGCAGACCTCGCGCTCCCTCCCGGGGACCGGCGGGACGAAGGGAGTGGAGCCGGTGGCCAGCACCAGCTTGTCGTAGGGAAGCACCTCGCCCGTGCTGGCGGTGACGGTGCGCGCCGCGCGGTCGATCGCGACGGCGCGTGCGTTCAGTTGGAGCGTGAGGTGCGGGCGCTGTTCGAAGAAGCCCGGCGCGACGAGCGACAGGTCCTGCGCGCTCTTGCCCGAAAAGAATTCGGAGAGGTGCACGCGGTCGTAGGCGGGGCGCGGCTCCTCGCACAGCGCCGTGACCTGTGCGTGGGCCAGCCTGCCTTCCTGCAGGCTTTCGACGAACTTGTGGCCGACCATGCCGTGGCCGATGACGACGATCTTCACTTCTGTCCTTGTGGGGGGAGGGCCGGCGTGCACGGCGTTGTGCACGGGCGGCGCACGGCGTTGTGCGCTCGGAAAGAGGCCCGGGGTGTGGGGGTGCCCGCCATTGAGCGCCCCGTTGTGATGCAGGGCGTGAACGCAAGGTGCGTGCCAGCGCTTTTGCGCTGCGTGGAAGCGCGGCAGGACCGGTTTGGGTGCGGTCCGGGCACCGCAATGGCGCAGCACGCACTGTCTTGCTCCCCGGAACTCCCTCTCCCGCTTGCGGGAGAGGGCTGGGGTGAGGGCGTCCGCGTGCTCGCCCCTCACCCCAGCCCTCCCCGGAGGGGAGAGGGAGCAAGGCCGTCCGATCAGCGCCT
>JAESGR010001113.1_pt1 | contig 10712 bp, 10 predicted proteins | sample 9269771 | NCBI WGS metagenome assembly JAESGR01 (sample SAMN15739572, study PRJNA653492) | algae metagenome | isolation source: Chroococcus sp. CMT-3BRIN-NPC107 and co-occurring heterotrophs from well... | place: USA: Clark Mountains Wilderness, California | collected 2010-04-18
AGGGTGCGTCTTGTCCCGCACCTCCGCCCAGCCCTGCGACCCGTACACCGCGAAGCGTCCGGCGAAGGGCGTCGCCAGGATGGCCGTGATCAGCGCATGGCCGCCACGCCTGAACGTGACCAGCGCCGCCAGCGTGTCCCCGTTGCGCAGCTTGCTTCCCAGCTGGCGCACGCTGCAATAGGCAGTCTCCGCTTCGCCGAACACGCCGATGGACAGGTCCAGCAGGTGGATGCCCGTTGCCGTCATCGGACCGGCCGGGGCCTCCTTGCCCGAGAGGCGCCAGTTGTCGTCGGCCAGGGCCAGGAACTTGTCCTGGCTGAAATTCGCTTCCACCTGCAGCGGCGTGCCCAATGCACCCGAGCGCAGCAGCCGCATGAGCTCCAGGATCGGCGGCTCGAAGCGCTTCTCGTGGCCGACGGCCAGCGCCACGCCCGCCTTCTCGACCGCCTGGATTGCGCGCAGCACGTCGGCACGGGTCATCGAGAGCGGCTTCTCGCAGAAGACGTGCTTGCCGGCGGCCGCCGCGGCGACGATCTGGTCGGTGTGCTGCGTGTGCGGCGTGCAGAGCACGACCGCCTGCACCGCAGGATCGGCCAGCACGTCCTCGAAGCGGGTGGAGCAGGGCAGCCCGCGCTCCTGTGCGAAGCCGGCCGCCTTCGGGTCGACGTCGGCCACGCGCACCACGCGCAGCTTGTCGCTGCCCCGCACCAGGTCCACGATGATGCGGCCCCACCAGCCGAGTCCGATGACAGCGATGTCCAGCATGCGTCCAGTCTTTTTCGTAGGTTGGGTTGCCGCAGGCACCCCAACAGGCTTTCCAGCGCAGTGTAGCTACAGCAACTCCGTCGCCTGCGCCCGCACCACCAGCTCCTGCTGCCGGAAACGCCGGGCGAGCTCCTGCCGGTAGTTCGCCCACCAGCCGCGGTCCAGCGTGTCGACCATCACTTCGTAGACCACGATGTCGTCGCGCTCGACTCCCTGGCCGTCTTCGTCCACCCAGAGCCCCTTGGCCGGCGCGCGGGAATACGCGGTGAGGCCGCCGAAGCGGTCGACGAGCTCCTGGCGGACGGCGTCGAAAAGCGCCTGCGGCAGGCGCTCGCCCCCGGAGGCGACCAGGGGAAGGAGGATCTGCACCAGGTGCATGCGGCCAGCATAAGCGACTCTCCGAAGCGGCGGTGTCGCGCAGCCTGCGCGTCCCCACTACACTTGCGGCACAGGAGAGTGCATGCAAGCCATGATCGACCGGACGGCGCACAGCGTGCTGGTGGTGGACGACAACGCGTCGTCGCGCTATGCCACCGCGCGTTCGCTGCGGGCCGCCGGCTTCAACATCGTCGAGGCCGCGGGCGGCGCGGAAGCGCTGGAGCTGGTGGACTTCGTCTCCGCCGTGGTGCTGGACGTGCACCTGCCCGACCTGCTGGGCTACGAGGTGTGCCGCCTCGTGCGCGGCCGGCCGGCGACGGCCCAGCTGCCGGTGGTGTACGTCTCGGCCATGTTCGTGAGCCGCGAGGACCAGCAGCAGGGCATGAACACGGGTGGCGACGCCTACATGGTCGCGCCCGTCGACCCCAACGCCCTGCTGGCGACCCTGGACCAGCTGATCGGCGACCGTGGGTCGGTGGTCACGCATTAGATTCGCACTTCGCCGTCAGTGCCTCGCTCCGGGCCAGGGTGGGTCAGCCCGCCTCGGCGAATGTCCCCCGACTCCGGCTGAAGCCGGAGTCTCCTCCTTTACTTCGCCGAGGCGGGCTGCCCCACCCTGACCCTCCAGCATCTGAGCTCTTTGCTCGGCTCGGTGGAGGAGACGATGCTCGGCGATAACTTGTATCGGCGCACCCCAGCGTGTGTGCAGTAAGTGCGAGTCATGGAGGCCCGGGAAGGGGCAGCCCGCCTGGGCGAAGTAAAGGAGGAGACGCGGGCTTCAGCCCGCGTCGGGGGACATTCGCCCAGGCGGGCTGCCCCTTCCCGGGCCGGCGCGAGGCACGACACGGATGCCACTACACCACCATCGGAACCGCCGCGCCGTCCATGGAGAGGATCGCGCCGTTGATGTAGCTGGCGCGGGGCGACGCGAGGAAGACAACGGCCGCGGCGATCTCTTCCGGCTTCGCCAGCCGCCGCAAGGGCATCTTCTGCTCCGCGCTCTTGAGCACCTCGTCGGCACTCACCTTGCGCGTGCGCGCGTCCACCGCGAAGCCTTCGGCCAGCCGATCGGTGAGCGTCAGCGAGGGGTTCACGGCATTGATGCGCAGGCCACGCGGCCCCCACGCGTTCGCCAGGCCGGCGGTGGCCAGCATCAGCGCCGCGTTGGCCGCGCCACCGGCCAGGTGCGTCGTGGTCGCGACCTTGCCGCCCATGCCGATGACGTTCACCACCACGCCGGTGCCGCGCCCGCCCATGCTGCGCAGCACGGGGTCCATCACGTGCACGTAGGTGAAGAACTTGGCCTGCATCGCGTCGTGCCACGCCTTCGGGTCCAGTTCGTCGTAGGGCGTGCGCCTGGCGGCGCCGGCGGAGTTGACCAGGATGTCGACCGGCCCGAGCGCCGCTTCCGCCGCCTGCACGGCAGCGGCTGCGGCGTCGGGATCGGTGAGGTCGGCACAGTGGCCGGACACCTCGCCCAAGGCCCGGAGCTCGCCCAGGGCGTGGTCCATGTGCGCCTGCGTGCGGCCGACCAGGCTGACCTTGCAGCCCTCGGAGAGGAAGTCGCGGGCGCAGGCCAGGCCGATGCCCCGGCTGCCGCCGGTGATCAGGACGTGCCGGCCTCGCAATTGCAGATCCATGGCGTCTCCTCTCCTTCAGGGAATGTCCAGGACGACGTGGCCGAGCACCTGGCCCTGCTCCACGAGGTCGTGCGCGCGGGCGATGTCCGCCAGCGGCAGGCGCAGCCCCACGGTGTGCTGCAGCGCGCCTTCGGCCAGCAGGGCATCGAGCTTGCGGGTGACCGTGTTGCGCTCATCTTCGGTCATCTCATAGATGTAGACGAAGCGCAGGGTGATGCGGTTGCGCATGAACCAGAAGGTCGGCACGTTCGCTTCCTGGCTGCCCATGCCGTAGACCACGATGGTGCCGCCCGCCTTCACGCAGTGCGGATACAGCGGCAGGTTGGCCGTGAAGTCCATCTCGATGACGGCATCGACGCCCTTGCCGCCGGTGAGCACCTTGACGCGCGCGCCGACGTCTTCGTCGCGGTAGCGCACCACGTGGTCGGCGCCGGCCTTGCGCGCGTGCGCGGCTTTCTCCTCGGTGCTCACGGTCGTGATCACGGTGGCTCCCAGGTGCTTCGCGAACTGGATCGCGTAGTGGCCCACGGACCCGGCGCCGCCTGCCACCAGCACCGCCTGCCCGGGCGTGATGCCGGCTTGCAGCACCGAGTGGAAGGCGGTGATCGCCGGGATGCCCAGGCAGGCGCCTTCGGCTTCGCTCACGCCTTCGGGCAGGCGCACCGCCTGGGCCGACGGCAAGGCGATGTACTGCGCGGCCGTGCCGTGCGGCCGGTTCCACTGCGCGTTCCACAGCCACACGCGCTCGCCGACGCGGCCGGTCGGCACGCCGGGGCCCACGGCCTCGATCACGCCGGCGCCGTCGCTGTGCGGAATGACGAGCGGGTACGCGAGCGCGCGGCCGAAGCCGCCGCGCCGCACCTTGTAGTCGGAGGGATTGACGCCGGAGGCCGTCACGCGCACCAGCACTTCGCCGGCGCCGGGCTGCGGGGCCGGCTGCTCGCCGACGGTGAACACTTCGGTGGCCGGTCCCTGGCGGGTGTAGAACGCTGCGAGCATGCGGGGCTCCTCGTGGGTTAGGCGTAGCCTAGCTCAGGCCTCGGCGCGGCGCCGCAGGCCGCGCGCGAAGTTCCAGGACGCCAGGGGCAACAGGGCCGCCGGCAGCAGCAGCAGCGCCGCGGCGCCGGCATGGTCGTAGGCCCAGGCGCCCATCCACACGCCGCCGGCCTGGGCCAGGAAGAAGCAGAAAGCGAACAGTGCCATCGCGGTGCCGCGCGTCTGGGGGGCCATCTGGCTGCCGTGCGTCTGCAGCGTGTTGTGCAGCAGGTAGGTGCCGAAGCCTGTGACGAAGGCGACCGGCGCGGCCAGCCAGGCGATCGGGCTGACGTACCAGCCGACATAGCCCAGGCCCATGATCAGGCCGCCGGCCAGCACCATCCGCCGCTCGCCGAAGCGCTGCACGATGCGCCGCGCCACCACCGCGTAGAGCAGCCCGCCCACCGCGAACAGCGAGATCAGTCCGGAGGCCACCGACAGGGGCACGCCGTAGCGGTCGTGCACGTAGGTGGGCAGGAAGGCGATGGGGCCGAACAGGAACAGGCCCTCGCACGCGACCGTCAGCAGCACCATGCGCGCCCACGGAATCGCCAGCACTGCGGCCAGCTGCGCCGGAACGCCGAAGCGGCCCTGGGGGCGCACCGCCGGCGCCGACGGGATCGCGCGCAGGCGCGTGAACAGGAGCGCGGCCACGATGGTGTAGCCGACGGAGAGGGTGACGAAGGCGCCGCGCCAGCCCAGGGGCGTGTCCGCGAACACGCCGCCGGCGAGCTGGCCGGCCGTCATGCCGCCGAGCGTGCCGAGCATCAGCCGCGCCAGCGTGGCCTGGCGCTGCTCGTACGGGACGGTGTCGCCCACCCAGGCGATGGACAGCGGGATCACGCCGGCGGCCGACAGGCCCCACAGGACGCGCAGCCACACCAGCGAATCGAAGCCCGGAGCCAGCGCGCAGACCAGCGAGGTGATGGCGGACAGGAACAGCGCGGTGCACATGATCCGCGCCTTGCCGTAGCGGTCTCCCAGGGGCCCGAAGATCAGCTGCGACAGGCCATACGCCACCGAGAAGGAGATGACCACCTGGCCGGCCGTGCCGGCGGTGATGTCGAAATCCCGCGCGAGCCGCGGCAGCAGGCCGTCGCAGATGCGCAGGGCCACGCCGCCGAAGAAGCTGCCGAAGGACAGCAGGGTAACCGCGGCGCGGACGGCCGCATCGGTGGGAGCGGGGGGAGGGGACATGGAGGCCTGCGGGACCGGCGATCCTACATCGCGCGCGCGGCGCCGCCGGCCCAGCCGTTGGCCCCGTCCTACGATGCCGGTGCGACGGCGCGGCGACGATACGCGTCGATGAATCTCCCCCGCGTCCAGCTCACTGCCGGTGAACACCCGATCGAGGTCTATGTCGCGCGCAGCCAGGAGGAGCGCGCCCAGGGCCTCATGTTCCGGCGCGACATGCCCGAGAACGAGGGCATGCTGTTCATGTGCGACCGGTCCGCGGTCCAGAAATTCTGGATGAAGGACACCCCGCTGCCGCTGTCGATCGCCTTCCTCGCCGACGACGGCACGATCGTCAAGATCGCCGACCTGCAGCCGAACTGCCTGGAAGGCGAGTCCTCCGAACAGCCCGTGCGGTTCGTGCTGGAAGTCAACCAGGGCTGGTTCGACCAGCGCGGCATCACGCCGGGCACGCGCGTGGCCGGCCCCGTCTTCCTCAAGTGAGTTCCATGTCCGCCACACCGACGCTGCATCCCGGCGACCCCTACCCCCTGGGCGCCACCTGGGACGGGCGGGGCACCAACTTCGCCCTGTATTCGGAGAACGCGACGAAGGTGGAGCTGTGCCTCTTCGACGGCGAGGGCAACGAAACCCGCGTGCACCTGCGCGAGCAGACGCACCTGGTCTGGCACGGCTACCTGCCGGGCGTGGGCCCCGGCCAGCGCTATGGCTACCGCGTGCACGGGCCCTACGAGCCGGACCAAGGCATGCGCTTCAATCCCAACGTGGTGCTGCTCGATCCTTATGCGAAGGCGCTCGACGGCGTGGAGAACTTCGAGCGCGGCGTGTTCGCGTACCAGGTGGGCGGCGAGCGCGAGGACTACGCGATGGTCGAGGACGACCAGCGCGGCGTGCCGCTGGCGGTGGTGATCGACCCCGCGTTCGACTGGAGCGGGGACCGCCCGCCCAACCGGCCGCTGCACGAGACCATCCTGTACGAGACGCACGCCAAGGGCCTGACCATGCTGCACCCGGACGTCCCGGAGGAACTGCGCGGGACGTATGCCGGACTGGCGCACCCGTCCATGCTGGGATACCTGAAGGAGCTCGGCGTCACCGCCATCGAACTGATGCCGGTGCACGCGCACCTGGACGACCCCTTCCTCATCGACAAGGGCCTCACCAATTACTGGGGCTACTCGACGCTGAACTTCTTCGCGCCGGAACTGCGCTACAGCGCGGCCTTCAAGCGCGGCGACGCGGTGGGTGCGGTGCGCGAGTTCAAGGAGATGGTCAAGTCGCTGCATGCGGCGGGGCTGGAGGTGATCCTGGACGTGGTCTACAACCACACGTCCGAGGGCAACCACCTGGGGCCGACCCTGAGCTTCAAGGGCATCGACAACTCGACCTACTACCGCCTCGTGGGCGACAGCCCGCGGCACTACTTCGACTACACCGGCACCGGCAACACGCTGAACGTGCGGCATCCGCAGACGCTGCAGCTGATCATGGATTCGCTGCGCTACTGGGTGACGGAGATGCACGTGGACGGCTTCCGCTTCGACCTGGCAAGCACGCTGGCACGCGGGCTGCACGAGGTGGACCAGCTCTCGGGCTTCTTCACCATCATCCACCAGGACCCCGTCATCAGCCAGGTGAAGCTGATCGCCGAGCCCTGGGACGTGGGCGAGGGCGGCTACCAGGTCGGCAACTTCCCGGTGAAGTGGGCCGAGTGGAACGGCATCTACCGCGACTCGATCCGCGCCTTCTGGAAGGGCGAGGGCGGCCTGGCCAGCGAGCTGGGCTACCGGCTCACCGGGTCGAGCGACCTGTACCAGGGCGACGGCCGCAAGCCGTCGGCGTCCATCAACTTCGTGACCGCGCACGACGGCTTCACGCTGCGCGACACCGTCAGCTACAACGACAAGCACAACGAGGCCAACCGGGAAAACAACCAGGACGGCCACAACGACAACAAGTCGTGGAACTGCGGGGCCGAAGGGCCCACGGACGACGAGGAAGTCAACCGCCTGCGCGCCCGGCAGCAGCGCAACTTCCTGGCGACGCTGATGCTGTCGCAGGGCACGCCCATGCTGCTGGGCGGCGACGAGTTCGGCCACAGCCAGCAAGGCAACAACAACGCCTACTGCCAGGACAACGCGATCAGCTGGTACGACTGGTCGAAGATGGACGAGAAGCTGCTGGCCTTCACCCGGCGGCTGATCCGCATCCGCCGCGAGCATCCGGCACTGCACCGGCAGCGCTTCTTCTCGGGCAGGCCGATCCGGGGCACCGACGTGCACGACGTGGAGTGGTACCGGCACGATGGCGAGCGCATGACCGACGAGGACTGGCAGAACGCGCACACGCAGTCCCTGGCGATGTTCCTGGCGGGCAACGGCCTGAAGGAGACCGACCGCGAAGGGCGGCCGCTGAAGGACGACCACCTGCTGATGATGCTGTCGGCCTCGCACGAGGACATGGAGTTCACGCTGCCGGAGTTCGAGGGCTGCCCGCGCTGGGAACTGCTGGTCGATACGAGCAACGACGACGCGCGCGAGGAGCACGCGGCGGGGGACAAGACGCTGCTGGTGGCGAGGTCGTTGAAGTTGTATCGGTGTTCGTTGGGGTGACTTCGTCATTCCCGCGCAGGCGGGAATCCAGGGCTTGCGCCTTTGGTGACTGCGCGCGCAGCGCGCGGCCTCAAAGCCCTGGATCCCCGCCTGCGCGGGGATGACGAAGGAAGTTCATCACCGCTTCGATCACCTTCTCTGGCTGGTCCCTGTGCGGCGAGTGCCCGCACTGCGGCAATTCCAGCAACTGCGCGTGCGGCACCCGGCGCTGGATCCCGCGGATCTGCTCCATGGTGCCGTACTCGTCGTCCACGCCCTGGATCGCCAGCAAGGGACAGCGAATGGCCGCGATCTCCTCCTCGATCGTCCAGGACCGGAACGCCGGATCCAGCCACGCGTCGTTCCAGCCGAAGAACGCCGAATCCACGTCGTCGTGGTAGCGCGCGAGCTTCTGCTTCAGGTCCGTGTGCAGGTAGGCCTGCCGCGCCTGCGCGATGCTGCGCACCGACACGTCCTCCACCAGGATGTGCGGCGCCAGCACGATGGCACCGCGCAGGTCCTGCGGAAAAGCCGCGGCGTACAGCAGCGCGATGGAGCCGCCGTCGCTGTGCCCGAAGAGCCAGGGCTGCGCGATGCCGAGCTCGCGCAGCAGTGCCGGCAGCACGTCACGGGCCTGCCGGTGCATGAAGTTGGTGCCCCACTTCTCGGAGGCCGGGCGCGGCGTCGAACGGCCGTAGCCCGGGCGCGAGTACACGAGGCCGCGCACACCGAGCGCCTCGCACAGCCGTGCGGGGAAGTCGCGCCACATCGCGACCGAGCCCAGACCCTCGTGCAGGAACACCATCACCGGTGCGTCCTGCGCGCGGGCGCCTGTCCATTCGTACTCGATGCGCAATCCGGGAAGCGATGCGAAGGCCATGGGCAGCCAATATAGTGCAGGTCCCCAGGAGAGAAACGATGATGCCCGCCAACGCCGCCCGCCCCGAAGGCGCCGAAGAGATGCCGCAGGCCACGCGGCTGGACGACGTGCGCATCCGCGACGTGCGGCCGCTGATGTCGCCCGCGTTGCTGCAGTACGAGCTGCCCGCCGACGAGGCGGTGCAGGCCTTCGTGGAACGCAGCCGCGCGGAGGTCGCGGACATCGTGCACGGCCGCGATCCCCGCCTGCTCGCCATCGTCGGCCCCTGCTCGATCCACGACCGCGACCAGGCGCTCGAATACGCGCGCCGGCTGCGCACGCTGGCCGATGAATTGCGCGACGACCTGCTGCTGGTGATGCGCGTCTACTTCGAGAAGCCGCGCACCACCGTCGGCTGGAAGGGCTACATCAACGATCCGCGCCTGGACGGCAGCTTCCGCATCAACGAAGGCCTGCGCCTGGCGCGCGGGCTGCTGCTGGACGTAGCGCGCATGGGGCTTGCGGCCGGCACCGAATTCCTGGATCTCCTGAGCCCGCAGTACATCTCGGACCTGGTCAGCTGGGGCGCGATCGGGGCGCGCACCACCGAGAGTCCCAGCCACCGGCAGCTGGCTTCGGGCCTGAGCTGCCCGATCGGCTTCAAGAACGGCACCGATGGCGGCGTGCAGATGGCGGCCGACGCGCTCGTCGCTGCGCGTTCGCAGCATGCCTTCATCGGCATGACCAAGATGGGCGTGGCGGCGGTGTTCGAGACCGAGGGCAACGCCGACTGCCACATCATCCTGCGCGGCGGCACGCGCGGGCCGAACTACGCCGCGGGCGACGTCGAAGCGGCCTGCGCGCTGCTGCGCAAGAACGGCGTGACCGAGCGCGTGATGGTCGACTGCTCGCACGCGAACTCGGCCAAGGATTATCGGCGGCAGACCGAGGTGGCGCGTGACGTCGCCGCCCAGCTCGCCGCGGGCGAGCGGCGCATCCTCGGCGTGATGATCGAGAGCCACCTGCAGCCCGGGCGGCAGGACCTGAAGCCAGGTGCGGCGCTTGCGCACGGCGTCTCGATCACCGATGCGTGCATCGGGTGGGAGGAGACGGAGGTCGTGTTGCGCGGGTTGGCGGCGGCGGGGGGCGCCCGTCGGGGTTCGCCTGCGGGCTCACCCCGACCTACGTGAACCCGATTTGGTAGCCGCGCCACGTGGACCCGCTTTGGTAGGGCGGGGTGAGCCCGAAGGCGAACCCCGCCGCGCGCGCATCACGAAGTCAACCACCCCACCGCCTCCGGCAGCGCCGTGAACACCCGCAGCTCCATGCCCTGCGACCGCGCCGCCTGCTCGCTCACGCGCGTCAGCTTGTCCGGCGGCACGAGCGAGGCCACGCGTTCGAGGTGCGAGAGGTAGCGAAAGGCCAGCAGGCCGATGGCGCGCTGCTGCTCCGGGCCGAAGGTCCCCACCACGTCCAGCAGGTTGATCAGCAGGCGCCGGTCGCCCCACTGGCGGGTGCGCGCCGCCATCTCCTGAAGCGCCGGTTCGGCGCCTTCCACGAAGGCCAGCGCGGTGACTTCCGCGACCGCGAAGGCAGGCCCGTGCGTGTAGTGAAGGGTGACGCTCACGCCGCGAGTATGCCCGCTGGCGGCGACCGCTTCACATGTTGCGACGGTACTGGCCGCCGACTTCGAACAAGGCGTTGGTGATCTGCCCCAGCGAGCACACGCGCACGGCGTCCATCAGCACCTCGAACACGTTGCGGTTCTCGATCACCGCTTGCTGCAGCCGCTGCAGCATGGCCGGCGCGGTGTCCTTGTGGCGCTCGTGGAAGTCGCGCAGCCGCTGCAGCTGGCCCTGCTTTTCCTCCTCGGTGGAGCGCGCAAGTTCCAGCTTCTGGATCACTTCGTCGCCGTGCGGATTGCGGAAGGTGTTCACGCCGATGATCGGCAGTTCACCGGTGTGCTTGAGCATCTCGTACGACATGCTCTCGTCCTGGATGCGGCCACGCTGGTAGCCGGTCTCCATGGCGCCCAGCACGCCGCCGCGCTCGGCGATGCGCTCGAACTCCGCCAGCACCGCCTCTTCCACCAGCTCGGTCAGTTCCTCGATCACGAAGGAGCCCTGGCTCGGGTTCTCGTTCTTGGCCAGACCCCATTCCCGATTGATGATCAGCTGGATGGCCATCGCGCGGCGCACGCTGTCTTCCGTCGGCGTGGTGATCGCCTCGTCAAAGGCGTTCGTATGCAGC
>JAESGR010001115.1_pt1 | contig 10708 bp, 7 predicted proteins | sample 9269771 | NCBI WGS metagenome assembly JAESGR01 (sample SAMN15739572, study PRJNA653492) | algae metagenome | isolation source: Chroococcus sp. CMT-3BRIN-NPC107 and co-occurring heterotrophs from well... | place: USA: Clark Mountains Wilderness, California | collected 2010-04-18
CCTCGATCGTCGCGCGCTTCCTGCCCAGCGCCTTCAAGAACGGAGTCGACGTCGATGCGGTCGACGGGGCGGTGGAACTGCCCTACGACATCCCGAACCTGCGCGTGGCCTACGTGCGCGACGAACCGAAGGCGGTGCGCACCGGCTTCTGGCGCGGCGTGGGCTGCAACAACAACGTGTTTGCCATCGAGTGCCTGATGGACGAACTGGCCATGAAGGCCGGCAAGGATCCCGTTGCCTTCCGCCTGGCGATGCTGGGAGGATCCCCACGGCTGAAGGCGGTGCTGGAGCTGGCAGCCGCGCGGGCGCGCTGGCAGCAGCCGCGGGGAGCGCGGGTCGGCCTTGGGGTGTGCGCGCAGAACGTGTTCGGCAGCTTCATCGCCACGGTGCTGGAAGCCGAGGTCGACAGCCAGGGCGAGATCCTGCTGCGCCGCCTGACTTCGGTGGTGGACACCGGCATCGCGGTGCATCCCGACACGGTCGCCGCGCAGATCGAAGGTGGATTGGTGTTCGGCCTGAGTGCCGCGCTGCACGGCCGGATCTCCCTCAAGAACGGCCGCATCGAGCAGTCCAATTTCCACGACTATCGCGTGCTGCGCATCCATGAGGTTCCGCCCATCGACGTGCACGTGGTGCAGAGCGGCGAGGCCCCGGGCGGGATCGGCGAGGCCGGCACGGTGGCAGCCGCGCCGGCGCTGCGCAACGCCATCTACGCCGCCACCGGCGTGCCGCTGCGCCGCATGCCGGTGGACCGACAGGCACTGGCCTTGAAGAAGAAGGCCTGACATTCCGAGGAGGCGGGCCGCGCCCGCCCAGCGGCCTGGGACGCGCCGATCCGACAGCCGAGGCGCATGCCCCGGCCATGCGCTCAGCGAGCCCCCGGCTCCGCGGTCTGCGCCAATCCTTCGTCCCACGCGCCGCCCAGGGCCCGCACGAGCCGCACCGTGGCCTGGAAGCTGAGTGCGCGCACCTGCGTTTCCATGCGGCGGCTGCGCAGCTCGTTGCGTTGCGCATCCAGCAGCTCCAGCTGGCTGATCAGGCCATTGCGGTAGCGCGCACGCGACAGTGCCGTGGCCCGGCTGGCCGAAGCGACCGCCTGCGTCTCCGCACGCGCCTGGCCATCGAGCAGATGCAATGCCGACAACTGGTCCTCCACGTCCCGGAAGGCCACCAGGATCTGCTCGCGGTAGGCGTACAGCGCGGCGTCCATCTCCGCGGCCGCGGCGGCAATGGTGCCTTCGCGGCGGCCGTCGAAGATCGGCAGCGACAGCAGCGCTCCAATGCCCCAGGAACGCGCGGACCACTTGAACACGTCGGCCAGCTGCGACGAGGACACCCCGCCGCTGGCGGTCAGCTGCAGTTCCGGGAACCAGGCCGCCTGCGCAACCCCGACGCGCGCCTGCGCAGCCAGCAGCGACTCGCGCGCGGCACTCACGTCCGGCCGACGTGCCAGCACCGTGCTGGGCACCCCCGCCGGAATGACAGGAGGCACCCCCTGCAGCGGCTGCGCCGCTACCGAGAAGTTCGTCGCGACCTCGCCGACCAGCACGGCCAGCGCGTGCTCCAGCTCGGTGCGCTCACGCTGCACCGCAAAAGCCTGCGACTCCGCAGCGGCCTTCTCGGTGTGCACCCGCGCCACGTCCAGCTCCGCCACGTCTCCGGCCCGAAAGCGCGCTTGTGTGAGCTTGAGCGTGTCGGTAAAGGCCTGCACCGTGTCGTTGACGATCTGTTTTTCCGCATCGAGCGCGCGCAGGCCGAAATACGCCTGCGCAACTTCGGCCTGGATCAGGAGCTGCGCGCTGCGCAGCAGCGAGGACCGCGAGGCCGCGTCCAGCGAGGCCGCGTCGCTGGCCCGGGCGATCCTGCCGAACACGTCGGCCTCGTAGGACAAGCCAAGGCCGGCAAAGAACTGGCCGCCTGCGGTGGAGCCCGTGGCGGGCTGGGTTCCCCGGCTGGCACCGGCGGAGAACCCCAGCAGCGGCAGTCGGCGCGCCTCCACGGTGCGCAGCACCGCCCGCGCCTGCTGAAGGCGCGCCGCGGCCACTTGGATGCGGTCGTTGCGCTGCATGGCTTGCGCCTGCAGCGCGTCCAGCACGGGATCGGCGAAAGCTTTCCACCACTCGCCTGCCGGCGGCAGCACCGCCGGCGCCGCGGTGGTCCAGCGGCCCTCCGCCGGCGCGAAGGACGCGGGAACGGCCGGCAGCCGCGAGGCATCGATGGCCGGCGGCGAGGCGCAGCCGCCGGCTGCCAGCGCGCAGAGCATCGCACACAGGCGCCAGGAACTCGGGAGTGCGTTCATCAGTGGGCCTCCGCGCCAGCAGGCGCCGCGATCGCGGGCACGTGCCCGTGGTTCACCAGGGGGCGATTGCCGGCCAGCTTGCGCAGCAGCACGTAGAAGACCGGCGTCAGGAACAGGCCGAACACGGTCACGCCCAGCATGCCGCTAAAGACCGCCACCCCCATCGCGCGCCGCATCTCCGCGCCCGCACCGCTGGACAACACCAGCGGCAGCACGCCCATGATGAAGGCAATGGAGGTCATCACGATCGGGCGCAGCCGCAGGCGCGCGGCTTCGACTGCCGCCTGCACCGGCGTGCGGCCGGCGAACTCCAGTTCGCGCGCGAACTCCACGATCAGGATGGCGTTCTTGGCCGACAGCCCCACCAGCACCATCAGCCCGATCTGGGTGAAGATGTTGTTGTCACCCCCGGAGTACCAGACGCCCGCCATGGCTGCCAGCAGCCCCATCGGCACGATCAGGATGATGGCCAGCGGCAAGGTGAGGCTCTCGTACTGCGCGGCCAGCACCAGGAACACCAGCAAAACGGCCAGCGGGAACACCCAGCGGGTCGAGTCGCCGGCCAGGATCTCCTGGTAGGTCAGGTCCGTCCACTCGTACTCGACCCCGGGCGGCAGGGTCTTGGCGGCGATGCGCTTGACCGCGTCCTGCGCCTGGCCCGAGGAGTAGCCGGGCGCCGGATTGCCGTTGATGTCCGCCGAGATGAATCCGTTGTAGCGGATCGCCCGCTCGGGCCCGTAACTGGGCTTGACGTTGACGAACGCGGACAGGGGCACCATCTCGCCATTGCTGGATCGCACCTTCAGCTGCGCCACGTCATCGGGCTGCGAGCGGAACTGGGCATCCGCCTGCGCCCGCACGGTGTAGGTGCGGCCAAAGCGGTTGAAATCATTAACGTACAGGCTGCCCAGGTAGATCTGCAGGGTGTCGAACACGTCGGTGATCGCCACGCCCAGCTGGCGCGCCTTGGTTCGGTCGATGTCCGCGTACAGCTGCGGAACGTTGACCTGCAGGCTGCTCCACGTGCCGGTCAGCTCGGGCGCCTTGCGCGCCTCGGCCAGGAACGCCTTGGCCGCCGCATCGAGCTCCTCGTAGCCGAGGGAGGCGCGATCCTGCAGCTGCAGCTTGAAGCCACCGGTCGTGCCCAGTCCCTGCACCGGCGGGGGCGGGAACAACCCGATGGTGGCGTCTTGGATCTGGCCGTATTCCTTGTTCAGGCCGGCGACGATCGCCGCCGCGTTCTGGTCGGCACGCCGCCGCTCGGCAAAGGGCTTGAGCAGGATGAACACCACCCCGGCGTTGGCGCTGCGCGTGAAGCCGTTGATGGACAAGCCGGGGTATGCCGCGGCGTGTTCGACGTCCGGGTGCTTCATTGCGATCTCGCCCATGCGGCGGATCACCTCCTCCGTGCGGTCCAGGCTGGCGCCGTCGGGCAGCTGCGCGAAGCCCACCAGGTACTGCTTGTCCTGCACCGGCACGAACCCGCGGGGGACCGCCTGGAACAGGCCGGCTGTCACGACGGCCAGTCCCACGTACACGGCCATCATGAGCGCCTTGCGTCCGATCGCCTGGCGCACGCCGCCGCCATAGCGCTCGCCGCCGCGCTGGAACACCTGGTTGAAGCGCCGGAAGATGCCGCCGAGCGCGCGGTCCATTGCTCGCGTCAGCACGTCCTTGGGCTGGTCACCGGCGCGCAGCAGCAGCGCCGACAGCGCCGGTGACAGCGTCAGTGAATTGATCGCGGAAATCACGGTGGAGATGGCAATCGTGAGCGCGAACTGGCGATAGAACTGGCCGGCCAGGCCGCTGATGAAGGCAAGCGGTACGAACACCGCCACCAGCACCAGCGCGATCGCGACGATCGGGCCGGACACCTCCTTCATGGCCTGCAGCGTGGCCTCGCGCGGCGACAGTCCCGCATGGATGTTGCGTTCCACGTTCTCCACCACCACAATCGCGTCGTCCACGACGATGCCTACCGACAGCACCAGCCCGAAGAGGCTGAGCGCGTTGATGGAAAACCCCAGCAGGTACATGACCGCGAAGGTGCCGATCACCGACACCGGCACGGCCAGCAGCGGGATGATCGAGGCGCGCCACGTCTGCAGGAACAGGATCACCACCAGCACGACCAGCACCACGGCTTCCAGCAGCGTCTTGATCACCGACTTGATCGACTCGCGTACGAAAAGCGTCGTGTCGTACACGTCCGTCCTGTACTCCACGCCTTCGGGCATGGTTTTCTTCAGTTGCGCCATCTCGGCGCGCACGCCATCGGCGATCGCGATCGCGTTGGACCCTGGCGCGGCCAGCACCGCCACGGCCATCGCATCCTTGTTGTCCAGCAGCGAACGCAGCGAGTAGTCGGCTGCGCCCAGCTCGATGCGCGCGATGTCGCGCAGCCGGGTGACGGCGCCGTCGGCTTCCGTCTTGACGATGATGTCGCCGAATTCCTCCTCGGTCTGCAGCCGGCCCTGGGCGCTGACGGACAGCTGCAGGTCGGCGCCCTTGCTGGGCGAAGCGCCGATCGTGCCCACGGCTGCCTGAACGTTCTGTTCGCGCATCGCGCGCACCACGTGCGAGGCCGACAGCCCGCGCTGGGCCACCTTGTGCGGGTCGAACCACACGCGCATTGCGTAGTCGCCCGCGCCGTACAGCGCCACCTGGCCGACTCCCGGGACACGGGCGAGCCGGTCGCGCACATTGAGCAAGGCATAGTTGCGCAGGTAGTTGATGTCGTAGCGGCCGCCGGGCGACAGCAGGTTCACGATCAGCGTGATGTCCGGCGAGCTCTTGATCGTGGTGACTCCCAGGCGGCGCACTTCCTCGGGCAGGCGCGGCTCGGCCTGCGTCACGCGGTTTTGCACCAGCTGCTGCGCCTTGTCCGGGTCGGTGCCCAGCTTGAAGGTGACTACCAGCGTGAGCTGGCCATCGGCGGTGGACTGGCTGCTGAAATACAGCATGTCCTCCACGCCGTTGATCTGCTCCTCCAGCGGCGTGGCCACGGATTCGGCGATCACCTTGGGATTGGCTCCCGGATAGGCGGCGCGCACGACCACCGAAGGCGGCACCACTTCCGGATATTCCGCCACGGGCAGCAGCGGCAGCGCGATCAACCCGGCCAGCAGGATCAGCGTGGACAGCACGCCGGCAAACACGGGACGGTCGATGAAGAAGCTGGACAAGTTCATGAAAGCTCCAGTCGCGCTCAGGAACGCTTCCTCGCAGCGGCCTCGCTTGCCGCAGGTTCGTGCATCGATCCGTGCTGGGGGTCCACCAGCGTGCCAGGCCGCACCCGCTGCACGCCATTGACCACGATGCGCTCGTCACGCCGCAGCCCTTGGGTGATCACGCGCAGCCCATCGACGGTCGGCCCGAGGGTGACCTCGCGGTAGGCCACCTTGTTGTCGCTGCCTACCACCAGGACGAAGCGCTTGTTCTGGTCGGTTCCCACGGCGCGATCGGCCACCAGCAGTGCCTCGCGTGCTATGGCCTTGCCCAGCTGGACGCGCGCGAACTGGCCGGGGATCAGCGCGCCGTGCGGATTGGGAAAGCGGGCCCGCACGCGCACCGTGCCGCTGCGCGTGTCGACCTTGTTGTCGATCAGCTGCAGCGTGCCGGCGTAAGGCGTGCCTTCAGTGACCACGGTGCCCATGCGCACCGGGATGCGGTCGATCTGGCTGCGGTCGCCATCGACCCCGGGCACGTCCTGCAGCGCCCGCACCAGCACCTGTTCGTCCACATCGAAGCTCGCATAGATGGGATCCACCGACACCAGCGAAGACAACACCGGGGCGCCCGGTCCGGCGGCCACGAGGTTGCCGGCGGTCACCTCGAACTTGCCGATGCGCCCGGCAATCGGGGCGCGCACCTGGGTGTAGCCCAGGTTCAGCTGAGCCGAGGTAAGCGCCGCTTGCGCTGCGCGCACGTTGGCCTCGGCTTCGTGCAGGCTGTCGACGCGCTCGTCGAGCTCGCGCCCGGCGATTGCATTCTCCTCCCACAGGCGTTCGGCCCGCTCGTGTTCGCTGCGGCGGTTGGCCAAGCGCGCAGCCGCGGCGGCCAGCTGCGCCTGCGCGCGCTCCACATCCGCGGCGTACGGCGCGGGATCGATGGTTACCAGCAGGTCGCCGGCGCGCACCAGCGCACCCTCTCGAAAGTGCACGCTGTGCACCGCACCGGACACGCGCGACCGCACCTCGACCTGTTCGACCGCTTCCAGACGTCCGGAGAACTCGTCCCAGGCGGCCACCTGGGCCTGGACCACGGGGGCCACCGACACCCGCACGGCCGCCGGCGCCGGCGGCGGCTCCGATGCCGTGACCGAGAGGCCGGAGCTCACGGCGAAAACCGCGGCGCCCAGGAGGCAGGCGGCCAGCACACCGACGGCGGTGCGGGTCGTTCGGCGCTGCAATGCGATGAAGGTGTTCGGGGTGGCCATGGCGGTCAAGCATCCTGTTCGGGGATAAGGGGCTGCGCCCACAGCGCAGCGACGAGGGTGGCGGCCTTGAACCAGGCCTGCTCCATGCAGTCGATTTCCGTTCGCGCGTGCCCGTTGCGCGCCAGGAACGGGCGCAACGTGACCGTGAGCGGAAGGACCAGGCCCACGATGCTGCGCAGGTGCGCGGCATGGGCCGCCGCGGCGTCTGGGATCACCGGGGCGGAATCACGCGCGTGCCGCAGCCGCTCGTGGTGCTGGTGGTCCAGCCAGGCGCGGTCGTAAGCGGCGGCCGTGACGTCGAGCATCCAGGTGGCCAGCCGCCGCCGCAGCGCCTGCACGTACACCGCTTCCGGCAAAGCGGTCGTGCGGGTGAGGTACGGAGTGCGCTTGGGTTTGCACGCCAGGGAGCCGTACCAGGTATCCAGCACGTCATCCACCTGCTCCTGCAGCACGGCGTGCACCTGCCGCAGCCAACCGATTTCTTCCGGCCCGAAGAACAGCGTGTCCTTCAGGCCCTGGAAGCTCTCGTCGCTCATGGGACACCGCTGCGGCGGGGTGCCACTGACGCCGTCGCACTGCCCGCGGGTGGTGGCCTCTGCGCGCATCAGCGGGCTAGCTTGCTGGCGGTCTCCGCCACCCGGCGCCCCTGGTAGCGTGCGCCTTCGAGCTCCACCTCGCTGGGCATGCGCGCGCCGTCGCCGCCGGCAATCGTGCTGGCGCCGTACGGCGTGCCCCCGTGGGCTGAGCCGATCCCCGACTGGCCGGCAAAGCCGTAGTCCAGGCCGACGATCACCATGCCGAAGTGAAGCATGTTCGTGATGATGGAGAACAAGGTGGTCTCCTGGCCGCCGTGCTGGGTGCCGGTGCAGGTGAAAGCCGAGCCCACCTTGCCGTTGAGCGCACCGCGAAACCACAGGCCACCGGCCTGCTCCAGGAAGCTGCCCATCTGCGATCCCATGCGGCCAAAACGGGTGCCGGCGCCGATCACGATCGCGTCGTACTCGGCCATCTCCTCCACCGTGGCCAGGGGCGCACGCTGGTCCAGCTTGAAGCCGGAACTCTTGGCCAGCGCCTCGGGCACGAGCTCGGGCACGCGCCGGACCGCGACCTCTGCGCCGGCTGCCTGTGCGCCTTCGGCGACGGCATAGGCCATCGTTTCGACATGCCCGTAGGCGGAGTGGTAAAGAACCAGGACTTTTGCCATGCGTCAGCTCCAGAGGATGTGGACCCCCATGATGGAAAACGTCGACGCCGTGCAAGTCCTCCGGAAGTCGCATGCGCTCTCCGCCTGAAGCAGCACGCCGGACTGATCCCTGGCCGCTGCTCAGTCGATGCGCGCCTCGAATTCGCCCCGGAAATGCCGCAGCATCGCGCGCACCGGCATCGCGGCGGAGTCGCCGAGCGCGCAGATGGTGCGGCCCTGGATGTCCTGCGCCACGGAGTCCAACAGGGTCAGGTCATTCGGGCGGCCGCGGCCGCCCTGGATGCGCGCCAGTACGCGCCACAGCCAGCCCGTGCCTTCGCGACAGGGCGTGCACTGGCCGCAGGACTCGTGCATGTAGAAGTAGGCCAGGCGCAGAAGGGTTTCGACCATGTCGCGCGTCTCGTCGATCACGATCACCCCGCCCGAACCGAGCATGGACCCGGCCTTGGCGAGGGAGTCGTAGTCCATCGTGCAGTTCATCATGATGTCGGCCGGCAGCACCGGCGCCGACGACCCGCCGGGGATGACGGCCTTGAGCTTCCTGCCGCCCTTCACGCCGCCGCACACTTCGAGCAGCTTGGAGAAAGGCGTTCCCAGCGGGATCTCGCAGTTGCCCGGCAGCTCCACGTCGCCCGACACCGAGAAGATCTTGGTGCCCCCGTTGTTCGGCTTGCCGCATTCCAGGTAAGCCTGGCCGCCGTTGCGGACGATCCAGGGCACCGCCGCAAAGGTCTCGGTGTTGTTGATCATGGTCGGCCTGCCATACAGGCCGAAGCTCGCGGGGAACGGCGGCTTGAATCGGGGCTGCCCCTTCTTGCCTTCGAGCGACTCCAGCAGCGCGGTTTCCTCGCCGCAGATGTAGGCGCCCCAGCCGTGGTGCGCGTGCAGCTGGAACGAGAAGTTCGAACCCAGGATGTTGTTGCCCAGGTAGCCGGCCGCGCGCGCTTCCTCCAGCGCTTCCTCGAAACGCTCGTACGCATTGAAGATCTCTCCGTGGATGTAGTTGTAGCCCGCGGTGATGCCCATTGCGTAGGCGGCAATGATCATCCCTTCGATCACGATGTGCGGGTTGTGCAGCAGGATGTCGCGGTCCTTGAAGGTGCCCGGCTCGCCCTCGTCGGAGTTGCACACCAGGTACTTCTGCCCGGGGAACTGGCGCGGCATGAAGCTCCACTTCAGGCCCGTGGGGAAACCGGCGCCGCCGCGGCCGCGCAGCGCGCTTTCCTTGACGGTGGCGATCACCTGGTCCTGCGTCAGGCCCTCAGCAATGATCTTGCGCAGCGCCTGGTAGCCGTCTCGCGCCTCGTAGTCCTTCAGGCGCCAGTTGGTGCCGTCCAGGCCCGCATAGATCTGCGGGTTGATGTGGCGGCCGTGGAAGCAGGTCTGCACGCCGGTGGCCTGGAACTGCTGCAACACCTGGGCGGCGTTCATTGCGACGCTCCCTTCAAGCCGTCGACCAGCTGGTCCAGCTTGTCGTTGCTCATGAAGCTGCACATCACGCGGTCGTTGACCAGCATCACGGGCGAGTCGGCGCAGGCGCCCAGGCACTCGTTCTGCTGCAAGGTGAACATGCCGTCGGGGGTGGTCTCGCCCATCTGGATGCCCAGCTTGCGCTGCAGGTGCTGCAGGGCCTTGTGGCCGTCGCCCAGCTGGCAAGGGAGGTTGGTGCACACGTTCAGCTTGTACTTCCCGACCTCTCGCTGGTTGTACATGTTGTAGAAGGTGACCACCTCGTGCACGGCAATGCGTGGCATGCCCAGGTGGTCGGCGACTGCTTGCTCGCTGTCGGGCGACACGAAGCCCTGTTCGTGCTGCACCATGGCAAGGCATGCCATCACGGCCGACTGCCTCCTGTCGGGCGGGTACTTGGCGACGGCGCGATCGAAGCGTTCGACGAGTTCGGGGTGCATGGCAAGTGGCAGGCTGCTGAAGGACCGTCCACGTTCCCATCCGCGATGGGCGACGTGAAGCAGCCGGTGGCCTGCGCGCGGGTCCATCCAAAGCGGCACCCTTCGCTGCTGCCAACGACCACCGAAACCAAGGTGGAATGGCGCTGCGTGCGCGGCTCGGTTCTGATGCGGCTGCCCCCACCCGCTCAGGAGCTTCCGATGACCCGCAGCCCGCGGCAAGAAGGCCGCACATGACGCGCTCCGTCCTGCCCACCCCGCGTGCCGAAGACGATCCGGCCACCCGGCGCCGGCACATCACCGCCATCGTGGCGGCGTCTTCCGGCAACCTGGTCGAATGGTTCGACTTCTACGTCTACGCCTTCTGCGCCATCTACTTTGCGCCCGTGTTCTTCCCGGCCGCGGATCCGACCGCGCAGCTGCTCCAGACTGCCGGCGTTTTCGCCGCCGGCTTCCTCATGCGGCCCATCGGAGGCTGGTTGTTCGGTCGGATTGCCGACCGGCATGGCCGCAAGACGTCCATGCTGCTGTCGGTGCTGCTGATGTGCGGTGGCTCCCTGTTGATCGCCTGCCTGCCCTCCCACGCCGCCGTGGGTGCCTGGGCGCCGGCGCTGCTGTTGGCGGCACGGCTGCTGCAGGGGCTGTCCGTGGGCGGCGAGTACGGCACAACCGCCACTTACATGAGCGAGGTAGCGCTGAGCGGACGTCGCGGCTTCTACTCCTCGTTCCAGTACGTCACGTTGATCGGCGGGCAGCTCGCCGCCGTCTTGTTGATCGTGGTGCTGCAACAGCTGCTGGACGATCACCAGATGCGCGATTGGGGCTGGCGCATCCCGTTCTTCGTGGGTGCCATGGGTGCG
>JAESGR010001116.1_pt1 | contig 10707 bp, 10 predicted proteins | sample 9269771 | NCBI WGS metagenome assembly JAESGR01 (sample SAMN15739572, study PRJNA653492) | algae metagenome | isolation source: Chroococcus sp. CMT-3BRIN-NPC107 and co-occurring heterotrophs from well... | place: USA: Clark Mountains Wilderness, California | collected 2010-04-18
CGTGGTAGGCCGCGAGGCCGACGCCGGCGAGGAAGACCAGTCCCAGGATCAGGTTCAGCGCGGCCCGCCAGCGGGCGTCCTTCAGCATCAGCCGGGTCAGCACCAGGCCGGCTAGGGCGAGCCCGCCCGCGACCCAGTAGACCTCCCGCTGCTTCAGGCAGAGCACGCAGGGCGCATAGCCCAGGCGCTGGAAGATATGCGCGGCGGCCAGCATCGCCGCCGAGGCGATGAAGGCGAGCAGCGGCCAGCGCGTGAGGACGGGATCCAGCTTGCTCATGCCGTGCGGCGCGCTCCGATGCGCAGGTTCATGCGTTGTGCCTAGCAAGGCTTCCCGGGCTTGTCTTGCCCCGGCCGGGGCTGCTGCATAGTTTCAACTGATACGATCTTCCGCCATCTGGGAGAGACGCCGATGAACGTCCAGGCCCCCGCTCCGGCCCGCGACCTGTTCGACAACCCGCTGGGCACCGACGGCTTCGAGTTCGTCGAGTTCACCTCGCCCGAGCCCGAGCGGCTGAAGCACCTGTTCGAGCTGATGGGCTTCACCGCCACCGGCAGGCACCGGTCCAAGAACGTGCTCCGCTTCCGCCAGGGCGACATCAATTTCATCCTGAACATGGAGCCGTCCGGCCAGGCGGCCGAGTTCCGCAAGGTCCACGGCCCCTCGGCCAACGCCATGGCGTTCCGGGTCAAGGACGCCGCCAGGGCGCTGCGGCTGGCGGTGGAGCGGGGCGCGACCCCGGTGCAGGGGCCGGTCGGGCCCATGGAGCTGAACATTCCCGCCATCGAGGGGATCGGCGGCTCCAACCTCTACCTCGTCGACCGCTACGGGGCGCAGGAGATCTACGACGTCGACTTCCTGCCCATTGAGGGAGCGGAGGCGAAGATGGCCGAGAACTCGGTCGGCCTCGACTACATCGACCACCTGACCCACAACGTGTTCCGCGGAAACATGGCCAAGTGGGCGCAGTTCTACGAGCGCATCTTCGGCTTCCGCGAGATCCGCTACTTCGACATCGAGGGCAAGCAGACGGCGCTGGTCTCCAAGGCGATGACAAGCCCTTGCGGCAAGATCCGCATCCCGCTGAACGAAAGCCAGGACGAGCACTCGCAGATCGAGGAGTTCCTGCGCGACTACCACGGGGAGGGCATCCAGCACGTGGCGCTGGGGACCGGGGACATCTACGGCGCGGTGGAGGCCATGCGGGCCCGCGGGGTGCCGTTCCAGGACACGCCCGACACCTACTACGAGCAGCTGGACGCCCGGGTGCCCGGCCACGGCGAGGACCTGCAGCGGCTGGCGGCCGACCGCATCCTGGTGGACGGGGCCCCGACCGAGGGGCAGGGACTGCTGCTGCAGATCTTCACCGGCAACCTGATCGGCCCGATCTTCTTCGAGCTGATCCAGCGCAAGGGCAACGAGGGCTTCGGGGAGGGCAACTTCAAGGCCTTGTTCGAGTCCATCGAACTGGATCAGATCCGCCGCGGCGTGCTGCCGGCGAAGGATGGCGGATGAAGCGGAAGGCGTGGTGTCTCTTAGCGTTGGGCGTGTTGATGGCGGACGCGGCTGAGGCGGCCCCCAAGTGGGCGTTGGCCATCCACGGCGGCGCCGGCGTCATCGACCGCAACGCCCTCTCGCCCGCGCAGGAGAAGGCCTATCGCGACGGGATGGCCCGGGCCGCCGAGGCCGGCGCCAAGGTGCTGCGGGCGGGCGGATCTTCGCTGGACGCGGTCGAGGCGGCGGTCGTGGAGCTGGAGAACAATCCGCTGTTCAACGCCGGCCGCGGCGCGGTCTTCACCGCCGAGGGCAAGAACGAGCTCGACGCGGCGGTGATGGAGGGGCGCGAGATGAAGGCGGGCGCGGTCGCGGGCGTCGCCCGCACCCGCAACCCCATCCGCCTGGCCCGTCAGGTGATGGAGAACTCGCCGCACGTGATGCTGATCGGGCCGGGCGCCGAGGCCTTCGCCCGCAGCCGCGGCCTGCCGGAGGTCGACCCGGCCTACTTCTACACCCCGCAGCGCTGGCGGGCGCTGGAGCGCGAGCTCGCCAAGCAGAACCTGCCGGTTCCGGCCAAGCCCGCCGGCGCGGTGGAGGAGGACCGCTCCGCCGCCCTGGCGCACGACGAGGGCAAGCGGGGCACCGTCGGGGCCGTGGCCGTCGACATCCGCGGCGACGTGGCGGCGGCGACCTCCACCGGCGGGACCACCGCCAAGCGCTGGGGCCGTGTGGGCGATGCGCCGATCATCGGGGCCGGGACCTACGCCGCCAATGCCTCCTGCGCCGTCTCGGCGACCGGGACGGGCGAGTACTTCATCCGCCTGACCGTAGCGCGCGAGGTCTGCGCGCTCGTCGAGCACAAAGGGCTGAGCCTGCAGGCCGCCGCCGACGAGGTGGTGCAGAAGAAGCTTACCAAAATCGGCGGCGACGGCGGCGTGATCGCGGTGGCGCCCAACCGCGACATCGCCTGGAGCTTCAACACCTCGGGCATGTACCGGGCCCGCATCGCCGACGGCCAGCCGCTGGTCGTCGGCGTCTACAAGGACGATCCCTGATGGCCACGCGCAACTGGATCCCCGTCCGGGGCGCGCAGGGGCGCCGCTCTCGCCAGGCCCACGCGGACCTGCCGGAGGGGACCTTCGAGCGCGAAATCTCCAAGGAAGGCTTCTTCGGCCCGGCGGCCTTCATCTACCACCCGCGCCCGCCGACCGGCTGGACCAGCTTCGAGGGCCCTCTGCGGCCCCGGGCCTTCGACCTCAACCGCCTGAACGAGCCCGCCGCCTCGCCCTGGACCGCGCCGGTGGTGCTGCACAACGCCTCGACCGAAATCCGCTTCTGGAAGCTGGCCGGGGCGATGCCGAACCTCGCCCGCAACGCCGACGGCGACCAGCTGCTGTTCGTGCACCAGGGACGCGGCGACCTCTTCTGCGACTACGGCCGACTGCCATTCGAGGCCGGCGACTACCTCTACCTGCCGCGGGGGACCATGTGGCGCCTGCGGCCCGACGGCCCGGCGGCGCTGCTGACTATCCAGGCCACCAACACCCACTTCGGCCTGCCCGACAAAGGCTTGCTCGGCGGCCACGCCCTCTTTGACCCGGCCATGTTGGAGACGCCCGTCATCGACGAGGGCTTCCAGGCCCACCAGGCGGAGCCCGGCGACTTCCGGGTCGAGATCAAGAAGCGCGGCCAGGTCAGCGTGGTGACCTATCCCTACAACCCGCTGGACGCCGTCGGTTGGCACGGGGAGCTGGCGCCCGTGCGGCTCAACGTTCGCGACATCCGGCCGGTGATGAGCCACCGCTACCACTTGCCGCCGTCGGTCCATTCGACCTTCGTTTCTGACCGGTTCGTCGTCTGCACCTTCACCCCCCGGCCTTTCGAAACCGACCCCGGCGCGCTGAAGGTGCCGTTCTTCCACAACAACGACGACTACGACGAGGTGCTGTTCTACCACGCCGGCGACTTCTTCAGCCGCGACCACATCGAGGCTGGGATGATGACATTCCATCCCTCCGGCTTCACCCACGGCCCGCATCCGAAGGCGCTGAAGAACATGCTCAGCCAGCCCAAGCCGGCGACCGACGAGTACGCGGTGATGATCGACGCGCGCGATCCGCTGGACGTGGGCGAGGCGGCCTCTACGGTGGAGAACCCTGACTATGTGAACAGCTGGAGATCTCCCGGTTGAGCGAGGCCATCGACCTCTCGGAGAAGTTCGCAGCCTTCAGCGAGCACTGGCGCCCGAAGGTCGCCGCCCAGCTCAACGGCCAGGACGTGCGGCTGGTGAAGGTTCAGGGCGTCTTCCCCTGGCACCGGCACGAAGACGCCGAGGAGATGTTCCTCGTCTGGAAGGGACGCTTCCGGGTCGAGTTCCGCGACCGCACCATCGAGCTCGGCCCGGGCCAGATGGTCGTCGTTCCGCGCGGCGTCGAGCACCGCACCGCCGCCGACGCCGAGGCCGAGGTGATCATCTTCGAACCGTCGGAGGTGGTGAACACCGGCGATGCGGCGCCTTCGGAGTTCACCGCCCCTGCGGGCGTTCGCGTGTGACCATGGCCGAGGCGGGCCTGCGCGCGGACCTGGCCAAGGCGGCGCACGAGGAGATCGAGCGCGCCTGCACCCTCGGCTGGCGTCAGCTCTCGGCCTGCACCCCCTGGGGCGACACCTTCGAAGGCTTCACGCCGGCGGGCCGCGAGGTCTGTTTCGAGCGCAACTACCTCTGGGACGACGACCCCGGCGGCGACATCCGCGTGGAGGTCAACGTCTACCAGCCCCGCGGCTTCGAGGAGGGCGTGCGCCTGACGCGCCGGATCGTGCGGGAGCCGCGATGATCTGGAAGCTGCCGGACTGGCTGTCTCCCGGCGGACCCCGCGCCGCCGCCAACGACCAGGTGGAGTGGGAGCCCACCCCCGAGGACATCGAGGAGATGGAGGCGAGGAAGCGCCGCTCCATCGACCGGCTGATCGCCGAGGGCGTGCCCTACATCGAGCACCTGCCGACGATCGAACCGGCGAGCTACACCACGTTGCGCAGCCGGCAGGAGGTGGTCCAGCGGGCCTTCTGCCTCTACGCCGTGACCATCGCGGGGCAGCTGAAGGACCCGTCAAAGGCGCTGATCGAGCTCAAGCGGCGGCGGCTGATGCCGGCGTTGACCCCGCGCGAGCGGGGCTTCCTGCAGAGGCCTCTGCGGGAGGGTGATTGCGTGCGGATGGGGTGGCGGATCGAGGCTGCCGCGCCGCTGATGTGGCACCTCGGCCGAGTCCGTGAGCTCCCGCGCCCCGACGCGCCCATCGGGGCCGGTACGCCCATCTACTTTCTGGACCAGTTGCGCCCGGAGGAGGTTCTGGAGCCTCTCGGCGAGAGACCGATAGCCGAGGTGCTCGACGAGGCGGACCTGATCTACCGCTACCACTGGGCAGCTCGTGACGCGATGTTGAACGGACGACCTGCTCCCGCCGGTCTCAACCTCGACGTCATCCAGGAGCGTCACCACGCGCTCAACTGGCTCATCAACTACAACGACGGCGCGGAGTGGGACGATGTCACGACGGACACCTGACGCATGAAGCTCGCTTCGCTGAAGAACGGCCGGGACGGCCACCTGGTGGTGGTCTCGCGGGACCTGGCCTGGTTCACCGACGCCGACGCGATCGCGCCGACGCTGCAGGCCGCTCTCGACGACTGGGAGAACTGCGAGCCGATGCTCCGGGGCCTGGCGCAGAGCCTGGAGCACGGCGCGGTGCCGCGCGACCGCTTCCACGAGCACGAGGCGGCGAGCCCGTTGCCGAGGGCCTACCAGTGGGCCGACGGCTCGGCTTATGTGAACCATGTCGCCCTGGTGCGGCAGGCAAGAGCCGCCGACATGCCCGAGAGCTTCTGGACCGATCCGCTGATCTACCAGGGCGGCTCCGACGGCTTCCTGGGGCCACGCGACCCCATCCCGCTGGTGGACGAGGCCTGGGGCCTCGACTTCGAAGGCGAGGTGGCGGTGGTCACCGGCGACGTGCCGATGGGGGCGAGCCGCGAGCAGGCGCTGGCTGCGATCCGGCTGGTGATGCTGTGCAACGACGTCTCCCTGCGCAACCTGATCCCCGGTGAGATCGCCAAGGGGTTCGGCTTCTTCCAGTCCAAGCCGGCGTCCGCCTTCTCGCCGGTGGCGGTGACCCCGGACGAGCTGGGCGCGGCCTGGCGGGACGGCAAGCTGCACCGGCCGATGGAGGTGGAGCTGAACGGGGCGCCGTTCGGCCGGGCTGACGCCGGCGTCGACATGACCTTCGACTTCGGCACGCTGATCGCCCACGCCGCCAAGACCCGCAGCCTTTGCGCCGGCTCCATCATCGGCTCAGGCACGGTGTCGAACCGCGGTCCGGACGGCGGTCCAGGAAAACCTGTCGCCGAGGGCGGCGTCGGCTATTCCTGCATCGCTGAGGTGCGGACCGTCGAGATGCTCGCCCACGGGGCGCCCAGGACGCCGTTCCTGAAGCGCGGCGACGTGGTGCGGATTGAGATGCGGGACGAGCGCCGCCACACCCTGTTCGGAGCGATAGAACAGGAGGTGACGTGAACGCCCAGCCCAGCCGCCAGACCGCGCCCGCGCGCCAGCCGGCCCAGAGCGCCGGCGCGCTGCTCCGCCTCGCCGACTATCTGCCCTACCGACTGTCGACGGCCTCAAACGCCGTCAGCCGGCTGATCGCCCGCGCCTACGAGGACCGCTTCGGCCTGGCGATCCCCGAATGGCGACTGATCTGCGTGCTGGCCGAGGAGGGGGAGGCGACCCAGGCCGGGCTCGTGGTCCGCAGCGGCATGGACAAGGTCACCGTCTCGCGCGCCGCAGCCGGACTTGCCCGCCGCCGGCTGGTCGAGCGGCGCCGCAACCCGGCCGACGGTCGCTCTCAGGTGCTGGCGCTCTCCGCGGCGGGGGCCTCGCTGCACGCCGAGGTCGCCCCCCTCGCGCTGGCCTACGAGGCGGCGCTGATCTCGGGACTGGCTCCCGACGAGGTCGCCCAGCTCAAACGCCTGCTCGCCCGCCTGCAGTCCGCCGCCGCCGCTTTAGCCGGCGAGCCCGCCCCGGCGCGTTGACCGCGCCCCGCGCTCCGCTAGATTGCCCGCCCCGCTGGGCCCCAGTGGCGAAATGGTAGACGCGGCAGACTCAAAATCTGCTTTCCGCGAGGGAGTGCTGGTTCGAGTCCGGCCTGGGGCACCAATAGTTAGGCGGAATTCGCTGCCGCCATCGGTCACCGCTTAGGTTGCCAACATAAAATAAGCAATAAACGGTCGCTCGTTCCCTAGTCGGCCGGTTTCCAGCATCCCACTGTTCGCGACTTCGCTCGGCGGCTCAATCTGCTGGCCCGACACTATCCGGGTATCCTGCGGCTGACGCCTCGCTCACCCCCCCTTGTTTCCAAACCGGGGGCTTCAGAGCTCACGAGTACGCCGATCGAGGTGGGTAGGGCCGACGTTCGCGGGTCAAAACTGCTCCCGAGTAGACGAAAGCTAGCTCTTGAGTGCGGCGTTGATGAGAAGGAAATATCCTGAAAAACTTCCCAAAACCAGACAGTTACGATGCCGGAAGGGCTTCCTTAGCTCCCCGTCCGTAAGTCGCGCAGACCAAGTTCGGTTGCGCCGCCTATCAGCCGTACCGCGGAGATATGCGTCTGTATCGACAATTGCACAGCTGCTTAGGCCGAATGCAAAGCTAGGCCTTTAGACGTTTGAAAAGCGATCGAAGCTACCTATATTTGGGTGCTCGATTTGGGAACGAACGAAGAACGCGAGAGGAGGTGAAAATGGGACGGCCGCTCAGTCCCCTAACCGCCGCTCGCTACATGTGCGAGCGAAGCGATTGGACCCTCACCAATCTGGAGCTCCAGAAGATGCTGTACCTGGCCCAGATGATCTACATGGGCCAACACGGTGGTGACCGCCTGCTAGCTGGCACGTTCGAGGCGTGGGATTACGGGCCAGTGCTCCCGAGCGTTTATCGTGAGGCAAAGACATACGGCAGCGGACCTATCCGATACATCTCCGCGGGAGCCCGGATTGATGATCCGGAACGGCAGAAAATGCTCGACGAGGCGCACGATCAACTTTCGCGCGCGAGCGCAGGTCAGCTAGTGTCGATCACGCATTGGAAGGACGGCGCGTGGGCCAAGAACTATGTGCCTGGGGCACGAGGTGTGGTGATACCCGACCGTGACATCCTCGAAGAATACCGCAGACGAGCCGAGCGCAATCGAGACTGACTTTCTCAACCTTGAGGGCGACGACCCGAAGGCCAATAAGAAGGACGCCGCCTTAGAGGCGCTGCAGGAGCAACTTGAGGGTGAGAAGGACGCCCGAAGCGAGGAGCGCTTCGTCTGGATCGTATTGATGGTGATCCTGTTGGATATCATCTGGTTTCGAGACTCTGAGAACCCAACCCTGCCGGTAGTCGTCCTTGTCTTGGAGTTGGTTGCGCTCATGGTTCTGGCGCGGCGAATGGGGGTGGATGATTACGTCACCCTTGTAGGGCGGATCCTTGCTCAAATCGGGAACAAGGGAGGTGGGTAGGCGGAAGCTCCCGCGCGCTCAACCACTCGACTGGGTGGCGCTGATCGCGCTTGTCGGTCTCGGGTGTGCAGCCGCTCTGAGCGGCCCGCTCATGAACCTTCGAGATTCCGACAAAGACAATGAGAAGGAGACCGAAGGGAACGATCGACCTTTCGTCGTGATCCTTCCTCCGACAGAGCCTCCCCGGGAGCAGGAACCAACGCCGCGAGCCCCGCCGGCTCAGCTGTTTACGCTTTAGCAGCCCTACGACCCAAGGTCCCACCTCCATGCCGTTGGAGCCCGTCCGCTCCAGCTATAGGCTCAACTCCAGTCGAATCGAGAGTGTGGGGGCGGCGTGACTAAGGGTGCGGATCCTACGAAGCGTCGGCGGCAGCTGATCGAGCAGATCACTACGAATCAGCTTGTAGCCAAAGACAAGCTCTCCGAAGCGCAATCTTATCCTCCGCTTCGTGAGTTGCTAATTCGGCCAGATCTGGGGATCGCCATACCCCAAGCATCTGTCGTGGTCGATGCGGCCGTACCTTCCGGTCGCGAGCGACCGGATATTCAGATTTGGCTCGACGGCGTTCCAACCGAACTGCGGAACGAGCACGAGCATCTCTATGGCATCATCGAGGTGAAATCCGGAACGAAAGTTCAGGATGGCGGTATGTCCTTCGCAAAGGCGGAAATCGACGCCTATAGGTACCGTCAGCTCGTTTGCTTCTGGCTCGTGGATGCTGTTTGCGTCCACAGATACGACCTTAGCTATGGCTCCGCGCTTCCGACTCCGCTCCGCTGGGAGTGGTCGGAACTGTACGACGAAGACAACTTCCGCAACTGCTTTTCCCCTCTCCTCGAAGGAAAGCCGACACTTCGGCGTAGGCTGGAAGAATTCTCGCGATCCGCCGTCTTGGAAAAGGATGGTGTGAATGCCGCCAATCGAAGGCAGTTCGTAAACTCAATAGTGACTGTCGCAAGAATTCTCAGTGTCGCAGTATCTGCGCTGGTCCACAGCCGTTTGACTGCAGATCTTCGACTTGCGAACGAGCGTATCCAATTGCTTGCAGACGAGTATGGTGAGGCCATTTTTGACTGGGATGCGGAGGAGTATATCCGCTTCGGGAGTGAGCCCGATCCAACTGATTTTGAGGCACATCATTCGTATAATCAAAAATACACCGAACTGCTTTCTGACCTAGAGCCATACGAGTACGCCCTGAGGGCAGAACACGATCAGCTAAGGCGCTATGCCCACCGATCTGGATTGAACCCCAGCAAGGTATCATTCTTGAAAAATGAGGACGAGGCATCGTCGGCTAAGGAGTCATTTGTCCAAGAGACGTCGACCCTACTCTTCTCTAGACTAATGATGATCAGGTTCTCGGAGGATCATAATCTTCTTGAGAGATACATCTCGAATGGGGGTCTGCGTGCATTCGCAAACTATGCCTCCCACTTCAGAAAGCCCTACCAGAAGTTAGTTCGAGAAGCATACGAGAATGCTCGTCCTCTCTATAGGCATCTCTTCGAGCCGAAGCCGCTTGACTGGATTATTGAGCGCGACGATCCGCAATTCGGAACTGAGCTACTCCACGCGATGTGGATTCTGGCCCGCTGGAACTTCACGACGGTACGCGGTGATCTCCTATCCGGCATCTACGACAAACATCTCGATGATAGGCAGAGGAAGAGGCTGGGAGAAGTATACACAAGACCAGAGCTGGCAAGATATGTACTGGAGGCGTGCGGATGGGATGGTACTCAGAGAATTATAGATCCGGCATGTGGATCTGGCACCTTCCTCGTTGAGGCGTTAGACGCTGTCCGCCAGCGTAATGAGGAGCTCGGGCTCAGCTTCGACGGGGATCACGCGCTCAATTTATTGTCTCAGTTACATGGACTGGATATTAACGAGTTTTCGGCAACTCTAGCGAAGATCCAGCTGCTTTGGCACATCTTGGCTGTGGTCACCGAGCGACCCGAGGACACCATAGCTGCTGCGATTCAAGCGCTGCGCATTGAGGGCGGCAATGACTCTCTGGATCCCTGGGGGCTTGCGATGGCCGATGATGCCCCGCTGCTCGGGCAAGATGGACGCGTCAACGTTGAGCGCGCTGCTGCCCTCGGGGCGAAGGCTCGTAAGCTCAAGGCAAGCGATCGTCGTTTCCGGGACATCTCGTCTTCCCGTGAAGCTTTCGACATCGTCGTGGGAAATCCACCATACGTTAGAGCACACAGGTACGCCGCGTCTGAAGAGCTGAAGCAGGCTTACAGGGAGGTGCTCTCTAAGCAGACCGACCTGTCGGCACTCTTTGTGTACCGTGCGCTCCGCTGGTGGGTGAAGCCAGGTGGTAGAATGGCATTCTTCCTACCTCTGTCGCTTACTGAGGCTGCCTATGCGGACAAGTTGCGACGTGTTGTAGAAGAGTACACCATCCTGGAGATAATCGACTTAGAGTTGTTAGGCAATGCAGCCTTCCATGGTGCGAACATCGTGACAATGGTTCTCATCGTCGAGAAGAAGGAGCCGACGCCCCAGGACAAGATAAAGATCACTACGTTCGGCTCTGCATGCCTTGATCCGGCGACGAATGTCATCGATCCGAAACGTGCGACGTCAATCGTTCTTCTGAGACACGAAGCGATGCTCCGCCGCTATCTGCCCGGCACCGGGACGA
>JAESGR010001117.1_pt1 | contig 10705 bp, 9 predicted proteins | sample 9269771 | NCBI WGS metagenome assembly JAESGR01 (sample SAMN15739572, study PRJNA653492) | algae metagenome | isolation source: Chroococcus sp. CMT-3BRIN-NPC107 and co-occurring heterotrophs from well... | place: USA: Clark Mountains Wilderness, California | collected 2010-04-18
GCCGCCCTCAGCCGCCACTGAGCCCGTCGCCTGTTCGTCACTTCCGCCGACTAAGGACACCGATCGCCCGTGCAAGGGGCGACCACAAGAAGGATTGCCGTCCATGACCGAAGCCGCGACCCAATGGCCCGTCCACGGCCGCATCACCGGCCCCGTCGTGATGATCGGCTTCGGCTCCATCGGCCGCGGCACCCTGCCCCTGATCGAGCGGCACTTCGAGTACGACAAGGCCCGCTTCACCGTCATCGAGCCCTCGGACGCGCATAAGTCGCTCGCCGACAAGCACGGCCTGCGCTTCGAGCAGGTCGCGCTGACGCGCGAGAATTTTCGCGATGTCCTCACCCCCCTCCTCACCGAGGGCGGCGGCCAGGGCTTCTGCGTGAACGTCTCCGTCGACACCTCGTCGCGGGCGATCATGGAGCTCTGCCGCGAGCTTGGCTGCCTCTACATCGACACCGTCGCCGAACCCTGGCCGGGCTTCTACTTCGACAAGTCGAAGAGCCAGGGCGACCGCACCAACTACGCCCTGCGCGAGGACATCCTCGACGCGCGCAGGCAAAAGCCCGGCGGCACCACCGCGGTCTCCTGCTGCGGCGCCAATCCCGGCATGGTGTCCTGGTTCGTGAAGCAGGCGCTCCTCAACGTCGCCGGCGACCTCGGTCTGCAGACGCCCGAGCCCAAGACCCGCACGGAGTGGGCCGCGCTGATGCGCGAGGTCGGCGTCAAGGGCGTCCACATCGCCGAGCGCGACACCCAGCGCGCCAAGAACCCCAAACCCCAGGGCGTCTTCGTCAACACTTGGTCGGTGGAGGGCTTCGTCTCCGAGGGCAACCAGCCGGCCAACGCCCGCGAGCAAACGAGTGGCTCGCGCTGCGCGATCTACCTGCTCCAGCCCGGCGCCGACACGCGCGTGCGTTCCTGGACGCCCACCGCCCAGTCGCAGTTCGGCTTCCTCGTGACCCACAACGAGGCGATCTCGATCTCGGACTACTACACCGTCATGGAAGGCGAGCGCGCCGCCTACCGGCCGACCTGCCACTACGCCTACCACCCGGCGAACGACGCCGTGCTCTCGCTCCACGAGATGTTCGGCAACGCCGCGCGTGTGCAGGAGAAGCACCACATCCTCGACGAGACCGAGATCGTGGACGGCATCGACGAACTCGGCGTGCTCCTCTACGGGCATGCCAAGAACGCCTACTGGTTCGGCTCGCAGCTCTCCATCGAGGAGACGCGCCGGATCGCACCCTACCAGAACGCGACCGGCCTGCAGGTGACCTCGGCGGTGCTCGCCGGCATGGTCTGGGCGCTGGAGAACCCGGAGGCCGGCATCGTCGAGGCGGACGAGGTCGATTTTCGCCGCTGCCTCGAAGTGCAGATGCCCTATCTCGGGCCGGTCGTCGGCGTCTACACCGACTGGAATCCCCTCACCGACCGCCCGGGCCTCTTCCCCGAGGACATCGACGAGAGCGACCCCTGGCAGTTCCGCAACGTGCTGGTGCACGGCTGAGATCAGCGCCGCCCGTATTGTTGCGGGCGGCGGCGGTGATACGATCTCGCCCTTGATCGGGAGGATGTCTCCATGGGCGTTGCGGTTCGACGCGAGACGCGGATGAGCGTCGCCGAGTACCGGATCTGGGTCGAAGACCGGCCGGACTGGGAGCGCTGGGAGCTCATCGACGGCGAGCGGATCCTCATGTCTCCTCCCCGCGAGCGGCATCAGACGATCGTCGCTAACCTCATCCTAGGCCTATCCGACCTCGCTAGGCCGAAGAACTGCCGCGCCCTACCCGGTCTCGCCATCCTCAGCGAGGCGATGGACGATTTCGCACCCGTCCCCGATGTCGTCGTCCGGTGCGGACCGCCCCTGCCGGACGGGTACGCTTCCGATCCGGTCCTGGTGGCCGAGGTGCTGTCACCCTCGACAATGACCCTCGACCGCGGACGCAAGATCGACTTCTACAAGACGATCGGATCGCTCCGACGCTTTCTGATCGTCTACCAGGCCGAAGCCCGGATCGAGGTGTTTTCGCGTCGTGATGCCGAGGAGTGGGAGAGCGCGGCGCTCGGGCTCAACGACAGCCTCGATCTGCCCGAACTCGGTGGTGCGGTCGCGGTCCGCGACGTATATCGTGACGTCGTTTTCTGAGCGGACACGCACACCAGGCTCGCCCTTGCCCCATTTCGAAGATTTCTACGCCAACAAGCTGCGCGGCGCGCTCGGCGTCACCGACGCGGAATCGGTGCTCGACCTGCGCGGGACGAACCGCCCGACGGCGGAGGCCTCCCTGAAGGAGATGCTGGAGCGCAGCCGCTTCGCGAAGGGCAAGACCGTGGCGATCCGGCTCGACCCGCCACCGGAGGGCGGCGGCGAGACCCTGTTCCAGCCGGCCGGGCGGCTGCTCCTCGACGCCAAGCGCCGCGGCTGGGTCGAGCGGCTGCAGACGCTGCCGGCCGGCGACGGGCTCGGCTTCTACGTGGCGCTCGCCGGCAAGGCGCAGCGGGATCCTGAATAGGGCCCGCGTTGACATCGGCCGGGGCCGCGCCGATTGAGGCCGCCGATGCAGCAGCGCACCTACAAGAATGCGGTGATGGTCGCCCACGACCTCGTGGCGACGGCCGCCGCCGTGATCCTCACCTTCGTGTTCCGCTTCGACGGCGAGCTCCTCGCGGAGCGCCTCGCCGCGCTGCCGCTCCTGCTGCCGCCCTTCTGCCTGTTCGCCGGCCTCGTCTACGCGCGGTTCAAGCTCTACCGGACGAAGTGGCGCTTCGCGTCGCTGCCGGACCTCGCCGGGATCGTGCGGGCGGCGAGCGTGCTGGCCCTGGCCCTGCTCGTCCTCGACTACGTCCTCGTCTCCTCGACGATGTACGGGTTCTACTTCTTCGGGAAGATCGCGATCGGCCTCTACTGGGTGCTGCAGGTCTTCCTGCTCGGCGGCCCGCGCCTCGCCTTCCGCTACCTGAAATACGCCCGCTCCCGCCAGAGCCAGGCGCGGGCGGCCACGGTCCCCACCCTGCTGCTCGGCCGCGGCGCCGATATCGAGATCCTGCTGCGCGCCATCGAGGCGGGCTCCGTGCGCCGGCTCGGGCCGAAGGGCATCCTCTCGCCCCGCGCCGACGAGGCCGGGCAGATGATGCGCGGCGTGCCGGTGCTCGGGGGCTTCGGCGACCTCGAGGCCGTCGTCGCCGGCCTCGCCGAGCGCGGCACGCCGGTCCGCCGCCTCGTGGCGACGCCGAGCGCGCTGGCGCCGGAGGCCGAGCCCGACGACCTTATCGCCCGCGCCCGCCGCCTCGGCCTGCCGCTGTCGCGGGTGACGAGCCTCGGCGAGGGCATGCGCGACAGCGAGCTCGCGCCCCTGGAGATCGAGGATCTGCTCCTGCGCCCGACCGTGGCCATCGACAGGCCCCGGCTGGAGCGCTTCCTCGGCGGCAAGCGGGTGATCGTGACGGGCGGCGGCGGCTCCATCGGCTCGGAGATCTGCGCCCGCGCGGTCGCCTTCGGCGCCGCTTCGGTGCTCGTCGTCGAGAGCTCGGAACCGGCGCTCCACGGCGTGCTCAGCCGGCCCGACCTTGCTGGCGCGGAGGCCGAGGTGACGGGAGCGCTCGCCGACATCCGCGACCGCGAGCGCCTGCACGCGGTCTTCTCCGCGTTCCGGCCCGACTACGTCTTCCACGCCGCCGCGCTGAAGCAGGTGCCCTATCTCGAGCGCGACTGGACCGAGGGGGTCAAGACCAACGTGTTCGGCTCGATCAACGTCGCCGATGCGAGCCTCGCGGCGGGCGCCCGGGCCATGGTCATGATCTCGACCGACAAGGCGATCGAGCCCGTCTCGCAGCTCGGCGCCACCAAGCGCTTCGCGGAGATGGTCGCCCAGGCGCTTGATGCCGAACAGGCCGGGCGGGCCGGTGCCGCGACGCGGCTGATCGCGGTGCGCTTCGGCAACGTGCTCGGCTCGGTCGGCTCGGTGGTTCCGGTCTTCAAGGCGCAGATCGCGCGGGGCGGCCCGGTGACGGTCACGCATCCTGACATGGTGCGCTACTTCATGACGGTGCGCGAGGCGGCCGACCTCGTCCTCACGGCGGCCTCGCATGCCGACCGCGAGGCGCGGACCCTCGCCGAGGCCGACCAGCGCGCCGCCGTCTACGTCCTCAAGATGGGGCAGCCGGTCCGCATCCGGGAGCTCGCCGAGCGCATGATCCGGCTCGCGGGTTTCGAGCCCGGCGAGGAGATCGAGATCGCCTTCACGGGCGCCCGGCCGGGCGAGCGCCTGAACGAGATCCTGTTCGCCCGCGAAGAGCCGCGGGTGAACCTCGACGGCATCGACGGCGTCATGGCGGCCAAGCCGGTCTTCGCCGATCGCGCCGTCCTGGAGGGCTGGATCGCGCGGCTCCGGGAGGCGGTGACGAACGACGATCGCACCGCGGCCGAGGCCGTGTTCGAGTCCGCGATCCCCGATTTCGGACGACGCGAGCCCGCCCGTCCGGGCCGGGAGGCGGCGCTCGCCGGCGGATCGGCGGATGCGGCACCCGTCGAGGCCGTGGCGACGGCCTGAGGGCGGAGCCCGAGGGTCGAGGCCGTTCTCAGGCGGGCCGGCTCTCGCTCCGGGCCAGCGCGGCAAGGCCTTCCCGGGCGGTGCCCGCCGGCGCCCAGCCCAGCGCCGCGAGACCGTCGGCCCGTGCGACCAGATCCGTCGAGAGCCGGGCATAGGCCTCCTCCCGTCCGGTCAGCCGGCAGGCGAGGCCGAGGAGCGGCGTCGGGCAGGGAAGGAGGCCGGGACCGCGGCCGAGGCCCTGGCGCAGGGCCGCGATCATCTCAGGGAGCGTCAGCGGGTCGGGCTCGGCCACGAGGAGCGGGCGTCCGAGCGGAGCCTCCGCTCGCAGGACTGTCTCCACGGCGCCGGCGAGGCTCTCGACGGAGACCAGGGAGCGCCGCCCACGGAGGCTCGCCAGCGGCAGCGGATAGGGCGCCCGGGCGAGCTGCAGGAGCGCGGCCATGTTGCCCTTGACGCCCGCGCCGTAGACGAGGACCGGGCGCAGGGCGACCCAGTCGATCCCGACCTCGGCGAGCGCCGCCTCCGCTGCGAGCTTCGAGCGGCCATAGGCCTCCGTCGGCGCCGGCGGGGCCGCCTCGTCGACGATGCCGTCCGCGCTGGCGCCGACCTGCGCCCGGATCGAGGACAGGAACACGAAGCGCCGGACCCGCGCCTTGGCGGCGGCCTCGGCCAAGCGTCGGGTCGCCTCCGTGTTGGAGGCGCGGTAATCGTCCTCCGGCGTGCCCGACATGGCATGGGCGAGCCCCGCCGAGTGCACGACGGCGTCGACGTCGGAGAGGGCGGCGGCCATGTTCATGGGGCGCGTCAGGTCGCCGACCACGGCGCCGCTCGCGCCGTCGGGCACCTCCACGGGCCGCCGCAGCAGCACCCGGACCCTGTAGCCCCGCGCCGAGAGCGCCCGCAGGAGGTGGCGGCCGATGAAGCCGGTGGCGCCGGTCAGCGCGATGACGGGACCGCTCATCGGACGATCTCCTCCTTTGCCGCCAAGGAGCGGGGCCGCGCGAAATCCAGGAGCAGTCCGGCGACGAGGGCGACGCCGAGGGCGAGCGCTCCGGCGAGGACCGGCCAGGAAGGCAGCGCCACGGTGAGGGTGGCGAGCCCGGCCAGGGCGAGATTCACGCAGAACACCCGCGTCATGACACCGGTGACGGACAGGCCATTCACGGTCGCGCGCTGGTAGTAGTGGCTGCGATGCGCCTGCCAGACCGCCTCGCCCCTGAGGGCACGCCGGGCGAGGGTCAGGGTGGCGTCCGCGAGGTAGTAGAGCGGCAGCAGGATCGCCGCGGCGAGGCCCCCTTCCAGGGCGAGGCGATAGAGGAGCCAGGCGACGATCAGCCCGATCGGCAGCGAGCCGACGTCCCCGAGGAAGAGCCGGGCGACCGGCCGGTTGAAGGGCGCGAAACCCAGCATCGCCCCGAGCAGCGAGGCCGCGACGAGCGTCGGCAGAGCCGGGAGCCCGTCGGCGAGGCCGAGCAGCGTCAAGGTCCCGGTGAGGGGCACGATCTCCGCGACCGTCATCCCATCGAGCCCGTCCATGAAGTTGGTCAGGTTGACGAACCACACGCCGGCGATCACGGCGGCCGCCCGTTCCAGCGGCAGGGGCAGGGCCGGAAGGAGCCGGCCGCCGACGCCGAACACGACGCCCGCCACGACGACGACCTGGACCGCGAGGCGCACAGAGGCGGGCAGCGGGCGGACGTCGTCCACCGCGCCGAGCACGGCGGGCGCGAGGAGGCCGGCCTCGACGGCGTCGAGCCCGGGGCCGAGGGTCGCGAGCGCAGATCCGCACACGACGAGCACCGCCAGGACGATGGCCACGCCGCCGCCCTGCGGCGTCGGTACCGTGTGGCTGGAGCGCGCGTTCGGCCGCGCCAGGGCGTAGCGCTGCAGGAGCGGACGCAGCAGGAGGATCAGCCCCGCGCTGAGGCCGGCGGCGAGCGGTAGGGCGACGAGCGGCGCGAGGGACATGCGGTGGGGCGTTTCCCTGAGGCGTTCAGGTCGATCGGCCTGGCGAGGTTTCCCGCGGGTAGCATTGCGCGCCTCTCCTCCCCCTTGTGGGGAGGAGCCGGGAGGTGGGTGTGGCTGGGTGACCCGCTGCGGAGGCAAGCGGAACCACCCCCACCCCTACCCCTCCCCACAAGGGGGAGGGGAATCCCTTCAGGGTGTCGGTGTCGTGGCACCAGCACGATGTCCCTCAGAACACCTGCTCCGCGCCCTCCCCGCGGCTTTTCGCGCCCGCGATCCCCGCGGCCACATCGGCCCGCTCGGCGGCCTGCTTGTCGAGCGCCCGCTCGATCACCTTCGCGATGCCGACCATGATCTTGTCGATGACGTAGTCCTTGGGCGTGTAGACCGCGGTCACGCCCATGTTCTTGAGCACGAGCTCGTCTTCGGCTGAGATGATACCGCCGACGACGACCGGCACGTGGTCGAGCCCGGCCTCGCGCAGCTTCGCCTTCACGTCGCGCACCAGCGGCACGTGGGAGCCCGACAGGATCGAGAGCCCGATGACGTGGGCGCCGGTCTCCCGCGCCTTGGCGACGATCTCGGCCGGCGTCTGGCGGATGCCGTCGTAGGTCACGTCGAAGCCGACGTCGCGGGCCCGCAGCGCGATCTGCTCGGCCCCGTTCGAGTGGCCGTCGAGGCCGGGCTTGCCCACCACCATCCTGGGCTGCTCGCCGAGGCGCTCGCCGAGGTCGGCGATGAGGAGCTTGGCCTCCTCCGCCGCGCCCGAGGAGATGGTCTCCAGGGTGACGCCGGTCGGCGCGCGGTACTCGCCGAAGACCTGGCGCAGGCGCCCGCCCCACTCGCCGGTGGTGACGCCGGCCTTGGCCGCGGCGATCGAGACCGGCATGATGTTGGCGCCCGAGCGCGCCGCCGCCTCGAGGTCGTCCAGCGCCTTCTCGACCGCCCTGCCGTCGCGCTTGGCCCGCCATTCGCGGATGCGGCTCTCGGCCTCCATCTCGACGGTCTCGGAAACGGTGAAGATGGCGCCTTCGCCTGCGGTCAGCGGCGAGGGCTCGCCGGCCTGGAACTTGTTGACGCCGACCACGATCTGCTCGCCGGCCTCGATCGCCGAGATGCGCTTGGCATTGGACTCGACCAGCGCCCGCTTCAGCGCCCCGGTCTCGACGGCCGCCACGGCGCCGCCGATGCCGCCGATCTGTTCCAGGGCCGCGCGGGTCTCGGCCTTGAGCGACTCGACCTTGGCGTCGATCACGTGCGAGCCGTCGAAGATGTCGTCGTATTCGAGGAGATCGGTCTCGAAGGCGAGGATCTGCTGCATGCGCATGGACCATTGTTGGTCCCAGGGACGCGGCAGGCCGAGCGCCTCGTTCCAGGCCGGCAGCTGCACGGCGCGCGCCCGGGCGCGCTTCGAGAGCGTGACGGCCAGCATCTCGATGAGGATGCGGTGGACGTTGTTTTCGGGTTGCTGCTCCGTCAGTCCGAGGGAGTTGACCTGCACCCCGTAGCGGAAGATGCGCTTCTTCGGGTCGTCGATCCCGTAGCGCTCCTGCGCGATCTCGTCCCAGAGCTCCGAGAACGCCCGCATCTTGCAGATCTCGGTGACGAACCGCATCCCGGCATTCACGAAGAACGAGATGCGTCCGAACACCTCCGGGAAGCTCGCCGCGTCGAATTCGGGGTCCTCGCGCACGGTGTCGAGCACCGCGATGGCGATGGCCAGCGCGTAGGAGAGCTCCTGGACCGGCGTCGCCCCCGCCTCCTGCAGGTGGTAGGAGCAGACGTTCATCGGGTTCCACTTCGGCACGTTCTTCGTGGTGAAGAGGATCACGTCCTTGGTCAGCCGGAGCGACGGCGCGGGCGGGAACACGTAGGTCCCGCGCGACAGGTATTCCTTGATGATGTCGTTCTGCGTCGTTCCCTGGAGCTCGGAGATCGGCGCGCCCTGCTCCTCGGCGACCGCGAGGTAGAGCGACAGCAGCCACGGCGCCGTCGCGTTGATCGTCATCGAGGTGTTCATCTGCGAGAGCGGGATCTGGTCGAACAGCGTCCGCATGTCGCCCAGATGCGCGATCGAAACGCCGACCTTGCCGACCTCGCCGCGCGCCAACTCGTGATCGGGGTCGTAGCCCGTCTGCGTCGGCAGGTCGAAGGCCACGGAGAGGCCGGTCTGGCCCTTGGCGAGGTTGCCGCGGTAGAGCGCGTTCGATTCCTTGGCGTTGGAATGCCCCGCATAGGTGCGGATGATCCACGGCTTGTCGCGCTTCAGGGTCGGGGCGTTCATCGCTCTCGCTCTCTCGGTCGATCCACGGGCCGCAAAGCCGGCGGCTGGGCTGCATGCTAGCCGAGCCCTAAGCCGACGTCATCGGTCTGTGAAGCCGTGCCGCTTGCGTTGATCCGGTGCCGCGAAGGATCTCGCGAGCGTGAAATATTGAATACCTCTTGCGGTCCTCCGGATCTGCCCTTGTCTGCGTTGTTTGCTGGACTTTGGAAGGCCTTGGAGCGCCGGAAGATCGTCGTTATAGCGTCGCCAAGTCGAAGACGAGGGAGGGCCATCATGGCGGCGAGTGCGGCGGTGCAGCAGGGCGAGACGAAGGATCTCTACGAGCTGGGCGAGATCCCGCCGCTCGGTTACGTGCCGGCGAAGATGTATGCCTGGGCGATCCGGCGCGAGCGCCACGGGCCGCCCGAGGAATCGCACCAGCTCGAAGTGCTGCCCGTGTGGGAGATCGGCGACGACGAGGTGCTCGTCTACGTCATGGCCGCCGGCGTGAACTACAACGGCGTCTGGGCCGGCCTCGGCGAGCCGATCTCGCCCTTCGACGTGCACAAGGGCGAGTACCACATCGCCGGCTCGGATGCCTCGGGCATCGTCTGGAAGGTCGGTTCCAAGGTGAAGCGCTGGAAGGTCGGCGACGAGGTCATCATCCACTGCAATCAGGATGACGGCGACGACGAGGAGTGCAACGGCGGCGACCCGATGTTCTCCCCCACCCAGCGCATCTGGGGCTACGAGACCGGCGACGGCTCCTTCGCGCAGTTCTGCCGCGTGCAGTCGCGCCAGCTCATGGTCCGGCCCAAGCACCTGACCTGGGAGGAGGCCGCCTGCTACACGCTCACCCTCGCCACCGCCTACCGCATGCTGTTCGGCCACGCGCCCCACACCGTGCGTCCCGGCCAGAACGTGCTGATCTGGGGTGCGTCGGGGGGCTTGGGCGTGTTCGGCGTGCAGCTCTGCGCGGCCTCGGGCGCCAACGCCATCGCGGTGATCTCGGACGAGTCCAAGCGCGACTACGTCATGAGCCTCGGCGCCAAGGGCGTCATCAACCGCAAGGACTTCGATTGCTGGGGCCAGCTGCCGAAGGTGAACTCCCCCGAGTTCCACGCCTGGACGAAAGAAGCGCGCAAGTTCGGCAAGGCCATCTGGGACATCACCGGCAAGGGCAACGACGTCGACATCGTGTTCGAGCACCCCGGCGAGCAGACCTTCCCGGTCTCGGCGCTGGTGGTGAAGCGCGGCGGCATGGTGGTGTTCTGCGCCGGCACGACCGGCTTCAACATCACCTTCGACGCCCGCTACGTCTGGATGCGGCAGAAGCGCATCCAGGGCTCGCACTTCGCCCACCTGAAGCAGGCCTCGGCCGCCAACCAGTTCGTGCTCGATCAGCGCATCGACCCCTGCATGAGCGAGGTCCTGCCCTGGAGCCGCATCCCGCACGCCCATACCAAGATGTGGAAGAACCAGCACCCGCCGGGCAACATGGCGGTGCTCGTCAACGCCACGCGCGCCGGGCTGCGCACCGTCGAGGACGTGATCGAGGCTGGTCCCCTCAAGGCGATGTGAGGCCGCCTACCTGCGCCTGCCCTCTTCGGAGGGCAGGTGCTTGGCGTAGGCCTCCCGTTCCTCGCGCTCCTTGATCAGGTCCGCGTAGGCCTGCCGCATCTCTGGCGAGACGGAGACGGAACGGGCCTTCTCCTTCTTGCGCTTGGGCGCCTTCTTGAACTGGTTCGTCGTCTCGCTCATCGGGGACCCCGTCGGATGATCTGGCGCCCAGCATAGGCGTGCGGGACGACGACCGCGAGACGGGAGACTGGTGTCGTCCCTGTATCGGTTCTACTAAGCCCCGAGACGTCAGACGCGAACGCGAGGGTCCCCTCTCCGAGGGGAGAGGGACAGGGTGAGGGGC
>JAESGR010001118.1_pt1 | contig 10702 bp, 5 predicted proteins | sample 9269771 | NCBI WGS metagenome assembly JAESGR01 (sample SAMN15739572, study PRJNA653492) | algae metagenome | isolation source: Chroococcus sp. CMT-3BRIN-NPC107 and co-occurring heterotrophs from well... | place: USA: Clark Mountains Wilderness, California | collected 2010-04-18
GATTTTGATAGCCTTTAAGCAGTTCGTCAAGTAATTCCGGTTGAAAGGTCATAGTTTTGTGTCTTGAGTTTTGTAGTTCATTAGAACTGGTTTTATTCTTTGACACAAACTAATTTACAATCCCGTTTGATTGTCTACCTCCATAGACAAAATCCTTCGCTTCAAAGTGATGGCCCTCCGGGTTCGCCAGTTGCTCCTCTTGGGCAGAGCCCAAGACCGCACTGTCTCACTGGCTATGATTGTCAATCCAGGTAGAAGTACTATTTCACTTTTATAAACTCGCAATTCCGCGTTTCAATGCAATGATGGCTACTTGGGTGCGATCTTTGACATCTAGCTTGCTGAAAATTCGGTTGATATGAGTTTTCACCGTACTTTCGCTAATCGTTAGCGCAGTGCTAATTTCTTGATTGCTCATTCCCTGACCGATTAAACGAAGTACTTCTAGCTCACGATCGCTCAATTTTGGAGCAGTTATCCGCTGCACTAGCTTGGCAGCCACGTTCGGGGGAATATACTGTTGCCCCCTGTTCACGGTACGAATTGCTGTCAATAGTTCCTCTGGCTCAGAGTCCTTCAGTAAATACCCCTTTGCCCCGGCTCGCAATCCTCGATAAATCTCTTCATCAGTGTCATACGTGGTCAGCACAATAATCCGGGCGTTAGGAAACTCACTGCAAATAACTGTAATCGCCTGAACACCTTCCATTTCAGGCATCCGTAGATCCATCAAAGTTACATCAGGCTGCTGTTGCTGAAACACTGTGATCGCCTCATGCCCATTTCGGCCCTGACCCACAATGACAATATCTGGAGCCTCCTCCAACATTCCGATCAAACCCTGGCGGACAACGGGATGATCGTCCACAACAAGAACGCGAATGCGACTGGGCTGACTCATACTGACTTACTCCCGATCAATGGATACTACGATCTCTGTCCCTTGCCCTAAGTGACTTTGAATCTTTAATTCAGCTCTAATGCGTTCAGCCCGTTCTGCTATCCCCAGTAGACCAAAGCCATTCCTCATCGCCTGGTTTTCTACATCAAACCCCTGCCCATCGTCTTTAATTCGCAAGCTGCATTGGGTCGGTTTATAGACCAGTTCAATGCGGATTTCATGTGCCCTGGCATGTTTGATTGCATTTGTCATAGCTTCTTGCCCAATCCGAAACAGATTATTTTCCAGATCGGAGGATAGGGGATAGGTTGTACCAATGACTTCGTAGACAATTTGGGTTGCGATCGAGGAGTCTAATTGAGCAGCAAGACGGCTTAAGGCAGCCTGTAAGTTACTGCTCTCTAAAAGGTAGGGGCGGCGTAGTGCCTCTACTGAACGACGTGCCTCCGCAAGCCCAGAACGAGCTAAGTCGAGGATCTGAGTGAGGAGAGTCTGCGCTTTTTCTGGAGCTACAGTTACCTTATTGGACGCAGATCGAGCATGAATGATAATACCTGTAAATGTCTGTGCTAAAGTGTCGTGGATTTCCCGTGCCATGTGGTTACGTTCTTCTAAAATCGAGGCTGCTTCTGCTTGCTTTTGCAGCGTAATATCTCGCGCTATCCAAATAACCTGTTCGTGCTGAATCGGGGCAATGCGAGCCGAAAACCAGGCTTCTCGTCCATTTAGAAACGCACTGTACTCGACTGTGAGGATTTGTTGGGTTCTCAGCACCTGCTGAATATAACTTAGAAATTCATCGGCTTGTTCCCTTCCGAGTTGATGCATGGTTTTACCAATCATCTCCTCATAGGGTTGCCATAGCAGATTTGGTTCCTGTACGATCATTTCAAGGAATCGCCCTTCAGCAGTCAGTACAAATAATGGATCGGGAATTGCCTCAATTAGAGTCCGTAGCTTTGACTCTGAGGCTTGTAGGGCTTCTTCTGCTTGTTTGCGATCGCTAATGTCTGCGATCAGACCATAGTATCCTTTGACTTGACCATCAGTACCAAAATGGGGAATGTAGGTTGCACTGATATAGTAGTTGCTTCCTTTAGGAATTTCTGCCTCGAAAGAAATTCTCTGCCCTTCCAGTAATTGCTTGATGTATGGCTCAGAAATCTGATAAGCCGCCTCGCTCTGGATCTCACGCACAGATTTGCCGATAATCTCTTCTCGACTCCGGTTGAACCAGACCTCATAGGCACGATTCACAAACTGGTAGCGTTGATCTGCATCCACATAGCTGATGTAGACAGGCAGAGCGTCGGTGATCAGTCGTAGCTCTTGTTCTCGTAAGCGAAGTTCATCATAAACATCGCGCAGTGCGGCTTCGCTTGCCTGTAAAGCAGCCGTTCGTTGGGCAACTTCTTGCTCTAAAGTGTGGTTGTAGTCCGCTAGCAGTTTCTCTGCTTGTTTGCGCTCGGTAATATCTTGAAAGGTGGCGATCGCATAAGCCACATCACCGTGTCCATCAAAAACGGGTGTTCCCCATACCTCTACTGGAGTCGCTACATTATTTCGACGAATTTCCATATCATTAATCATCGTGCGATCGCCACTCAATGCCCGAACAACTGGCATTTTCTCAGTGGGATAGGGTTGATCTGTTCCCGCTAAATAAATTTGATAAACTTCTGCAAATTGATCCGGTGTCACAGCAGGATCAATCCCTTTACCTAATAGCTGAACTGACCTTTGATTGGAGTAGCAAGGGCGGCCTGTTGCATCGACCACTCCAATTCCCACTGGCACCGCTTCAAAAAATTGCGTCAATTTATTTTTGCTGGCGTGTAGCTGTGAGTAGAGTTTGGCATTTTCAATAGAGATCGCTGCTTGAGTGGATAGCAAGTTTAAGACTTGCGTTCGCTCAGGTGTAAATACTCCAGTTGCTAATTTATTTTCCAGATACAACACACCAACAAGCTTACTTTGATTCAACAACGGCAAACAGAGCAGCGATCGCGGTTGGTTGTGCTGAATGTATGGGTCATTGATGAAATTACCTTCACGAGCCGCATCATTTAAGATGACAGATTCATGAGTCCGAATCACATATTGAATAATCGATTCGGGTAAACGATTCGCCATTGGAATCGATTGCAGCACTCCCGTAGCACAGACCTGCTCACCCTCACTGAGTTCACAAGCAGCTTCAATCACCCATTCGCTTGAGTTTTCTAAAATCAGACTTACAGTTTGTGCGCCAGCATTCTCGATTAAAATCTGCATCAAGGAACGAAGCAACCGATCTAGTTCAATTTCACTCGAAATTGCCTGTGATGCTTTCAGTACCGTCGCTAAATCGAACGCGCTGTCTAAGCGAGTAGAAATAGTTCCAGAAGTTGCATGGATTGGCGTGTAAGTCACATCCGATGATTGAGGAAAGAACTGCGGGTAGCGAGTTTCTAAATCCTTGACTTTTGCCATCGCTCCCCATCGTTCATAGCAGTAGTGAGCTTCCTTCATGTAGAGTTGGGCAAATTTTTCCAGACCTCGCGCTAAATAATGTTTTGCAGCTAATTCGTATGCTAACGCCTCTTCCTGAATATATTCATTTTCTCTGGCTCCTTGAATCGCTTGTTCATAGAATTTTTCTGCTTCAAGCAACTGACCTAAGACCCGTGCTTTCTCTGCCTCAACTAGATGATATTTGTGCAAATAATTCATGGGGGCATGATCTGCCCATAGCTTCATCTTCTCCTGGCTAATCGCGACTTTTTCAAGAATTTCCTCTCGTACTTGAGCGTTACTTTCAGAGTGTGTTGCGAGTCTTACCAGAGAATCATAGAGGTAGTACAAAGGCTCAGAGGGAGATGATATTGATTGAATCAGATAACGTTCTGCTAGGGCTAAGTTTTCAACTGCCTTAGCATACTCAGAAAATAGATAGCATAGGAAAAGTTTGTTAAAAGATATGTTAAAAATCGCGGTTCCATCATTCGCGGCCTCGTATTGTGACAACCCCTGCTCCTCATTGTAAATTTCACCAACGAGACAGGTTGGACTGACCGAGCGTCCCATCAAATTTAAGACAGACTGGTGATATATTTGATTCCAACTGAGTGTTCCCTTCTTTTTGAGTTGACGAATTACTTCACTATATGTTGTCATCTCACGTTCAAGTTCCACGAGTCCCTTTCCCATAACCCAGCAGTGGCGGCAGTAACCGTGAGCGGCATAAGCAGCAAACTCCAAATCCCCAATTTCTAGCGCGCTTTGATAGGCTTCTAGTATTGATTGCAGCAATTCTCTAGCATGTTCTTTCCGGTGGATGATGAAGAAATTTGCGAACAGCAATGTTCTAGCTCTAATTGAATGGGTATTCAGTTGTGACAGCAGTCCTAAAGCAAGCTGACCAAACTCGTAGCCAGACTCGATGTCTTCCATTCTACAAAGAATTAATCCAAAGGTGGCATAGGTAAAGGGAGACACAGATGCATTGCCGTACTGGATGGACAAGTTGACCTGTTTAGATGCAAGTAGCGGCATCAAATTGGGAGCAGCAACATGAACTGCAGCTGTAAGGCTGGATAGGATTCGCATCGCCACCAACTTGTCCGGATCGGTCATCTTCGGCAAATGGAGCAAGTCCCAAATTGGTTTCTCACCTAAGAGGGATGCGACCGCGTCCAGTTCAAGGCGAACATCTAACTGACTGGGCGATTGAGGAAAATTGATCCCCAGTTGCTGTAACACTTGTAACGTAGTATTGATTGCTTTTAATGGCTGGTTCTGCGCCATATCGATTTGAATTTTGACTTCGCAGACTTTTACAGTGTCGAGAACTGTTTTAGCTTCTTGCAGAACGATCGCTGCCCAAGATTCTACCTGTTCAGACTCGCCACACAAGTACGCAACTTCTGTTGTTTCTACATATAACGCTAAGGTCAAGTCATAGTTCGTTTGCCAGCTAGAGGCTTCTAGCCATTGTCTCCCTGTAGTTAAATAGTTTCTTGCCGTACTATACGCGATCGCCCCTTTTGCTTTCTGTCCTGCCAATAGATTCAGTTTGGCAATTTCATCTCGCTCTGCCCGATCAGAAATAAGCTCAATTCCATGATTAAGATGATCTAAAATCTCAAACAACCACTCTGATAGCTGTTCTGGTAACGTTTTTTCGAGGAGATTACGACCAATTTGCAGATGAACCACTTGTTTCTGCGACTGATCAATCAAGGCGTAGGCGGCTTGCTGTACGCGATCGTGCAAAAACTTATACTCTTGAACTAACAAGTTCTCATCTAATTCAGAGAGAGGCTGAATCAATTCAGCTTGAATCGCTGCTAGCAAATCCAGAGAAATTGCCTGAGGAGACTGCTCACAAACGATCGCCAACGTCTCTAAATCAAATTCAGCCCCGACACAAGCAGCTAAGCGGAGCATTTGCTGGGTGCCTTCTGGCAGTTTCTGCAACTTAAGCAGTAGCAACTCCACCACATTATCCGTGATGTTCTGGGCTTGAATCTGCGCCATGTTCCACTGCCAGCTTGAGAGTGTCGCATCAAAGGTCAACAGATTTTCGCTATACAGCATTCTCAAAAATTCGCCAACGAAGAAAGGATTCCCCTCCGTTTTACGCAACACCAACTGGGCTAAGGAACGCACAGTGTCAGTATTTTGATGCAGTGTCTCGGCAATCAACTGACTCAACGGCGCTAGCGTTAAGGGTGCCAGAATGATTTCCTGAAGCACTGCCCTTTGTTTCCTTAATCGCTCCAGCATTAATGCCAGTGGATGCGCTGGATTCACTTCATTATCTCGATAGGCTCCAATCAGAAATAGAAATTGGGTTTGCTCGTCAAGCATCATCAGTTCGACTAACTTCAGCGTGGCTGAATCCGCCCACTGTAAGTCATCTAAAAAGATCGCCAGAGGATGTTCTTTGGAACAAAATACTCGAATGAACTGCTGAAAAACTCTATTAAAACGATTTTGAGCTTCTGTGGCTCCCACCTCTGGGACGGGTGGCTGCTTACCAATAATCAGTTCTACTTCGGGAATCACATCAATGATGATCTGTCCGTTACTCCCTAATGCCATAAGCAGATGCGATCGCCACTGTTGCAACTGCTCATCGGGTTCACCCAGCAGTTGTTGTACTAACTTTTGTAAGGCATCGGCGATCGCGCTGTAGGGAATGTTGCGCTGCAATTGCTCGAATTTACCAGAGATAAAATAGCCACGCTTTTGGGTGATGGGTTTGTAGAGTTCCTGCACTAATGCTGATTTCCCAATTCCAGCGTAGCCAGAGACCAGTATCATTTCACGGACTCCCTCACTCCCAGCCACTCGGTCAAACGCCACCAATAATGCTTCAATCTCTGCCGCTCGCCCATACAGTTTTTGAGGAATGCAAAACTGTTCAGACACATCTTGCAGAGCCAATGACATAGGTTCAATTAAACCCACTTCTGCCAGTTGCTCGGCACAGCGTTCTAAATCTGCTTTGATCCCCCAAGCACTCTGATAGCGATCCTCCGCATTTTTCGCCATCAGTTTCAAAATCAGGTCTGAAATGGGTTTGGGAATCGTAGCGTTCAATTCATGCGGCGGAATCGGTGGTCTAGCAATGTGACAGTGAACTAGCTCCAGGATGTCTTGGGTGGGAAACGGCAACTGTCCCGTTAATAGTTCATAGAAGGTTACGCCCAATGAATAAAAATCAGTGCGATAGTCGAGCCTCCGGTTCATCCGCCCGGTTTGCTCTGGCGAAAGATAAGCAAGGGTTCCTTCTAGAAGATGGAGACTTTTAAACGTTGGATTGGTGCGACTAAAGCGAGTGGCAATTCCAAAATCAATGATTTTGACCACGCCAGTCTTCGGATTCAGGACAATGTTGCTAGGATTGATATCTTTATGAATCACATTCGCGGCATGGATTTTGCCCAGAGTATCAGTAAGGGCGATCGCGACATCCAAAAAAACTGACAAAGGCATGGGACAGAAGTCGGATTGCTGCCGCATCCAGTGTTCTAAGGACTCTCCACCAAAGTCTTCCAAGAGAATAACCAGCGTGCGTTGGTAGTCTTGCTGGCTATAAGCCTTAACTACGCCTTCAATGTCGAGGGAACGAGTAATTTCATATTCCTGCCGATAGCGAGTTAATTCCCCAGAAGAGGGATAATCCTGCTTAAGCACTTTGGCGATCACTGCACAGTTCTCTTGCTCCCTGATGCCCCGATACACAAGAGTTGCCAAGCTCTCATAGATTTTGCTGTGGATTGTAACTCCAGGTAGGGTAATCATTGAACGCTCCCCCGATGAAGGACTGTCAACCGTCTCCTAAAGTATATCGCTTGCCAAACTTCAGAAAATTAAGCTTCTAGATGAATTTTTTGCAGGTTTTCAATGACACTGCTGCACCAAAACGCCGTTCCATTTAGCTTGCCGACTTGCGATCGCTGCTTCTTCCCTTGGAAAGACCTCACCAACTCAGCCAGCGACCAAGCTTTCATTAAAACCGTTCCCGTCTATTGATCGCATACTATCGATGTCCTCGAATTTTACCAGAAGAGATTAGAAAGCATTGCTAAAGCAGTTTGAGTCGTCATAGATTTGATCAAAAGCAAGGGATTACTGAGCCACAGTGTTACAGATGCCAATAGAATGCCAGTGGTGGTCAATTACCACCCCTGCCAATGGCGACGAAAGGCAGCAAGTCCTGCCGATGCTAGCTCAAATCCGGTTGGCAACGGGCAAACGATGTAATCCTAAGCGTCGTCCCAAAGTGCTTGCTGCAGATATTGGTTACGATGCCAGATGGTTGCGTAACAAACTCCGAACTAAAGGTATCCGACCGCAGATCAAAAAACGGCAGATCAGAGGTAAAAAGCCCAAGGGCAGACCAATACGCGGAAATTGTATCTCGTTACCAGCAAGAGCGCTCTTTCTCTTGGTTTCAACGCAAGTATAGACGGCTTGTTGTTCGATGGGAACGCTTGAAGGTATAGGTATGTTTTGATGCTTTCCTTCTTCTCGCCACATCCTACATTTGGTTTCCGAAATTAGTGGGATAAGCTCATTAATTAAAGTAACTGTATCCGGGATCGAGATGGTTTTGGATCTCAATCTAAATCGATCTAATCTTGCTAAATTATGACTGTATAAAGGATAAGGTAAATTTTTAGAGCTAGCAATGATTTTAAAAGGGAGCCTAAAACATTTATTGTACAAGGCTTGTTAAATTACTGGATAGAAATGGTTTCGGATCTCGATCCATTTCAATTTCTACAGTGGCGGTGAAGGTGTAGCCTACGGTTACAAGGGTAAGGGGATACTGATCCACAGTATTACAGATGCCAATGGGATGCCAGTGGTGGCAATTACTACCCCAGCCAATGGTGATGAAAGGCAGCAAGTCTTGACAATGCTGGCTCAAATCCGGTTGGCAACTCTTAAACGAGGCAATCCTAAACGCCGCCCTAAAACTCTTGCTGCAGACATTGGATACGATGCTAATTGGTTGCGTAAGAAACTTAGGACTAAAGGTATTCGACCACAGATCAAAAAACGGCACTTGAGAGGTAAAAAGCCTAAAGGAAGACCAATCGAGAAAGTTGTACCCCGCTACCAGCAAGAGCGGTCTTTCTCTTGGTTTCAACGCAAGTATCGAAGACTTGTTGTTCGATAGGAACGCCTGAAAGTATGTTTTGATGCTTTCCTCCTTCTCGCCTGTTCATACATCTGGTTTCCCAGGTTAGTGGGATAGGCTCTAGGTACAAACGGCAAAATTGACGTAATCATATTAAGCAAATAAATCGTTATAAGCCAGTCTCTGTAAGTTCTTTCACAATTAGTTAGCGCTCTACACTAGGGCAGCCTCAAGTAATGAAAGCTGCAAAATTTCCGATATTGCCCCTTATAGCAGCTTCGCTATATCTACCCCTATACACCGATACTGTACTGATAAAGTTTTGGTAGGACTGATTATAGTCGGTAACGGTACAACGAATTCCTTTGCCGTCAATGGCTAACCTCTCTCCTGGTATCGGTGGTACTGTTACTGAGACCCAACGTCAACGGCTGAAAATCTATGGTTTTTAATACTCTTCTAAATGTTGAGTAAGATGGAAATTTCCTTGCTCTATCTAGATTTAACTTCTCAATCAAGCTTTCTCTATGTACAATAGTAAAATCTTCTAGTGGTCGGTAGCCCCAATATCCGGTCATTACTCCTAACAAAATTAATAACAACACTAACGATAATTCATGTCTCCGTCCTTTGATGTGGCGATAATCTGGTATTTGCTGCAATTGTTTAAGCAGATTTAGGTGTTGCACAATCATAGAAATAAATAGGTTTTCTCAATATTTTAATTTTTCTACACTTGTATGAAACCACCCTGCCCCGAAGCAGTTGTATAGGGGAACTCAAGCCTCTGTTTATCCAGCAAAGGATGTAGATTTATTGGATGCAACTATCACGGGCATAGTTAGGGGAGGGTAAGACAAGAGTAGCAAGAAAAGAGGAAAGATTAAACGCTGACAAGTGTTGCGTTTTCTAGTTTATAAAAGAAGACTTCACTATCAGGAGAATGTGTAGCAGAATTAAAAAACTTTAATGTGGGGAAAAGACCCCCCCCTTTATCTGGCTTCTGTCCAACTCTGCGTTGAAGCCGCGTAGTTGTTTGGCAAGATTGGGGGGGTCTTTTACATCAATAACTATAACATTACCAACAAATAATTGTCACCGCTCCCTTGGTCTTGGAACGTTGTACCAATCCAGTCCCGTTCGTCATAGCATTGTGTTTTGTCTGCCACAGGGCTGTAATACTCAAGTGTTTAACTATTGATATGAGCAAAGACAATGCTTGTTCCTCATGCCGATTCAACTTTTGCCCTCTTGATGCTATGCCGCGTAGGAGGGTATTTTATTGACTCAGTTTTTGTTGTCGGCTAACTACGGCGCTTTTAATATAGTCCATGAAACCGGAGAAGCTGGCGCGAGTATGAGGCGATCGCAACCAACCGATCAGGAAAGCTTTTGCACTACCGATAAACGAGCTTACACCGAATCATCCACCCATCCACAACTAGGGCAGTCAAAATGAACAATGTGGAAATTAGCTTGTGGGAAATGGTATTTGCAAGCAGGACAAACGCTAGTAAATAGTGGGTGATTGCCTAACAGCCACAACTGTTCCTCTCTTGTTCGTTGCTGCTTGGGCTGTAGGATTAATTCACCGTTGTAGTAACTAGCCCCCTCTGGCTCCCATTGCTCCTCATCAGATTTGAAGCGAAAGGATTGCTAGATGGCTCGTCACTATTTTCTGGCTGTTGGAGTTGCAATCCCAGAAAGTCTTGAAAGCGCTTGTTCTCGCGCGTCAGGTCGGGTCGAAAGTCTGGACAGAAATCGCTATTTTGTCCGTAAGGATGAACCGCGCATACCAATGATGGATCGTGGGCGCACATGAGGCAGACTTCGCAATCGGGAATTTTGGGCATAGGGAAAAACGTTTTGATTACTGTTCTACGATATTAAGCCGATCTGATTGCTGGCAGTTAGAATCGTAAAGCTTCACTGCTTCACCATTGCGGACATCGATACAGAATACTGTTGGCGGTGGGAATAACTTTAAATACATATCGAAAATGTGGCAAGGAGAATTAATATTGCCTGGGCGCTAACGTACAGCAATTTTCAAATAAATAAGCCACAATGAGCGAACCAACCGAGCGCGTTATCGGCGCAAATGTGGTGGTTGATAATATCGGTTAATGCTTCATCAAGTGCTTCCTTGGTTCGAGCTTTGGCAG
>JAESGR010001119.1_pt1 | contig 10686 bp, 11 predicted proteins | sample 9269771 | NCBI WGS metagenome assembly JAESGR01 (sample SAMN15739572, study PRJNA653492) | algae metagenome | isolation source: Chroococcus sp. CMT-3BRIN-NPC107 and co-occurring heterotrophs from well... | place: USA: Clark Mountains Wilderness, California | collected 2010-04-18
CGCCATCTCGCGTCCTCCCCTTGGTTCACGCTCAAGCTCGCGGGCCCAAGCTGAACGCAGGGTGAGCGCCGGCCGTAGATTATGTCAAGGCGGAAACACAGTGTCAGAATCGTCACATGCCCATATACACGAAGGCCGCGCCCGTCGCCGGACGCGGCCCTGATCCGTGCCGAACTCGAGGGTTAGTGCTTCAGCGCGTTCCGGACGCCTTCCTTCATGCTGCCGACGCCCTTCTGGATCTTGCCTTCGGCCCGATCCATGTCGCCTTCGGCCTGCAGACGTTCGTTGTCGGTGGCCTTGCCGGCCGCCTGCTTCATCGAACCCTTGGCGTCCTTCGCGGCGCCCTTCATCTCGTCCTTGTGCATCGTGTCACCTGTTCAGCTCGAGGCGGGGGACGCCTCCTGCCGTAAGGTACGCAAAAGTTAAACCAGGGGTTCCGCAGGTCAGACTCAGTCGCCCCGCACCGTCCGGTCCAGCAGGTCCCTGAACGCGGCCATTGCGAGGGCGCGGGCGTCGGCGTCCTCGAGCAGCCGGCGGTTCTCGTTGTGGCCGAGGAAGAAGCTCTTCATCTGGAAGGCGGCGAGCTGTGCCTGAGCCTCGGATAGCGGCGGCTCGCGGAGGGACTGGAATTCCTTGACCAGGGTGCGGGTCCAGCGGCGCTGCTGGGTCTGCAGGACGTCGCGTAGGGGGCCGGGCTGGTCGTCCAGCTCGGAGGTCGCAGCCATGATCAGGCACCCGCCCTCGGCGTTCTCCACCTCGCTCCACGCGATCCACCGCTCGAAGATCGTTTCCAGCCGCGAACGGCCGGCCGGCAGCTGGCTGGCGGGGAGCCAGACATATTCGGCGAAGCGCTCCAGGGTCGACTGCAGCACCGCCAGCTGCATCGCCTCCTTCGAGTCGAAATGCTTGAAGAGGCCGCTCTTGGAGAGGCCCACCGCCTCGGCCACGTCGTTCAGGCTGACGACGGAGAGGCCGCGCACGGCGGCCTGCCGCGCCGCCTCGTCCAGGATCCTTGCCCGTGTGGCCTCGCCTTTTCGCACGCTGACGCTTCCTCCTTGACCAAAGTGAACGGTCGTGCTCTTTCTCAAGTTAGCGACCGGTCGTGCTCTTTTTTAGCCGAAGGACACGAACATGCAAAGGCTTGGACTTTTCCTCGCGGCCGCCCTGCCGGCTGCGATCGCTGCGCCGCACGCCCAGGCCGGCGAGACTTCCCGCCGTGAGGCCCAGCGCGTCGAGGCTGCCGCCGCTTCCTTGGAGACGGCGGTGGGCGAGGTCGCCTGGACCTGCGTCGGCGACCGCTGCGTGGGCGTGGGCCCGAAGCGGCTGGACTCGATGATGAAGGAGTGCCGGCGCGTCTCCGCGGCGGTCGGGCCGCTCGCCAGCTTCGAGCGCGGCGGGCGAAAAATGAGCGTCCGCGACGTCTCCACCTGCAACCGGCTGGCCGGCACGGCGGGCTACAACATCGCCGGCGCGGGGCGTTAGCCCGGGTCACTACGCCGCCCGGCGTTGCGCCAGCGCCGGGCGGCGGCTATTTCCCCGCCACCTCCCCCACTTCACGAGAGCGCGGACGCCCCATGGCGCAGCAGTACATTTTCCAGATGCAGGGCCTGACCAAGGCCTTCCCCGGCGGCAAGAAGGTCTTCGAGAACATCTGGCTGTCCTTCTACCCCGACGCGAAGATCGGCGTGGTGGGCGTCAACGGCTCCGGCAAGTCGACCCTGCTGAAGATCATGGCCGGGATCGACAAGGACTTCACCGGCGAGGCCCGGGCCGCCGAGGGCACCAAGATGGGCTACCTCGAGCAGGAGCCGCACCTGGACGAGAAGCTCGACGTCTGGGGCAACGTCATCGCCTGGTGTGAAGAGAAGAAGATCTTCGACAAGTACAACGAGGTCGCGGCCAAGCTCGGCGAGGACTACTCCGACGAGCTGATGGAGGAGATGACCAAGCTGCAGGAGCAGCTCGACGCGGGCGACCTTTGGGATATCGACTCCAAGATCGAGATGGCGACCGACGCCCTGCGCTGCCCGCCGAACGACTGGCCGGTGGACAAGCTGTCGGGCGGCGAGAAGCGCCGGGTGGCGCTGGCCCGGCTGCTGCTCTCCAAGCCGGACATGCTGCTGCTGGATGAGCCCACCAACCACCTGGACGCGGAGTCCGTCGCCTGGCTGCAGCACCACCTGGAGAACTTCCCGGGTTGCGTCATCCTGGTGACCCACGACCGCTACTTCCTCGACCAGGTCACCAAGTGGACGCTCGAGCTCGACCGCGGCAAGGGCATCCCCTACGAAGGCAACTACTCGGCCTGGCTGGAGCAGAAGGCCAAGCGCACCGCCCAGGAAGAGCGCGAAGAGGCGGGCAAGAAGCGCACCATCGACCGTGAGCTGGAGTGGGTCCGCTCCTCGCCCTCGGCCCGGCGATCCAAGTCCAAAGCCCGCCTGGCCGCCTTCGACGAGCTGGTCAACGCCGCTGAGCGCCAGAAGCAGACCTTCGCCCAGATCCAGATCCCGCCCGGCCCGCGACTCGGCAACGTGGTCATCGAGGCCGAGGACCTGGAGAAGGCCTACGGCGACAAGCTGCTGTTCAAGGGCCTCGACTTCAAGCTGCCGCCCGGCGGCATCGTCGGGGTGATCGGCCCGAACGGGGCCGGCAAGTCGACGCTGTTCAAGCTCATCACCGGCCAGGAGACCCCCGACGCCGGCGCCATCCGCCTCGGTGAGACGGTGAAGCTCGCCTATGTCGACCAGAGCCGCGACAGCCTCGATCCCAACAAGAACGTCTGGGAGGAGATCTCCGCCGGCCTCGACATCATGAAGGTCGGATCCCGCGAGATCCCCTCGCGCGCCTATGTCGGCTCTTTCAACTTCAAGGGCGGCGACCAGCAGAAGAAGGTCGGCCTGCTCTCGGGCGGCGAGCGCAACCGCGTGCACCTGGCCAAGACCCTGTCGTCCGGCGGCAACGTCATCCTGCTCGACGAGCCGACCAACGACCTGGACGTGGAGACCTTGCAGGCGCTGGAGAGCGCGCTCGAGGACTTCCCCGGCTGCGCCGTGGTGATCAGCCACGATCGCTGGTTCCTGGACCGGCTGGCGACCCACATCCTGGCCTTCGAAGGCGACAGCCACGTCGAGTGGTTCGAAGGCAACTTCGAAGCCTACGAGGAGGACAAGAAGCGCCGCCTGGGGGCCGACAGCCTCATCCCCCATCGGATCAAGTTCCAGAAGTTCACGCGCTAAACTTCGCGTGATCTCAGTGGCTTGCCCGCCACATGCGACGATGTGGTGGGCGCCCTGCTATGCGATCGCGAGCTAAGAGGCGAACTCGGCGTCGATGACGCGTCAGTTCAGTCTCGTGTGCCGAGGGCCGGGGGGCCCCGACCGCTCCGAGCGTAACCTTGTTTGGAGCGATCCATGGGATTCTACACCGGTACGGCTGCGGCCGACACGATCACCGGCTCGGCTGAAGCCGACAACATTCAGGGCTTCGACGGCGCCGACGTGCTGAACGGCGGCGCGGGCGCGGACATCCTCTACGGCGACGCAGGCGACGACCTGCTCGCCGGCGGTGTGGGCGACGACCGCCTCGAAGGCGGCGCCGGCGTCGACACCGCCGACTACACCGCCGCAACCTCGCCGGTTCTCGCCGACCTCGGCGCGGGCCGGGTCAGCGGCCCCTGGAACCAGGCCGACGGGGCCAGCCCGGCCGGCGCCGACACCCTGGTGGGCGTTGAGCGCGTGCAACTCACCGCCTTCGGCGACAGCGTCATCGGCTCGGCCGGCGACGACTACGTGCTGGGCGCGGGCGGCGACGACTTCATCGACGGTAAGGGCGGCGCCAACAGCCTGTTCGGCGACGACGGGAACGACACCGTCATCGGCGGCGCCGGCCAGGACATCCAGCGCGGCGGCGCGGGGGCGGACTCGCTCTCGGGCGGCGGCGAATGGGACTACCTGCACGGCAACATGGGCGCCGACACCCTGCACGGCGGCGACGCCGGCGACTGGGTGGTCGGCGGCCAGGACGGCGACCTGCTCTACGGCGACGCAGGCGACGACTACATCGTGGCCAACCTCGGCGCGGACACGACCTACGGCGGCGAGGGCGCGGACACCATCCTCGGCGGCCAGGCCGACGACCTGATGTTCGGCGACGCCGGCGCTGACTACCTGAGCGGCGACCTCGGGGCCGACACCCTGATGGGCGGCGACGGCGCGGACAGCTTCCGCTTCGCCGCCGGCACGGGCTCCGACCGCATCGCCGACTTCGACCGCGCGGAGGGCGACCAGCTCGTGTTCTCCGGCGCCACCAGCTACACCGCCGCCCAGGTGGGCACCGACGTCGTGGTGACCTTCGGCGGGGGCGAAGTGGTCACCCTGGCCGGCGTCAGCCAGGCCTCCCTGACCGCCGGCTGGATCGTGGTCGGCTAAGCGATACTCCGGCCGCCGCCCTGGTGCGGCGGCCGGAATCTCGCCTCTTCGCGCGGCTACCTGTCGCCGATCACCCGCACCCGCCGGAGCGGGCTCAGCACCCCGATCAGCGGCGCCAGCGCCATCCCCCCTACGGCGACGAACATCGCCCCGCGCAATCCGATCTGCGCGGCCAGCACGCCGCCCGCCAGCGCGCCGGCGATCCCCGCCGCGCCCTCCGCCGCGTGGAAGGTCGCGCCCACCCGCCCGAGCAGGTTCTGCGGCACCAGGCTTTGGCGCAGGCTGCCGGCCAGCACGATGGCCGCCACCGCCAGCCCGTCGCCGAGGATCTGCGCCGTCACCAGCGCGGCGGTTCCCATCACCGGGTCGGCAGGCGCGAGCGGGATCAGCACGTTCGCCGCGCCCCAGCCGAAGAAGCCGAGCAGGATGGCCGGTCCCACGCCCAGGGCGCGCGACAGCGAACCGGCCAGCACCGAGCCAGCCAGCGCGCCGGCCCCACCCGCAGCTATGGTGAGCCCGAGCAGCGACGGGGTGAGCCCCAGCGTCTGCAGGGCGAACACCACGTAGGTGGCCGCGAAGAAGCTGCCGAACAGGGTCATCACGGCGCTCATCAGCAGCAGGGCCCGGACCCGCGGCTCGGACCAAGCCGCCCCGGCGCCGGTCCGGAGGTCGCTCAGCAGCGTCGCCGGCGGCTCGGGCTCCGGTGTGGGCTCGGGCTTGCGTATGGCGCCCAGCAGCACGGCCGAAGCTGCGTAGGTCACCGCGTTCAGGGCGATCGCCGCCGGCGCGGTCAGCCACTGGAACAGCGCCCCGGCCAGGGCAGGCCCGCCGACCTCGGCCACCGACTCGGTCGCTGACAGCCGGGCGTTGCCCTCGGTCAGTTGCGATTTCTCGATCAGGCCGGGCAGGTAGGCGTGGGAAGCGATAGCGAACAGGGCGCTGGCGGCCGCCACCACTGCGGCCACCACGAAGATCTGCGCGAGGGTCAGCCAGCCCATCAGCGCGGCCACCGGGACGGTGGCGAGCACCGCCGCCCTCGCGAGGTCCATGCCGATCATCAGCCGCCGCCTCGGCCGCCGGTCCACCAGGCCGCCCAGCGTCAGCCCCACCGCCAGCCCGGCCGCGCTGCGCACCGCCGACAGCAGCCCCAGCGCCTGCGGCCCCGCCGACAGCGACAGCACCGCCGCGATCGGCAGCCCCTCCCGGGTGATCCGCGCCCCGAATTCGGCGACCCCCTGCGCGCTCCACAGCTTCAGGAAATCCAGGTGGCGGTTCAGCGAGGCGGGTGGGCCATCGTCGGCGTTCGGAACGGGCTGCATGACGCTCTCCCCTTTGCTTGGCTATAGGAGATGCAGCCAACGGAGAAGCCCATGAGCCAGGACGCGCCCCCTACCGTGATGATCACCAGCCCGGGGATGGCGGCCATGCTCGGGCGGCTGGAGGACCAGGGCTGGCGCGTGGCCAAAGCCTGGGAGCTGACCGACGAGGAGCGGGCGGCGGTGCGCGCCTCCATCGGGGCCGGTGAGCACGCCATGAAGCCGGAATTCCTCTCCACCCTGCCGAACCTTGGCCTCGTGGCCTGCGTCAGCGCCGGCTACGACGGGGTGGACGTGGACTGGTGCCGCGCGCGGGGCATCGAGGTCACCCACGCCAAGGGGATCAACGCCGAGGACGTGGCCGACCACGCCATCGGCCTGATGATCGCCGGCTGGCGCAACATCGCGGCCGGAGACCGGACCTTGCGCGCCGGCAAGTGGCGCGAGGGCGTCGGCTCGCGGCCGAGTCTCAAGGGCCGTAAGGTGGGAATTGTGGGCCTCGGCCATATCGGGGTCGCGATCGCCGAGCGCTGCGCCCCGTTCGGCCTGGAGGTGCGCTGGTGGGGCCCGAACCCCAAGCCCCAGGCGAAGTGGGAGCGGATTGAGAGCCTGCAGGCGCTGGCTGAATGGTGCGACATCCTGATGATCGCCTCGGCCGCCAACGCGCGGAACCGGCACATGATCGACCAGCCGGTGATCGAGGCGGTCGGCCCACGCGGCATGATCGTGAACGTCGGCCGCGGCTCGATCATCGACGAGGACGCGCTGATCGCCGCTCTGAAGGACAAGCGGCTGGGCCGGGCGGGGCTCGACGTCTTCGAACAGGAACCGACGCCCGCCGAGCGCTGGGCGGAGGTGCCCGGCACAGTGCTGACTCCGCACGTCGCGGGCGGGACGGTGGAATCCCTGCCCGCCATGGTCGCCCAGGCCATCGAGAACATCCGCCGCCACCTGGCGGGGGAGGAACTGCTGAGTCCGGTGTGACCCCTACCTCCGCCGCTCCGCGGGGGAGGTAGGATGGGGCCGCGTTCACCACACTTGACTTAATCACATAAGGATATCTTTATATCCCCATGGCGCTGTCAGCGAACCAGGCCGTGGAGATCTTGCGCGCCGCCGGCGAGCCGACGCGGCTGCGGATCCTCGCGCTGCTCGCCCGCGAGGAGCTGGCGGTGCTCGAACTCTGCCGCGTGCTCGACCAATCGCAGCCGAGGGTTTCCAGACATTTGAAGCTGCTCGCCGAGGCTGGCCTGGTCGAGCGGTTTCCCGACGGCGCCTGGGTCTTCTATCGGCTGACCACCGAGGGCGAGGCGCGCGAACTGGTTTCCGAGACCCTGGGGCTGATCGATCCCGCCGATCCGGTGCTGAAGCGCGACGCCGACCAGCTCTCGGCCGTCTTCGCCGAGCGCGAGAGCGAGGCGCTGGAATACTTCGCTCGCAACGCCGCCCGCTGGGACGAGATCCGCTCGCTCTACGTGGCCGAGAGCGACGTAGAGGCCGCCATCCTGGACGCCGCCGGGGAAGGGCCGTTCAAGCGGCTGGTGGACCTGGGCTCTGGCACCGGCCGGATGCTCAAGCTGCTCGCCCCCCACGCCGAGAAGGCGCTGGGCCTCGATCTCTCCCAGCAGATGCTCAATATCGCCCGGGCCGAGGCGGCCAGGGCCGGCCTGGAGGTCGAGCTGCGCCACGGCGACATCTTCGGCACCCGCCTGCCGTCCGAGTTCGCCGACCTGGTCGTCGTCCACCAGGTGCTGCACTACCTGTCCGACCCCGCCTCCGCCTGCCGTGAAGCCGGCCGCCTGGTGGCGCTGGGCGGGCGCTTGGTGATCGTCGACTTCGCCCCGCACAAGCTCGAATACCTGCGCGAGCAGCACCAGCACCGCCGCCTCGGATTCTCCGACAAGGAGATGGAGCGCTGGCTGAAGGAGGCGGGCTTGGCCCGTATCCGCGCCCGCGCCCTGCCGCCGAAAGGGGAGGGCGGGCTCACCGTCAAGATTTGGACCGCCGAGCGGGTCCGCCAACCGCAACGGAGCGCCGCATGACGCCCCAATCCACCGCCCTGGGCCCCGTGGCCCGCGCCGGCGCCCTGGGCGCCCCGCGCCCGAAAGTCTCCTTCGAGTTCTCCCCGCCCAAGGGGCCGAAGTCGGAAGCCAGCCTCTGGGAGGCCATCCGCCGGCTGGAGCCGCTGGAGCCGGAGTTCGTCTCGGTGACCTACGGGGCCGGTGGCTCCACCCGCGAGCGGACCCACCGGACGGTGGTGCGCATGCTGCAGGAGACGAGCCTCAAGCCCGCCGCCCACCTGACCTGCGTCGAGGCCAGCCGCGATGAGGTCGATGAGATCGTCCAGGCGTACTGGGACGCCGGCATCCGCCACATCGTAGCCCTGCGGGGCGATCCGCCCGGCTCCCTGGGCGGCGTCTACGTCCCGCCAGCGAATGGCTACGCCAACGCCACCGAACTGACGCGGGGTATCCGCACCATCGCCCCCTTCGAGGTCAGCGTCAGCCTGTATCCGCAGGTTCACCCGGAGAGCCCCTCGGCGGACCACGACATCGACGTGCTGAAGGCCAAGGTGGACGCCGGCGCGACCCGGGCGATCACCCAGTTCTTCTTCGACATCGACGCCTTCCTCCGGTTCATGGACAAGCTGCGCAAGGCGGGCGTGCAGATCCCGGTCTCGCCGGGGATCATGCCTGTGACCAGCTTCGAGGGGCTGAAGAAGATGTCCGTGTCCTCGGGCATCCCGCTGCCGGGCTGGATCGCCAACCTGTTCGACGGCCTCGACGAGGATCCGGAAACGCGCCGGCTGATCGCCGCCTCGGTGGCGGCCGAGATGTGCACCCGGCTCGCCGAAGAAGGCTATTCCGACTTCCACTTCTACACCCTCAACCGGGCCGACCTCGTCTACGCCATCTGCCGTGTTCTCGGCGTGCGCGAACAGCCCAAGTCCCCGCAGGAGGCCGCCGCATGACGCGCGCCGAACGGATCGAAAAACTCAAGGCCGCCGCCAAGGAGCGGATCCTGATCCTCGACGGCTCCTGGGGCGTGATGTTCCAGAAGCGGGGCCTGACCGAGGCGGACTTCCGGGCCGAGCGGTTCAAGGACCACCCGGTGAACCTGAAGGGCAACAACGACATCCTCTGCCTGACCCGGCCGGACATCGTCGGCGAGCTGCATGACGCCTACTTCGCGGCCGGCGCAGACATCTCGGAGACCAACACCTTCTCCTCCACCTCGATCGCTCAGGCGGACTACGAGACGCAAGGGGCGGTGAGGGACATCAACCTGGCCGGGGCGCGCATCGCCCGTGAGGTCGCCGACCGCTGGACTGCCAAGGAGCCGGACAAGCCCCGCTTCGTCGCCGGCTCCATCGGGCCGCTGAACGTGATGCTCTCCATGAGCTCGGACGTGAACGACCCGGGCGCGCGGAAGGTCAACTTCGACCAGGTCTACGCCGCCTACCGCGAGCAGGTGCTGGCGCTGCACGAGGGGGGGGTGGACCTCTTCCTCATCGAGACCATCACCGACACGCTGAACTGCAAGGCGGCGATCAAGGCCATCCTCGACCTCGAGGACGAAGGCCTCGAGTCGTTGCCGATCTGGATCAGCGGAACCATCACCGACCGCTCCGGCCGGACGCTGTCGGGCCAGACGGTGGAGGCGTTCTGGAACTCGGTGCGGCACGCCAAGCCGTTCGCCATCGGCCTGAACTGCGCCCTGGGCGCCGACCTGATGCGCCCGCACATCGCCGAGCTCGCCCGCATCGCCGACACCCTGGTCAGCGCCTATCCCAACGCCGGCCTGCCAAACGCCATGGGCGAGTACGACGAGCAGCCGGACGAGACCGCCCACTCGCTGCACGAATGGGCCGAGCACGGACTGGTCAACATCCTCGGCGGCTGCTGCGGCACGACCCCGGACCATATCCGCCACGTCGCCGACGAGGTGCGTGGGCTGAAGCCCCGTCAGCCGGCCCAGCGCGAGAAGGCGATGCGGCTCGCCGGCCTGGAGCCGTTCGAGCTCGCATGACAGCTCTGAGCGCCGTGGAGACCGAGCAGGTCCGCGAGATCCGCGCGCGCCTGAACCGCGTGCCCAAGGGCCAGCCGGGCGACAAATCCGTGGGGCCCCTGAGCAAGGGGTTCTTCGACGTGGCCGCCCGCGTCGGCCTGCCTGCGGCGCCGGCGCACGGGGCTCCGCCGGCTCCGGCGGAGGCGATGGCCGCGGCGGCCGAGGCGGACATGGCCGGACTGGCGCAGCTGGTCCGTCAGCTCGCCGCCTTCCGCAGCGCCTCGCCCGACAAATGGCGCCCCTACTTCGACGCCGGCGTCATGCAGGCGATCCTCACCCGCCGGCTCGTGCTCGGCGGCAAAGAGCGCATCTGACGCTATAGAAGCAGCCCCGAATCCGGGGACGAGCGGGAGCTTATGAGACCCACCTTCATCAATATCGGCGAGCGGACGAACGTCACCGGCTCGGCGAAATTCCGCAAGCTCGTGGCCGAGGGGAACTATCCCGAGGCGCTCAGCGTCGCGCGCCAGCAGGTCGAGGCGGGCGCGGCGATCATCGACGTCAACATGGACGAGGGCCTGCTGGACTCGGTCCACGCGATGACGACCTTCCTCAACCTGATCGCCGCCGAGCCGGACATCGCCCGCGTGCCGATCATGATCGACAGCTCCAAGTGGGAGGTGATCGAGGCAGGCCTGCGCTGCGTCCAGGGCAAGGCGATCGTCAACTCCATCTCGATGAAGGAGGGCGAGGCCAAGTTCATCGAGCAGGCCAAGGCCTGCCTGCGTTATGGCGCCGCCGTGGTGGTGATGGCCTTCGACGAGCAGGGCCAGGCCGACACCGCCGACCGCAAGGTGGAGATCTGCGAGCGCGCCTACCGCATCCTGGTGGACCAGGTGGGCTTCCCGCCCGAGGACATCATCTTCGACCCGAAC
>JAESGR010001120.1_pt1 | contig 10685 bp, 13 predicted proteins | sample 9269771 | NCBI WGS metagenome assembly JAESGR01 (sample SAMN15739572, study PRJNA653492) | algae metagenome | isolation source: Chroococcus sp. CMT-3BRIN-NPC107 and co-occurring heterotrophs from well... | place: USA: Clark Mountains Wilderness, California | collected 2010-04-18
GTTTGTCACTGTATAGTTGATGGGACTGCTCAACAGATATTGGCAGTAGTCAAGTTTGGTAAATCTCATCCCTCTATTTTAAAATTTTTCTGTTTGCATTTTCTCCTCCTTTTGCGTAAGTCCTGTAAGTGTTGAAACACCCTTTCCCACACCCCGCTCTTTGCCCAGCGACTAAAGCGAGTATGAACGACGCGAAAATCCCCAAATCGGGCTGGCAAGTCTCGCCAGGGAATGCCTGCTCGATAACGGTACAACACCGCTTCGACAAACAACCGATTGTCTTTTGCCGTCACGCCTACATAGCTCTCGCGTCCGGGCAGTAAGTCTTTGATTCGTTCCCACTGGTCATCTCGCAGGGCATAACGTCGGGTCGTCATCGTTAGTTTTGTTTGTCCATCTCTAAAGATTTGCCAATTCCAGCTTACCTAATTGATGACACGCCCTAAGTTACCAGCGTCGCTATATATTTATAAACTTGATAGCCTTGCCTAAATAACGAAGTTAACACTAAATTTTATCATGCTACGATTTATCGCTCGACTTTATGTACTTTAACTCTTGCAGTCGCACTTTAGCTATGGCATACTCATAAACAATTAATTACGGTATTCCTACCGGATTAGGGGAGATTGAAGTTCTGTTTGAGAAAAAAGACTAAATGCTAAAAGACTCTTGTGGATTAAAAGTTACAACTAATTCTCCAAGTGCGATCGCTTTTATCGATGATTTTACCGAGCAGTCATTGAGCTACGGGAATAACGCAGAAACGATCTTGAATGCGCTCACTGCCGATCCAAAGTGTGCGTATTCTTATGCTCATGCAGCAGCCCATTATCTGTCTTTAGAGAGCGCCCAATCTCGTTTACAAGCTGCTCCATATATTCAAGCAGCTAAAAAGTATGCAGCAACAGCCACCGAGCGAGAGCAATTGTATGTCTGCGCTATTGATGCTTGGGGGAAGGGTGCAATAAAAAGCGCGATCGCCTATCACGAAGAAATAGCCGTGAAGTTTCCGCGCGATCTGGTATCTGTACAAAGAGGTCAATACCACTATTTTTACCAGGGAAATAAAGAAGGGCTACTAAATATTGCTCAAAAGGTTTTACCCGCATCCCCGGAAAATCATTACTTGCAAGGTATGGTTGCTTTTGGCTTGGAACAATGCCACAAATTAGAGGAAGCTGAAGCCTTGGGGCGAAAAGCCTTAGAGATTAACCGTTATGATCCTTGGGCGCAACACGCTGTAGCTCATGTAATGGAAAGCCTTGGGCGGATTGATGAAGGGATTGCTTGGATGTCTAGCTTTACGGACACTTGGGAAAATTGCAACTCAATGTTATACACCCACAATTGGTGGCATATTGCTTTGTATTATTTGGAAAAAGGAGATACTAAAAAAGTTTTAGAGTTATATGATCGCCACATTTGGGGCAAAGCTTGGCAAGAATCGTCTAAAGATCAAGTAGGCGCAATTTCGTTACTATTACGCTTGGAACTACGAGGTATAGAAGTAGGTGATCGCTGGGAACAACTTTCACCATATCTAAAAGCAAGAATCCACGAACACGCTTTACCATTTCAAGATTTGCATTACGTTTATGCTTTGGCAAGAGCCGGAAAAGTTGAGTTAGTCAACGAAATGCTCTTTAGTATGCAAGCCTATGCTAGAAAATTGCCGCAACGAAAAACCTGGATAGAGGTGGCATTACCTGCGGCGAAAGGGATGAAGGCTCATGCAATGGGAAATTGGGGAAATGCGATCACGCTACTTAGTCCAATCTTGTCACGGTTGCACGAAATCGGTGGTAGTCACGCTCAACGCGACTTATTCGAGCAAGTTTATATTGATGCTTGGCTGCGTAACGAACAAAATCATCAAGCATTGCGGATATTAGAAAAGCGCGTTGCTAAAAGTCGCTATATTCCTTCTATGCAGTTGAATAATAATCTAAGCTTACTGCAAGCCAGCTAAACTTGATTGAACTACTGTATCGTAAATATAAGAAATCGCTTGATAATCTTCAGACTTGACAGCAACATAAGCTTGAATCTGCGCTTTATCCATAAGACTTCGCAACGGAGCGTCAGGATTCAACAGCGCAAGCCTTATAGACTCAATTAATGCCGCTCCTAAATGCTGCGCTGCAACTATAGGTGGTATTGGGCAAGATCCAGTAGACTCAATTATCCGCAAACGATTTGCTAAAGCAGGTAAGTTGAGCAATTCTTGCTCTAATACGGTGCTATCAATTGCTGCATAATCTACTATGCCTTCCACAATCAATTGAATAGAACGTTGATGAGAACCAGATTGTATTGCTTTACCCAAAAAACTCCTATTTTTTCTCGCTTCAAGTAACCGATGTAGCACTAAGTAGTAACCGCTATTTGAGCCTGAATCGTTGTAACACCAAGTTTTACCTGTTAAATCATCTAATGCTGCGAAGCTACTATTAGCCGCAACGATAATATCGGAAAAGTAAACCGGGCGATTTTGATAGCGTTGGGCTTGCATAACTGGTGCAACTATTGCTTTTAGTTGATTGGGTGCAACTTTATGGTTACGAACGAAAGGTAAACCACAAATAAAGGCAATATCTAAACGATCCTGTAGCAATAACGGGTCTTTTAGCGGATCGTTTGGACTTTGTATAACGTCTATTTTTACATTTAAAACGCGGCTCAAGTATGCCCCAACGGCTTCATAAAACCAGAACATATTGGGGGCTAGGTAAGACACTAAGCTGAATTTGTCCAATCTATTCTCCAAGGATATTAAAACTACAGTTTGTCTATCGGAATATAGTATTTTAAATAAAGCCTTAGCAAGTACCCAAAAAAGTAAACGGTGAAAATTGAGTGACACACAGGTAAAAGGGCGGGAAAATTCGTCAAGAGTGCGGGATCATCTAGCAAACGAGCGCACCTACTTAGCATGGATGAGGACAGCGATTGCATTAATGGGCTTTGGAGTTGTAATAGTGCGTTTGCGTCATTTTCAAGTGCCTCAATTACCTCATCCGGGTAATGGTTGGAAATTGGGCTTAATCTTTTCTAGCGTTGGTCTAGTAACAGTTTTACTTTCAACTTGGCATTACTTCACTATCCGCCATGCTATAGATGAAGACATTTACGAACCAGGCGATCGCTGGGTAGTATTATTTAGCATTGCAGTTATTCTATTAGGTGCAGGGGTAATTTACTTTGTCTTCACTGTCCCCTTAAACTCAACAAGTTTACTTGTACCTGAATAACTCAAATGGTTTTGAAGTTACTTGCTGCGATAGTCTTCGCAGCAAACGAGTACCTACTTGAGCGCCAAATGCTCCAGCAATCCCTAATACAGAACCTTCTAAAAACATCACATTACCGTTAACACTATGACCGATACAGGCGGACATGGAGGAGAAAAAAACTACCCCCAAACTGGTTTGAACGGCTATTTCAACGGTTTCTCTTAGTAGAAGTATTTGCAGAGGTACGAGAATAATTCCGCCACCAACTCCAAATAACCCCGCAAGTCCGCCCGCCGCACCGCCCGCAAGACTTCGCTCTAAAATTAGCGAAGTCTGGTATTCTCCCATTGGTTCAATCTTTTCTACTTTTCGTCGCCACCAAATTAAGGCAATATTTAGGAAGATTAAACCCGCAAAACCGCTCCATAACAAACTTGTGGTGAGCTTGCTTGCTAAATAAGTTCTAAGTTGAGCGCATATTAAAGCAGGAAATCCTAAAATTGCTACCTTTTGAAAGTCTAAACTGCCCGTGCGCCAAGAGTGCCAACTTCCAGAAGCAGAAATTAGTAACTTGGTAAAATTACTCGTGCCAATAGCTTGAATTGGAGTCAATCCCAAACCTACCATCATTGGTACGAGCAATAAACCGCCGCCTATACCGGATAGTCCTGCCAAACAGCCGACGATAAAGCCTCCCAACCCTAAAGTTAGCCCTTGCAGAATTGTCAATGTTTCAATTTCAAGCAACACTTGCAAAAGCCTTTGCTTTTCGAGGTTTAATATAAACTTTTTGCGCCGAAGTCAGTTGCAAGCGCTCGAGGTCTTCTCTAGTGATATATGCTGTTACTGCTTGACCGTCTTTGAGGCTTAATTCAACCTCAACTTCCCAACCCAAATGTATAATGCGATTAATTCGAGCCAAGGTAGAACTTTCCTCTGGTTCGGTCTGAATTAAAACGTCGTGAGGACGCAGAAAGACTTGAGAATTTGGTGAAGTAAAATTTTGGCGGTGAAAGATGTTAGAGGTACTGGGGAGAACATTTACAGGGCCAACAAAACTCATCACAAATGCAGTGGCTGGGTTGTCATAGATTTCTGCGGGTGTACCTACTTGTTCTACTTTGCCTTTATTAATTACCACAATGCGATCGGCAAGTTCCATCGCCTCCTCTTGGTCGTGGGTCACAAAAATAGTAGTGACATTAACTTGTTCGTGCAATTGTCGTAGTGATGCCCTTAATTCTTTACGCACTTTGGCATCTAATGCCCCAAAAGGTTCATCTAACAACAACACTTGGGGTTCTACAGCCAAGGTTCGCGCCAAAGCTACCCTTTGCCTTTGGCCGCCAGACAACTGCGAGGGATAGCGGTCGCCTAATCCTTGAAGTTGGACTAATTCTAATAGCTGTTCTACTTTAGCTCTAACTTTTGCTTTAGGGGCTTTTTGCAACTCCAACCCAAAAGCGATATTTTGGCGAATAGTCATGTGCTTGAACAAGGCATAGTGCTGAAACACAAAACCAATGCCGCGCGATCGCACGCTTTTATGGGTTACATCTCTACCATCAATCTCAATTCTGCCGCTATCTGGAGTTTCTAAGCCAGCAATTAGCCGTAGTAAGGTAGATTTTCCCGATCCCGAAGGCCCAAGTAATGCTACCAAAGAGCCAGAAGCGATCTCTAAGTTGATACCATCTACGGCTTGAAAGGAGCCAAACGAACGGGAAATATTTTTAACCAAAATACCAGTCATAAATTTGTTCTGTAATTGTGTACTGCAATCGACAACTATACAAGAGATTTTTGCATACTCCGGTTTGTCGATAGATTTACCGTATTTTACTATTACTGGTCAAATAATACTTGTACCTTGGCTACAAAAATATAGAAATTCTCACAGTTTGTTAATACTACTGTTTATCGCTCGGATTTGTGTATTTTAAATCCTTGTATTTAGATTCAGGCTGTGACATACTCATTAATGATAATTAATTACGGTATTCCTACCGGATTAGTGGAGATTAGATATTTTCCCTATCAACCGCACAAATTTATTGGTCTAAGCGAACCTTGCTAAACAATTTAAGTGCTGATTTTCAGATTATTTTTGAGCGAGATCCTGCCGCCCGTAACTGGTTGGAAGTTTTATTTTGTTATCCAGGAATCCAAGCGTTGTTTGGGCATCAAGTAGCCCATTGGCTCTATTGCCGCAAAATACCGTTTATTCCTCGTGGGATCTCATATTTTGTCCGCTTTATAACGGGGATTGAGATTCATCCAGGGGCAAAAATTGGCAAGGGTGTGTTTATCGATCATGGTATGGGGGTGGTAATTGGCGAAACTGCGATTGTGGGAGATTACAGCACCATCTATCAAGACGTGACTTTGGGCGGTACGGGCAAAGAACAGGGAAAACGTCACCCGACCGTACGACAAAACGTAGTATTAGGTGCAGGAGCCAAAGTCTTAGGAAATATTGAAATTGGCGATAACGTTCGGATTGGCTCAGGTTCGGTAGTTTTGAGAAATATTCCTAGCGATTGCACTGTTGTGGGCATTCCAGGACGAATTGTTAGCCGTCAAGGAAAACTTGTCAATCAGGGCGATGATAGTTTGCCCGATCCAGAAGCGGAAGTAATTCGCGCCTTATTTGACAAAATTCAAGCTTTAGAAGCAGAGGTTAATCGTCTTAAAGCTCCTAGAGGTGTAGTTCCGGTGGTAAATACTCACAGATTTCCGCAGAAAGACAATCTGTTAATTGAGAATTTCCTAGACGGAGCAGGAATTTAGAGCGATATACGATTGTTTATTTAAAAAAATTATGACTATTTTAATGCCGCAGTGCGATCGCATTATTGAACCAAAACTTACTAATTTTACCCGTCGCTCTTTCCTACCATTGCGACAAGATTCTGTCTGGTTGCTACAAACTGGAGTAGTTCGGACTCTAACGATACTAGAGGACGGAACCGCTGTTACGTTTGGATTGTGGGGTGAGGGGGATATTGTGGGTAAACCTTTGTCTCAAGCTAACCCTTATCAAATTGAATCTCTCACACCCGTAGAAGCGACGCTAATACATAAACAAAACTGGCATGAAGTTACAGATGCAATGCTTTTACATATGCAGCGCTCGGAAAAATTTATTGAAATACTGCACTGTAAGCACGCTGAATCTAAATTGCTGCAATTATTTGGTTGGTTAGTAAAAAGATTTGGTTATCGAGACTTGCTTGGACAACAACGGATTGATTTGCGTTTGACCCATCAAGATATTGCCGACCTAGTGGGCTTAACTCGCGTAACTGTAACGCGGCTAATGAAAGTGTTTGAGCGACAAGGAATTATTCAGCGCCAAGAGCGACAATTTGTTGTGATGCAAGACCAAGCACCATTTTGGCATTATGAAATTTAAAACTATGAAACGTAAAAAAAGGTTTAACTTATGGATGGCAATATTTGGGTTTGTAGTTGGGATCGCAATTTCTAGTTGCACTAACACTGCAAAAACCACAAATCTAGAGACAATCCGCTTAGATTATGCTTACTACAACCCCGTAAGCTTGGTTTTAAAAGAAAAAGGCTGGTTAGAACAAGACCTTGCCAAAGACAACATCAAAGTTGAATGGGTGCAGAGTTTGGGGAGTAATAAAGCCCTAGAATTGCTCAATAGTCGGAGTATTGATTTTGGTTCTACAGCAGGCGCGGCGGCTTTGATTGGGAAAGCAAACGGGAATCCGATTAAATCCATTTACGTCTACTCCAAACCAGAATGGACGGCTTTGGTAACAGGTGCTAAATTGAGCATTCAAAAAGTGGAAGACTTGAAAGGTAAGCGAGTTGCCGTCACAAGAGGGACTGACCCTCATGTCTTTTTATTAAGAGCGTTAGATCGAGTTAGTCTTAGTCAAAAAGATGTGGAGTTGATTCAACTGCAACATTCCGATGGTAGAGCAGCTTTAGAAAAAGGAGATGTAGATGCTTGGGCGGGATTAGATCCGCACATGGCTAAAACCGAAGTAGAAAAAGGTTCGCGTTTATTTTTCCGCGAATCAAAGTTTAATAGCTATGGGGTTTTGAATGTTCGAGCCGCCTTTGCGAAAGATTACCCCAGCTACGTTGAACGAGTTTTGAGTATCTATGAGAAAGGGCGGCAATGGTCGCTAGAAAATCCCGAAGAACTAAAGCAAGTATTAGTCAAAGAAGCAAAACTAACCGATGCTGTAGCAGCAAAACAACTGGAACGAACAGACTTGTCTAGTTCCACGATTGGAAAAGTGCAAAAGCAGGCAATTAGCGCGGCAGGGGATGTGTTGAAAAAAAGCGGCGTAATTAAGGAATCGATTAATGTGGCGCAGGTGGTTGGTGAATTGGTCGATCCTCAGTTTATTACCAAAATTGCTAATAAGTAGTATGAGCAGACTTTCACACATAAAAAACTACACTAGGCAGAACAAAAAGCGATTGCTAAAACTAAAATGGACAAAGGGGCTAATTCTCCCCGTTATGCTATTAATCGGTTGGGAAATACTAGCGCAAATTCGCTTCTTTCCCCCTAATCTATTGCCTGCTCCTACGTCCGTTATTGTCACTATTTGGGAATTAACTATTAACGGCGAACTATTCAATCACATTGGTATTACGCTTTACCGCGTCGCTTTGGGCTTTATAGTTGGCGGCACAGTTGCTACCGTTTTAGGCGCTTTAACTGGTTATTCCCCTTTGCTGCATCAACTTTTAGACCCTCTATTACAATCGCTGCGGAGTATACCATCTCTAGCTTGGGTGCCATTATTTATCCTGTGGATGGGTATTTATGAAACTTCCAAAGTTGCCTTGATTGCGGTGGGGGTTTTCTTTCCCGTCTACTTAAATCTCACCAGTGGCGTGCAAGGAGTAGATCGTAAGTTGGTGGAGGTGGGGAAAGTTTATCGCCTCAATCCATTGCAACTAATTCGGCGCGTCTTTTTACCTGCAACAATGCCTGCTTATATTGTGGGCTTGCGAAGCGGGCTAGGTTTGGGGTGGATGTTTGTAGTAGCGGCGGAAATTATGGGCGCAAGTCAAGGTTTAGGGTTTTTATTGGTTGATGGGCAAACTACAGGTCGCCCAGAGATTGTAATTGCAAGTATCTTACTATTTGCAATTCTAGGCAAACTAACGGATGGCGCGATCGCATCTGTGGGCAAACGTCTTCTCCATTGGCAAGATGCTTATGGCTCGTTATAAGGGGAACATCATGCTGAAAATTGAAAATGTTACTAAGCAATTTGAGAATAGATTTATTGCCTTAGATGATGTCAGCCTGCGAGTAAACGCCGGGGAAATTGTTAGCTTAGTAGGAACAAGTGGTTGTGGTAAAAGTACCTTGCTGCGACTGATTGCAGGGTTAGATGTGCCGACATCTGGGCGTGTAACTATTGCCAATAAAACTATTAATTCTCCTCATCCCGCCGTTGGCATTATCTTTCAAGAACCCCGTCTGATGCCTTGGTTGACAGTGCAGCAAAATGTTGAATTTGGTCTAGAGCATATTTCCCCAAGAGAAAAAGCCAAGATCGCAAGTTCCACATTAGAGCGAGTTGGGTTAGCAGAATTTGCCCAAGCTTTGCCGCGTCAGTTATCGGGAGGAATGGCGCAAAGAGCAGCGATCGCTCGTGCTTTGGTTACAAACCCTTCATTCCTGCTATTAGATGAACCTTTTAGCGCCCTAGATGCCTTTACTCGCATTAAGTTACAAGAGCATTTATTACAAATTTGGAACTATGATCGCCCGACAATGCTGTTAGTTACCCATGATATTGAGGAAGCATTAGTATTAAGCGACCGCATTATTGTTATGCGTGGCAATCCCGGACAAATTTATCAAGAATATAAGCTCGATCTCCCCCGTCCGCGTAAGCGTACAACTCTCGATTTCCAGCGCTGGAAAGAACAAATCTTTAATTCCCTAGACCTTTCTGAAAAAACTCCGCTAATTGAAAGTCACAATGCAGCTATTACAACCTAAAACATCCTTTGATTACCTTGCTCTAGCAACTGCCTTAGCAAAAGAATTTGCTACCACTGCCGTAGAACGAGATGCTAAAGGAGGTACGCCAAAACAAGAACGAGATCGCCTCCGGCAAAGTGGTCTACTTAAACTTATCGTACCCAAAGAGTATGGCGGTTGGGGAGAAACTTGGATTACTACACTCAAAATTAGCCGCGAATTAGCCAAAGTTGATAGTTCGATTGCCCATGTTTTTTCCTATCATCATCTAGGGGTAGTTATTCCACACATTTTCGGTTCAATAGCCCAAAAAGAGCGATATTACTCAAAAACAATCCAGAATAACTTGTTTTGGGGCAATGCTCTAAATCCCTTAGATCGCCGAACTATTGTAACTGCTGATGGCAATAATTTTCTGCTCAATGGAGTTAAAAGCTTCTGTTCTGGTTCTATTGATTCAGATATTTTACCGATTACAGCTACTAATACAGAAACTAATGAAATCGCTGTGTTGGCGATCCCCACTCAAAGACAAGGCATCCAAATTCAAGATGATTGGGACAACATGGGGCAACGCCAGACCGATAGCGGCAGCATTGTATTTGATAATGTAGTAGTGTACGAAGATGAGATTTTAGCGGTACGCAATCGCAGTGCAACACCATTTAATACTATCCGCGCCTGTTTGACGCAGTTAAATCTTGCCAATATTTATTTGGGAATTGCTCAAGGTGCATTAGCCGCCGCTAAACAATATACCCGTACCTCTACAAAGCCTTGGCTAACTTCGGGAGTAGAAAGCGCAACGGTTGATCATTACATTCTCCAGCATTACGGCAATATGTGGGTAGACTTACAAGGCGCAACTTGTTTGACAGATATTGCCGGAGAATTACTACAAGCTGCATGGGAACAGGAATGGAATCTAACAGCAGAACAACGAGGAGAATGTGCAATTGCAATCTCGACTGCAAAAGTTGCAGCAACTAAAGTAGGCTTAGATATTACTAATCGGATATTTGAAGTCATGGGCGCACGCGCTACGACAGGAAAATATGGTTTTGATCGCTACTGGCGCAACCTCCGCACCTTTACCCTGCACGACCCTGTTGATTATAAGGTGCTTGATATTGGCAATTGGGTACTCAACGAACAGCTACCAAAGCCTAATTTTTATTCATGAGCGCTGATGACAAAGCTTCAATTTATACTTAAAACAGGTAATTTTTTATGACAATGAAAAATAATCGTCATGCAGTAGATGCTCGCCTGGGGCTAGTTTCATCCGTTTCTAACAAAAGCAATGTTACTCAAATTCGTCTACGAATATACAGAACCTGAGTTCGGGTTAAGCAGAGGGAGGTAAAGCCCATTCTAAATGAAGAGAAGGCTTTTTAGGCTGATAACAGTAGGCAATCAAACCGCACAGGACGTTAACGGCAAAATTGACAGGACGG
>JAESGR010000770.1_pt1 | contig 10679 bp, 8 predicted proteins | sample 9269771 | NCBI WGS metagenome assembly JAESGR01 (sample SAMN15739572, study PRJNA653492) | algae metagenome | isolation source: Chroococcus sp. CMT-3BRIN-NPC107 and co-occurring heterotrophs from well... | place: USA: Clark Mountains Wilderness, California | collected 2010-04-18
GCTCGTGCCGCTGCACCGTCAGCTCCTGGAGCAGGCGCGCCTCGACCTTCGGCGCGAGCATCGACTGGCCGTTCGGCAGCGGCACCTCGGTGTCGACGAACGCCATCGAGCGGTACGCGGGCGGCACGAAGTCCTCGCGCTTGACGACCGAGAGCAGCGACAGGACGCTCTGGTCGAGGACGTCCCAGGGCCGGATCTGCTGCTCGATCATGTTGAAGCGGGCTTGTTCGATGTTCATGGCGGCCGTGCGTTGAGGTGGCGTCAGGTGGCGTCGGGTTGCGCGAGCGGTCTGTCGGATGGGTGCGGTGCGGCGGGAGCCCGCCCGAACAGGCGGCGCCTGCCCCAGCGGGCGAGGTCGTCGAGGTAGCAGTAGACGACCGGCACGACGACGAGCGTCAGCAGCGACGACGTGATGACGCCGCCGATGACCGCCTGGCCCATCGGCGCGCGCTGCTCGGAGCCCTCGGACAGCGCGAAGGCGAGCGGCACCATGCCGAAGATCATGGCCAGCGTCGTCATCAGGATCGGCCGCAGGCGGACCTCGGCGGCGTAGAGGAGGGCGCTCTCGCGGTCCATCGGCTGCGCGGCGCCGCCGCGCCGGTCGGCCTCCGCGCCGACCTCGCCGACGCCTGCGGCGCCGGCGCTGCCAGGAACGGGAGCGCGGACTTCGCCGCTTTGGGCCCGGATCGCGAAGTCGATGAGCAGGATCGCGTTCTTCGTCACCAGGCCCATCAGCATGACGATGCCGATGATGGAGAACATGTTCAGCGTCGATCCGAACAGCAGCAGCGTGAGCACCACGCCGATCAGCGTCAGCGGCAGCGAGCTCATGAGCGCCAGGGGCTGCAGGAAGCTGCGGAACTGCGAGGCCAGGATCATGTAGATGAAGACGATCGCCAGGGCGAGGGCGCCGAGCGCGTACTGGAAGGACTCGGTCATGTTCTTGGTCGAGCCGCCGAACGAGTAACGATAGCCGGGCGGCCAGGCGATGCCGTCGAGCACCTTGCGGATGTCGGCCGACACCTCGCCCGAGCTGCGTCCGAAGGCGTTCGCGTCGATGTTGATCTCGCGGTTGAGGTCGCGCCGGTTGATCTGGTTCGGCCCGGTCGACGGCGTCACGTCGGCGACCTGCGACAGGCGGACGACGCGCGGCGAGCCGTCGGGCGCGGGCGCGACGTTGATCGGCAGGCGCTGCAGGTCGGCGAGCGCGTAGCGGCTCTCCGGCGCGAGGCGGACATTGACGTCGTAGTTCTCGCCGTCCGGCGCGCGCCAGTTGCCCACCAGGGTCCCCGCGACCAGCGTCCGCAGCGAGTCGGCGAGCATGTTGACGTTGAGGCCGACGTCGGCGGCGACGTCGCGGCGGACCTCGATCGCCACGGTCGGCTTGTCCGGCTTCAGCGTCGTGTCGAGGTCCACGAGACCGGGGATCTTCGCCAGCTGCTCGGTGATCGTGCGCGACAGCCGTTCGAGCTCGGCCAGGTCGGTGCCCTGGATCGAGAACTGCAGGCTCTTGCCGCCGCCGAGGTCGGTCTGGCCGATGTTGGTGACGGTGATGCCGGGAATGCGCGCCAGGCGCTCGCGCAGCGGCACCGCCATCTCGGCGACGCTGCGCTGCCGCTCGGCGCGGTCGACCAGGCGCACGTAGGTGGCGGCGTAGATCTTGCCGGCGGCCTGGCCGCTGTTGATTGTCGTCACCGTGTAGCGGACCTCGGGCATCTCGCGCAGCACGGCGTCGACCTGGCGCGCGCGCATCTCCGTGACCTCGAGCGACGAGCCGACCAGCGTGTAGTAGTTGACCTGGGTCTCGGAAAAGTCGGCCTTCGGCACGAACTCGGCGCCCAGGATGGGGATGACGAAGAAGCTGGCGACGAAGGTGAGCACGGCGATGCCGAGCGTCGACAGCCGGTGCGCCAGCGACCAGCGCAGGATCGCCTGGTAGTTCGCCGACAGCCAGAGCGTGAAGCGGTCGAAGCGCGCGGTGACGCGGCCGATGGTGCGGTCGTAGAGCCCGCCGCGGACGCCGTCGCCGGCTGCGATGGCCCGCGCGCGGTCGGCCGGGCCGTGCCCGCGCTCGGCCTGCGGGTCGTGCCAGATGCTCGACAGCATCGGGTCGAGCGTGAAGCTCACGAACATCGAGATCAGCACCGCGGCGACGATCGTCAGGCCGAACTCGTGGAAGAACTTGCCGACGATGCCGCCCATGAAGCCGATCGGCAGGAACACGGCGACGATGGACAGCGTCGTCGCCAGCACCGCCAGGCCGATCTCGTTGGTGCCGGCGAGCGCCGCCTCGTGCGCGCTCTTGCCCATCTGCACGTGGCGGACGATGTTCTCGCGCACGACGATGGCGTCGTCGATGAGCAGGCCGACGCAGAGCGACAGCGCCATCATCGTGATGGTGTTGATGGTGAAGCCGAACACGTGCATGAACAGGAACGTGCCGATGAGGGCGATCGGCAGCGTCAGCCCGGTGATGACCGTCGAGCGCCACGAGTTCAGGAACAGGAAGACGATCAGGATCGTCAGCGCCGCGCCTTCGATGAGGGTCCGCTTGACGTTGGCGACCGAGACGCGGATCGAGCGCGAGTTGTCGCGGTTGACCTCGACGCGCACGCCGGGCGGCGTCAGCGCCTTGGCGCCCTCGAGCGCGCGGTAGAGGCCGTCGACGACCTCGATGGTGTTCTCGCCCTGCGACTTCTGCACCGACAGCAGCACCGTCCGCTGGCCGTTGTAGAGAGCCAGGCTCTCCAGCTCCTGCGGCCCGTCGACGATGTCGGCGACCTGCCAGAGCTTGACCGGCGCCCCCGCCGTGCCGGCGCCGCCGAAGCTCTTCCTGGCGACGACAATCTCGCGGAAGTCCTCCGGCCGCTTCAGGCGGGCGTTGATCTGGACCACGCGCTCCTGCTCGCGCGACCGCACGGCGCCGAGCGGCAGCTCCTGGTTCTCGCTGCGCACCGCGGCGACGACCTGCTCGACGCCGATGCCGAGCGCTTCCATCGCCGCTGGCCGGAGGTAGACGTTGATCTGCCGCTCGAGGCCGCCGACCACCGACACCGAGCCGACGCCGCGGACGTTCTCGAGCCGCTTCTGCAACACCTGCGAGGCCCAGGTCGTCAGCTCCTGCGTCGAGCGCCGGCCGTCGTCGGAGAGCACCGCGACGTTGAAGATCGGCACGCTCTGCGGATCGAAGCGCGACACGCGCGGCTCCTTCACCTCCTCGCGCAGCAGCGGCCGGACGAGCGCCACCTTCTCGCGCACGTCCTCGGCGGCCTTGCGGCCGTCGACGTCGAGATTGAACTCGACGATGACGACCGACGTGCCTTCGTACGAGCGCGAGTAGAGCGAGCTGATGCCGGCGATGGTGTTGACCACCTCCTCGACCTTCTTCGTGACCTCGGCCTCGACGATCTCCGGCGAGGCGCCGGGGTAGTCCATGACGATCACGACCGTCGGGAAGTCGATGTTCGGGAACTGGTCGACCGCGAGCCGCTGGTAGCTGAACAGGCCGAGCACGACGAAGGCCAGCATGACCATCGTCGCCAGCACCGGGTTGCCGATCGAGACGCGCGTGAACCACATGGCCGGACGCGTCCTAGCGCGCTGCCGAAGCGGCGAGCGGCGCGGGCGGGTTGCCCGCCGGCTCGCCGGAAAGGCGCACCGGCGTGCCGTCGCGAACCAGGCCGACGCCGGCGGTCAGGACCGTCGCTCCTTCGGCGACGCCCGACACGACCTCGACCCACGCATCGCCCTGCACCGTGCCGCGCGCACCCAGTCGCACCGGCGTCGCGACCGCCTTGCCTTCGCGCACCTGGAGCACGTAGGGCTGCGCCTGGTCGGTGCGCACCGTCGAGAGGGGCAGGGCCAGCGCCTGCTGACGATCGAGCTCGATCGTCCCGCGCACGAAGAGCCCCTGGCGAAGGGCCGGCTTCGGCTCGACCGCGAGATAGACCATGATCGCCCGCGTGCCGGCCTGGGCGCTCGGGTTGATGCGGGCGACTCGCGCGTTGACCGGCGTCGCCAGCCCGTCGACCTGCAGCGTCGCCGTGCGGCCGATCGACAGCGAAGCGACCTGCTCCGGCGCCAGCGCCGCCTCGAGCTCGAGCTGCGCCAGGTCGACGATCTCGAGCAGCTTCGCATCGACGGCGACGCGCTCGCCCGGCTGCACCAGCCGCTGCGAGACGAGGCCGGAGATCGGCGCCACGAGCGTCGCGTCGGCGTGCGCCTTCTTCGCCAGCGCGACCGCCGACAGCGCCGCCTGGTACGTGGCCTTCGCGCCCGCCTCGTTCGAGATCGAGGTCTCGAGCCCGGTCGGCGAGATGAAGCCCTGGGCGACGAGCGCTCGGTTGTTCTCGAGCGCCCGCGAGGCGATGTCGAGCTGCGACTTGCTCGATGCCGCCGTCTGCTCGGCCTGGCGCAGCTTCAGCTCGAGCTCGGTCGTGTCGAGCTGGCCGACGACCTGGCCGGCGCGGACGCTGTCGCCTTCGCGCACCCTCAGGGACTTGAGCTCGCCCGTGACCTTGGCGCGGACGATGGCGCTGCGCACCGCCTTCAGGCTGCCCGAGACCTCGAGCGTGCGCGGCAACTCGATCCGCCGCGCGACGACGGCGTCGGCAGGCGCGAGATCGAGGCCGCGCGGCGCCGCCGCCGTCGCGACGGGCGTGGCCGACGGCGTCTTGCGTGCCGCGATCAATCGTGCCGCGACGGCGGCGACGAGGACGAGCGCGACCGCGACGATCGCCCAGCGCGCGGCGCGGCTCATCGCGGTGCCGCCCTGGCGCGCGCCGCGCGCGCCGGCCGCGGCTCGAGGCCGTGCAGGACGAGATCGATGTGCGCTTCGATGATGGGCATCGGGTCGAGCCGGGCCGCCGCCGAGCACGCGCCGAGCGAGTGCTTGTTCATGACCAGGAAGAGCAGGGGCCCGACGAGCGCATGCACCACGTCGCCGACCTCGACGTCGCGGAACTCGCCCCGGTCGATGCCGCGCTGCACCAGCTCGCCCAGCATGCGGTTGCAGGGCAGGGTCACCTCCTCGATGTAGAACTGCGCGAGCTCCGGAAAGTTGCGCACCTCCGACATCATCAGCTTGAGGATGCCCGAGGCGCGGGTCTCGCCGACGCGCTGCCACCAGAGGCGCAGGATGTGCGCGAGCAGCTCGGACGACGAGCCCGTGAAGCCCCGGATGATCTCGACGCCTTCCGCGATCTGGTTGACCACGTTCTGGCGGATCACTTCCTTGAGCAGCTCTTCCTTGCTCGGGTAGTAGAGATAGAGCGTTCCCTTGGAGGCGCCGGCGCGGGCGGCGACTTCCTCCGAGCGCGTCGCGGCGAAGCCCTTCTCGACGAAGAGCTCGAGCGCGGCGTCGAGAAGCTCCTGAGGCCGCGCCTCCTTGCGGCGCTGGCGCGGCGGTGCGGCGCCCGAGCGCGTCGCGTGGATGAGGGACATCGAGGCTTACTGACTGTCGAGTCAGTAAGTATAGGTCGACCCTCGTGGATCCCGATGGAAGCAAGCCTTGCCGACGAGCCGCAGCCCGGTCGGCAAGGCTTGCACATGCGGCGGACGCCGTGCGCCCGCGAGTCGATCAGCTCGTCGCCTGGTACTGGTTCCGCAGGTTGCGGACCTGGTCGTGGTTGCGCTTCACGCCTTCGTACTGGCGTTGCACGACGGCCATGACCTCCGCCGGCAACGGCTCCTTCAGCGCCGCGCGATAGCGCTCGAGCGCAGCGTCCTCGCCGCGCTCGCACTCGTCGAGCATGGCCTGGTCGCTCTTGCCGGTGAGCGTGCCGACGACGCTCACCCAGCCGCGGTGCACGGCACCGGTCGCCGAGCCGCCCGTGTCGGCATCGCCGCCGAGGCTGGTCACCAGCTGCTGCAACTCCTGCGCGCCCCGGCGGCAGTCTTCGGCACGATTGTTGAAAAGCGTCCGCAGCTCGGGAGCCTTGACGTGCTCTGCGCAGGTGCGAAAGCCGTATTCCCCGTCCTTGCAGGTCTCGATGAGCGTGTTCAGTTGGTCGATCGTGTCGTCCTTGTCCATATGACGTTCCCTTCAGGTTGCGGTCACCTTTGCGGGCAAGCCACGTTCCCGCAAATCGGGGGGTCGGCGTCGCTAAGATGCGCGGCTTTGCTCACCGGGAGACCGCTTGGATTCCGTGCTGCTCGTCAAGGCTGCGCTCATGGGCATCGTCGAGGGCCTGACGGAGTTCCTGCCGATATCGAGCACCGGCCACCTCATCCTCGCGGGCTCGCTGCTCGGCTTCAGCGGCGAGAAGAGCAAGGTGTTCGAGATCGCGATCCAGACCGGCGCGATCTTCGCGGTGATGATCGTCTACCGCGAGCGACTGCTCGCGACGATGGCCGGTCTCGGCAGCGACGCGCGGGCCAGGCGCTTCGCCGTCAACGTCGCCATCGCCTTCGTTCCTGCCGTGCTGCTGGGCCTCGTCTTCGGCAAGGCGATCCAGGCGCATCTCTTCACGCCCGCGGTGGTCGCGACGACCTTCATCCTGGGCGGCCTCGTCATCCTCTGGGCCGAGCGACGCACGCATGCGGCGAAGGTCGACTCGGTCGATGCCATGCGACCGCGCGACGCGCTCGGCGTCGGCCTCTGCCAGTGCCTGGCGCTCGTGCCGGGCACGAGCCGCTCGGGCGCGACCATCATCGGCGGCATGCTGCTCGGCCTGTCGAGACAGGCGGCGACGGAGTTCAGCTTCTTCCTGTCGATCCCGACGCTGATCGGCGCCGGCGCCTACAGCCTGCTCAAGCAACGGGCGCTGCTTTCGGCCGCCGACCTGCCGCTCTTCGTGACCGGACTCGTCTTCTCGTTCATCGCCGCGTGGATCTGCGTCCGCTGGCTGCTGCGCTACATCGCGACGCACACCTTCACGCCGTTCGCGTGGTACCGGATCGCTTTCGGCATCCTCGTCCTCGCGACCGCGCAGGCCGGCTGGATCGACTGGGCGGAATAGAAGAGGCTCGTGGTTCGCTCAGCCGGGCCGCTTGGCGAACAGCAGATCCCAGACGCCGTGGCCGCGCGCCACGCCGCGGTTCTCGAACTTCGTCACCGGCCTCGTCGCCGGCCGCGGCGCGAAGCCGTCGGCGGTGTTGACGAGCAGCGGCTCCGCGGACAGCACGGCTAGCATCTGCTCGGCATAGGGCGCCCAGTCGGTCGCGCAATGGAGCAGCGCGCCGGGTTGCAGCCGGCTCGCCAGCAGGCGCACGAAGGGAGGCTGGACGAGGCGACGCTTGTGGTGCCGCGTCTTGTGCCAGGGATCGGGGAAGAAGACGTTGACGCCGGCGAGCGAGTCGATCTCGATCATGCGCTCGAGCACCTCGACGGCGTCGTGACGGACGATGCGGACGTTGCCGGCGCCGCTCTCGCCGATCTGCTTCAGCAGCGAGCCGACGCCGGGCGGGTGCACTTCGATGCCGAGGAAGTTCACGTCGGGTGCGGCGGTCGCCATGGCGATGGTCGCCACGCCCATGCCGAAGCCGATTTCGACGACGAGCGGCGCGCGGCGGCCGAACGCTGCCTCGACGTCGAGGGGCTCGTCCTGGAACGGCAGCACGTAGCGCGGCGACAGCTCGGCCAGGGCGCGCGCCTGGCCGGGGCCGAGGCGGCCGGGCCGAACGACGAAGCTGCGGATGCGCGTGCTCGGGCCGCGCGCGGAGGGTGCCTGCCGGAGCGGGGAATCGGTCATGCCGGGGAGCGCGACGGCCGTGGCCGGCGAGGCGCTGCCTATAATTATCGGTGCCTGCTGCGGGTGTAGTTCAATGGCAGAACGGCAGCTTCCCAAGCTTCATACGAGGGTTCGATTCCCTTCACCCGCTCCACCACCACGCCGGCGGTCAGTCCTCGAGACGGCCGATCTCCGGGCTCGTGTCCGCGAAATCGGGTCCGTTCAGCTCGAGCTCCAGATCCAGGCCCTCGCCGGCGGTTGCCGCGTCCTCCGGCGGCCTGGCGTCCGCGAAGGCGCCCGCTTCGTCGCGCCTCGGCTGGAACATGCTTCTGCGGATGGTGCCGGTCCTGGCATCGCGCTGGCGCCAACGCCAGAAATCGATCGTCTTGGTGCTTTTCTCGCCGGTGGGCATTTTTTTCTCCATCGATCGGTTGAGAGCGGCCGGGCCGCGCGAGGCCGGGCCGAGACTCTCGAACGCGATCAGCAAGAGCAGGTTGACGAACGTGAGGCCCCGGGCAATCTAGCGGCCCACCGTGACCGTGGTGTGATCTTTCGTAAAGCAATGCAAGGACCGCTCCAGGTCTCGGGAGCCGCGCTACGCTGTGCGAATCAGGCGTCGTCCGACGATGCCCGGGAGACGTCATGGCACCCGCCCGCCCCCTACTCGCCGCCCTCGTCGCGGCCCTCATCGGCGCCGGCACGGCCGGTGCCGCTTTCGCCCAATCGCGCAGCGCCGCCGACCGCGTTCCCGCGCGCGTGCAGGTCGAGGGCGTGGACGTCGAGCAGGTCGAGCGGCTCGCCCCCGGCGTGCCGCTGAACTTCAGCGTCTACGGCACGCCCGGCGCCGCGGCGATGCTGCGCATCGAGGGTGTCCGGTCGTCCGTCGACCTGCAGGAGACGCAGCCCGGCATCTACGAAGGCACATACGTCATCGGACCGCAGGACCGCGTCCGCCCCGACAGCCGCGTGACCGCCACCTTGCTGCGCGGCGACGTCGCGGCGCAGCAGATGCTCGAGGAGTCGCTGCAGCTCGGTCATGGGACGGTGCCGCTGGCCGGCAATGCGCCGCTCCCGAGCGAGCCGCGCATGGCGGCGCCGCCGGCGCGAGCGGATGCGGTTCGCTCCGGCTGCGACAGCTGCGGCATCGTCGAGTCCATCCAGGCGGTGCCCGGCACCGGCGGGCCGGGCAACCTCGGCGCCGTCTCGGGCGCGGTGATCGGTGCGGTCCTGGGCGAAGGGGCGCGCGAGATGCACATGCGCCGGATCGCCCGCATCCATGGCGCGCTCACCGGCGCCGTGACCGGACGGAGCGCCGAGCGCGACGCCGGCACCCGCTACGAGGTCCGCTTCCGCATGCCCGACGGGCAGGTGCAGCAGCGCAGCTACCCGGAGGCGCCGGTGTTCCAGGTCGGCGATCGCGTCAGCCTCGAGTCGCCGAACGCCGCGCACCTCGCGCCGATCCCGATTCGTCCCTGACGCCGACCGGGCGGATCGCCGGGCACAGCGCTTCCCATGGAGCTCAGTTCGGGCACGAGCGCGCCTCGCCGCGCGTCGCTGCCGCGCGTCGCCGGCGTGCCGGCGCTGCTCGAGGGCCTGGCGGTGCTCGCGGCCATCGTCCTCCTCCTGCCCCTGTTCGCGCAGGTCGGCGAGCTCGGTGCCGGCCGCGACGATCGCTTCCGGGCCGAGCCCGGATTCGCGCTCGCCGAGCTGCCGGGTCCGGTGCTGCCCGAGCTCTGCCCCGTGCACGCCGGTCCGGCCGACGCGGCCGTGCGCGAAGCCCTGTGCGCCGATGTCGGCGAGCGGGCGGCGACGCTGCCTGCGCCGCTGTCGGCCAGCCTCGTCGTGCAGCGCCTGGAGCGCATCGCGCACGCCTTCGCGCTGCCGGTCCAGCACGCCGAGCTTCGTCTGCAGCGCTTGCGCGTGCAGGCCGAGCAGCCCGGTGAGGGAGAACCGGCGGTCGCCGACGCGATCGCGGCGGTCGAGGCCGACATCGAGCCGTACCTGCAGCGATTCCGGATGACGCGCTCCGGCATCCTCGCGCCGGCGCCGCTGCGCTGCGCCGCAGGGTGGGCCGAAGCGGCGCTGGCGTCGTCTCCGGCCGATCGCGCCGCCGGCGACCGCGCGATCGCCGCCCGTTCCAACGCCGTCCTGCTGCTCGGCGCCGCCCTCGACGGCCGCCTCGCGACCGAGGCGGTCGCCGCCGGCGCCTCGCTGCCGCCCACCGCCGGCACCGCGGCGGCGGGATGCCGCGCCGGCGCCACGGCCGTGCTCGCCGACACCGCCGCACTCATGGCCGATGCGCGCGAGTCGGCCGCCAACGCGCGCAAGAGCGAGGCGATGCGATCGCTGCTGGCGTCGGCGGGCTGGCAGTGGGCCGGCGCGATGCTGCTCGGCTACGCGCTGCTGCTCCTCGGCCGCCGGGGCATCGCGCCGGCGCTCGGCGTGGCCGTCGCGCTCGCCGCCTGGACCGCGGCGGCCTGGCTGGCCCGCGTGCCGTGGCCCCTGGCATGGAACCGCGAATTCGAGCCGGCCCGGCTGGACCTCTCCCTGGCCAGCGCGCCGCACCCGTTCGTCCTCTGGCTCGCCGCCGGCGCCGCGGCCGCGCTCCTCGGGTTCCTGCTGCGCCGGCAGCCCGCCGGCGCCGGCGGCCGGTGGCCGCGCCAGTCGATGAGCTCGCGCATCGGCTACGCCGGCCTGGTGCTGGCGACCGGCGTCGGCTGGCTGCTGCTGCTCGACCTGTCGAGCCAGGGCCTGCATGCCAACCGTTATCTCGCGCTCTATCACCACGGCCACCTCTGGCTCGGCATGCTCACCCTGTCGCTGCTGGTGTTCCTTCGCCAGCCGCTGTCGCAAGCGCTGGCCTGGCTGCTCTCGGTCGGCGGCGAAGCGGCGCACCGGACCGTGCGCCGCCTGGGCCCGCCCGGCGCCCTCGGCCTCCTCCTGCTGCTGAGCGTCGGCCTGCTCGCGGCGTTCGGGCTCGGCCTCTCGAACCTGCGCCAGCTGACCTCG
>JAESGR010001121.1_pt1 | contig 10678 bp, 5 predicted proteins | sample 9269771 | NCBI WGS metagenome assembly JAESGR01 (sample SAMN15739572, study PRJNA653492) | algae metagenome | isolation source: Chroococcus sp. CMT-3BRIN-NPC107 and co-occurring heterotrophs from well... | place: USA: Clark Mountains Wilderness, California | collected 2010-04-18
CAGCAGCGAGGCGACCAGCACGCCGGTGCCCCCGCTGCTGTCTTCCAGCACCGCAGGCAGGGCGTTCGCCGCCGTCAGCACGGGGGCCGTGTTCAGGCGCAGGCCGAGCAGCAGCGCGTCGTCGCCGCCGTTCGCGCCCATGTCCGCTCCGCCGGGGCGCGCGAGGTTCGCGGTGTTCGTCGTGCCCGGGATGTACAGGACCTGGGTCGTGGCATCGATGGCCACCGCATCCGGCAGCAGGTTGGTGCCGTAGTAGGTGCCATAGCGCAGGTCGGCCGTGCCCTGGCTCTCGGGGGCGATCACCGCGACGTGCATGCCATCGCTGGTGTTGGACGACTGCAGCGCGTCCGAGGTGAGCGGCATGTCGGTGGACTGCGCCTGGCTCACCACCGCCACCCGGTTGCCCGCCAGCGCCACGCCCGTGGGCAGGTCGCCGGCGGTGCTGCCGCCCACCAGGGTCATGTAGCGCAGCGCCCCCGCGCCGCTGACACCGGTGTCGTAGATCGCCAGATAGCCCGTCATGCCGGTGATGCCCGTGCTGCGCAAGGCGCCGGGCGTGGCCGTGAACGTGGAGACGTCGCTGTTGCTCGTCTGGCCCACCACGTAGGCGCGGCCGGCTGCGTCGACGGCCAGCGCCGTCGCGAGGTCGTCCTGGTTGCCGCCGACGTAGGTGCCCCACGTGAGCGTCATGCTGCTGTCGTACCGCAGCAGGAATGCCTCCTTGCCGCCGGGAGCCGTGGTGACCGGTCCCGAGGCCAGTACGATGTCGTTGCTGTTCGTGTCGCCGATCACGTACACGTTGCCGCTGCCGTCCAGTGCGATGTCCGACGCGTATTCGGTCGCGCCGCCGCTGCCGAAGGTCAGGGAATGCTGCAGGCTGCCGGTGCTGCTGTAGCGCGCGATCCAGGCATCCGTGCCGCCTCCGGACTGCCCCGTCCGCGCGCCGGCCACGTAGATGTCGCCGGCCGCGTCGACGGCCACGGCATTGCCGCTCTCGCGATTGCCGCCGTCGCCGAAGTAGGTGCTGAACTGCACCGTGGCCCCGTTGTTGCCCAGGCGCATGACGAAGGCGTCCTGGTTCCCGCCCAGGCCCGTGTCGGGGGCGCCCGTGCTGGTGCCGAAATCGGCGGACTTGGTGGAGCCGGTGACGATCGCCTCACGCGCCGCGTTGACGGCGATCGACAGGCCGCGATCGTCGTCGCCGCCTCCGACGCGCGTCATGTAGTCCATGGCCGAGAGGGACGCGTTGAACCGCGCCACGAAGACGTCTTCCCCCGTGCCGCCGAGCAGGCCGCCGAGCGAGCCCAGTCCGCCCAGCAGGCTGCCCACCAGTCCGCTCGTGCTGGCGGTGTACCCGGTCATGTAGACGTAGCCGAGGCTGTCCACCGCCACGTCGGTCGCGGTCTCGTCGCCGCCGCCGCCCATGTAGCTGCCATACGAAAGCACCGGGTCGATGACCAGGGTGCGGCCGGCGTCGTACGCGCCGAGCTCGAAGCCCACGCTGCCGTCGTCATGCAGCACGTAACGGCTCTCCACCGCCTCGCGGCCCGCAGCCCCGAGCTGGTAACTCACCGGCGCGGCGAAGCGCAGTTCGCGGCCCTCCGGGGTGAGCAGCACCAGGTTGCCGGCCTCGTCGATGCTCTCGCTGGCGCCGTCGAAGCGCATGCGGATCTGGCCCGCGTCGGCACCGGCCGCGACGATGAAGTCGTACTCCAGCTGCCGCTGCGTGCCGTAGTAGCGCACGTCGATGCCCTGCCACGCGTCGGCGTAGCGCACCGCGGCGAAGTTGGGGATGTCGGTGCGCCAGCGGCTCGCGTCGCCCACCAGGTAGTTGCTGCGCACCTGCAGCGGGTCCTCGCCGTGCACCGCAGCATCGGGATTGGCGCCCACCAGGTGCAGCCGCACCGGTTCCTGGGCGCCCGTCAGCACGATCGCCGCGTCGGCATCGAACAGCGCAATGGCGTAGCCGCTGCCGCGCGCCACGAAGTCGATGCCGTCGGCGTCCTGGCCATCGTTGCGTTCGAAATTCAGCGCGGTGGTGGCGTAGGCCTCTGCCACCGCCTGCGCGCTCGGCGTCGCCGTGATGTAGTCGCCCGTGGCATTGAGCGAGCGGGTCTCGCCCTCCTCCTGCGTCAGCGGTGCCGGCAGCCAGGCCGCGGCGGCATCGGCGGAATACAGCAGGCGCGGCTCGAGCCACTCCGCCTCGGGCGCCTGGCGCCGCGGGGTCGGCTTGCGGCGTCGCAGCCAGGCCAGGACCATGGTGTCAGAGGCGCGGGACCGCGCGCAGCATGGGAGAGATCTGCAGGTGCATCGACTCGCCCCCGCGCGTGGTGCCCGCCGGCAGCGGCGCGGCCGCGGGTGCGGCGGGCAGCGCCGCCGAGAGTTCGGCCTTGCAGCGCAGGCCGGCGGGCAGCGCGGCGTCCTTGTTCGGCAGCAGCAAGCGCGCGCGGAAGGTGTTGCTGGCGCCTTCGATCACCCGGTCGACCACGGCCACGCGGGCGATGCGGGGCGCGGCGCCCGGGAATTCCGGCGTGATCTTCATCGGCAGCCCGGCGCGCACGCTGGGGAACAGGGCAGCGGGCAGGACCACCTCGACGCGCAGGGGGTCGACCACCGCGATGCGGAAGACGGGCTTCTCCTCGACGCGCTCGCCGACCGACAGGTAGCGGTCGGCCACCACGCCGGTGCTCGGGCTGCGGATCGTGCGCAGGCCCAGTTGCGCCCGTGCGAGTTCGTGCTCGCGCGAGTAGATGTCGCGCTGCTCGCGCGCCTGGGTGAGCCGGTTCTCCGCGACCAGCGCTTCGGCGCGTGCCTGCTCCAGCGCCTGGCTGGAGATGAACTGCTGGTTGGCCAGGTCCTGCGCGCGCGCGAGCTTCTGGCGCGCGAGCTCGGCGTTCGCCTCGGCCGCACGCAGTTCACCGATGCCGCGGGCGCGTCCCTCCGCCACGGTGACGGACATGCGCTCGACGTCGGAGCGCAGGCTGGCGAGCGGCTGGCCGGCCACCACGGGATCGCCCCGCTCCACGAACACCCTGTCGATGACGCCCACCACCGGGCTGCCCACCTCGGACACGCTGTTCGGCTCGATCAGGCACCCCAGCGGCTGCGGTGGCGGCGGCGCGCCATGCGCAGCGGCGCCCAGGCAGGCAGCAACTGCAAGCAGCACTCGACACATTCGGTTCATCCCAACCCCCAGCGACTGAAATTCAGGTCCCGCTCTTCGGCTTCTGCCTGGCGAGCGAGTGTTACACGTTGTTGCGCCCGCGCAAGGGCTTCGGCGCCCTGGGCGACGCGCAGGCTCGCAGCGGCGACCAACGGCGGCATCTTGGGCAAGGCGGCGCGCCACGGACCCGGCAGCCGCCTTTGCAGCAGCGCGAAATCGCGGGCCACCATCACCTCGCAACTCCCCGGCTGCCCCTGGCGACCGGCGCGGCCCAGGAACTGCCGGTCGATGCGGGCGGACGCGTTCAGCTGGCAGAGCACCACGTGCAGCCCGCCGCGCGCCTGCACGTCGGGCGGCACCGCGATGTCGGCGCCGCGTCCGGCCATGCTGGTGGCCACCGTGACGCGCCCGGCTTCGCCGGCACGCCCGATCACCTCGTTCTCCTCGCGATCCTGGCGGGCGTTCAGCACCACCGGCGCCAGGCCGCGGGAGCGCAGCACCGCCGCGAGCGCTTCGGAATGGGCGACCGTCTCGGTGCCGACCAGCACCGGGCGTCCCGCGGCGACCATCTCCAGCGTGCGCTGCGCCACAGCCTGCCAGAGCGCGCCCGCGTCGGCAAGCACGCGGGTGCCCGCGTGGCGCACGCGGCGCGGCGTACGGGGCGGCACCCGCACCGTGCGCAAGCCATAGACGGCCTGCAATTCGCCGGCGGCGCCGCGCAAGGTGCCGCTGATGCCGGCCAGGCGCAGGTAGCGGACGAAGAACCGCTGGAACGTGATCTGGGTCACGGTGCTGTTGCGCGCGGTCGGCGCCAGTTGCTCCTTCAGTTCGACCAGCTGGTGCAATCCGCGCGACCATGCGCGGCCAGGCGCTGCCCGGCCCGTGGTCTCGTCGACCAGCAGCACCTTACCTTCACGCACCACGTAATCCCGGTCCCGCTCCAGCCCGTGCAGGGCGTGCAGCGCCAGCTCCAGCGCGCTGGCGCGGTGCTGCGGGTGCGCCAGCAAGGGGTGGCGGTCGGCCGGCCACACTCGCAGCTTGTGTTCGCCCGCTGGCGTCAGGCGGGGGGCGCCGCGTTCGTCCATCTCGTAGTGCTCGCCTGGGCGGCACTCCAGTGCGGTCGCCAAGGCGCGGCGCAGGAAGGCCTCTTCGGCGACGGCGTCCGCCGGCTGCGACAGGACCAGCGGCAGGCGGGCCTCGTCCACCAGCACGGTGTCGGCCTCGTCCAGGATCGCCATGCACAAGCCCCGCAACACCGGCGCGGCCGCAGGCTGGCGCGCCTCGCGCAGGCGGCGCTCCAGCGGCGACAGGTCGCCCGGATGCAGCAGGCCGTCGCGCAGGTAGTCGAAGGCGAGCTCCTTGCCGGTGCAGTAGGTGACGTCGGCAGCGTAGGCCGCCCGCCGCGCCTCGGTGGCCATCGGCTGCGTGATGGATGCAGCACGCAGGCCCAGGCGTGCATAGAACGCCTGCAGGTGGAGGGCATCGCGCTCGGCCAGGTAGTCGTTGGCGGTGACGACGTGCACGGGCGTGCCCGCCAGCGCAGCGACGGCCGCGGCGAGCGCGATCGCCACCGTCTTGCCCTCGCCCGTGTCCATTTCCACCAGCCGCTGGTCCAGCAGCGCGCGCGCTGCCATGAGTTGCTGCCAGTAGGGGCGCAGGCCGCGCGACTGCTCCATGGCCCGGGCGGCAGCCAGCAGCGCCTGGCCCAGCCAGGTGGGGTCCCTCTGGCGTTCCGGCACCGCCTTCAGCGTGCGCAGCCCCGCGTCGAGGTCGGCGGGAGCTTCGAGCTCCTGCCGCAGGGCCTGCGCCTGCTTGCGCAGGGACCACGCGCCCAGCTGCGGCCGCGGCACGGGCGCGGCACCCGGCAACGAACGCTGCGGATAGGGACCCCACACCAGGCCCGGGAACGGCCAAGCGGCGGCGTGCGATCCCATCAGGCCTGCCCCGTGGGATTGAAGTGCTTGATGAACAGCTGGCGCAGCTGGCCGATCCACTGCCACGCCAGCGGCTGCGGCGGCAGCACCAGCTTCACCCAGGCCCGTCCGCCGATGGCGGTGGGCTGCAGGGATGGCACGGCGACATCGAGCAGGAAGAAGGGCGAGCGAGCGCGCGTGCCGGCGCTGTCCGAGGGATCCACCGGAACCGGCCCGCCGAAGCGGTCGCCCAGCGCCGGCGCGGGCAGCTCCGTGGTGGCACCGGGCGTGGCTTCCGACAGCCGCCCGGCGTAGGCCACCCAGGGCGCGTCGGCGAGCCGGATTTCGACGGCGCGCACCAGGCCGCGCGTGCGCAGGAATTCCTCTTCGAGCAGCGCCACGCGCACGTGGGCGGAACCGGGGGTGAGCAAGTGCCCGAGCAGGGCCCCGCGCTTGACGTAGCTTCCGGGGAGGTCCTGCGGGCGTGCCCAAACCACCTGCCCCGCCGACTGGGCACGCACGGAGAGCTGCGCCAGCTGTTCATCGACGCGGGCGAGCTCCGCCTCGTTGCGGGCGAGCTCCTGCCCGAGGTCGGCGGCGCGCGCCGGGCGGGTGAGCAAGGCCTCGTACTGCTCCGCGGCCAGGCCGGTGCGTTCGGAGAGGACGCGCTCGCGGCGCGCATCGAGCACCGGGTCGGCCAGCACGAGCAAGGTCTGGCCCGGCGCCGGGGTGGTGCCCTGCGCCACGGCCACCTGCTGCACGAAGCCGCCGCTGCCGGCCCGGACCTGGGCGGCGTCCGGCGGCCAGACGATGCCGCGCGCGACCACCTGGTGCGGCGCGGGCACCGCGAAAAGCACGAGCAGCCCCAGGGCCACCACGATGGCCGCAGCGCGCAGCGAGCGGCGACCGTAGGCCGGATCCGCCTCGCCCGCCGCGGCGCCGCGCGCCCACACCCAGAGGGCGTACGCCAGCCAGCCGCTGGCGGCAAGCGCCGCCAGCACGCCGAGCATCCACGAGGCATGGCCCACCCACAGCACCAGGGTGAAGAACAAGCCGATGCGATACAGCAGCGACGCCGGCGCATAGGCCACCAGCCACTTGCGCTCGCCGGGCGCGAGCATGGGTTCCGGCGCGCCGGCGGCACCACCCACCCAGGCACGCCACTGGCGCGACCACCAGGCCTTGCTGCGCAGCGCCAGGTTGGGCAGTTGCAGCGCGTCGCACAGTACGTGGTAGCCGTCCAGGCGCAGCAGCGGGTTGCCGTTGAACAGCAGGGTCGAGACCGAGCACACCAGGGCGACGACCAGCGCGATGTCACGCACCCGGCCGGGTGCGACGCTGAACCAGGCCAGCAGGGCCAGCACCGCGAGGCCGACCTCGACCACGATGCCGGCGGCGCTGACCACCAGCCGCTGGCGCGCGAACGCAAAGGCGTTGGCGTCGCTGGCGTCCACATAGGGCGCCGGCGTCAACAGCATCAGCGACACGCCGAATTCGCGCACCTCGCCGCCGTAGCGGCGCACCGCCAGGCCGTGGCCCAGTTCGTGCAGCAGCTTCACGACGGGGTAGCAGCACCACGCGATCACGTAGCTGCCCGGCGACGAGAACAGCCGCGCCGCGTCGGCCTGCAGTTCGCCCCAATGCGCGAGCGCCGCCAGCAGCGCCAGCACGACCCCGGCGAGCCACAGGAGGAACACCGCGGGGCGGAACAGGACCCGGGCGACGGGCGACAGCGCATGCAGCAGCGGCGTCGGGTTCGCCAGGGGCATGCGCAGCACGAGGGGGTTCAGGAAACCGCGGCGGCGCTGGCGGTCATCGTCCTCGCGGCGCGCGAACACCATTGACAGGTGCGGCGCGGCGTCGAAGCGGACCATGCCGCCGCGAAACAGCTGCGCCAGCAGGCGCAGCACTTCGTCCTGCGTGGGGGCGGCTTCGCGTTCCGCCTCCAGGCGCCGTTGCCAGGTGGATGCGACGGTGTCGTGCCCGTCGAAGCCGGCCACGAGTGCATAGGCCGAGGGATTCAGGCGGACCTGGCGTCCCGAGGTGGGCTCGACCAGCACGTGCCAGACCTGGCCGCGCACCTCCTGCCGCACGATCCGCAGTCCCGGCGCCAGGCTGGGACGCAGGGGCGCCACCCGATGCCACGAGGCACTCACCAGCGGCGCGTTCACCAGGGCGTCACCTTCCACCAGGCCAGGCGCAGCCAGGCCAGGGCACGATGGGTCAGCAGCCAGCCGATCGCGCGCGAGCCGGCCTCGACCTTGGCCACGCCGGACAGGCCCGGGCGCAGCTGCGGCAAGGTTTCGTCGAGGCTCGCCTCGACCTCGAAGTAGTTGCGGCCGTCGGCGCTGGCAGCCACCGGCACGATGCGCCGCGTGATGAAGCGCAGGGGCTTCTCCGGCTGGGCGGCGAGGGCGAGCTGGCCGCGCTGACCCGGCTGGATGGCGGCCACGTCGGACTCGTCGACTTCCAGGATCAGGCGGTAGCTGTCGTTGGGCGCGAGCACCATCAGCACTTCGCCGCGCTGCACGGGCGCGCCCAGGTTCTGCCGCAGGTCCCCCTTGATCACGATGCCGTCGAAAGGCGCCTCGACCCGGGCGCGCTGCAGCTGGCCCTCCACCAGCGACAGCATGGCCTGCGCCTCGGCCGCCTTGGCCTGGTGGCTGACCATCTGCGAGCGGTCGGAGCGGGCCTGCGCCGCCCGATAGGCGCCCTCGTGCTGCCGCAGTTCGCTCTCGCGGCGGCGCCGCTCCAGCTCCATGTCCTGCGAGGCGAGTTCCGCCAGCACCTGCCCGGCCTGCACGCGATCGCCGGGCCGTACGTTCGCCTGCTGCAGGAAGCCATCGGTTGCGGCCACCACCGCACGCTGCACCGAGCCCTCGAGCCGCGCCGGTGCGCTGACGCGCCACGGCACCGGCACCGCCAGGGCGGCGACCAGCAGGAGGAAGGCGGTCGCGCCCAGGGTCCAGCGGCGCGAGGGCGCGGCCAGCGCGGCACGCCACCGGGCGGCCACGCGCCGCAGCCAGGGTTCGGCCAGCTGGCGCTTGAGTTCCAGCACCGGGCCCACCAGGCGGGAGACGTCGTCGAGCGCCGCAATCTCCACGGGCAGGAAGTCGCCCGTGGCACGCTCCAGCGTGAGCGCGCCCACGATGCGGGTTCCATCGACCAGGGGCACCGAACAGACGCTGCCGCCGGCGGCCAGTTGCCGCTGGGCGAGCGTGATGCCGTCCTGCTGCGGCGGGGCCGGCCAGGCGACGGTGCGCTGCTGGTCGATGGCTTCGTGCATCGCTTCGGGAACGCCCGTGGTGGCGGCACGCCGCCCGACCGAGGCGATGTCGGAGCTGCCCGCCAGCCGCAATGCGTCGCCATGCAGCATCCCGATGCTCACGCGGCTGCAGGCGAGGCCCTCGGCCAGTTCGGTGCAGGCGGCCGACGCGGCATCGGCCAGGCCCTCGCGTGCGAGGGCGGCGCCCAGGGGGCGCAGCGCCGCCTCGAGCGTGTTCAGGGAGGCCGCGCGCGGGGTCTGCAGCTGGAGGGGCACGGCATTCATGAGCTGGGCTGGATTTTCAGCCAGCCCCTGCCCTGCGCCAAGGACAAAGTTCCGGAACTGTCTCTCCGGCCCCACCCTCGCCAGCTTGGGCGAAGAAAGCCTAGGAGGGGGCGCCCGCCAGGGCCGCGAAGGCGCGGACCACCTCGGGCGGTGCCTGCACCAGCTCGATCAGCACCCCTTCGCCTCCGACCGGGTACTCCTCGCTGCCTTTCGGATGCACGAAGCAGATGTCAAAACCGGCGCCGCCGCGGCGGATGCCGCCCGGTGCGAAGCGCACGCCCTGCGCCGTGAGCCACTCGACGGCCTTCGGCAGGTCGTCGATCCAGAGCCCCACGTGGTTGAGGGGCGTGGCGTGGACCGCCGGCTTCTTGTCCGGATCGAGCGGCTGCATCAGGTCCACCTCGACCTTCAGCGGGCCCGTGCCCAGGGCGCAGATGTCCTCGTCGACGTTCTCGCGCTCGCTGCGGAAAGTGCCGGTGACCTCCAGGCCGAACAGGTCGACCCACAGCTTCGCGAGCTTCGCCTTGTCGGGCCCGCCGATGGCGATCTGCTGGATGCCCAGCACCTGGAACGGGCGTGCGACGCTCATCTGGCGAACTCCACGATCGGCTGGTCCACGGCAAGCGACTCGCCCTTGCTGGCCAGCACCTTGTCGACCACGCCGTCAGCCGAAGCGAACAGCACGTTCTCCATCTTCATCGCCTCGATGACGGCAATGCGCTCGCCCGCCTGCACGCGCTGGCCTGGCTGCACGGCGACGTCGACCAGCAGGCCGGGCATGGGCGACAGCAGGAACTTGCTCATGTCCGGCGGCGCCTTGAAGGGCATCAGCTTGTGCAGTTCGGCCGTGCGCGGGGTCAGCACCATGGCGTCGAAGCGCGTGCCCTGGTGGGCGATGCGATAGCCGACGGCGTTCTTGCCCACGCCGCGCTCCACCTGCGCGGTGAAGGCCTCGCCGTTGACGGTGCCGCGGATGCGGGCGCCGCCCAGGTGCCAGCGGCTGCAGATCGCGTAGCGCTTGCCGTTGGTCTCGACCACGCTGGAGCCGCTGGGCGCCTCGAAGTCGGTGACGCGCGCATCCTGGTAGCGATGCTTGCCCTGGTCGTCGAGCTTGACGACGACGAAGTCCTCGCCGGCCTTGAACTCGTGGCCGCGCATCTGCCCGGTGATGCCGGCGGAGCGCTCCAGCGCCTTGCGGTTCACGTACGCGGCCAGTGCCGCGAGGAAGTCTTCGTCGGCGTGCGGCACGTCCTCGGCCCGGAAGCCCTGCCCGTAGTGTTCGGCGATGAAACCGGTGTTGAAGTCGCCGGCGACGAACTTCGGGTGGGCCAGCAGCGCCGCCTGGAAGGGAATGTTGCTCGAGATGCCGCGGATCACGAAGCCGTCGAGCGCCTCGCGCATCTTCGCGATCGCATCGTTGCGGTCGCTGCCGTGCACGATCAGCTTGGCGATCATCGAGTCGTAGTACATCGGGATCTCGCCGCCCTCGCCCACGCCCGTGTCCACGCGCACGCCCTGCAGGTGCCCGGTGTCGGACGCCCACATCGACGCCTTGGGCGGCTGGAAGCGCACGAGGCGCCCGGTGGAAGGCAGGAAGTTGCGGAAGGGGTCTTCCGCATTGATGCGGCACTCGATCGCCCAGCCGTTGCGCTGCACGTCGGCTTGCGCCAGCGGCAGCTTCTCGCCGGCGGCCACGCGGATCATCAGCTCCACCAGGTCCAGGCCGGTGATGCACTCGGTGACCGGATGCTCCACCTGCAGCCGCGTGTTCATCTCCAGGAAGTAGAACGACTGGTCCTTGCCGACGACGAATTCCACGGTGCCGGCGCTCTGGTACTGCACCGCCTTGGCCAGCGCCACCGCCTGCTCGCCCATCGCCTTGCGGGTCGCGTCGCTGATGAAGGGCGACGGCGCCTCCTCGATCACCTTCTGGTGGCGGCGCTGGATGGAGCACTCGCGCTCGTTGAGGTAGATCACGTTGCCGTGCGCGTCGCCGAGCACCTGGATCTCGATGTGCCGCGGCTCCTCGACGAACTTCTCGATGAACACGCG